>Ga0070734_10004463_pt1 | contig 13273 bp, 11 predicted proteins | sample Coa_R1_8_FD_66444 | JGI IMG/M metagenome (GOLD analysis project Ga0070734, IMG submission 66444) | Surface soil microbial communities from Centralia Pennsylvania, which are recovering from an underground coalmine fire - Coalmine... | ecosystem: Environmental > Terrestrial > Soil > Unclassified ...
GGGTCTGCTGGAGGGCGATCCCGATCTGGGCGGCGATGGCCCGCGCAATGCGCTCGTGCACCGCCTTGAAGGCGTTGGCGCGCGTGCTCTCGGCGTTGAGCACGCCGATTGCGACACCCCGGAGCTTTATCGGCGTGGCAAGCAAGCTGCGCATGGCAGGGCCCTCGTAGCCGCGCAGTGGCGTGTATCTGCTGCGCAGCGGGCCGTTGGAGAGATCGGGGACGTTGACCGTCTTGTCCCTCTCCAGGCTCAGCCCGGTCAGCGATTCGGCGACTGGCACATTCTGGCCGACGACCGAGCTCAAATTGGAGTACATGGGCTCCAGGAATGTACTACGGCGCAGCAAAATTGTGGTGTGATTGGCGCGCAGCAGCTTTCCTGTATCCTGCACGATGGTCTGGAATATGTCCTTGGCGGACTGTATGTCGTCCGATTTCTCGGGGTCAAGGAGGTAAAGATCTATTTTGTGCAAAAGCTCAAGCTCGCGCTCGCGTAGCGTCAGCTCCGCACCAAGTTCTCTGAGAAGGCGCTGCCACTCTTCCATGATGGTCAATCCAAATCATGCGACCGAGAACTATCTTGGTGGCCGATTGTAGCGCACCTTGCGGTTGGCCTGCGCAGATAGCGCGGTACATAAGAGCCACGACGGCAGTTGCCCGGCCACCCGTCGGCATCCTCACGGTGATCGGCCGATCGGGGCGGTGTATAGGGTCGCGGGGCGCGATCCGCGACGGGTCGCGGCTGCATTGCGGGGGGCTGCTGAACCGTGGTACAACGAGCCGAATGATCACCGATCCGGGCGCAGCGCCGCCCGCTGCCGCAGGTGACCCGGCTGCCGCAGCGGCAGCCGTGCATGTCTCCGGCCTGCGGAAGCGATACGGGGATGTGGTCGCGCTCGCCGGAGTTGACCTTGTTATAGGGGCAGGCGAGTTCTTCACGCTGCTCGGCCCGTCCGGGTCGGGCAAGACAACACTGCTGCGGCTGATCGCCGGGTTCGAGCGCCCAGACGCCGGCCGGATCGAACTCGGCGGCGCTGACGTCACCCGGGTGCCGCCGTACTCCCGGAACGTCAACACCGTGTTCCAGGACTATGCGCTGTTCCCGCACATGACGGTGGCGCAGAACATTGAGTACGGCCTCCGGGTGCGGCGGGTGGCCAAGGCGGACCGGCGCGAGAAGGTGGACCGCGCACTGGAAATGGTCCGGCTGCCCGGGCTCGGCGCCCGCAAGCCCGCCCAGTTGTCGGGCGGCCAGCGCCAGCGCGTCGCGCTGGCCCGCGCGATCGTGAACGAGCCCGAGGTGCTGTTGCTCGACGAGCCCCTCGGTGCGCTCGACCTCAAGCTCCGCCAGGAGATGCAGCTGGAACTGCTCCGGGTCCAGCGCGAGGTGGGCATCACCTTTATCTATGTCACACACGACCAAGAAGAAGCGCTGACCATGAGCGACCGTATCGCGGTGCTCAACGCCGGCAGCATCGAGCAGATCGGCGGGCCCGTCGAGGTCTACGAGCAGCCCCGGACCGCGTTCGTGGCCGGCTTCATCGGCGTCTCCAACCTGATCGAGCGGGATGGCCACACGATCACCGTGCGGCCGGAGAAGCTCACCCTGATCGAGGAGGACGAGCCGGAACGACCCGGTGCGCACACCGAGCCCGGTCAGGTCCGCGATGTGATCTACGCGGGAGTCCTCACCCGCTACGTCGTGGACCTGGACGCCGGCGGTGAACTCGTCGTCAGCAGGCAGAACGCCGAGGCCCGGACGGGCATCACCGCGGGCAGCCGGGTGCGCATCGCCTGGCGGACCGACCAAGCATTCACCATTCCGCACCGGCCCGATCAGGGTTCGGGCTCTGGGGAGGGTTACCAGTGATCCCAATAAGCCGGCGGCGCATCTCGCGCCCCATATCGGCCGCGCTCGCACTGACCGTCGCGTCCGTCATCGCCGCGGGCTGCGGCAGCAGTAGCAGCGGGAGCAGCGGCGGTAGTACACAGGGAGGGGGCACCGCCGGGCAGAGCGTGCCGACGGCCAGCTTGCCCGTGCTCAAGAAGATCGGTAAAGGCGAGGGCCAGCTCAACCTGATCGCCTGGGAGGGCTACCTGAACCCGATCTGGGTGAAGCCGTTCGAGCAGCAGACCGGATGCCAGGTCAACGCGAAATACGCGGGCAGCTCCGACGAAATGGTCTCGCTCATGAAGAACGGCGGCGGCGGCCAGTACGACATGGTGTCCTCCTCGGGCGACGCGGACCTGCGCATCCTTTACGCGGGCGACGCACACCCGGTGAACATCAACCTGATCCCGAGCTGGAAGGACTTCTTCCCCGCGTTCAAGTCCCCGCCGTTCAACACCATCAACGGCGTGCACTACGGGGTGTCCCTGCAATGGGGCCCAAACGTCCTCATGTACAACACCAAGGACTTCCCGACCGCCCCGCCGTCCTGGAGCGTGATCTATAACCCCAAGTACAAGGGCCAGGTCACGGTCCCCGACAACCCGATCCAGATCGCCGACGCGGCGCTCTACCTGGAGAAGCACAAGCCCAGCCTGGGCATCACCGATCCGTACGAGCTGACCCAGCCGCAGTTCCAGGCCTCGGTGAACCTGCTCGCCGCGCAGCGGCCGCTGATCGAGAAGTACTGGGCACTGGCCTCCCAGGAGATCTTCGACTTCAAGAACGGCAACGCGATCGTCGGCGCGGGCTGGCCGTATCAGGTCAGCGCCCTCAAGGCGGACCACTTCACGATCGGCGACACAATCCCGAGCGAGGGCGCGACCGGCTGGGCGGACACCTGGATGCTGGCGGCCAAGGCACCGCACCCGAACTGCGCCTACATGTGGATGCGGTACATCAGCACGCCGAAGGTCCAGGCGGAGCAGGCGGTCAACTACGGCGAGACCCCGGACAACAAACTCGCCTGCCCGATCATGAACCAGTTGCAGCCTGGCTCCTGCGACCAGTACCACGCCAATGCACCCACCAGCTACCTGGACTCGATCAAGCTGTGGAAGACGCCGATCGCGACCTGCGACAACGGCAAGCCCGACTGCGTGGCCTACACCGACTGGGTGTCCGCGTGGAATACCCAGGTCAAGTGACCCTAGCCCCGCTGACCCGGGGGAGCACTCCGCTTCCCCGGGGGCACGCCCCCGGACCCCACGGCCCGGAGCCCTCCGCTGGCCAGCGGCCCCGTTCCTTCGTCACGGGGCCATTGGCCGAGCGCAATCCCGGGACCGGTGGGCCGTGGCGGTGACCACGGCCGCCGGACCAGAAACTCAGGCCGGGCGGGAAGGGATATGGTCCCGCGTCAGCGCGGCGCTGTGGCGCCGGCCGTGGGCGCGGGCCACCATGCTGCTCACCCCGCCGCTGGCCTGGTTCGTGCTGATCTACCTGGCCGCGCTCGCCGTGCTCCTGGTCACGGCGTTCTGGCAGATCAACCCGTTCACCACGAACATCGAGCGGGTCTGGAGCCTGAACAACCTGCAGACGATCGTGTCCAGCCCGGCCTACCGCGGCATCATCCTGCGGACGGTCGGAATGGCGGCGGCGGTCACGGTCACCGACGCCGTCGTGGCCTTCCCGTTCGCGTACTTCATGGCCCGCATCGCGTCCGGGCGGACCAGAACCATTCTGTTCATGGCGATCCTGCTGCCGCTGTGGGCGAGTTATCTCGCGAAGGTCTACTCCTGGCTGCTGATCTTCACCCACAACGGGCTGCTGGACTGGACCCTGGGCAAGATCGGCCTCGGCCAGGTGCACCTGATCTACACGAACTGGGCCGTGTACACCGTGTTCTGCTACCTTTGGCTGCCGTTCATGATCATCCCGGTGTACGCGGCGCTGGAGCGCATCCCGGCCTCACAGATCGAGGCGTCCCAGGATCTGGGTGGCCGCACCTGGCGGACCACGCGCATGGTGCTGTTCCCGCTCGCGCTGCCGGGCATCGTCGCCGGGTCGATCTTCACGTTCTCCCTGACCCTCGGCGACTACATCACGCCGCTGCTGGTCGGCGGCACCAGCGCCAACTTCATCGGCAACATCATCTACACGAACATCGGGATCGCGAACAACGTGCCGTTCGCCGCCGCGATGGCACTGTTCCCCATCGCCATCATGGCCATCTACCTGCTCGCCGCCCGGGCGCTCGGCGCGTTCGAGGAGATCTGAGCGCAATGGAGCCGAAGAGCCTGCGCGTCGCGCTGCGGATCTGGGTGGGGCTGGTCCTGGCGTTCCTGTTCGTGCCGATCGTGCTGATCGTGCTGTACGCGTTCAACTCCTCGAATATCGAAAGCTGGCCGATCTCGCACTTCTCGCTGCACTGGTTCGCCGTCGCGTGGCATGACCAGCAGGTGCGCGGCGCGTTTCTGCTGTCGGTGCGGGTCGGGCTGGTCGCTACCGTCCTGGCGCTGCTGCTCGGCTCGGCGGTGGCCTACGCGCTTTACAAGTTCACGTTCTTCGGCCGCGATGCGATCTCGTTCCTGCTGGTGCTGCCGCTGGCGCTGCCCGGCATCATCACCGGGGTCGCGCTGAACTCGTTCTTCTCCTTCACCGGGATCCAGTTCGGCACGCTGACCATCGTGATCGGCCACACCACGTTCTGCATCGTGGTGGTCTTCAACAACCTGATCGCCCGGCTGCGTCGCACGCCGGGGTCGCTGGCCGAGGCGTCGATGGACCTCGGTGGGCGCGGCTGGCAGACGATGCGCTTCGTCATGCTGCCGATGACCGCGACCGCCCTGGTGTCCGGCGCACTGCTCGCGTTCGGCCTGTCGTTCGACGAGGTCATCGTGACGGTGTTCACCGCGGGCGCGCAGAACACGCTGCCCCTGTGGATCTTCGGCGCGATCAGGCTCGGCCAGCAGTTGCCTGAGGTGAACGCCGTGGTGTCGATCGTCATCCTGCTGACGATCATCCCGGTGGTCCTGGCGGCGCGGCTGGCCGGAGCCGGTTCGGTCAGCCGGGCGGGCGCCGCGGCGGCGGCGGTCACCGCCACCGGTGCGGGGGGCTAGATAATCCTTCTGGTCTGACCATTTCGCCCCGGCGCAGGCTGGGGTAGCATCCATGGCTACCCCCGAGTAGGGAGCTGCCATGGGACTGGCCTACGAGCGCACAGGGTCGGGACCGCCACTGGTGCTGCTGCACGGTGTGGGGCACCGCCGCCAGGCCTGGTACGCGGTGCTTGACCGGCTGACGCCACACCGGGACGTGATCCTCGTCGACCTGCCCGGGCACGGCGAGTCGCCTCCGCTGGAGCGGGACCTGCCGATTCTGGACGCGCTGCTCGGGCCGGTGCGCGCGCTGCTCGACGACCTGGGCGTGGACCAGCCGCACGTGGCCGGAAACTCGCTCGGCGGCAGGCTTGCCCTGGAGTCGGCGGTGGCCGGCTGGGCCGCGTCGGCGACCGGGCTGTCCCCCGCCGGGTTCTGGCGCAACGAGCGTGAGCCAAAGGTGGCGCGGGCGACCTTCAAGGCGATGCAGGCCGCGGCCGGCCGGCTGCAGCGCTTCGGGCCTGCGCTGTCGCGGCACACCGGCGGCCGGGCCCTGATCTATGGCGCCATCGTGAGCCGGCCGTCGCGGATGACCGCCGAGCAGGCGGTGGGCGACATGGCCGCGTTCCTTGCCGCCCACGACGCACTCGAGGCGGTCCTGGCGGAACTGGCGCCGTTCACCGGCCAGATCCCGGACGGCATTCCGGTCACGATCGCCTGGGGAACCAAGGACCGGCTGCTCCGGCCGCCACAGGTGCTTGTCGCCAAGGCGCGGCTGCCGCAGGCGCGGATCCGGCCACTGCCCGGCTGCGGGCACGTGCCGATGACCGACGACCCGGCGCTGGTCGCCGATGTCCTTCTGCAAGGCAGCGGCCGCCTGACCGGCCAGCCCGCCGCGCAGCGGGACGGCCGCTAGCTGTCCTGCGCGGGCGTGAGCGGCAGGCGCACCTGCAGGCGGGTGTTCCCGGGCACCGACTCGGCCCGCAGGTCGCCGTGGTGGCGGTTCACCACGATCCGCCACGAGATGTCCAGCCCGAGCCCGGTGCCCTGGCCCACCGGCTTGGTGGTGAAGAACGGCTCGAAGATCCGCTCCTTGATGTCGTCCGGAATGCCGGGGCCAGTGTCGGCGAACTCCACGAGCAACCGGTCATCGTCCATCGCGGTGCGGACGGTGAGCGTGCCGTGGCCGTCCATGGCCGCGCAGGCGTTGTCGATCAGGTTCGTCCAGACCTGGTTGAGCTCGCTCGGGTAGGCCGGGATCCTGGGCAGCCCGGGCGCGTAATCCCTGACCACGGTGATGCCGTCGCCGAGCTTGGCGGACAGCATCGTCAGGGTGCTGTCCAGCAACTCGTGGACGTCCACGACCTGATACGGTGCCCGGTCCAGCTGCGAGTACTGCTTAGCCGCCCCGACCAGGGACGATATCCGGGTGACCGAGTCGGCGATCTCGTTCATCAGCAACTCGGTCTCGACCGTGTAGCCCAGCCAGCGCACCGCGCCGTCCAGCCCGTCGCCCGGCGCGGCGGCATCGATCGGCGCCGCCTCCCCGGTGCCGTCCACCTCGCAGGCCTCCCCCCGGGCCTCCTCTGCCATGGTCGCCGCTACCTGGTCGAGCCAGGCCGTGTCCAGGCCCGCCTGGACGAAGATCGGCGCGAGATCCCAGCCGTTGGTGACGCCGTGCTCGTCGAGCCAGTCGGTGAGCGCGTCTTCGCGGTCGGACGCCTCCAGCGGGCTGAGCGATGGCGCCTTGGCGACCCGCTCCGCCGCCTCCTCCTGCAGCCTCACCAGCGCGGCGAGCGCCATTGGCGGATGCGGTGACCCCGCTATCAGGCCCAGCTTGCGGCGCATGCCAGCCACACGCTCGCGTAGCGCAGCGGTGGCGCTAACCGCCGCAGAGGCCGGGTTGTTCAGCTCATGCGTCAGCCCCGCCGACAGCGAGCCGAGCGCGAGCAGCCTTTCCCGCTGGCCGATGGCCTCCTGTGCGTTCTTGTTGCCGAAGATCAGCCCTTCGAGCAGGTGCACCGCCATGGGGAACCAGTCGTTCATGAGCTGGGCGAACTTCTCGGCGTCGAGCACGAAGAACCGGGCCGGCTCGATGATCCGCACCGAGTTGTTGTAGACCTGCGGCACGCGGTCGCCCAGGTATGCCATGAAGGCCCCCGCGTACACCCCGACGCTGGACGTCCTGCCCGTCTCGATGTCGTCCGCGCCGACCCGGCGGGACATCACCAGCGTCCCGTCCAGCAGCACGTACAGCTTCTCCGCGGGCTGACCCTCGGTGTACAGCATCCCCGGCTCGACGTACTCGACGTGGCCTTCGCGGCACAGCCAGGCGAGCTGGTCGTCGGTCAGCTTCTCGAACAGGAACAGCGCGCGCAGTTCCTCCGGGCTGCAGACCACGCCGGGGCCGCCTGCCGCCGGGCCGGCGCTCATGTCCGCTCCAGGTACCGGTGCACCAGCATCACTGCCATCGCGCCCTCCCCTACCGCCGAGGCGACCCGCTTGGCGGATTCCGCCCGGGCATCTCCCGCCACGAAGATGCCGGGCACGCTGGTTTCCAGGTGATACGGCGCCCGGTCAAGCGGCCAGCCGGCCAGCCGCTCGCCCGCGGCCGCCAGGTCCGGGCCGGCCAGCACGAAGCCCCGCTCGTCGCGGTGCACCACACCGTCGAGCCAGGTGGTCAGCGGGGCCGCGCCGATGAACACGAACAGCCACTGCGCATCGACGACCTCGGTGCCGCCGGTGTTGCTGTCCCGCAGGGTGAGCCGCTCCAGGTGGCCGTCACCATGCGCCTCGGCGACCTCGGTGCAGGTACGTACCTTGATATTGGGAATCTTCTCGATCTGCTCGACCAGGTAGTACGACATGGACTTGCGCAGCGACGGGGCGCGGACCAAGATCGTCACCGAGCTGGCGGTGCGGGACAGATAGACCGCGGCCTGACCGGCCGAGTTGGCCCCGCCGACGATGTACACGTCGTGGTCGGAGCAGCCGGTGGCCTCGGTCAGCGCTGACCCGTAGAAGACCCCCAGCCCGGCGAATTCGTCGACCCCGGGCGCGGCGAGCTGCCGGTAGGCCACCCCGGTCGCGAGAATCACCGCGTGGGCGGCGATCGCGGTCCCGTCGGAGAACCGGACGATCCGCGCGGGGCCGTGCACGTCCAGGCCGACCACATCACGGGTGGTGAGCAGTTCCGCGCCGAACTTGGTGGCCTGCCGCCGGGCCCGGTCGGTGAGCTGGGCCCCGGACACACCGTCGGGGAAACCGAGATAGTTCTCGATCCGTGAACTCTGGCCCGCCTGCCCGCCGGTCGCGGTCCGCTCCACCAGGACCGTGCGCAGCCCTTCCGAGGCGCCGTAGACGGCCGCGCCCAGGCCGGCCGGCCCGCCGCCGATGACCACCAGGTCGTAGAACTTGGCCGACGGCGTGGTTGGCAGCCCCACCCGGTCCGCAAGCACGGCGTCCGTGGGCCCGATCAGCGCCTCGCCGTCCACGGTGATCACCACGGGCAGGGTCATCCCGTCGGACCCCGCCGCGTCCAGGAGCCGTTCTCCTTCCGGCTCATCGGATGAGAACCAGCGGTAGGGCACCTGGTTGCGGGCCAGGAACTCGCGCACCTCCGAGGAGCGCGCCGACCAGCGGTGGCCAACCACCTTGAGTTCGGCCACCGGCCGGCGATCCGCGGATTGCCACGCCTCCAGCAGCGAATCCACCACCGGGTAGAGCTTCTCCTCGGGCGGGTCCCACGGCTTGAGGAGGTAGTAGTCCAGGTCCACCACGTTGATCGCGTCGATGGCGGCGCCGGTGTCGGCGTAGGCGGTCAGCAGCGCCCGCCTGGCCCCCGGATAGATGTCCATGGCCTGTTCGAGGAACTCGATGCCGTTCATCTCCGGCATCCGGTAGTCGGCCAGGAGCACGGCCACCTGCTCGCCGCGCAGCTTCATCTGCCGCAGCGCGTCGAGGGCCGCCTCCCCGGACTCGGCGCGCACGATCCGGTTCTTCTCCCCGTACTTGCGCCGCAGGTCCCTGGCCACGGCACGGGACACGCCTGGGTCGTCGTCCACCGTCAGGATGACCGGCCGGGCCGGCCCACCAGAGCCAGCCAGCCCGCTGACGTCGGCGCCCAGGCTGGCCGTCTCCGGCGCTCCCGGGGCCGTCATGGGCGCTTGATCCTTGCACGAGAAGCCGCAACCGGCCGATACCACCGCATCCACACATCGTAGGTCGCCTTGCGCCGGGCGGCTCGGCGCAAAGGTTCGCCGGCAGCGGAAGCGGCCGCCGGGCCGCCCCGGCCTACCAGGGAAGGACGCCGTAGGACTCGGTTCCGTCGGCCGCCCATACGTATCCCCAGAGCACCCCGGACGGCCCATCGGCCGGCAGGGTAGCGAGGTGCACGCTGACCTCGGCGCCCTGCTCCGCGGTGCGGAATCCGGTGTTGCCGTTGAGATCGGTGGCGCAGTACCCGGGGTTCGCCGCGTTGATCTTGACCTTGGTGTCCCGCAGTTCCTTGGCGTACATGGCCGTCACCATGTTCAGCGCGGTCTTCGACGACGGGTACGGCACCGAGGCCATCATGGCCATCGGGCTTCCCGGGTCGGTCGTCGCGGTGATCGAGCCGAGTTCGCTGGACACGTTGACGATTCGCCCCGCGGGCGCGCGGAGCAGCAGCGGCAGCATCGCGTTGGTCACCGCGACCACGCCGAATACGTTGGTCTCGAAGACCTCGCGAAGCGTGGCGACCGTGGTCTGGCTTGGCTTCCCTGACCCGTCGCCGCGGGCGATACCCGCGTTGTTGATGAGGATGTCCAGCGCGCCGAACTCCGCCTCGATCCACTTCGCGGCCTGCTGTGCCGAAGCCTCCTCGGTGACGTCGAGGTGGACGAACCTGGCGTCGGCGCCGTCGGCCTGCAGTTCCCGCTCCGCCTGCCGCCCGCGGCCGGGATCCCTGGCACCGACGAGCACGGTCATGCCGCGCGTGCCGAGCAACCTGGCGGCCTGGCGGCCGATGCCCTTGTTGGCGCCGGTGATCAGCGCAGTCGTTGTCATGCGCTCATCCTCGGCCCGGACCAGGACCGGCGGGAGAGCCCTGCCGAGGCTGGGATCAGCAGTCCCACCCTGCGTGCGCGGGACGCGCGCCGTGATGGGGCAAGCTGGAACCATGAACCGCGCCGAACTTGCCACCTTCCTGCGGACCCGCAGGCACCGCCTGCGCCCGGCCGACGTGGGACTGCCCGGCGGTGGCAGGCGGCGCACGCCGGGACTGCGCCGCCAGGAGGTCGCCCAGCTCGCCGGGATCTCGGTGGACTACTACATCCGGCTGGAGCAGGCGCGCGGGCCGCACCCGTCCCGCCAGGTACTGACCGCGCTCGCCCGGGCCCTGGTGCTCACCGCCGACGAGCGCGCGTACCTGTTCCGGCTGGCCGGCGAGAGCCCGCCGCCGACCGCGGGCCCGTCCCGCGAGATCAGCCCGGGCATCAGGAACCTGCTGGACAGCATGCCGGAGACACCCGCCTACGTGGTCGACGCGAGTTACGACGTGCTGGCCTGGAACTCGCTGGCCACGTATTTCGTCGGTGACCTGTCGCAGGTTCCGGAAGAGGACCGGAACATGCTCCGGTGGATGTTCCGGCTGCCCGCCACCGCGCCGCCGTGGACCGACGAGGAGACCGTCCGGTTCACCCGGTCCATGATCGCGGACCTGCGTGCCTCGTACGCCCGCTACCCCGCCGACCCCGGCATCTGCGAACTCGTCACCGAACTGCTTGGCACGTCACCGCAGTTCGGGCAGATGTGGCGGGAACATGAGGTCGCCACCAAGAAGCCCATCGTCAAGCGGGTCGACCATCCGCTGACCGGCCCGGTGGAATTCGAATGCCGGGTGCTGCACATCCCGGAGAGCGGCCAGCGGCTGATCGTGTACTGCGCCGCGCCCGGTTCACCCACCCAGGAGGCGTTCCGCCGGCTGGGCGAGCCGGCCCGGCTGGCCGAGCCGGCCGCCGCGGCCGTCAGTACGACGCGGTGAGCGTGCCGGCCGGGCCGTCGACGGTCATCGTGCCGCCGTAAGGCAGTATCCACTGCGGGTCGGTGTGGCCGAAGTCCACGTTGAAAACGATCATCGCCTCGGGGTTGTAGGCCTCGAACGCCGCGATCACAGCATCGCGCTGGGCGATCCGGTACGGCTCCCGCTTGTCCGGGCTGACCGGGTGGGTGATGCTGGTCGCCTTGGCGGTGCCGAACACCACGGCCGGGAACTGGGCGAGCAGCCCACGCTCGCCCATGTTGCGCAGGATCCGGAACACCTCCTCCGACGAGGGCATCTCCTCGGAGGTTTCCAGAATCAGCACGCATCCGGCGTAGTCCTCCGCCGGCCGGATCCAGCGCCCGACGGCGAGGGTCCACTGCATGATCTCCAGATTGCCGCCCCAGGTCGGCCCGGTCACCACCCGGTCGGCCCGGTGCCACACCCAGCCCGGCGCCGGCGAGGTCGGCGCGGGATAGCGCAATCCCTCGGGATCCGCCCAGCTCAGCTCGACCTCGCAGAACCGGTCCACCTGATGCAACGGCAGGTCACCGCCGTCGAATAGGGCGGCCCGCAGCGATGCGGTGGATACCGGATTGAGCCCGCCGGGGCGGCCGAGGTGGACCATGGTCGAGCCGCCGTGGTACCCGGCGACCCCGTGGTACCACAGCCAGTTGAGCAGGTTGGTGTTGTCGCTGTAGCCGAAGAACGCCTTGGGGTTCGCCGTCACGACCTCGGGATCGAGGAACGGCAGGACGGTGATCTGGTCGTCCCCGCCGATCGTGGCGAGCACGGCCTTGATGTCCGGGTCGGCGAACGCCGCCATCAGGTCGGCCGCCCGGGCCTGCGGCGGGGCACCCAGCTGCCGGGTGGCCGGGTACTCCACGGGCTCCAGCCCGATCTCCTCCCGGAGCCGGGTCATCGCCAGTTCGTGTACCTCGGGGAAGGGACCCGGCGCGGCGAACGAGGGCGACACCACCGCGACCTTGTCGCCGGGAGCGAGCTTGCCAGGGATGGTCAGATGTGGGCGCACCCGACCATCCCACCACGACTCGCCGCCTCGCGGGAGGACAGTATCGTGAGGCACATGCCCGGTGACCGCGTCCTCGTGACCGGGAGCGCCGGGCACCTGGGCGAGGCACTGGTGCGCGTGCTGCGTGCCGCCGGGCGTGAGGTTGTGGGCCTTGACCTGCTCGCCTCCCCCTTCACCACGACCGTCGGGTCCATCGCCGATCGCGCCACGGTCCGCGGCTGCCTGGACGGGGTGGGGGCCGTGCTGCACCCGGCGACGCTGCACAAGCCGCACGTGGGCTCGCACAGCCGCCGGGACTTCGTGGACACCAACATCGCCGGGACGCTGACCCTGCTTCAGGAGGCCGTCGCCGCCGGCGTCGGCAGTTTCGTGTTCACCAGCACCACGAGCGCCTTCGGCCGCGCGCTCACCCCGGCGCCCGGTGCGCCCGCCGCATGGATCACCGAGGAGGTCACCCCGGTGCCACGCAACATCTACGGCGTCACGAAGACGGCGGCGGAGGATCTGTGTGCGCTCATCCACGCCGACCACGGCCTCCCGGTCGTGATCTTGCGGACGTCCCGCTTCTTTCCCGAACCTGACGATATTGATGCGGTACGCAACGCCTACCCTGACGCGAACATCAAGGCGAACGAGTTCCTCTACCGGCGTGCCGATATCGCCGACGTGGCGGACGCCCACCTGCTCGCGCTTGACTGCGCGCCAGCGATCGGTTTCGGGCGCTACATCGTCAGCGCGACGACGCCGTTCACCCCCGCTGACCTGGCCGCGGTGCGTGCCGATGCGCCCGCGGTGGTGCGCCGCCTGTTCCCCGACGCCGAAGCGGAGTACGCCCGGCGGGGGTGGCGGATGTTCGGCCACATCGACCGGGTCTACGTGAACGAGCGCGCCCGCGCGGACCTGGGCTGGGCGCCCGTCTACGACTTCCGCCGCATACTCGACCTGCTCAAGGCGGATCAGGATCCGCGCAGCCCGCTTGCCCGCGCGGTGGGTGCCAAGGGATACCACCCGGTCTCCACCGGCCCGTACACGGTTCGCTAGGGCGCCGGGCGCTAAGTCCGCACGACAAAAGCCGTGGTCAGGCCCTTGGGCCTGACCACGGCTGACGGGCACCTCCGGCTAGGCGGGCAGCGAGGCGAAGAAGGACCGGATGTCCTGGACGAGCAGTTCGGGCGTTTCCAGCGCGGCGAAATGGCCACCGGTCTCGAAGTCGCTCCAGTGCACGATGTTGTTGGC
>Ga0070734_10004464_pt1 | contig 13272 bp, 19 predicted proteins | sample Coa_R1_8_FD_66444 | JGI IMG/M metagenome (GOLD analysis project Ga0070734, IMG submission 66444) | Surface soil microbial communities from Centralia Pennsylvania, which are recovering from an underground coalmine fire - Coalmine... | ecosystem: Environmental > Terrestrial > Soil > Unclassified ...
GGGCGAGGGATACCCTGCGGCTCGAAGGCAAGCTCTCGCTCTACGGCAATGATCTCAGGGACGATACGACCCCGTTCGAAGCCGACCTTGGGTGGGTGGTCAAGTTCGGCGGGGACGACTTCATCGGAAGGGGCGCCCTAGCGTGGCAGCGGGCGGTGGGCGTGAGACGTCGCCTCGTCGGCTTCGAGATGACCGGCCGGGGGATCGCCCGCCACGGGTATTCGATCTACGACCCGTCGGGGAATGAGGTTGGCGAGGTGACCTCGGGTGGACCGGCGCCCACGCTGGAGAAGAACATCGGCATGGGCTACGTACCCGTCGAGCTGAGCAAACCTGGATCCCTGCTGCGGGTAGGCTGCCGCGGCAAGTTGGTAACCGCCCGAGTTGTGGAAGGGCCCTTCTATAGGCGAAAGAAATGACGAACGAATCGACCCCCGACGACCTGCTGTATACAAAGGACCACGAATGGGCACGCCTCGCGGAAAGAGACGGCCAGACGATCGCGACCATCGGCATTACTAGGTTCGCAGCTGACCATCTTGGCGATGTGACTCAGATAGAGCTGCCAAAGACGGGGGAACCGTTGAGGCAAGGTCAGATCTTCGGCTCGGCGGAGTCGGTCAAGGCGGTGTCTGATCTCTTCGCACCGCTCTCCGGCCAGGTCGTGAAGGTGAACGCGATGCTCTATGCGGCGCCCGAGTACGTCAACACGAGTCCGTATGGAGAAGGGTGGATGGTGCAAATCGTCGTCACAAGCTCCGACGAGACCAAGAGTCTGATGGATCCTACTGCCTATCGGACGTTCCTTCACGCGCAGGCCGAGTGAGAGGCCCGTCGGATGGACGATGGAAACAAAGCAGTTCAGGGTGAGTCCTGGCCGGCGGCTCTGGCTCGGCGGTTGCGTGCGGGCGAACGGATTGCCGATGCCCAGTTCGACCAGCTGTTCACCGCGCAAACGAGGTCGGTCTCCTTCCGCCACTGGACACCCATTTCGGTAGCGACGCGTGCGGCCTGCTTCCTGGCCGAAGGCGGCGCTACCGAGATCTTGGACGTAGGCTCCGGGCCCGGGAAGGTCTGCCTCGTGGGAGCGCTCAGAACAGGCGCGCGCTTCACGGGAGTGGAACAACGGCAGAGGCTCGTCGAGGAGGCTCACGTTGCGGCTGTCGAGCTCGGGGCGGATCGCGCGCGCTTTGTACACGCGAACCTCGTCGAGTTCGACTGCTCACCCTTCGATGGCTTCTACTTCTACAATCCGTTCCAGGAGCACATAGAGGAGGACGATCTCTGGCCGATTGACGAGACGATTCAGCGAGCGCCCGAGCTGCACCGGACGTACGTCGGGACGGTCGTGGACGCGCTGATTCGTGCACCGGTCGGAACTCTTGTGGCGACCTTCCACGGTTTCGGTGCTCCCATGCCGAGAGAATACCGGCGCCTCCGGCGAGAACAGATCTGCGGTGGCGAGCTGGCGTTGTGGGTAAGGGGCGGGTCATCCCAGGCCCCCAGGAGGCGGCCGGAGGGAAGCCGCCCGGGAGAGCTGCACTCCGATGAACCGTCGGCCGCTGGACCGAATCCGAACCCCGAAACAAAGGAACCTTCCTTATCAGGTGACGTGGAGCCGCCACTCTTGAGGTCGAGCGATGGCCATCAAGGATAAGAGGAAGCAGAGTCTCTATTTCCCCGAGAGCACACTCGGGGAGCTCAGAGTCGAGGCCGCGCGCCTCGATCGTTCGGTGTCCTGGCTGGTCCAGACGGCGTGGAAGGTCGCCCGCCAGCAGGTCATGGCCATGCCCTCGGCAAATGACCCGACAGCTGGCGCAACAGCAGTGAATGGAGATCGGGATGCCGACCCACCCAGCGAGTGATCAGCCTCCTCGGCCACCGACGTCACGACATTCGAGCCTCGTGGCACGTACCTGTCTGTTCGCGGGTGACCTGTGACTACCCTGCTTCCCAAAGGTGAGTTTGCCGCGCTACTTCGTAGGATGGCGGACAGCGGGCACTATGCTCGCCCTCGCCACTGCGTCCTGGTCGTCAGAATCGATGACGTTGCGGGCTCCAAACGATCTTCGGGCGGCGGGGCTGGGGAGGAGGCCCTCGCCACTTTGGCGAGAGTCCTGCTTCGATCGCCGTCTGGCACGGCGATGCCATTGCTTCAGCCCTCAGACATCGTTGGCCGTCATGGCGAGGGGCAGCTAGCGGTGCTCCTCGGACCAGACGTCGATCACGAAAGTGCGACAGTGGTGGCGGAGCAAATTCTGGATGGTCTGGTCGGTGGAGGTGGGCAGGGAGACGGTCCCCAACTTGGCTTGAGCATCGGGATCGCCCTCCTGCCTATTCATGCCCCCACGGCGGAAGGGCTCCTGTTCGCTGCCGAGCGAGCAGCAAATCTCGCACGGCGAAATGGCGGTCAGCGCGTTCAGGTCGCGGAGCCCGTCCGCCCATGAGGAACGACAAGATCACATTGCTGGCCGTACCCGCGCTGTCCATGATTCCTACGGAGGTGAAGGTGAAGGTCCTCGGCGTACTCGCGTGTGAATGCGGCTCGGCTGAGCCAGGGCGCTTCTGCGACGAGCGGGAAGTCTTGGCAAACATGAGACTCTTGGAGGTCGATGCCCAAGGTGGCGTGCGAGAACCAGTGCTGGGCGGGCGTCACGACGAGGGGTGGAAACAGATCCACGTCTCGCCGAGCTGCGCAGATCGCCTCCTGGAGATGTCAGCCCGAAGATCTGTCGTCGAGTCGGAACTGGGGTTCACGGACTGAGCCGACTGGGCCCAGTGAAAGGGGCCAGTCGACGCGACTGTACTGCCAAGCGATGGCGATCGCACCTTACCGCCGGCGCTACCGGGGCGAGACCATGGGGGGCGAGACCATGACTTCGAGCGGGTCAGATCTCGGTGCCTTAGTAGCTGCCGCCGTCTCGCGCGGGTTCGTGCGCCGATTGCTCGCCGAGGAGAGGTTTAGTCCGGACACCATTGCTGGCTAACCGCGCGGCCCGCACCTCCGTGACCAGTCTCACGCGCGCGTGTCCATTGGGCCGAGTAGTCAATGCATTGAGTGCGGGTCAGCGTCGCACAGTCCTGGAGAGGCTACGCTTTCGGTGGGAGCTCCCCTAGACAAATGGCGACCGAGTCGAAGCCGATAGAGGACGAGACGAGCCCGACGAGTCCGAGGATCGTTTTGATCGTCGAAGACGACGACGACATTCGTGAATCACTGGCGGAGCTGCTCGAGAGCTGGCAGGTCGCGACGGTGGCGGTGAACAGCGGCGAAGTCGCCTTGGGGATGCTGCGACGAGGTTTCGAGCCGTGCTTGATTCTCCTCGATCTCAAGATGCTCGGCTTGAGCGGGTGGGACTTTCGCCGCGAACAGATGAAGGACCCGCGGATCAGCAAGATTCCGGTCGTGATCTCGACGGCCTTGGGCCCGGCCGACGAGGTCGTGAGGGCAGAGCTCGGCGACGTGACCTGGCTTGCCAAGCCGTTCAATCCGGATCGACTCAAGGAAGTTCTCTGCACTGCCGTTGAGTCGCCGGGAGAGGTTCGGGGACGAACGGAGGGAGATTGCCGGACGAAGAGGGAGTGAATCTGGTGAAGGTGTTCTCGGCGACCAGGGCCCGGGACCGAGAAAAGCTTGGCGACCGCGTAACCGAATGGATTCAGTCTCACGCGGGGGCGACGATCCTCGACGCGATCGTGTGCCTGTCCTCGGACCGGGAGTTCCACTGCCTTTCGATCGTGCTCCTTTGCCGCGAATGACCTCGTCGTCGGGCGCCCACCCGCGGCGTCTCACGTTCGAGCCGCCCATAGCTCAGCTGTGGCGTCCAGATTCGGTCGGTCGATCCGGTGCGTCCATCGTCGAGGTGAAGTAGCTCGAAGAAAGCAGACCTCGGACGTGGGTCGGTGGATGTCGCGCCGTCCACGCCGCATAGGTCAGCGCAAGCGCGACTATCGAGTAGGCGAGCATCGGGACCGTGCCCGCCTTGTCCATCGCGAAGACGTAGACGGCGCATTTCGAACCACGACAAGTCGAACGAACGCGATCTGTAGCTCGGTGACGCGGACCTTCTCCGAGCTGGTCGAATCCTCGTTTCGCGGATGCTGACCATCTGAGCCTCGCGGCGACGCGTGTCGCGGCTGTGAAGTGGGCCAACCAGTTAAAGCATCACGCCGGTACGGAGCGGAAAACCCGCGGGCCCTGCGAGATCTCCCAGGAGTCAGTGGCCGATGGGGGCGCCCCCAAACGGCTTCCATGATGCTGGCCTGACTGGTTGGCCGGGTGCCCCCGGCCTTCACCATGGCGCTGGCACTCCCAGATCAACACGTCGCTGGACAGTTGATCTGTACTCTCGGAAGGACACGCAGCGCATGGTCTCCTGTGTCGCCTCGCGGGACGGATGAAAGCGCCTGACTAATCATGCATGCCGCCGTGGATCGCGGGGCCGTCGGCGTAGGTGAGCGGTCACGAAGCGAATCCCGCAACCGTCAACTAGCCCAGGTTTCGAGGGTCAGGGCACCGTGGACGCCGTCACCGGCGTTGTTCGTGGCGTAAGGGCCATAACGTCGGGTTGCCCCAACGCAGCGTGCTTCACACCTTACTCGTTCGCCGTTCGGTATTGGTTGACACCCAAGCAAGGTTTACCGTTCCACAAACGACCGGAGCGCAACTTGTCGCTTGACCTGCAAAGTGAGCGTGCTACGGTGCCAACCAAGCTGGTTCAAGGAGGAGGCAACATGAGGGTGGAATGGGCAGCAACACGGGTGGGTGCTTCAGTGATCTCCGTGACCAACGTTCGATCGAGCGTCGCGTGATCCCGCCGAGGGCGCCTCTTGTCGGACAAGACTGGAATGGTGACGAGGTTCAGTTCTGCTGTTTCCCACCCAGGAGTGAACGCGTCCTGCAGACAGGGGCGAGGCTTAGCAGGTCTCCAGGGCAGTAGGCGACTTCGGGGCGGCTCAAAACGAAGAGATCCTCTCGTCACTATCTCTACCCGCGGGGTCATCCCTAAACGTAGGCCCTCCGGGCAGATAGTCTGTCGATAAGCGCGCAGTCCCGGTCGTGTCTACGGAGGAGGTGGTCGCATCATGAAGAGCTACTCGCTTGGGAAGATCAGTGACGGGATCGCCGGCATTCTGGCGCTGCTATTGGGAATGTCGTCGGGGTGCTCCGGCAGATCGGGCTCCAGTGTGGTCAGCAGCCCTGCGCCTATGATCAGCAGCCCTGCGCCCGAGAGTGGCGCTCCGACGAGACGCGGACGGGAAAAGCATAGGGCTAACTACGTTGCGGACTGTAACGATCCCGAGTCCTACGATCCGGCGTGTATCCATCCGAATGCCGAGAGTCTGGCGACGGCGCGGGCGAACGGATACCCATACTACGTTGGCCACGCCGAGCCGACAGTGGAATTCTTCTCGACCGCACCCAACTCGGGCTCCAACATGCAATGGAAAATCAAACTTCCAGCGACCGATCCAACTCCGACGCAGAACGGTTCCGCAGTCGCCAACTTTGAGCTGTTTATCGCAGATTGGATCGGGTTGGCCCTGTGTGATCCAACATCGAAGCCATACCAGCCCTGCACCGCGGCGAGCGATGCGAATAACCCCGCCACGGCGGGATCTGCGTTCCTCGAGCTTCAGTTTTACCCGCCAGGAATTCCTGGATTCGCGTGTTCGAACACTCAGTGGTGCGCAAAGCTTCAGATCTGGTCGTGGCACGACAATAGTACGTTTGTCACGAATACCTGCCAAGAACCGGGCTCGAGCGCATACCTCACGACGAGTGGCGGGACGACGGCGCTCTTTTCCAACGGCGATGCATTGATCGTGACGATACACGATACCGCCAGCGGACTTGAGACCGATATCAATGATCTGACGTCTGGAGTCACGGGTCAGATGGTTGCCAGCTCCGGCAACGGCTTCGTCCACAACACGTCTTTGATCAACAATGGTGTGTGTAGCGGGTCGCCGGGAACCCAGTGCACCACGAAGGCCAACTGCCCCTCTGGCCAATCCTGCGTGTGCCAAACGGAGCCATTTAGTTACCACGCCATGTATGCGACCGCGGCGCCTGGGCACGTGGTCACGTGGGCACAGACTGGGCCGAACGTCTCGTTCGCAAGCGAGATCGGTCACTGGGAGCTGTGCGCAAATTCCAGTTGCTCTAGTCTCCCAGACAGCGACTCCGACGACTCCTTCTGCTCGACCACGAGAGGCGTGGGCGGCTGTACCAATGCCGACACGGATTTCGATGGAACTTCCTTTCAGGCGGACTGGCCCGATGGAAATGCGTCCCACCCGTCGTCGATCATCATAGGAGCGCAGAACAATACTGGGGTTGGTCCCATGAGCGCTTCAGTCGCCAATCAAAATAGCTACGTGCAAGGCTACCAGACTGTGCAGTTCCAGCAGGCTGGAGGCATTGGTGGCACATTCTATCCATTTTACAGCCAGTCAGGTATTGGGCAGGCCTGTGTGTTCAACTTCGGAAACGATATCCCCGGCACCACAACGACTGATTTCTCAAAGGCGGCACAATACGGCACAACAATGAGCAATCCGTGCTCTCCTGGCCTGCCGGCGCCTTTGATCGTCGGAGACGATGTTGAAATGATGTGAGCCAGATGTGCCAAGGCGAGATCCAAAAGCGAGAGAGGTGACGGCCGAGTCGAGGAGCGGCCGTGTTAGTTGCCCGTCCAAGTGGCTTAGGTGGGAGCGTTAGCGTTGGTCCTGCGGCGCTGCGTGGGAATAGGAAGGGGCAGTAGCTCCTGAGCGTCGCCTTGAGTGTCCCGAAACCCGATACAATCAAACAAGGAGATGAGCATGCTCAACAAAGCGGTCTACGTACCCAAGCGCCTTGCCATGACCGTCGCAGCAATCTGTGTGGCCGTCGCTGTTATGGTCTCGGCGCGGCCAGCTCTCGCCGCCACGGGGGTGGTCACGCAGGTGGAGTACAATGTTTCCGCCCATATTCTTGGGGTGACGATCAATGGCGTCCAGTACCTCGCCCAGACCACAAGTCCTGGTTGCGGCATCTCGGTAAGCTCGGACGAGCTCAAGATGATCCAATCGATAGCACAGGCGTCCTATCTCTCGGGAAGGACCGTCTCGATCGGTACAACCGTCTGCAATTCGCAGAACTACATCAACGACATTGCGCTGTTTTAGCCGGGAGGGCGGAATACGTAGAAGGGCCCGCAGTACCTCAACGCGACGTCGACATACCGCTTCGGTAGGGCCTGAGCGGGATCTCGCGACGCGCTGCGGGCCCGCCGGCGCAGGTTCTGCGTGAGGGAACGGTTCTACGCATAGCAGGTCGGTCCGACAGCACGGGCACAAGCGTTAGAGGGGTGGCGCGCCTCGTCATTCGGCGATTGGGCGATTGGGCCGATTCGCTGTCGAACAGGATGAGGAGCGTTCGCGTCCAATCTGCTTAGTTGGGGCCGCAGAACCACATCAACGATATGTCGCTAGTTTAGGAGTGAGGGTGGCGTAGGTGGAAGGCACGCCGGACCTCAACCTGAAGTCGAGGCAGTCCCGTTTCGGACCGACTAATCATTCCGATGCCGCGCGAGTCTCAAAGGGGGTTGGGGCGGAGCGAGGAGACCAGTACCTGATCGAGTCGTCGCTGCAGATAAGGCGCCGGCCCGGAACCCGAGTTCGCAGCGATCTCACGCATACCTGGAGGAACCATGCTCAATACAAACGTCCGGCCGATGTTACGAAGGGTAGTTCTCTGCCTCGCGGCAGTCGGCCTCATGGGCTGCGGAAACGGCCGGTCTGGCACAAGCAAGACAGTGGGCGTGTCGAGCATCTCGCCTCCCGAAGGAAGCCGCGGTTACGGAACGCTCATGATACCCGGCCTTGGCCCGCAACGTGTTCCTTACGTGGTGAAAGACGGATTGGCTATTTCCGGAGACGTCGTCCTCTCGCCTGCACAACTGGAAGACACCGGCGCTGCGACGAGCGCGGTCGAGAGTCCAGCAGGCGTACCTGTTTCTCCGGTGCCACTTTCGGTCGCTAGAGCCAATTCATCGTACCGGTGGCCGGCCGGCCAAATACCGGTGCAAATTGACCGCACAACAATTCCCGTTGGATCGGGGTTGGACACTGTCGTCCAAGGAGCCATCGCATCCTGGCAGCAGCATACGCCAATTACGTTCCCCACGTACGGCGGCAGCGGTGACTTCCTGCGGATTCAGGCTACATTGGCAGCGGGCACGGGAGGGCTGTCATCTTCGGTAGGTCGGCTCGCAGGCACAGGACAGCATACCGTGTCGTTGGCGACCGACGTGGGGTGTTGCCAAGGGGTCGTAACGCACGAGCTTGGGCATATCATCGGCCTGTACCACGAGCAACAGAGAGCAGACCGAGACCAATATGTGAAGGTCTACGACGGCATCTCTCCAGTCGGGTGCTCCGGTGGCGCGTGTTTGCCGAATCATTTCAGCGGATGCTCGGGTGTCGCCGTCGGAGATTACATGCGCTTTGCGAATGAATCGCAGGGTGCATACGGAAACGATGGGACAGATCTGCTGTCGTTTGACTTCAAATCAATCATGATCTACGCAGGCGACACGACTGGCTGTTGTGGGTTGCCTTGTATGACTGATCTTAACGGCAACGCATTTCCTAGCAATCAGACGGCGAGTACGTCCGATCTGGCTGCAGTCTCCCAGATCTACTACGAGTTGGCATGGGGCAAGTGGATTGCCACAGCGGTGACCGATGTCTTGCTCTAGGTGGAGTTCGAGATGAGCAACTACGCGGACTAACCTGCGGACGAGACGAGCTCCGCGAGGGATCCCATGTTGGCGCTGTCGCTTTCGACGGTAGGGGGTTAGGTGCAGGTTCCTGTGTCTGAGTCGAAGGGCGTCGGCGACCATGTCATCGACATATCCTCTGACTTCGGGGGAGGTCGTCGTCGAAATGTACGTCGCCAGTCGCGCGCCCAGCTCGGATGCTCAATCGGTGGTCCGATGGCGTCCATTCTCCGGGAGTGCCGCGCGTGCCTGGCGGGAACTGCTCGACGCAGTTCGACCCTACGACGCCTGGGAGTAGGGCGCGGTGTCAGCCGGCGCGTGACGGCGTCGGGCGCGGAAGCAGTCCTGCGCCGAACGCCGCCTCGCCCGCGTGCGGACGCGCGCGGCGATCATGTCGCGATGGATTCATCGCGATCTACCGCCGAGTCTCACACCTTGCGACGAACCTTGCGTCGTGGGCGGGCATCTACGTGCGCCGTGTCGGGAAGGTCGCTCGCATCGACGCTGTCGCGCTGAAGAAGGCGGCCGGCGACTCTTAGCCGACCCTTGGGTCCGGGCAGTCGGCCGGAGATCCCCACAGGCGAGCTCTGTGCGAACCGGCGCCCCGAGAGTAGGATATTGTCCGAGTTCAGCGGGAAGAGAAGGACGCGAGGTTTGGACGATGGAACAGCGAGCGGCCATGATGCACCGACGACGAGGAGTAGATTGGGCCTGACGAATACTTCTATCTCCCTTCTCTGTGCTCTGATCGTCGTCGGGGCTACCGCCGCAAGTTGCCGCGGATCGAACTTGCCCTCTCGAAACGACGGTAGCTCTGATCTGGGCTCGGCGGCCATCGGTCCGGCCGGTGGCTCCCTGCGATCAATTGACGGTCGCGTGACGCTCCGGATCCCGGCTGGCGCGCTTACGAACACTCTTGTCGTCACAATCACCGCCGCTTCAAACCCGCCGCGGGGCACAATAGGCCACGCGTACATCCTGGGGCCCGAAGGGACTTCCTTCGCGTTCCCAGCGACGATCACGATGGCCTACGATCCCGGGCTACTTGGGTCGTCGGCTCCCGATGCCGTCACTTTATCGACGGCCATCAACCGGACCTGGGTCGCGGAGCCTGGGTCCCTGGTCGATCCGAGCGCCCACGTGGTCGCTGCCCTAGTACACCGCTTTTCGCAATGGGCCATCACGCCTGTCCCGAATTCGACATCGTGCAGCTGCACAGGAAACGTAATAAGCGCTTGGGCGGCGGCCCGATGCGCCAAGCCTGGTGGAACCCTCGGCGCGTCGGGGTCGGACTGTGCCTGTTGCGCGGCGCTCGAGGGCAGTGACATTCCGCCTTCTGCTACCGGCAGTAGTGCCAAAGATGGCACCGCGCCCAATTTCTGCAGCCCTTGCCTGGCAGCCTGTTGCAGCGCGAACGGGGGCAAGGCTACGAACGATTGCGACTGTGTGGACAGCAGCAGATCGTGGAGTGGAGTGCTAGCCTGCGGCGCCGGGTGTTTCGCCGGCGCGAGGCTACCTAGCCCTTCCGCCGTGTTCTGGAAGCCATCTATATAGGCCCCTGAATGCCGGCGGTTGATCGAGCCAGAACCCTCGGTACTGGTTATGGACTGCGCGTGTTCTGCGGTCATCATTGGATGCCTCGCGGGTGACTGGGTGGGCGTCACCCCGGAGCGACCGACCGAGCTCCCCGGGTGAGGGGGCCCCTGCGCACGAGGTCAGCCGAGGAGCGGGCGGAGACTCACGAGAGGCGCGTGGGAATGTGCGCACCGCACAGCGCGGTCTCCGGGGCCGACCGCCTCGCGCGTAGCACGGGCGAGCCCGAGTCGCTCCGTGATATCGTCTCCTGCGGCTGGCGATTGGGGATCGGCGCTCTCTTGGAGGTGACCATGAGACGAACCGTGATGTTGTTGATCGGGTGCCTGGCCGTCGGGTTCAGTGTCGGCGCTTACTCGCAGCCGCGTCCGAGCCCCGTCGAGCACCGCGGGTGCTGCTCTCACCACGGCGGCGAGTGCGGGTGCAAGAAGGGGCACGACCTCTGCTGTGACGGGACGTTGAGCCCGACGTGCGGGTGCGACTGATGCTTGTACGAAGAATGCGGAACGCGTTATGGGTGCCGTTCGTGCTGGAGTTCGTCGGATCATGCGGCGGCGGATCGGGACCGAGCAGTGCTGTGTCTCACAGCGGCGTTCCGCTGGGAATGACAAGCGGTCAGAACGCATTGGCCGCCGTCGACACCAACGCAGGGAAGTACAGCTACGTCGAAGCCTATCAGTTCGAAGCCTGGGGTGGATCGCCACAATCGGGATACACGTGGACCGTTAGTACCGGCTCCACACTACCTCTTGCGGGGCTCTCTTTGGCACCCCTTACGGGTGTTCTCACGGGGACGCCGCCGAGCGGTACAGCTCCTGGAGACTATCCGTTCAGCATCACGGTCTCGGACGGTTCCAGCACGTATTCATCGATGGTCTACGTTCACGTGGTCACATGCAACTCAGATATTGGCCAGGGGATGTCAGATTCGTCCAATTGCAGTGGAGGTGGTTATCCCCCTCCGCTGATGGAAGATGGGGGAGTCAACCTAACAGCGTTCCTTCCGAATGCTCCTAAGCCGGGCGAGCCATTCGGCATCTCGCTCTGGGTTTCGGGCGGTGTGCCGCCCTATCAGAACTGGACGGTAACGGGAGGCTCGGTGCCGCCCGGGCTCACGCTCGACCAAGATAGAGGGGTGCTCTGGGGAACACCCTTCTCCAGTGCATCAGGAACCACTTACAGTTTTTCCGTGAGTGTCAGCGACTCGGCGGGGGACACCGCGCCGGGAGCGACGTATGTGGCGGCGCCATATTCGCTCGCGGTTCAGTGAGAGACGCCAACTGTCTACTGCGTTGCCCTCAACCGCTGGGCAAAATACTCCTGGGCGCTGCGTTACCTCGACGGCATCATCAACGCGCCCGTGTGGCCGACTATCCAGGTGGAGCAGCCTTATCGGAGTGCGCCAGCGGGCCGCGAAGTGTGTCCGCTCGCGCGATGGCAGGCCCGGCCATGTCCGTGTCACGGGCCTCACAGAGGCGAGACCTAGGACGAGAAGCCGATCAGAGGCGGAATCACCGTCTTCAACATACCCAGCGATAGCTCGTAAGCCTCATCAGAGGATTCGCCGATCGACGCGGCAAAGGCGACGGCCAGCGTCTGTATCTCCGCTTCGACCTGCTTCTTCGTCCAGGATGCCATGTACGAGTACGAGCCCGCTGCTCGCAGGCGCGCCAGCGCCTTCCCGATCGGGGCGTCGCCAGCCATGCTGGCGGTCATTCGGCAGTAGAGGCCCGGCCCGAATACGTTCGCGGCGAACGCCTTCACGGCGTCGACCGTCAGCCCGCGCGCCCTCGCTGCGTCGGAGAGCCCGCCTTCACCCCACTGCAGAACAGCGACGACGTCTTCAGCATCCGGCTTCATCGGCCACTGGAGATGAGCTTTAAGCATTGCGCTCGCAACCAGGGCTTTCTGCAGCGGATCGATCTCGCCGTCAAGAACCGCATGGACCAAGACTGGCACCCGAACGCGCGCACGGCGGGCATTCGCCAGAGCCTGTTCCTTCGCTGCGACCTTCTGGGCCTTTGCCTCTTCGCGCTTCCGCTCCGCCTCACGCCTTCGCGCTGTAGGTGTCGACGACACCGCTTCACGGAGATCGGACGTTTCTCCACCAAGGGACTCCGCCGCGTCCAGTTCGGCGCTCGCACTATCCGGGTCGTTGTGCGCGATATAGCCACGCGCGCGAACCAGGTGCTGCTCGAGCTTCTGTTCGATGGCCTTCCGTTCCGCGGATTCTGATTCTGGAGCCGCGCCCGTACCCCCTTGTCCTCCGTGGCTACCAGACCAGGGGTCGGACCAGGTCGCACCGAAATGTCCGGCATCACCCTTGCTCGCGGACGGCTCGCCTGAAGATCTGCGCTCTTCGGGCGGCGGCGGGGAGGGAGGGCGTGGCGACTCGACCGCCGACGGCTGCTGTGGCGGCGCTTGGGGCGCCGCGTGACCTGCTTCGACCCACTGGCCCGGGACCCAGACCTGGCTACCGCCGCGCGTTTCCCAGTGGGCGGCGCGCCACAGGCGGCTACCGCTACGTTGCTCCCAGTGACCAGGGACCCAGTGGTAACGGCGGCCATCCCACACGGCCATGCCCGGGACCCAGACCGAGCCGGGGCGCGGCGTGGGAGCGGCCTCGACTGGTCCCTGGGCGTTGGACCAGGGGTCCTGCCATGCCGGCGTTTGGGCCAGCGAGGGACGACCCGCACCGAGGGTGACCGCGGCCACCAGAATGAGCGGGACGGTGCGAATTGCTCGTTCGGGGGATCTCGGAGCCATCCTGGTAGGCAGAATCGCTCGTCGTCAGGGTGCCACGCATACTTGAACTTCGGTCGAAACGCTCGAAGCGCTCGGCAGCTGAGGAGACGCACTAGACGACCGGCCGAGCTGCGTCGACAGGCCGTTGATGTGGGTAGGTGTGGCCGAC
>Ga0070734_10004465_pt1 | contig 13269 bp, 9 predicted proteins | sample Coa_R1_8_FD_66444 | JGI IMG/M metagenome (GOLD analysis project Ga0070734, IMG submission 66444) | Surface soil microbial communities from Centralia Pennsylvania, which are recovering from an underground coalmine fire - Coalmine... | ecosystem: Environmental > Terrestrial > Soil > Unclassified ...
CAAATTACGGGTATCGTGCAGAATGGCAAATACCAATCGCTGAATGACGATTCGCAACCGGCTCTCTTTTGGCCGCGCGCGCAACAATACAGTCCGTCGATGTGCATCGTGGCGCGCTCCTCCATGCCACCGGCCGAGGTGTTGCGCAGGCTTCAACAAGCCGTGTATTCCATCGATCCGACGCTACCCTTCTTCCAAGCGGGGAGTCTGGAGGAGCATTTGAATCTGCCGCTGCTGCCCGCGCGGATCGCGGCGATTATGCTGGGTGGATTCGGCGCGTTGGCGGTGGTGCTTGCTGCGACTGGATTATACGGATTGTTGGCATACTCGGTGGCGAAGCGGACGCGCGAAATCGGAATTCGTGTCGCGGTGGGGGCGAGCCGGCGCGATGTTCTATCGCTGGTGCTGAGACGCGCCCTGGTGATCGTGGCGGCGGCAAGTACGGTGGGCGCAGGGCTAGCGTTAGGAGTGGGGCGCTTCTTCGCGCCAATACTCTACGGCGTGAATCCGCGAGATCCGGCTACGTACGCGCTGTCGATTGTCTTAATGGCCGCAATTGGAACGGTGGCGTGTATGATTCCCGCCCGGCGAGCGCTTGGGATTGAGGCGACGGTGGCACTGAGAGAAGACTGAAGCCGAACCGCGACCGCCAGGGAGCGCTTCCATGAACGTTCGTAGTTGCGCTCCCCTGCCTGTGCGGTTCCGTATGGGACGATCAGTGGGGCTTTGGCAGATCCACTGATGGATTGCGGGCGAAGAAATCGAAGGGGCGCAGCTCGAATTCGTGCCAGGCCGTCGGCATGATCGGCCAGTCTTCCGGACGCGGCACATGATGAAATCCGAGGGTGTACCAGACCACGATGTCGGTGTTCTCAATGGGTCGATTCGCTTTGGTCCAAGCCGGAAGACCGTCGCCGCCGTGGCTTTGCGTCGGATAATCGCCAGCCGGCCAGCGCTCGGCGTCGCTGTAGGGTGTGACCCAGACGTGATTCTTGATAAATCCGGCGCGTTGTTGCGGAAAGTCGTCATCGGTCATGAGCGAAATGGCGTTGTGTCCGCCGGCGATCTCATATCCGGTGTCGTAACCGAGTGAGCTCTTCACGTTGGGGTTGATCACGCGCCAGAGCGCGGGATGCTCCATCATCATTACCGACTTCGCTTCTTGCTCCGTCTTGGCGATCTTCGGCTCGGTGATCCAGAGGCTTTTGCGCGGAACATCTGCCGTTACTTTGCGCGGCTCCAGCTGTTCCTTCAGAAAGCTATTCTTCGTGCCATCCACGTCCATGTCGAGGCGGAAACAGAAGTAGTGATCGTGATTCACGGCGACGGTGTTTTCGGCGACGAAGTGGCCGTAGCGGCGGTCCTTTCCGTCCTTGTCTTCGGCGGCAGTGCGGCTGCGCACGGCTTTAATCTCGACGCTGCCGGTTGCGCCGACCGCGACTTTGATGGAGCCATCCTGCATGAAGGTCCAGTCGAGCGCGTAATCATAATTGCCGAAAGTGGTGATCATGCGCAACACAAGATCTCTCTTCTGCCGGCTCTCGATCTGCACGCCGCCCGCCGCGTGGCGCCAGGCGAAATCTCCGGTCTCACGCTCAAACAGGCACGCAGCGCGCGGCCAGCGCAGGGGCACGCCGCGCGAATTAATGATGGTGGAATCGAACATTACAGCATTTCCTGGACAATCGCCGCCTGGTTCCAAGCGGCTGGCGGCCGCGCCCCAGATGTTGCCCTCACCCATGTCGAGGAACGTCCAGTGATACCAGCCCTCTGCTGGATCCTGGTAAGGAACGAAAAGTTCGGCGAGCGAACCTTCGTACATCACCGACCGTAGACTGCCGTGATCGTTGTACGCCACATTGGTGACGATCAATCCGTCTCTGGGATCGATTCGAAAATGGAAATTCCAGTTCTGCCAGGTTACTTGCGTGCCTTCGAGTTGAAATCCGTGGACGGGCTGGGTCATCGTGATGGGTCCAGGCACTTCGCGAGGAGCGATGGAATCCGAATCGTATTCCGCGTTGCCCGGCGGAATGGGAACCGCGCCGGTATCGATCACGCGAATGATCTTCTGTTCTTCGGAATCCCAAACGACGATAAGACCCTCGATGGGATGCGCGCCCCAATTCATAAAACCTCGGCCTTGCGAGCAATTGACGCGCTGCAAACGGCGGCCCTGTTCTTCGGCGGTTCCGAAATAACCGGGCGAGCTGCCGTCGCAGCCGACGGTTTCGAGATCCACGATCCCACGCTTGCGTAATGCTTCCTGCACTCGTGGATCGGCCTTGATGCGTTCCTCCACGCCTTCCGTTTCATCCGGGATGAGCATCGGCTCGACGCCGGGAATTTCTTTCCACGAAATCAGCTTCCGATTCTTGACGTCCACCAGCGCCTCAAAGGTCTGGCGGCCTTGTTTAATGATTGCCAGGGCTTCCCGCCGGAAGGGCTCGCCGCGCTTCCAACGCAACACTTCTTCCTTAGGAGGTTCATGCAGACTACATCCGGAGTAGCGGCTGGCGCCATCCAATTTTCCCGAGGCCTTCATCGTCTCGTAGACCGCCCAATATTCGCCGGAAGTGAGCGCGTCTAAGGGATGGCGGACATCCGCGGCCCCGAACAACGCGGCGGGAATCAGAAGAGAAATGATGCAGAGGTAGCGCATGGTTGGTTTTGCGTTGATTACTGCTGATTGAATCCCGTGGCGTTACGGAAGAGCTCTACGTAATGACCGTCCCGTTTGGGAATTTGAGACCGCATTTCCGCTTTCGTCTTGGCTAAGTCAGCCGCATCCCAATCCGGACGATACTTGTGAATGGAAGGCTCCCACTGGCTGACATGCGCCATCGCCGCATCGAGCTTTTTCTCTACGACGCTGTCGATGTTCACCCAGGCATTGGCATCTTTATCGGTGACGTAGTAGTAAAACTCTTCAGGCACGATGAACGGCTGCAGACCTTCGTGCAAAAGCTGGTTCGGAAAATACAGATGCCACTCAGCGGCGCGAATCGCATCCAGCGTGTTGTTGGCGGCCATGCGGTGGTCGGTCTTGTGCCAGCGGACATATTCGGATCCGGGATCGATGGAAAGCACGACATCCGGGCGCACTTTCCGGATGATCTTGGTCACTTCTTCCACCAGGTCACGCGTGTTGGCGTATTCGAGCATGCCGTCGTGATATTCGAGCCAGGTAATGTTCTCTTTCGGGATGCCCAGAATGCGGCAGGCTTCCTCTTCCTCGTGCATGCGGATTTTCGCCAGGTGCTCGCTGGTCATTTCCGGATCGTACGAACCCTTGTCGTCGTTGGTGTAGATGACGATCTTGATATTGTTGCCGTTCTTTGCGAGCAGCGCCAGCGTTCCGGCGCAGCAGAAGGTGTCGTCGTCCGGGTGCGGCGTGAAGATCATAATCGTTTTGCCGCGATGTTGTTCCAGAGGCACCGGGGCCGGCGTCTGAGCGGCCAGCGGCAAGGCTGCGAACGCAAGGATGAACGGAAGGGTTCGAATCATGTGAATGAACTATACTCCGGCGAATGTTGGATTGCAACTCACTGCGGCAAGCCGCCGGATCCGATCTCAACGCGCATGTGAATTGATCCGATTTCTTTGCCGCCCGCTTGCGCTTTCCAAATAATGTCCGGCTTTACCCAACCTTTCGGAGCTTGCGCGGGTCCCCGCACCAACGCCTGCACGGTGTAGGATCCGTGCGCGTCCACGGGGTAGGTGGCTTGGCCGGCTTCCACATGCCAACCTCCGGGCAAAACCGCTTCGAGCGTAACATCGTGCGGAGCTGCGTCCGCATTGATAATGCGGATCGGGAGAGTCAAGCGCTCGCCGGGGGAGATCATCACTTCCGGTTGCGTGAGTAAGTTCGCGAGATGCGCAATGTCATGCGCGCCCCAGAAATCGCGGTAAAAACTCCACGGCCCGTCGAGCTCGAGCGAGAGTCCGGATCTTTCGGCAGGCCGGTAGCCGGTGACATGGGCGTACGGAATCGGTCCGGGTGTAATTCCTTCCAAAATATCGGCGGTTGGACTGGATTTGACCAAAGACTTGCCAAAAATGAATCGCACCGGTTCTTCAAAGAATTTGAGATCGCCTTTCTTGAGTGCATCCGCCGCAAATTGGCCGGTGTCCCCTTGCGTCAGGTGATACGCCATCTCTTCCGCCGCCAGCCGTGCGTAGGAGACGTGCTTGGCGGGCGAGACGGCTTTAGGATCATAGCGAGGACCTTTTGCTTCGATGAAGTCGGTGTGCGAAGCATCGGTGAAGAAGTAAAGTTTCTTGGGCTGCCAGGGATGCAAGCCTTCGGTGAGATTGCCGATGTTGAACCGGTCGCGCGGCTGCGAAAGCTGCTCGGGAAAAGCCGTAGGATCGCCCGCGAGATCGAAGGCCTCATTCGCAATCACTCCGGCTGCCTGATGATCGCCGTGGTTTTCGCCTGCGACGTACATGGGAAGCCAGGTGAGGACCACTTCGGGACGCGTGAGCCGCACCAAGCGGACCGCTTTCGCCAGCGCTTCGCCGTGGTGCCACGTTTCAAGCGAGCGGAGAACATCCTGGCCTGGGGTGTCGGGACCATCCAAGAACCAAACATGCAAAACGCCGAAGCTGGCCAGCGCTTCCCGTGCTTCAATTTCGCGGACGGTGCTGAGGGCATCGGCTTGTTCATTGCCTTGCTGATTGCCTCCGCCGTTGCCGCGCGTACCGAAGATCACTGAGACGCGCTTATGTTGCTCGTAGATGGCATTGGCAAGATAGGCCGTGATTTCTGTTTCGTCATCCGGATGCGCGACGATTACCAGGATGTCGGTTTTGAAGCGCTGATCGGGTGGAATCGCCGGTGGAGCTTTTGGGATTTCGGCGCCGTGAATCGCGAACGATAGCACTAGAGGTAAGAGGGCCACACGTGGGGAACGCATGTAGGCGATTGTGGCACAATCCATCTGGGATTGACTCAACATGAAATTGGCTCTCAGCTTGGGCCTGGCTGCGATGGCGACACTCGCGGCGCAGGAGTTCACGCGCGGTCTCGGCGTTTATCCGGGGGATCCGAAAGAGTACACAGGTCCGTCGCTGGAGCTGGACCGAAATACCTATCGCAACCTGGCGCTGCATCGGCCGGCCTATCAATCGAGCAGCTATGACTACAACCTCACCGCGCAACTGGTGACGGACGGAATCAAACACACGCGGCTGCCGCGCTGGGTGTCCGTTGAGACCAGCCAGCAAGGCGTGCTTCCGAAGAATCAGCGTGAATGGGTGCTGGATGGCAATTGGGTTTCAGACGTCAGCCTCAAGGGTCATCACGGATGGATCGTAATCGAAATTGGGGGCGATGACCGGGCGCAAGTAGATCGCGTAGAGGTGGACGCGCGTCTGCAAGCGCGAGGCGAACCGGAAAATTGGGTGTGTACTGTCGCTGGATCGGACGATGGGAGCGCATGGAAAGATCTGGGACACGCGGCGGGAATGGCGCGTCCCACCGGTGAGCTGCGTACATCCATCGCGTTGGCGGGGATTTCGCGGAGCCGGTACTATCGCATCTCATTGGACAATGCCCGCGCGACAAATTGGCAAGTCGGCGAGATTGCCTTCTTCCATGGGGGACAACGGCAGGCGGTTGGTGGTCCGGCACACTTTACGAGCGCGTGGATGGCTGCCGGCAAAGGTGAAGAGTGGGTCTATGTAGACCTCGGCGCGGTTTGCACGTTCGATCGGATCGCGCTTGCCTGGATTCGCCGTCCGGCGGAAGGATCCATTCAGGTGTCGGACGATGCGGCCGCGTGGAAACTTGTGCAACCACTTTCCGGCACTGATGAGGTGAAACTGACGCATCCGGCGCAAGGCCGGTACGTTCGCGTACTGATGACCAAGCCCGCGACGCCGGACGGTTATGTGCTGAGTGAGCTTGAGGTGTACGGGCGCGGCGGTCCAGTGGCGAAGAACACAGGCTGGAAATTGCAGCGGGATTCGTTGGTGAACGCGGACGGATTGGCGCTGTCGAAGCCAGGCTTTCGCGACGACGATTGGATGATCGCTACTGTTCCGGGAACTACGCTTACCACCTACCACAACGCGGGTGCGATTCCGGATCCGAACTTCGGCGATAACCAACTCGCGATTTCCGATTCGTTTTTCTACGCCGATTTCTGGTACCGGCACGAGTTTGTTCCGCCCCCTGCCGCTCCGGGACAGCATACGTGGCTGAACCTGGATGGAATCAACTGGAAGGCCGAAGTATTCCTGAACGGCGCGAAATTGGGCCGCATGGATGGCGGATTCATTCGCGGCCGTTTTGACGTGAGCCGGTTCCTGCATCCGGGCATGAAGAACTTTCTGGCGGTTCGCGTGGAAAAGAACGCGACACCGGGGAGCGTGAAGGAGAAGACTTTCGAAAATCCGGATAAGAACGGCGGAGCGCTCGGCGCTGACAATCCCACGTACCATGCGAGCATCGGCTGGGATTGGATCCCGACGATTCGCGGGAGAAACACCGGCATCTGGGGCAAGGTGTACCTAAGCGTAAGCGGTCCGGTGACCATCGAAGCGCCGCTGCTGACGAGTACACTGCCACTGCCCAATATCAGCAGCGCCGATGTGGCGATTACCGCCACGCTGCACAATGCCGAGGCCCGCGCGGTCAGCGGAGTTCTGCGGGGGCGGTTCGGAGACAACACGTTTGAAACGGCGGTTTCCCTGGATGCGGGCGCGGAAAAATCGGTGAGCGCTGCGCTTCACATTCAGAATGCGAAGCTGTGGTGGCCGGCGGGCTACGGCGATCCGAATCTTTATCCTGTTGAGCTGCGATTCCAAACGGCGCCCGCAAAGATATCCGATCGCAAGCAGTTCAGCGCCGGAATCCGGCAGTTCACGTACAGCGAAGAGGGCGGGGCGTTCAAGATGTGGATCAATGGCCGCCGCTTCATTCCGCGCGGCGGGAATTGGGGATTTTCCGAGTCGATGCTGCGTTATCGCGCGCGGGAGTATGATGCCGCCGTCCGCTATCACCGCGAGATGAACTTCAACATGATTCGCGACTGGGTGGGACAGATCGGCGATGACGAATTCTACGACGCATGCGATCGTTACGGAATCGTGGTGTGGCAGGATTTTTGGCTCGCCAATCCGTGGGACGGCCCGGATCCGGGCGATGACGCAATGTTCCTACGCGTGGCGAGAGATTACATCCGGCGGATTCGCAGCCATCCTTCGATCGGGCTCTACTGCGGACGCAATGAAGGGTATCCGCCGAAGCCGTTGGACGACGGAATTCGGGCGGCGCTTGCGGAGTTGCATCCGGGCATTCATTACATATCGAGTTCCGCGGACGATGGTGTGAGTGGACATGGTCCTTATCAAGCGATGCCTACCAAAACTTACTTCTCCCGGGCGCCATCGAAATTCCACAGCGAAATGGGAATGCCGGACATCGTATCGATGGACAGCCTCGCGCTGATGATGCCGCAATCCGCGATGTGGCCGCAAGGACGCATGTGGGGGCTGCACGACTTTTGTATCAGCGGCGCCCAGGGCGGTGGATCGTTCGTGGAGCGCCTGCGGACCAGTTACGGCGAAGCAAAAGATGCGGCTGAGTGGTTGGAGCTGGCGCAGTTCGTTAATTACGAAGGCTATCGCGCGATGTTTGAAGCGCAGAGCCGCAATCGCATGGGCCTTCTCATCTGGATGAGTCATCCGGCGTGGCCGTCGCTGGTGTGGCAGACTTATGACTATTTTCTTGAGCCGACGGCGGCGTATTTCGGCGCGAAGAAGGCGTCGGAGCCGCTGCACATCCAATGGAATCCCGTGGACGAGAGCGTCGAAGTGGTGAACTATAGCGGCGGCGATGCGCGCGGTTTGTGGGCTCACGTGGCGGTGCTGAATCTGGATGGATCCGTGCAATGGGAGCAATCGGCAAGCGTGGATAGCTTGGAGGACAGTACGGCTTCGCCCATCAAGATGCAGTATCCAAGCGGCGTTTCCGCGGTGCACTTTCTTCGCATGGAGTTGATGCGCGGCGCGGATGTGCTCTCGCAGAATTTTTACTGGCGCGGCGTACAGGATGGCGATTATCGCGCGCTGCGCGAGCTGCCGCTAGCGACGGTGCAAGCATCCCAGATGACGGAGCGGCGGGGCGATCGCTGGCATCTCACCACCGAGCTTTACAACAGTTCGAACACGCCCGCTCTGATGGTGAAGATCAAGGCGGTCCGGGACAAAACGGGGGATCGGATTCTTCCAGCGATTTACAGCGACAACTACATCGCACTCATGCCGGGAGAACGGCGCACGCTTGCAACGGATGTGCAGTACGCCGATGCGCGCGGGGAACAGCCGCGCATCGTTGTATCCGGATTCAATGCCCGCGACGTTGCTCCACGCAAGGCTGCTCCGAAGGTTGCTCCAATGGATACGCACGGTCCCGCTCAATAGCAAACGCTGGAGCTTTCAGTGAATTTCCCAGGTGGGGAAGAAAGCAATCGAGCGCCGTCCCCGCCGAAAGTAATAAAATTGATAAGAAACCACTTTTGAAGCGTCTCACCATGCACGTGGCCGTCGAATCCAAGGAGAACGCCTCGCAAACTGCAACTCTCCGCGAGAAATCGCGGAAAACTGCGATTTCCATTTGTCTGATCGGGATTCTGGCGGGCGGCGTATTGGGCGAGCTGCTGCGGGAATCCATGGTGGAAGCCTCGCATCAGCACATGGTATTCACGGCGCTTCTGAACACGCCGGAAGTGCGCGAAGCATTGGCCACCAGAAATAGCAGTTCACCGAATGAGATGATTCAGGTCAACGGGCCGTGGGCGCGCGATGTATTTTGGCAGGACGGCCATGTGGCCTACTTTGTCCTGGCGGATGGAAGCTTCTATTTCGATTCCAATCGTCTGCCGTCCTGGACTACTCCCATGGTTTTGCTGTGTCCGGTCTTGGGCTTCTTGATCCCTTGGGGAATCATGAAGACATTGGGCTGGATTGGTCTGGACTATTTCGCCAAGAAGCCCGCGCCCGCGCCGCCGCCGCAAGCCTAGGCTCGAGTGGACCGTCTACTGCTTCCGTGCGAGCAGCACCGTCATATCGTCCGATAGCTCGGGAACGCCAGTCCACTGGCGGACCGCGTCCATCACCACCTCAATCACGCGGCTATCATCGCGATCCTGGTTCTTGCTCACCAATTCGATTAAACGTTCCTCGCCGAACATCTCGCCGTATTCGTTCTCGGGTTCGGTAATGCCATCGGTGTAGCAGAGCAGCAGGTCGCCGGGGTGAAGTTGGATGGTGCTCTCGTCGTATTTTGCCGAGGGGAAAGCGCCGACCACGGTGCCGTTAATGTCCAAGAGCTGGGAGCTGCCGTTGTGAATCAAGATTGGAGGCAAGTGGCCGGCGTTGGTATAAGTGAGCAGGCCGGTTTCATCGTCATAGAGCGCGATGCAAAAGGTGGCGAACTTTTCGGGAGACGTGGTGGCGTGGAGCTGCTGATTTAACTCCGAAACTAAGCGCGCCGTGGACAGGTGGTGGCCGTTCGACGAAGCTGGAACCATCAATTCGCCCGATCCGCGCAGCTCCATCCGCATGGCTGATTGAATGCCCGCCATCAAAAGCGCGGCGGATATTCCTTTTCCCGCCACATCGCCGATGGCGAAAGCCAGTTTGCTGGAGGAGATTCGCTGGTAGTCGTAATAATCGCCCGAGACCATGCGCGCCGGCTGGCATCTTCCGGTGACCCGGATGGTTTTGAAGATCGGAGCGGTTTTTGGATAGAGCTGCTCCTGCACTTCGAGCGCGAGAGCGAGTTCGGCTTGGAGCCGTTCCTTCTCCTTCGCGACGATCACCAGCTTTTCCAGATTCTCGGTCATGCTGTTGAACGATTTGCTGAGGTCGGCCAACTGATCGCGTCCGGAAACCGTGATCCGATGCGAAAAATCGCCTTGCATCACGCGCTGCGTTCCTTCATACAAGGAGTGAACGGCGCCGGTGACAGTGCGAGTCAGGGAAACGCCAATGATTAGGGCAATCAACTCCACTACCAGGAACGCAATGGAGACAACGAGCAGCGCAATCGGGGCGAAGCCTTGCAGCTCGTCTACTTTTTGGCTGAGGATGATGTTGAGAATGGCGGAGTAGCGCGTCCGGACCACCAGCAGTGCGGAATCATTAGCTTTTGGATCGAGCCAACCGTCGACGGATAGAAGAGAGAGCCAGCGGACGTCCAAGTCAAAACTGTTCACCGCGGGTGGAAGCGCGCGGCCGGGAGCTTCGTGCCCCGATGGAAGCAACTCTACATTCTGGTCTCCGATTTCGATGCCGGATTGACTGGGCTTATTTCGTGTGATCTTCACTCCCGGCCGTGGATCGTTTTTCGTGGAAACCTGCAAGAAGTAGACGTCGCCCAATCCTGGCACCATTTCGCTCAAGTAACGGCGAGTCAATAGCGCTCCCGCGATGAAGCGCATCCCATCCGGACTGACGGTCTGCGCGAACGCGTAATAGCGGCCGTCATACAACGCGACGCCGCTGCGCGAGCCTTCCATCTTCGGCGCGACCGGAATGGCCGGTTGAGCCGGCCAGTGAAGCAGCGTGCCATGATCGTCGATCATCAGGAACAAGTTCGGAAATCGCTCACTGTAGATTTCTCCGGTTCGCCGAAGCGATTCGATCCGGATCGCGGGATTGGTGTGCAACAGAGTTTCGGCGGCCGCCTGCATAGAGGCCACGCGCCGGTCCAGTTCAGAGCGGGCCAAATAAACCGCCACTTGGCCGGCCAGAACATAGGTGCCTAATCCGGCGAGCGCGAGGATCAGCAAAATGGGAACCACGGCGATCAGGACATACGTGACCAGAATGCGATTGCGTAGCCGCCAAATCGCTTTGCGCAAACCCAGACGGCTGAGACGGATCGCGATCCAGGCCCCCAGGATGCAAAGTACGAACTGTAGGAACAGGGCGAAAGCGCTCGACGGGATCGCGAGCAGGACAACGATGTAGAGCAGCAACAAAATCAGGAAGACCCGATCCAGCTTGCCCAATCGCTTCCAAATTGTTTTGATGTCTACCGTCACAACTCTCGAAAGTTCACACGCGAGACTTCGCGATCTGCGGTGTCTCCGGCGCCGCTTCCGGCATCGGCTTTTCCGGCTCCAGGAAATATTTCGTGAGCTTGTCCTGCAGGATGCGCAGGGCCTCGGCCGGATCGTCCGCGTATTGAAACAGCTTCAGGTCATCCGGAGAAATGGTCTCATGCTTGACCAGCGCGTCAAAGTTCAGGACTTCTTTCCAAAACTTGGACCCATACAGCACGATCACGATTTTGCTTTCCAGTTTGTGGGTCTGAGCCAGAGTCATGATCTCGAACAGTTCGTCGAGGGTTCCGAATCCGCCGGGAAAAATCACCAAGGCCCGCGCCAGATACGCAAACCAAAATTTCCGCATGAAGAAGTAGTGGAACTCGAAAGAGAGCGAAGGCGTGATGTACTTATTGGGCTGCTGTTCGAAGGGCAGGCCAATGTTGAGTCCGATGGTCTTGCCGCCCGCGTCGTTGGCCCCGCGATTGGCGGCTTCCATGATGCCGGGCCCTCCCCCGGAACAGATTACGAAGCGGTGAATAGGCGATTCGATGGCGCTGGACCACTCCGTGATGAGCCGCGCCAAGGTTCGGGCATCTCGATAGTATTGGCCCAGCGGACCATCTTCGGTGATGCGCGCCGAGCCAAAGAACACGATGGTGTCGTGAATTTTTTCGTCGCGAAAATGCGATAGCGGCTCCAGGTATTCCGAGAGAATCCGCAAGCCGCGCGCGTCCGGGCTTTCGAGAAACGTCTCATTGAGATAAGCGACGGGGCGGCGGCCATTCTGCGTAGGATCGTCGATCATTCCGAAGAGGCCGAAGCGCCCTCGAGCTTCTCCAGCCGCTTTTCCAATTGTCTCACTGTCTTCAACAAGTCGGGCAATTTCGGAAACGCGGTGATGGCGCGCAGCCAATCGCGGCTGTCGAATGCGGGCGATCCGGACATCACGGCGCCTTCCTTCACGTCGCCGCCGATGCCGCTCTGCGCATAGATGATGGCGTGATCGTGGATGGTGAGGTGTCCGGAAATGCCGACTTGTCCGGCGAGCAGGACGTCTTTGCCGAGGATGGAGCTGCCGGCGAGTCCGGTTTGGGCGCAGATGATGTTGTCTTCGCCGACCACCGACGCGTGGCCCACTTGCACCAGGCTGTCGATCTTGGCGCCGCGCTTCACGCGCGTTTCGCCTACCGTCGCGCGGTCGATGGAGCTAAGCGTCTGGATTTCGACATCGTCTTCGATCACCGTTACGCCCGATTGAACGATCTTGAAGTGCGTGCCTTCCGCGGTCTTCGCGAAACCGTAGCCGTCGCCGCCGATGATGACACCGTTTTGCAGTATCACGCGGTGGCCGATGCGGCAAAACTCGCGAACCACGGCTTGGGAATGCGCGTAAAAATCGTCGCCGATTTGGGCGCCTTCGTAAATCACGACATGCGGATGCAGAACGGCGTTGCGGCCGATAGTGACGTGTTCGCCGATCACGGCATAGGGTCCGATGGACGCGCCTTCGCCGATCTTTGCCGTGGACGCGATGCATGCCGTAAGATGAACGCCTGCCGGAGGGCGCGGCGGCTGGTAGAACAATGCGAGCGCGCGAGCGAAATCGTGGTACGGGTTTTTCGATACGATGCTGACGGGCGAACTTTGAGGCAACGGCTGCGAGACCAGAATCGCGGCTGCCCTGCTGAGCTTCACTTTGGGCGCGTACTTGGGATTCGCCAAGAACGTCAGATCGGTGGGCCCGGCTTGTTCGAGCCCAGCGACGCCGGTGATTTCGATCGCGCCATCGCCGTAGAGCGTGCAGCCGAGTTGAGCGGCGAGGTCGTGAAGCTTGATACGCGCGGTTGGCATATTTAGCTTCATTGTAGGGCGGACACCTGGTCCGCCGTGCTGCAAGTTACTTACACTTCCAACTTTCTTTTGGCAAACGGCAGGCTTGCCCCACGGCGCGAGACCGGAGCGTATGGTAATGCCTACTGCACGTGCATCGGGCCGCCGAAGTAGCCGATGATCCGCTCGGCGCACAGGCGGCAGGCTTCTTCCTCATCCGGATCGCGGCCTTCGCATTGCAACATTTGGTTATCGTGCATGGCCATGCTGCGGCCGCAAACCCAGTCATCTCCGTCGCGGGAGTGGATATGGTTAAAGTCGGTCAACGCGCAAACCTCGAATGGATAATAGCCAGAATATCAAACGCACCAGGGAG
>Ga0070734_10004468_pt1 | contig 13253 bp, 9 predicted proteins | sample Coa_R1_8_FD_66444 | JGI IMG/M metagenome (GOLD analysis project Ga0070734, IMG submission 66444) | Surface soil microbial communities from Centralia Pennsylvania, which are recovering from an underground coalmine fire - Coalmine... | ecosystem: Environmental > Terrestrial > Soil > Unclassified ...
GCGGCGGTTCTCCGGCACGATGGCCAGCCCGGCGGAGATCCGCTGCGGCACCGGCCACTGCGTCACGTCCTTGCCGTCGAGCATGACCCGGCCGGTGCGCGGCCGCACGATGCCCAGGATTGTCTTGAGCGTGGTCGACTTGCCGGAGGCGTTGCCGCCGAGCAGGCAGACCAGCTCGCCCTGGCGGACGTCAAGCGAGATGCCTTCGAGGATCCGCATCTGGCCGTAGTAGGTGGTGACGTCGTCGAGGCGGAGGAGCGCGGCGGGGGCCTCCGGGGGCGGCGCGCTCATCCGGCGTCCGAGAGCGCTTCTGGATCCCGGCCGAGGTAGGCCTCGACCACCGCCGGGTGGCTCGCGACCGCGTCGAAGCCGCCCTCGGCGATCTTGACCCCGTGGTCGAGCGCGACCACCCGGTCCGAGCAGGACCCCACCACGTGCATGTCGTGCTCGATCACCAGGATCGCCACGTCGCGCTCGTCCCGCAGTCGCGAGATCAGCTCGGTGATCTCGTGCGTCTCCGCGGGGTTCATCCCGGCGGCCGGTTCGTCGAGGAGCAGCAGCCGGGGCCGGGTGGCGAGCGCGCGGGCGATCTCGAGCCGCCGCCGGTTCGCGTACGACAGCGAGTACGCGGGCTGGTCCCAGCGATACCCGGCCAGCCGCTGGCCGAAGAACGACAGCACGTCGGTCGCCAGCGCCCTGGCCTCGCGCTCCTCGCGCCTGGCCCGGGGCAGCCGCAGCACCGACTCCCACGGCATCGCCTTGGTGTGGCCGTAGGTCGCGGCCATCACGTTCTCCATCACCGACATGTTCAGGAACAGCCGCAGGCTCTGGAAGGTCCGTGCGATCCCCATCCGGGCGATCGTGTGCGGGTACAGCCCGGCGATCGACTTCCCGCCGAAGACCACGTCCCCCTCGCTCGGCTCGTACACGCCCGTGATCACGTTGAAGACGGACGTCTTGCCCGCGCCGTTCGGCCCGATGAGGCTCACGATCTCGCGGTCGCGCACCTGCAGGTCCAGTTCGGAGAGCGCGCGCAGGCCGCCGAAGGACAGCGAAAGACTGTCTAGTTGCAGTACGGACGCCTCGGCCGGCCCGTTGTCCTGCGGCCCGGCCGTCCCCGGCTCATTCGGGTCCGTGGTCATGTGATGGCCTCCACGCGCCGTTGGCCCAGCAGCCCCTGCGGACGTGCGTTCATCATCACGATCAGGATCGCGCCGATCAACAGTTGCCTGGTGACGGCCGGCTGGGCGCTGAGCGTGGTCTCCCAGACGAACGCCGCCAGGTACAGGGTAGGCGGCAGCAGGATCGTCCGCGTCCGGGACCTGACCTGGACCAGCGCGATAAGCAGGCACACCAGCGTCACGAACCCCCAGTTGCCGGCGGCGGTGGCGTTGGCCGGGACGATCACCCAGTCGTGCAGTGCGCTGCCGATCCACCCGTTCGAGGACGGGCTGCCCGCCACCGCGCGTGCCGAGATGGCCGCGGCGATGGCGTGGACGGCGAACCCGAGCGCCGCGGTGGCCGCGAGTACCAGTCCAAGCCTGCGCCAGGGACGCAGCTTGACCAGCAGGGTCAGCAGGATCAGGCCGTAGAACAGGTAACCGGAATCGGTCGGGCTGCGCAGCAGCCCGTCGTAGATGACCATGATCAGCAAGGCGCCGGTGGCCGCGCCGGCGATGCTGCCCGCACCGCCGAGGATGAGCCCGGCGTAGATCAGGATCAGGAAGGGCGTGTCGAAGTCGGTCGGGAACACGCTGATCTGCTGCGCGGCGAAGATGGTGCCCGCCATCGCCGCGACCGCGGCGCCGAGCGCGAACGCCATCAGCTTGACCCGGTCGACCGGGATCGTCATGGACCCCGCCGCCAGCGGGTCCTCGCGCACCGCCCGCCAGGCGCGCCCGGTGCGGGAGAACTCGAGCAGCCGCAGCACCCCCATGGTGACCACGAGCACCACCACAAGCAGCAGGTAGTACCCGGTGTTGGTGGTGATCTGATGGCCGAAGATGCTGATCGGGTCGATACCGACGATCCCGTTCGGCCCGCCCAGCGTGTTCGGCGCCACGTTGTTGGTGAATTCGACGAACGCCTCGCCGAAGAACAGCGTGATGATCGCCAGATAGTCGCCGACCAGTCGCCGCGACGGCAGCCCGACCAGCAGGCCGAGCACCGCCGCCGCGATCATCACCAGCGGTATCGACAGGTAAGTCGGCAGGTGGATGCCGTTCGCGCCGATCTGGCCCGAGGACACCAGCGCGAACCCGTAGGCGCCGAAGCCGAAGAACGCGACGTAACCAAGGTCGAGCAGCCCGGTCCAGCCCACCGTGATGTTCAGCCCGACCGCGAGCAGCGCGACGACCATCGCGTCGATCCCGACCTGCAACTGGAACCCGCCCAGGCCGATCAGCGGCAGCGCGGCCGCGGCCAGGCCCGCGAGGGCGAGCCTGGGCCACCAGCCGACCCGCTCGGCCTGCCGTTGCGCACGGCCCAGCCAGGACGGCAGGTACTCCCGGCGGTGCGCCTGCCTGGCGACCCACTCGTCCGCCCCGACCTGGGGCCCGGCGGGCGGCGGGGGCCCGGCGGGCGGCGGCGGATCGAGGCTCATCAGCTCATACCTTCTGCAGTTGCGCCCGGCCGAGCAGCCCGCTGGGCCGCACCAGCATCACGACGATCAGCAGCGCGAAGACGAACAGGTTGGTGTACGTCGAGGAGATGTACCCGGTGATCATCGACTCCGCGACGCCGATCAGCAGGCCGCCGAGCATCGCGCCGGGCAGCGAGCCGATGCCCCCGACCACCGCGGCGGTGAACGCCTTGAGGCCCACGATGAACCCGATCGTGGGTGTCACCTGGTTGAACAGCAGCCCGCCCATCACGCCGGCCACCCCGGCCAGGGCCGACCCGAGGAAGAACGTCGCCGCGATGGTGAAGTTCACGTTGATGCCCATCATCTCGGCGGCCTCCCGGTCGGCGGCCACCGCCCGCATCTGCTTGCCGAGCTTGGTGCGGTTGACCAGTTCCCGCAGGCCGACGGTGAGCAGCAGGCCGAGCACCAGGACCATGATCTGCACCGAGTCGATCGTCACCGACCCGATCGTGATCCCGGACGAGAGCGAGATGAAGTCCGCGGTGTTGTACACCCGGAACTGCGCGCCGAACAGCAGCAGCGCCGCGTTCTCCAGGAAGAACGAGACACCGATCGCGGTGATCAGCGGGGCGATCCGCGGTGCGTCCCGCAGCGGCCGGTAGGCAAACCGCTCGATCGCCACGCCCAGCCCGCCGACCAGCACCGCCGCCAGCACGAACATGATCAGCAGCAGCAGTGGGACCGCGATGCTCAGTGATTGCGGGCCGCCGAACCACTGGATCACGAAGAAACCGACGTAGGCCCCGACCATGTACAGGTCCCCGTGGGCGAAGTTGAGCAGCTTCAGGATCCCGTAGACCATCGAGAAGCCGAGTGCGACCAGCGAGTACAGGGCACCGGTGGTGATGCCGTTCACCAGTTCCTGGAAGAAGAAGCCCATGTGCGTGAGTTCCTGACTCCCGTCGTCCTGCCGCGTCCCGCCTGGCGGCGCGCCTGCCGTGGGCCGGCGCGCCGCCAGGCGGCTAGCTGGGTTCCGCCGGTCAGCCGGGAATCAGGTTGTACTTGCCGGTCGAGTCGATCTTGAACAGGAAGAACTTGCCGTTCACGACGTCACCGCTCGAGGTGAACTTGATCGGCTGGCCGAGGATCGTCGTGGCCTCGTTCGTCTTCTTGATCGCGGCGAGCACGTTGGCGCGGCTCGGCGTCTGGCCGGACTTGCAGACCGACGCGATCGCCTCGTCGATCACGTGCTGTGCCGCGTACACCGGCGGGCCGAACGTGCCGAATTTGCCGAACTTGGCCGTGGCGGCCGCGACGATCTTCGCGTCGGCGGGGATCGCGGTGATGTCCGGGCCGAACGAGGACACGTACGAGCCGTTGATGGAGAACGTGCCCGGCGAGAACAGGCCGTCCGTGCCGAAGATCACGGCCTTCTTCTTCTCCTGCGCCATGTTGCGGCCGAACTGCTGTGCGTTCGACGCCACCTGCCAGGGCAGCACCACCACGGTCGTGCTCGGCGTGATCTTCGCCACCAGCGAGGAGAAGTCGGTGACCTTCTGCGAGACCGACTCGTGGTCGACCTTGATCCCGGCCGCCTGGAAGATCGGCATCATCGCGGCGACCAGGCCGGTGGAGTAGGCCTCCTGGTCGTCCACGATCATCAGCGCCTTCGGGTGCAGGTTGTTGATGATGTAGTGGGCGTCCTGCGGCCCCTGCACGCTGTCCTTGGACACGGTGCGGAAGAACGTCGGGTACTTGCCGGTGGTCAGCGCCGCCGCGGTCGCGGAGCCGCTGATGAACGCCAGCCCGGCGCGAGCCATCAGCGGGCCGACCGCCTCGACCTCCTGGCTGCCGGCCGGGCCGACCACCGCGACGATCTTCGAGTTCGAGGTGAACTGCTGGGTGACGGTCGTCGCCTGGGCCGGGTTGAGCTGGGTGTCGCCCTGGACGATCGAGATCTTCGTTTTGTTGGCCAGGTTGTCCGTGGCCGCTGCGAGCTGCGCGAAGTGCAACTGTTCCTGCCCCAGAACGGCCACCGGCCCGGTGAGCGGGCCTTCCATGCCGACCGAGGCGACACACGACTTTGTGGCGCCGCTGGCGGTGGAACTGGTACTGCTGCTACCGCAGCCGGCCACGGCGAGCGCACCTGCTGCCGCCGCGGCGACGATCACGCTTGTTTTCATATGGGTACGCCCTCCCTGGCGATCCAAAGTGCTGACGATCAAACCATTGCGCTGCTCACCAGGGCAAGGGAAGGGTTTTGAGGTTTGGCGGGCGGTTGTGATTCGATCGAAATATAGGCGTTCACCAGTGCCGTAGCGGAGAGGAACCCGCCGATGACCGAAACGCTCCGCCCAAGCCTCGACGTCGCCTCGATACGGCGGCGCTTCTCGTCGCTGCGGGACTTCGCGTTCCTGGACGCCCCGGGCGGCACTCAGGTGCCCGACGAGGTCGGCGAGGCCATCGCCCGGGCGTTGCGCGAGGCGAGCGCCAACCTGGGCGCGGGCTACGCGACGAGCCGCCGGGTCGGCGAGATCCTCGAGGAAGCCGAGCACAAGGCGGCCAGGTTCCTGGGGTGCGGGCCGCACGAGGTGATTTTCGGCGCGAACATGACCTCGCTGGACTTCACGCTGACCCGCACCGCGGGACGCGGCTTCAAGCCGGGCGATGAGATCCTCGTGTCCTCGGCGGACCATGACGGTGGCGTCGCCCCGTGGCTGGAGCTTGCGCACGACAAGGATCTGGTCGTCCGGCACATAGAGCTGAACGACGACACGACGCTCGACTTCGCCGACCTGGAGCGCAAGCTCGGGCCGCGTACGAGGGTGGTGGCGTTCGCGTGGGCGTCGAACGCGGTCGGCACCGTCGCCGACGCCCGCCGCGTCTGTCAGCTTGCCCATGACGCCGGGGCGCTCGCCTGGATCGACGCGGTCCACTACGCGGCGCACGAGCCGATCGACGTCCGCGAGGTCGGTGCCGACGTGCTGCTTTGCTCGCCGTACAAGTTCTGCGGCCCCCATCTGGGCATGGCCTACGGGCGGACCGAGGTGATCGAAGGCTGGCGCCCGTACAAGGCCCGCCCGGCGCCCACCACGCCGCTGGGCCGCCGGTTCGAGACCGGCACGCAGCCGTACGAACTGCTCGCGGGGTTCAACGCCACGATCGACTACCTGGACTCCATCGGGGGCTTCGAGGCGATCGTGCCGTACGAGCGCGCGCTCGGGCAGCGCTTCCTTGACGGCATCTCCGACGCGGTGACCGTGTACGGGCTGCCCGGGATGGCCGGCCGCGTGCCCACGTTCCTGGTGAACGTGGACGGCGTGGCCGCCGAAGACGTGGCCGCCCGCCTCGCCGACGCGCAGATCGGCGTCTGGGCGCACGACTCGTGGTATTCGCTGAACCTGTACCAGCGGCTCGGCTACACCGGCAGGTCCGTGCGGATCGGCTTCATCCACTACAACTCGCCCGATGAGGTGGACCGCCTCATTGAGGCACTCGAGGCGGTCCGCAGGGCGTAACCGCAGCGGGCCTGCCACCCGGCGGAACCCGGGTGGCAGGCCAGGACGCTGTCCGTGATCGCGGGCGACGATCCCTTACGGGGTTCCTCCTAATGATCGTCCGTGATCAAGGTGTAACGGCTACCGGTGCGGGAACCGGTCCTGCAGCGTGGTGTTGTTGTGGATCTTCAGGTGATAGCGGGTGATCATTTGGTGCACCCACTTGGCTAGACCCTGCATCGGGCCATTGCCCGCGTCGCGGATCTTGTAGTAGCCGGTGGGCACCCAGTCCGAGCCCGGATACCAGCGGGTTAGCTGGACTCTCTCACCGGGCTGCGGCGCCTGGAGCACCACATGCCGCCAGTAGTAGAGGGTGACGTGGCCGTCGCCGAAGAAGACCAGGTTCCCTGGCTTGGGGTGGTCTCTTTGCGGCTTCAGCGCCCGACTGGCGAGCATCCCGTACGTGGTGCGCGGTATCGCCATGCCCACGTGGGCATAGGCATCCCAGACCAGTCCGGAGCAGTCGAAGCCGTTATTACATGGCCCGGCGCCGCCATACACATAGGGGCAGCCGACTTGGCGCAGGGCCCAGGACATCGCGTCCTGGCGCCGGTTGGCGCTGGCGGGCGCCGCGACCAGTCCGATCACGGTGAATGCCGCGATCAACGGCACTGCGGCCCTGGCCAGCAATCTCAGTTTCGGGGATGTGGATGTTGATGACTTTCCGTGGTTCCAGCGGTTGAAAAGGGTGAATTTCTTGGTGAGATGGGGGCGCACAAGGCGTTCCTTGTCTCAGGCAATAGGGCAACTTACCGGCCAGCGCAAGGCGAGTTCAGGGCCAGACGCTGCAGAAACCGGCAGTCCAGAGCACCTTAACTGTTACTTAACCTACATGCAGTCATTTCTAAGATTTGCTCGTGGCGAACACCGATATATGGCATAACGTGACCGGCCATGTACTACATCCGGGATGGGGTGGATAAGGCCCGAATGGGAAGCTTTCTGTTGCGCAGGGTAACTGGATGCCTACCATTGGCAATAAATTGGGTTATTTCCGCGACCATTGAGGGACTATCCAGTCAGTGTGACATAAGTTGTCCACGTGACCTGTGGGGCACAGATAGAGCACTCAGGCACCGTTGGTCAACCGGAGCAGGAAGCGCGGGGAAGGGCACGGGCCCACGCGGCAAGCGCCAGGGCGGGGGCGGGTGCTCAGGCGTTTCAGCGCCGTTTCAGCGCCGTTCCAGCGGTGGTTGGCACAGTCGGGTGCCATGAGAAGAACCAGGATCGCCGGCCGGCCGTGATCGCGCTCCGGCGCGACGCGCGCGACCTGGCCGCGGTGGGCGCCGCTGCTTCCCCGGCGCCGGTATGGGACATGGTCCCAGGTGGTGAGGTGGCGGAGACCGCGGTCGGGGTAGATGGCGCCCCGGTGCCCGCGTGGTGGGCCCGGGATGTGGCCGGGGGCGTGACGCTGCACCGCTCCCGGGAGCTTGCGCTGGCGAGTCTCGCCCCGCCGCGTGCCCCGGTACAGTGCCGGCCCCGTCACCCGTAGCGGCGGCGGTTGCGGGCCGGGTCCCCTTGGCTAGCTGGTGGCGCCGGTGAGGATCGCGGCGAGCTTGTCCAGGTTGATGTTGCCGCCGGAGACCACGCAGACGACCTTCCCCGAGCCGGCCTGGCCGGACCGCGCGGCGGCCAGGGCGAGCGCACCCGCGCCCTCGGCGATCACCCGGCCCCGCTCGGCCATCAGCCGCACCGCGGCCGCGGCCTCGGCGACGCTGACGGACAGGGCGCCGTCGATCAGCGGCGTGATGAGCGGCCACATGGTGTCGAGCACGCGGCGGCTGCCGGCCCCGTCCACGAACGAGGCGCGGTAGTCGATGTCGACTGGGTGCCCGGCGGCCACCGCGGCGGCGAGTGCGGCACCGGTCTCGGGCTCGGCGGTGTAGATCTTCGTCTCCGGCCGCAGTGCCTTGATCGCGCTGGCGATGCCGACGGCAAGACCGCCACCGCCGTACGGGATGACCACGGCGTCCGGGGCGGGCAGGTCCTCGAGGATCTCCAGGCCGATCGTCCCATTCCCCGCCATCACCGCCGGGTCCTGCACCGGGTGCACGAACAGGCCCTCGGCCCCGTCGAGCCGGCTGGTGACGATCACGTTCCACCAGTCGTCGTAGGGCAGCTTCACCACCTGGCCGCCGAGCCGGGCGATGGCCGCCAGCTTCGCTTCCGGCGCATGTTCGGGCACCGCGATGGTGGCGGGCACGCCGAGCGATCGCGCGGCCCAGGCGACGCCCTGGGCCATGTTCCCCGCGCTCGCGGTGAGCAGGCCCCTGGCGCTGGCACTTGGCGGCGCGAGCCGTACCGCGTTCGTCGCGCCGCGGATCTTGAACGAGCTGATCGGCTGAAGGTTTTCCAGCTTGAGATAGATGTCGGCGGGGGCGTCTTCGACCGGCAGCCGGACCAGCGGTGTCCTGATGGCGGCCCCGGCGATCCGCTCCCGTGCCGCCTCGATGTCGGCCAGCGCGATCACAGCTCTACCTCCGTTCCCAGGCCCTGCTCGCGGGCCGCCGCGACCGCGAGCTCGGCCGCGGCGAGGTCTTCGACGCCGATGCCGAGTGAGCGGAACAGGGTCAGTTCCCCGTCGTCCCGCCGGCCCGGCGCGCTGCCCGCGAGCACCTCGCCGATTTCGGCCCTGATGTGCTCCTCGCCGGCGATCGCTCCCTCGCGGACCGCGAGCTGGAACTCACCGGCCTCGTGCCGCACCGATTCGCGGCTGTCACAGAACAGCGCGCTCGCGGCCACCGTGGCGGTGTCGATCTCGCGTGCCTGCGGGGTGCTGGCGCCGACCGCGTTCACGTGGGCGCCGGGCTTGAGCCACGCGTGGGCGAGCACCGGCTCACGCGAGCTGGTTGCCGCGACGACCACATCGGCGCCGCGGACCGCCTCCTCGGCGGTATCCGTCACGCTGACCTGCACGCCGGGCAGGCCGGCCTGCTCGGCCAGTGCCTGGGCGTGTGCCCGGGTGGGTGCGTAGAGGAGGATCTGGCCGAAGTCGCGCACGCCGGCCATGGAGGTCAGGTGCGCGCGGCCCTGGACACCGGCCCCGAGTATCGCCAGCGTGCGAGCGTCGGCGCGGGCAAGCAGGCCGGTGGCGACCGCGGTGACCGCGGCGGTGCGGATCTCGGTGACCGCGGAGGCGTCCAGGATCGCGGTGGGCGCGCCGGTCTCCCCGTCGAAAAGCGTGACCGCGCCCTGGTGGGCGTCGAGCCCGCGGGCCGGGTTGCCGGGCATGATGCAGATCGCCTTGAGCGCGAACAACGCGCCGCCGTCGTGCTGCCCGCCGCGCCAGCTTGGCATCAGCCCCATCAGCCCGGCCGCCCCCGGTGCACGCATCACGGTGCGCAACGGGTGGTAGGTCTCGCCCCTCGCCCGCGCCGCGAGCACCGCGGCCATCGCCTCGGCGCAGGCCCGGGGTGGCAGCGCGGCCACCACGTCGCGGTGGCTCAGAATCAGTACCCGCATCAGCTGACCGTCCTTTCGACCAGGGCCCGCTCCGGCCCGGTAAGCGGGTGGCGGAGCGCTTCGGCGACCGGGGCCAGGTGCTCCGGCCGGCCGGGGCCGATCACGACCTGGGTGACCCGCTCGTCGGCGAGCAGCCAGGCGAGCGCGAGGCCGCCCATCGAGATGCCGCGGCTGTCGGCCAGGGCCCGGAGCCGGTCGAGCGCGTCGTAGGTCGCGCCGGTGACCAGCCCGCGGTAGGGCTCCGGGCGCTGGGTCATCCGGGAGCCTGTGGGGAACGGCTCATCGCGGCGGTACTTGCCGGTGAGCCAGCCGCCCGCCAGCGGGCCGAACGCCAGGTAGGCGATGCCCCGCCCGGCGCACAGGTCGAGTAGCCCGGCGCCGTCCCGCCGGTCGAGCAGCGAATGGCTGTTCTGGATGGCCCGCGGCGCCCCGGCCGCGAGCGCGGCGGTGAGCTGGGCGGTGCCGAAGTTGCTCACCCCGTAGTCGCCGACCGCGCCCTCCGCCCGGGCCTGCTCGAAGGCGCCGAACGTCTCGGCGAGCGGCACGTCCGGGTCGAAGTCGTGGGCCAGGTACAGCTCGACGTGGTCCACGCCGAGCCGGCCCAGGCTGGACCGCAACTGCCGGGCGATCCGCCCGGGGGCCAGGCCGTGGTCGGCCCCGGCCGTCATCGGGTTGTAGGTCTTGGTGGTGAGGCGGGGCCGGACCCCGCGGGCAGCGATCCAGTGGCCGATGGCCGCCTCGCTGCGCCCGCCGCCGTAGGCGTCGGCGGTGTCGAAGTGGGTGATGCCGGCCTGCCAGGCGGCGTCCATGACCGCGAACGCCTGGTCCTGGCTCAGCCCCTGGCCGAAGAACTCCGGTGCCGAGCCGACCCCGCCGAAGTTGCCACAGCCAAGCGCGATCCGCGCGAGCGGGAGAACGGGAGCGCTGACCCCGGGCGCCTCGGTCATCGGCCGGAGCTGCCACAAGTGATCATCGCAGCATTGAACCAAACGCCCGGACGGGCGGGCAACGCCGGGGCGGGGCAGGGGGGCCCGCCCCGCCCCGGCGGGAGTTGCCTGTCTGCTCAGCCGACCTTGTAGGTGTAGGGGATGTTGACCAGTTCGTCGCCAGAGGCGGTGGCCAGGTTGAGGGTGTCCACGCCGATGAAGCCGTGGACCACGGTCCCCTTGGGCGCGTTGGGGGTGATGGTGAGCGTGATCGTGCCCTTCTGGCCCGGGCCCAGGGTCAACGGGGAGTAGGGCGCGCTGGCGTTGACGCTCTGCGCCCAGACGTCGCCGGATGTGGAGGTGACGGCCGAGTCGAACGGGTTGGTGTTCGCGACCGCCGCCAGGTTCACCGTCCCGGTGGTGGGGGTGGTGAACGGCCCGGTCGCCTCGGGCAGGCCGAAGAAGAACCCCGGCGCCACCTCCGGTGCCGTTAGCGCCGCCACCGACTTATTGCCGGACGAGACGCCGGGGAAATCGGGATCCCCGAACGCCCAGGACACGTCCATGGTGATCGGCACCGTGCCCTGGGCGGTCACCGTCAGCGCGCTGGTGTTCGTCGGGACCAGCCAGTTCGGCTGGGCGGACAGCGACAGCGGCAACGTCACGTTGTTCACGTCGCTGCCGAGCAGTTGCTGGGGGACCTTGCCGTTCAGCCGCGGGTCGGCGAAGTAATCCTTGGCGATATCGCCGGTGTTGGTCACCGTGATGGTGGCCTTGACCGGCTTCCCGGCCGGCAGCACGTGGCTGGGCGAGTGCGGTATCCCGGCGCTGGTCACCGCCGGCGGGGCGAATCTGATCGCACCGGTGAACGACTCGCTCATGTGCGACCCGTCGACCGGCAGCGCGACGAGCAGGACCAGGGTCCACAGGCCGGGCGCCGGTGAACGATGGAAGAACTGCATCGCCGGCCCGGGGGCGAGGCCGTCGTTGGCGGTCGTCTGCGCGTCCAGCGGCTGGCCGTTGGGATCGATGAGGAACCCTTCAAGCCCGTAGTTGGGGTGAGCAAACCGGACGCCGAGGCTCAGCGATGGCTTGCCCGACGGGACGTTGAACTGGTAGGTGAACTCCTGGCCCGCGTTGAACGAGGCCGCGCCGCCGGTGAGCGTGCCGGTGAACGTCCCGCCCGCCGCGGTGATCGGGACCAGAGCGCGGATGATGACCGGGATGCTCCCGTCGGCGTTGCCGCCGGTGCCCAGGTGCAGCTTGAGCCCCTTGTCCCCGGCCTGGCTGGGGGTGACGGTCACCTTGAACGAGCCGGTCTGCCCCGGTGCCAGCGTTCGGGAGGACGGCGACACCGAGCCCGCCGAGTGGAACTGCTGGGTGATGTAGGAGAACTGGACCGGCCCGAAGTAGGGGGCGCTGCCGACCGTGAAGATCACCGCGGTCCAGGTGCCCGCGATCGGGTTGTGTACCTCCACGTGGCCGAACCCGCTCTGGTTGGCGCCGATCAGCGAGTATGCGGCCACCGCGCCGTTCGGGTCGAACAGCGTCTCGAAGGCGGCACCACCTATGTTCAGGGCGTTCCAGGTGATGTTGCCGTTCAGGTTGCCTACCCCGGCCGGCACGCTGAACGTGTGCTCGGCGTAGTAGTCGGTGTTCCCCTCACCATCGATGTAGGTCGGGCTCGCACTGCTCAGGTTGACGGTGCCGGTGTCGATGGAGGCCCTCGTCGGGCGGCCGGTCACGGCCGGGGTGACCGTCTGGGATCCGGCGCCCTCATTGGTGACGCTGACGCTGGACGTGGCCGCGTGCCCCGCGTTCACCGTGGCGTTCAGGCTCGTTTTGCTGAGCAGCAGCGTGTTGCCCTGCGGGTTGTTGCTGTTGACGGACTCGGCGAGCTGGACGGCCTTGAGCGTGTTGACTAGGCCGGCGCCTTGCTCGTCGGCGGGCGAGCCGAGGTCGGTGGCGGTGCTGACGATGATCCGCTCGACCAGCGCCGGGGGCGGCGCGTTGCCGCCGTGGGTGTGCTCGTAGGCCTGGATGACCAGAGCCGCGGTGGCCGAGGTCTCCGGAGCCGACGCGCTGGTGCCACCGGCCGCCCAGATTGGCGGGGGGTTGGCGCCGTGGTCGATGTCCGTGCAGCCGAAGAAGTTCGTGGTGTCGGTGCTGCACAGCGACCAGCCGCGGTCGCCGGGGGCGACCACGTCGACGGTGTGCGGGCTGAATTCGGTGATGCCGTCGGAGGACAGCGCGGTGATGTTGTTGTTCTCCCAGCCGCCAGGAGATAGCTGCGTGCCGTACCGGGTGGTCTGCCGGTAGACGCGATAGGTGGTGGTCCCGCCGACCGCGATCACGCCGGGGGTGGTGGCGGATGAGCCGATGTTGTTGAACGGGCCGGCGTCGCCGCTGCTGGCCACGACCGTCACGCCGGCGGCCACCGCCGCCTGGTCGGCCAGCGATACCGGGTCGTCCTGGGTGTTCGGGACCGGGTTGCCACCGATGGACTCGTTGAGCACGTTGACGTGGTCGTGCATGACGGCCCACTGGACCGCCTGGATGATCTGTGAGTTGAAGAACCCGGCGTTGGGGCCGGCCACGTTCAGCACCGCCAGGCTGACGCCCGGCGCGATGCCCTCGATCCTGATGTTGCACCCCGGCGGCAGCGGGTGCGCCGGGTTGACGAAGCCGGACAGGTCGTAGGTCTGGTTGCCCTGCGAGGCGATC
>Ga0070734_10004469_pt1 | contig 13250 bp, 13 predicted proteins | sample Coa_R1_8_FD_66444 | JGI IMG/M metagenome (GOLD analysis project Ga0070734, IMG submission 66444) | Surface soil microbial communities from Centralia Pennsylvania, which are recovering from an underground coalmine fire - Coalmine... | ecosystem: Environmental > Terrestrial > Soil > Unclassified ...
GAGCGCAGCGACGAGGAATCTGCTTTTCTCTAAGCCATTTCGCACACGCCCGCCTCTCGCATCTAACTTGGCAGCGCCCAACGTAACCTAAAGCCTACGCAATCGGCGGACTTGTCGCCTCAAATTTCAGCGGGGTCACCGCGTTCGAATGCAACTGTCGCCGCAATGAACGAGCAGGCAACATAAACGTATTCCAGGCCTGTAGCGTCTCGAATCCTCCAGCGAGCATTATTTATCTGGGGGTCGGTTCCATGATCCGCAGCATTCCGTACCGAACCTAGATACGTGCCAATGTGAATCAGCTTCGCGGGGAGCCGCCGCGGATTCTCGAACTTTTGTAACTTACTCATAATGCCGGTCGCCCCAGTCAAGACAACTCCTAGCCGCGCTGCTAGCGCGTCGATGTGCGCTTCTACGGCGTTACCTGCCTGCTGTACTGCTCCGGGACCGTCGCGATTGTTGGCTCTTACGAGCGCGTCAGCCAAAGGTACGATCACGCTATCTCGAATATTGGCCAATGCCTGCTCGGCCGCTGCTCCTAACTGCGTTCTTATTCGCCCTTCTGCTGCCATCAACTCAGTGGACGCAGCCGAAAGCACATGCAAGTGGTTCGCAAGCGCTCCGACTTCCAATTGATAGTGGCCCGCTCCCTCGGTGACTAACGCATGGCTGTACGTTCCGAGACTCAACAGCGTGTCCCTTACCTCGTCTCGATCAGCAGTCAGCCCACATAATGTTTTAGTTTGCCTAGCAGCAACTGAAACGTCCGCCGTTGAGACAAGCCGCTCACGAAACTTGTTGAAGGGCACGTAGGCTTCGAGCGCAATTCGCAATACCGCTGCCTTCTGCTCCGCGCTCAATATGTAGCGACAAAGGGGACTGGCTGCCCTGTACGTGTTTGTATGCTTGGTGAGCAATCCCAACTCGACTGCCATGTCAAGTGCAGCGGCCGCGCGGTTCGCTGTTGTATCCAGAAAAGCGGCAATCCCTTCGACTTCTGCGCTAGCGCCGTGCGCAACGACGGCTTCGATCGCAGCCATGACCTGCTCCGCAGTAGTTGGAGAAGCGAGCGCCATTGAGGGATCCTATGCGGATTCCTCAGCACCCTCGCCAAGAGGATTCACTCCCTCGGTTGCCGGCCTCTCCAGTGGCAGTTCGTCCGGCTGGTTGAAATCTATTAGAACTCGGCGCAACTTCTGCCCCAGCCCCTCTAGCTCCGCAGGTGTGCACTGAACCCGCACTTCTATGCTGAGCCTAACTCCGCCCGAAGGTCGAGGGGAAATAATCACATTCGAAGGAGCTATGTCTTGGTGCGCGCTGTCGAGCACAAACCGTTGCTCGACAATCTCGCTGGGCTGTGATGTTTCACTCGCTGCTACAAGATTTCCACCTTCTTCTCGCAGCACACCCGCAATCTTGAGAATCTCGACGATCGTTCCCGCACCAGTGAGAGCGCGAGGAGTCTTGGGTTGTCCGGCAGAATAAGCTACATGGGCATCTAGACTAGACTCGTCCATCCCCTTACGAATTCGAACAGCTGCAACGACCTTCTGTAGAAAATCGTTGGGGGCGACTAGCAAGCGCCATGTCGAGGCAATATCCGCTTGCCTATCATATTCGTATGCCGCCGCGAGTGCCTTGCCCGAGGACGTTATCGTCTTTTTGCGTCCTCCCTGTATGACACCAACAGCTTTTAGAAATCCGTTGTTCGCGCTGACGATACTCTCATTAATTCCGATAATCCTTCCCACATCAGCGGGTACGGAATTCTCTGGGGCCTTTCCATAGGCTCCGATTATTTTGGTCAATTCTCGATAAGACGAACTAGGCAGCGGAAAGCCCTCAGGCATGGGTAGAGCTCCTCTCTCTGGGCGGGGGAAGAAGGGTGAAGTATAGCCGAATCAACTCAAGACCCACAACGACGAAGTTAAGGAAAATCGCGCCGCTCCTCCGTGCTAGCCTCAAACAAGATATTTTTCTCAAACTGTGAAGCTAAATTGCACGCATCTGGCCACGAAACGTGTAAGACGCAATTCCGAAAAATCGGATTGGAGACGCAAGAAATCGCTGAGCGTAAAAATATTACGCGCAAATTCACCCAAAAACCACTCCCACCAAATCGCCCTCAACACCCGACTTGCTCGTAGCAAAATCGCGCGTTTTTGACGTCAAATTTGGACGCAAATTTCATACAAGTGATTTTGAAGGCCTTGTAAGTCATTGTGTGGATTAGAGTTGACGCGAAACGCATGTTTGCGCAAAAGCGCGAAAAAGCGCATTTATTTCGACATGTGCCGCGGCCCGGACACAAACTCATTCCCTGCAAGCACATAGCGGAGACGCTTATCCGCCGCTTTGGTGATCCCGATGCGTTTTGTCGCCAAAATGCGCGGCAGCCGATAATCGCTCTCCGGTGGCTCGGCGATTATCAAATCTGACTTTGCGCTGGTAAAGTCTTTGCCATTATCACGTTGCCGCGTGACGCCAAAAGCCTCCGCCATTCTTCCCGGACCGCTCGTCAGCAGCCGCAAATCCCGCGCCCGCGTCATTTTTATATGCCGCGCAATCGCCATATCTTCCATCCCTTCAAGCGGTTGCACCGCGCGAAACAACACCGCGCCGGCAATTCCCGGCGGTTGACACGAAACATTGAGGCAATAATGATTTCCGTAGATGAAATAGACGTAGGCGAAGCCCGGCGGCCCAAACATGATCTCGTTTCGCGCCGTCGGCCCTTTGAACGAGTGTGACGCCGGGTCTTTCGCTCCGAGATACGCTTCCACTTCCACGATGCGCCCGACCAGCAATTTACCCCGCGCGCCTTTTCTTATCAGCAGCTTACCCAACAACTCGCGCCCCACTTTACGCGGATCGCGGTCATAAAACTCACGCGGCAGCGGTTTCGCTTTAGCAAAACTCGATTTCGATTTTGACATATATGCAATGCAATCAGGGAGTTACGCGCGGCAAATTCCAATGCCGCCACACCGCGACCACGCGGAGAATGAAGCAAACCACTCCGCCGCAAATCGCAGACATTGCCGGCGAGAACTTCAAGCGGCAGCACGCCAACATGACCAGAGCGCCCGCAAGTGCCGCCGTTGCATAGATATCCGAGCGAAGGATGGCCGGCACCTGCGCCAAAAAAATATCTCGAATGGTGCCGCCGCCCACGCCCGTGACCGTTCCCATCAACGCCGCGACAAACGGCGGGATGTCGTAATCGAGCGCCTTCTCCGTTCCCGCCATGGCGAAGAGCGACAAACCCGCTGCATCTAAAGCAATTAGCACTGGTCCAGGGATGCGAAACACATATTGATGAAAGAAAAAAGTCACCGCCCCCGCAAAAAACGCGGTCGCGGGATAACGCCAATTACGAATTGACGCTGGCGGCGCTGCCCCAATGAGCAAATCGCGGATAACGCCTCCAGCGAGCGCGGTCGCGAAGGAAAGCACCATCACGCCAAAAAAGTCCAAACCCGCGCGAATCGCGGCAGATGCGCCTTCGACCGCGAAGACAAACGTGCCTCCGAAGTCCGCGATCTGCACCAGGCGAGGCGAACGCACGGTCAGGGCGGGTTTTGTTTGTGCGTTAATCACGGGAAGATTAGGCGGAACGTCGCAAGCATGATGAAGGATTATAAAGTGTGACCGCCCATGCGGGGCGCGATGGTGCGTGCATCGTGAGAATTCCCCGATGGGCCGGTGGTGGTGTCGGGGAAACATGGGGTCTTTCGACTTCGTGAATTCATTCGCGAAGCGAATGAATTCTCAGCGCTCAGGATGACAAGGGGTTGGGACTGCTCCAGGTAACAGCAGGTTCCTCCATGCGCCGTCGCTCTTGCTCCGGCTTAGTCGGAATGACACGGTTGTTGTGGCCCGCGCAAATCAACGCGACGGACAGGAGTATCCGCCCCACACGAGCAAGTGCATAGGTCCTTCGCTGCGCTCAGGATGACAAGTGGTTAGGGTTTTCCCACACCAAAAGTAGGTTCCTTCATGCGCCGTCGCTCTTGCTCCGGCTTAGTCGGAATGACACGGTTGTTGTGGCCGGCGCAAAATCAACGCGACGGACAAGGAATGTCCGCCGTCACGAGCAGTGCATAGGTACTTCACTGCGCTCAAGATGACAAGTGGTTGGGGTTTTACCTAGGCAAGCAAAAGCAGGTTCCTCCATGCGCCGTCGCTAGCGCTCCGGCTTAGTCGGAATGACACGGTTGTTGTGGCCCGCGCAAAATCAACGCGACGGACAGGAGTATCCGCCCCACACGAGCAAGTGCATAGGTCCTTCGCTGCGCTCAGGATGACAGGTGGTTAGGGCGGAGGCAGGTAACAGCAGGTTCCTCCATGCGCCGTCGCTCTTGCTCTGGCTTAGTCGGAATGACACGGTTGGCGAATGAGTCTTGTCGAGCTGCGATCAAGTGGGCGGACGAGGCGTCCGCCCCTACGCGAGCATTTCTTAGGCTGAGGCTTTGGTCTTCGTTTTCATTGCCGACTTCAAATATTCGAGGACTTCTTCGGCGTGGCCTTCGGGTTTGACTTTATTGAAAATGTGCACGATTTTGCCGTCGGGGCCGATGATGAAGGTTGTCCGCGCGACGCCGGTAACTTTTTTGCCGTACATATTTTTTTGCACAACCACGCCATAGCTGTCGGCAACTTTGCGATCGGCATCGGCCAATAAAGTGAAGGGCAGGCTGAATTTCTCTTCGAATTTTTTCTGGGCTTTTGAGGTGTCGGGGGAAATGCCAAGCAACACGGCGCCTGATTTTTCCATCTTCTTATAAGAGTCGCGGAACTCGCAGGCTTCGATGGTGCATCCGGGAGTGTCGGCGCGGGGGTAGAAATAAAGCACAACATAACTGCCGCGATAGTCTTTCAGTGATATGACTTTGCCGTCCTGATCGGGCAAGGTAAACTCGGGGGCTTTAGAATTGATTTCCATGAGGGCTTCTCCTTCGATGATGGTGCAGGCGCGAGACGTTCGCGCCTACACGAGCGATCACGACTACAAGTTATACCGTACTGTGCGCGGGGCCGTCATCTCGGTCTTATGCTTTTTGCTGCTGGTGCAAATTGGCGCGGGGCAGAGCGCCTCCGGTTCAAAAAAACAACCAAAGGGACCGCGAGCGTTGGGGCTGATTGAGCTGCAGCCGAAGGGCAAGGCGCGGCTGGTTCCGATTGTGATTTTGGTGGACGGAGAGTACTACGATGCCAGCGCGTATAAAGCCGCGCCGGTGCCGATGGCTCTTTACGCGGGGACGGTGTATGAGGGGTACCGCGACGGAGTTTCTCAGGGATTGTTGACGCTGAGCGCGGCGTTATCGGGGCAAAATAATGTCTGGCTGGGCGAAGGAACGTGGCAAACCACGGAAGAGATTGCGGCGAAGAAAGCAAAGAAGCCAGAGCCGGCGGTTCCGCGGGGAATTGAAGATACCGACGCGCCGCCGAAGTTGTTGCGGCATGCGGAGAAGGTCGAGAAGAAAGATCCGGAGACGAGTGCGCCGGCTTCGCCCGCGCCGGCTGCGCAATCTGAAAGCAAGCCTGCGGAGGCGGCTCCGACACCTGCTGTGACTGCGCCACCTGCGGCTACGCCTGCTGCGAGCGCGGAGCCTGCCCCTGATGCGAATGTCCCCACGTTGAAACGGGGCAAGACCGGCGAGTCTGCTGATTTGGTCACGATCCCTTCCGGCAAGAGCGCGCCAACTTCTGCCGCGAAAACTTCGTTTGCTGCGCCTCAACCGGCGAAGTCAAATTCGGCTGCGGCAGCGGCGAAGAAAAGTGAAGTGCAAACCATCGTGGCAATTTCCGACGCTTCAAGCGTGGAAAGCCATTCTTATGATTTTCCGATGAAGGAAGGCGAGGAGCAAACTTTTCGGAAGAAGATGCTCGATCTTGCGGCGGAAGATGTACTCAAGCGCGATGAGCAACTGGCAGGGGAAACTGTAACGGCTCCGGCTGGGGCGCCGCTTAAAGGCAAGCAGGCGGCGAAGCTGGTGCGTCCGGTTTTTACGGATGTAAATCTGAAAATATTCGATCTCTCGAGCAGCAACGAACCGACAATCATTCTTTCGGCGACGGCAGAAGTTTCGCACACGAAAAGCGCTTCGACGCGGCAATATATGGTGACTTTGATTGCGCGCGAAGATATCTACGGCGATTTGCATCGCGGATTTTCGAGCGTCACGGACGATCAGCATCTGGATGCAATCCCGCGCATGGAATTGATTGACGCGGTGGATGTGGATGGCGATACGCGAGGCGAATTATTGTTTCGACAGATTTATGACACAGGCAGCGCATATGTGATTTATCGTGTGATTGGCGCGCAGGTGTATGCGCTGTTCCAGGGAACGCCGTCGTAGAGTTCACTCCGGGAGACCGATTCCGATTTCATTTCGCACGCGCCGTGAATTTATACAAACCGCCGCTGGAACCATGGTAGCTACGGCCTTGAACGGCGCGGCCCACGATAGGCTGTGGGCAGCCATGCAATCTTCTTCAATTCAATCCCAGGTTATTCAATCCCCGGTGATTCAATCGCAAGGTATGCCGACCAATACGGGACCGGTTTCGTTTCCCAAGAATTTCCGGTGGGGAGCTTCGACGGCGGCCTACCAGATTGAAGGCGCATGGAAAGAAGATGGCAAAGGCGAATCCATTTGGGACCGCTTCGCGCACACGCCGGGCAAAATCAAGAATAACGACAACGGGGATGTGGCGTGTGACAGCTTTCATCGTTACAGCGAAGACATCGCGCTGCTGCGCGCGATGAATTTGAACAGCTATCGTTTTTCGATTTCGTGGCCGCGGATTCAGGCGGATGGCAAAGGGAAGGCTAATCCTCAGGGTATTGCATATTACGGACGCGTTGTGGATGCGCTGCTGGAAGCGAAGATTCGACCGATGGTTACGCTCTATCACTGGGATTTGCCGCAGGCGCTGGAAGCGGCAGGAGGCTGGCCGAATCGTGATACGGCCGCGCGATATGCGGATTATGTAGATGAGGTCGCGCGGGCGCTGGGTGACCGCGTAAGCGACTGGAATTTATTCAACGAGCCGGCGGGATTTTGCAGCAAGGGTTATTTAGATGGGATCCACGCGCCGGGGAAGAAGAGCATCCACGATTTTTTGCGGGCCACGCATACGGTGAATCTGGCGCAGGGCGCGGGATTCAAAGCATTAAAGGCGGCGAGGCCAAAAGCCCGGGTGGGCACGGCTTTCAGCATGTCGCCGTGCGAGCCGGCGACGAACTCCGCGGAAGACAAGCTGGCGGCGGAGCGGTTGCACGCGATTACGAATTTGTGGTTTCTGGAGCCAGCGTTGAAAGGAAAGTATCCGGAAGCATTTCCGATATTTCCTGGATTTTTGATGGGCGTGAAATCCGGAGACATGGATTTGGTGCGAGCGCCGCTCGATTTTATCGGCATCAATATTTATTACCGCACGATGGCATCGGCGCCGTCGGCGGCGGAGAGGACGTTTGATCCGAAGCTGTGGATTTTTCCGGTGAAGATGTATCCGGCGAAGCATGGGCCGCTGACGGGCATGGGCTGGGAGGTTTGGCCGAAGGCGATGTATGACATCGTCAGCAGAATTACGCACGACTACGGGCGGCCGGCGATTGAGATTACGGAGAGCGGTTGCGCGTACGCGGATGTTTTAGGCGGGGATGGCGCGATTCATGATGCGCTGCGTATTGAATATCACCGGGCGTATTTGAGCGAGTTGCAGCGGGCGATGCAGGATGGCGCCGATGTCCGCGGATACCATGCTTGGAGTTTAATGGACAACTTCGAGTGGGAAGAAGGCTACAGCCAGAGGTTTGGGCTGGCGTATGTGGATTTCAAGACGCAGCAGCGGACGATGAAGGAGTCGGGAAAGTGGTATGCGAGGGTGGCGGCGGATGGTCAATTGGTTAGCGCGTAAGGCAAGTTGTCGAGCTACGCTCGACCGGGCAGATAAGGACACCTGCCCCTACGTAAGTTTTTCTAAAGAACGATGTTGTCAATGAGGCGGGTTTTGCCGACGTAGGCGGCGACGGCGACGAGCGCAGGGTGATCAATATTTTGAATATCTTCGAGCGTGTCGGGATTCACGATGCTGAAGTAATCGAGTTTGACGCCGGAATCTTCCGCGAGAGTTTGTTTTCCTGCCGAAATTAATTCTTCGATATTGCGGTTGCCATTTTTAAATAGTGTTTCAATTTTTTGCAGTGAGCGCGAAAGCGCGAGCGCGGACTTTCTTTCGTCCGGCGTGAGATAAACATTGCGCGAACTCATGGCCAGGCCGTCTTTTTCGCGAACAATCGGACAAGCTACGATCTCCACGGGAAAATTCAGATCACGCACCATCTTTCGAATCACAGCAACCTGTGCTGCGTCTTTTTGTCCGAAAAATGCGATGTTTGGCTGAACGATATGAAATAGCTTGGAGACGATGGTGGTTACTCCGCGGAAGTGGCCGGGCCGGGATTTTCCATCGAGGCGATCGCTGAGGCCTTCTACGGTCACATACGTTGTCGCGCCGGAGGGATACATTTCTTCGGTCGCGGGGGCGAAGACGAAGTCTGCGTTGGCGCGCTTTAATAATTCGCAGTCCTGGTCGAAGGTGCGAGGGTATCGGGTGAAATCTTCGTTGGGGCTGAATTGGGTGGGATTCACGAAGATGGAAACGATGACCGTGTCGCATTTTTCTTTCGCGGTGCGAACAAGAGAGAGATGGCCTTCGTGAAGCGCGCCCATGGTCGGGACGAAGCCGATGGTTTGCGCGGCGATTTGGCGAGTGATGGCGCGCATTTCGTGAGCGGTGCGGATGATTTGCATGGAAAAGTTACGACCAGGGGATCCAATTCACGTAGATTTGCAGGTCTTTCAAAGTTCCCGCCACGAGCGCGCGGTTCTTGCGCAGCTGCACTTTGTCATCTTCGGTCGCTTTCGTCTCATTGATGGTCACGGCGACCACCCGCCCGTAAGGCCACGCCGATTGCGGCAAACTAGCAAGCGTTGTTCCCAATTCTTCCGGCTTCAAATCTTTTTCTTCATGATCGGCGACGTCGAGCAAGGCCACGCTGTTCGGTTTCACGATCAAGTATGGATTTTTCCAGGCATGGACATCCACTTTGGCCAACGCCGCGGGATCGGCGGCAGGAATGGATTGCAAAGGAGAAGCCGCGCTGGGCGCCGGCGACACGGGAGTTCGGTTACACGCGCTGCATAAGGCGATGGCAAAAATAGAAATCGCGAGCCCGAATCGCATGATTAAAATTTTACCGCTTCATCGCCTGCTTGCGGGCGAGTACGGTTTCGAGGGCTGCCTGGGTCTCGCGCGGCAAATGATAAGACTCGCTCTCTGCCGGATATTGCCGCGAATGTACATCCGCTCGAAATGCCTGCGCGGCATGTGAAATCAATTCCGCTGCATCGCCGTAGCGGCGGACAAATTTTGCCGGAGGAGCGAAAGTAAGGTTCAGAATGTCATGAAGGACGAGAACCTGCCCATCGCAATCGAGACCTGCGCCGATGCCGATGGTCGGAGTCTTCACTTCCGCGGTGATCATTGCCGCTACTTCTCGCGGAATCCCTTCAAGGATCATGCAAGCCACGCCAGCGCGGTCGAGGGCGACGGCATCGCGCATAAGCTGCTCCACACCGGCGAGCGACTTGCCCTGGACTTTATAGCCGCCCATGACGTTGACGGATTGAGGAGTGAGGCCGATATGTCCGGCGACGGGAATTTCGGCGTCAATCACGCGACGAATTAAATCCGCGCGTTTCTCGCCGCCTTCTATCTTTACGATTTCCGCGCCCGCTTCTTTGACAAAGCGCGTGGCGTTGCGGAGAGCATCGTTGGCGTCGGCGTGGTAGGAGCCGAAGGGCATATCGGCCATGAGGAGCGCGTGCTTGACGCCACGCCGGGCTGCACGCGTGTGATGCAGCATTTCGTCCATCGTGACCGACAAAGTGTCTTCATGACCGAGCATGGTCATGGCCAGCGAGTCGCCGACCAGCACGATGTCTATGCCAGCTTCGTCTACCAAACGCGCGCTGGAATAATCGTAGGCGGTCAGGCAGGTAATGGGCTGAGATTGAGCTTTCTTTTCGCGAAGAGTCGCGACAGTGATTTTCTGGCGAGGAACGCCGATTGAAGTCAGACTCACAACATCCTCCAGTGCCCCTCCGCCTTGGCGGATAGAGCCTGCATCTGTTGGTGCTTAGGGAATTGTAGTCCTTAGGAGGGAGTTCGTCGATAGATCTTCGTATCCAATTGAAAGCAAGTGGTTTATTGCATCGTGGTTTGCTTCCTGTCCAACTGGGCTCAGCGCCTTTATTGACGCGTCACGTACTTCCGCAGCCAGGCGGCGTATTCATCCTCACTTAGGGTGCCTGCCGCCAGCGCGAAAACAGCTTGAGTTGCACTTTCTTCGCTGGCGATGAAATGAAAACCGTGCAGTTCGAGGAAGAGCACGCCGAGCACGAATCCGGTTCGTTTGTTGCCATCGAGGAATGGATGATTGCAGACAATCCCAGCCGTGTACAAAGCGGCCATTTCGATGATGTCGGGCGATTTCGAATAAGTGTGATGTTGCCGGGGACGGGCGAGCGCGGATTCGAGAAGACCGCGATCGCGGAGTCCAGACGCTCCGCCGTGGAGCGCCAAAAGGCGATCATGAATGGCGAAGACGTCGCGCTCCTCGATCCAGAGGGGTGGTTTGCCACGCATCAAGTCCTACTTTGCCAGAGCACGCAGCGTGTTGCGATAGCGGCCCATGATCTGTTCCGCTTTCTCCATCTTTTTCTCGAATGCGGGATCGTAGGGAGTGAGGCGGTAATCTCCATCTGGAGATTCGATGAGGAAGACTCTTTCGCCATCGCCGGTATGGAGGCGGTTGATGACCTCTTTAGGCAGGACCACGCCCAGGGAGTTTCCGAACTTTCGCACTTTGAGTTCGACCATGATTGCCTCCGTTATTACAATTGTAATAACATCGCCGGGCGCATGCAAGCAGAAAAAGCCCCGCGAATTCCGCGGGGCTGTAGGTTATTGATTCGTCTATTACTGCACGGTCACGTTCACCGGCGACGACGGAATTCCGTTTGCCACAACAACCAGCGTGCTCGCGCCCGTCTCGGTTGCTGAGGAAACATCGAAGTTGGTGGAAACCGTCTTCGATCCGGTGGCCACACCCATCGTGCTGTGGTCGTGCGTCTTCGCGTAGAAAACATGACCGGTTGCCTGATTGGTGATGCGCACCAGCGGATAGTTGGTTGCGGTTTGATATTCATCTCCGAAGGCAGCGGCTTGCGACAAGCCATTAAACTGCGTGCCGGAAATTTGGTAGGTGCTGCCACGAGTGACGGTGGTTGGAGCCGTAGTGATCGTCGGCGCCCACGATTGCTGGTAAGTTCCGGTGGACTCATACAGCTCAGAGCCGCCAACCAAAACTTCGCCCGTCGGCAATACCATCAAGCTGCCGCCTTCGGTTGCCGGGCCGCGCTTGAGGGTGGTTCCGTTGAATTCATAGGAATAACCGGAGTTGCCATCCACCAGAACGTTGCCGTTTGGCAGAAGAGCGGCAAATTCGTCGCCAGCATCATCTCCCGAGGGGAAACTGGGGCCGACTGCCCATGTGCCAATCGCTCCATTTGCGCCGGGCGTATAGATCGCAGTATTGCCGGAAGTGCCGCCCTGCGGTGTGCTGCCGGTGAAGAATACAGTTCCATCCGGGCGCAGAATTGCAGGCCCAATTTCTCCCGGCGGATAGTAGCAATACTGTCCATTGGGACCGAAGGGCAGGCAACCGAAGGGCGAGGGCGAATGCAGATCAACGATGGTGCTGCCGGCGCTCGTCCAGGTCTTGGTTGCTGGATTAAAGATTTCAGAGTTGGGCGCGTTCTTCACATCCGCCGTAATGACCGTTCCATCGGGCAGCAGCGTAAAGCCTTCTTCCGCGTTGAAATCGCTTTTTCCCGGAGGCGTACCCGAGATCCACTTCAACGTTTTCGGATCCAGTGCGGCATCGGCTTTGACCAGCTTGTCGCCGATGAAGAACATTCCGTTCGGCAGGACTAGCGCTGGGGAATCGCCGATATAGCTCCAATTTTTCGGAGCCGCCAGTGGTGTCCAGGTATTTTTTGCGGGATCGTAAATCGCCGCGAGGTTTGTTAATTCAAAATTGCCGAAATTATATTCGCCGCCGACAATCACGAGCCGCCCATCAGCGAGCACGGCAGACGAAAACGCATCCGGCACGTAACCCGAGGGCAGGCTGGCCATCTGTGACCAGGTTCCGTTCTGATAGCTGCCAGTAATGTCGGGAGTCAACTTCCACCAGTCGGACTCACTTCCGCCCTGGGCCAGAACTGTGCCGTCTGTAAGCAGGAAGACAATGCCTGCTCCGTCGGGCGGTTGATGTTTCAATTGCTTCAGGCTCTGCGCGCCCGCCGTGGCACACGCAAGGAGCAAGCCTACACATAACCATTTCTTTATCACGCCAATCCACCTTTCCTGGGGACTACGAATCGTAAGTGATTGCGCAAAAGCGAGAACCGGAGGGTTTCGACTTTTTTAACGGTCTCTTGGGGAGAGACGAAGCCAATCGCCTGAAAGCTAACGCCAGTTGCGCATTTATTTTAAACCGTAGGAGGGGCGGCCCAACTATTCATTATCGTTGCACGATCACGCACTAGCCGCGTCGCCGCTGCCGAGGGGAAGGAAGTATTGGGTCCCTTTGATGGGTGCGGAAACCTTGCGCAACAGCTCCTGCAAGTCTTCGTTGCGCTCCACAAAGTCAATTTCCGAGGTATTCACAATCAGGAGATCCGAAGATGTGTAGTGAAAAAAGAAGTGTTCGTACGCTTTGACGACTTCGTCGAGATAGTCTTCGCTAAGCGTCCGTTCGCCTGGCGCATTTTTCTTCTTCATCCGCTTTTTCAGGACTTCCGGCGTGGCTTGTAGATAAATCACCAGGTCGGGCGTGGGCAACTGCGCACGGAAGTGATTGTAATAACGGTTGTAAGTTTCCAGTTCCTGATCATTCAGGTTCAGGCACGCGAACAATTTGTCTTTTTCAAAAATAAAATCGCTGACCACAGTTTTTTGCGAACGCGGCCCGATGTCCAGCGCATTCAGCCGCTCAAAACGCCGGATTAAAAATGTGAACTGCGCCTGAAAAGCCGCACCCTTGTCACCATCATAAAAAGAAGTCAGAAAAGGATTGTTTTCGCTCTCCGAAACCAATTGGGCATTCA
>Ga0070734_10004470_pt1 | contig 13243 bp, 15 predicted proteins | sample Coa_R1_8_FD_66444 | JGI IMG/M metagenome (GOLD analysis project Ga0070734, IMG submission 66444) | Surface soil microbial communities from Centralia Pennsylvania, which are recovering from an underground coalmine fire - Coalmine... | ecosystem: Environmental > Terrestrial > Soil > Unclassified ...
AGACGGGCGTGTGCAACGTCGTGGTGTGGCCGAAACTCGTGGAGACCTTCCGCCGCGCGGTGATGGGAGGCTGCCTGCTTCTCATCGAAGGAAAGATTCAGCGCAGCCCCGAAAATGTCGTGCATCTGGTCGCGGAAAGAATCTTCGACCGTACACGGGAACTTGACCGCATCGCGGACGATGACGCCAATGCCGATTCGCCGCCGCTTCGCTCGGATGAAGGCCAGCACCGCCACCCGCGCAACGTCCGCGTCATCCCGCGCTCGCGGGATTTCCATTAGTCATGGGCCGCCGAAGAGGGGGGCCCAGTTGGCGTTACACCGCCACCAGCGCAGGTTGGAGCTGCAGTCTCAGAACACGGCGTGGTGTCTTCGGAAACGCATCGTGTCATTCGCACGCGGACGCGCGCGGGATCTGGGTGGCCCGGACGCGGTTACGCCCGCGCCGGGCCATGACAGGTTATCACTCGCCGCGGTTGATTTCGCCGCCGCCTTCGATGGCGGATGTGACATGAGGATTGCCCCAGTAGCGGATTTCGCCGCCGCCATTGACGGCAGCGGTCAGGGTGTCGCTGGCGCGCAGCTTGATAACGCCGCCGCCATTGATAGCCGCCTCGGCCTTCGTTGCATTGATCGTGCGGGCATCAATCGTACCACCGCCCTCGATGGCCACCGCGAGATGGTGCCCGGATGGAAAGTCACCGCTGCTGTCGATCGCGCCGCCGCCCGAGATAGCCAGCCCGCTGATGTGCGGTGTCGTGATCTCGACCTGGAGATCGTAGTGATGCGGGCAGTCGCCGTTGCAGGCCTCAATGCGCAGCTTGCCCGGTTCCTCCTGGACAAACTTCGTGTAGCTGAGGCTTCCCTGCAGAAGCCGCACCGACTGCACATCGCCGTATTTCACGGTGACATGGCCGCCGCCCTCCAGTTCGACGCTGTCGAATGGCCGGACCGGCACCTGCTGCTGCGCGGAAACTGGCGCGACGACGAAGAGTGCTGACATGAGCACGGCGGACAGGGGCAGGGAAGAAACGGCTTTCATGGGCGATCCCGCGAACTGAAATTGCGGCGGGCAACCTAGCACCGGTGCACTATTTTGCGCGCATGCCGAATTGCGCGCCCTCACAAGCGCATCATGCCTGAATGCCCAACATCTCCAATACCGGCCGTTCGACGAAATCGACCGGAATTTGCACGAGATAGTGGAAGAGATTGATGCCCGCGAGGGGCAGCAGCAGGAAGACGGCGAGAAGCAGCAGCATGCCGAAGCGGCCAAGCTGTGCGAGCCAGAGCGACAACGGCTGTGGCAGAAGACCGACCGCGACCCGCCCACCGTCAAGCGGTGGCACCGGCAGGAGATTGAACACCGCGAGGACAAGGTTGATGTCGACGGACGTCCACAAGGCAGTGAGCAGAAAGCGATTGTCGATCATTCCGAGACCGATCGTCCCGTACAGAAGAATGGCTGATATCAGGGCAAGAAGGATATTCATGCCTGGGCCGGCGGCGGCAACCCAGATCATGTCGCGCTTGGGATGACGAAGGCCGGCAAAATTGACCGGCACCGGCTTCGCATAGCCGAACAAAAAACCCGCGTGCGAAAGAAGGAGCAGCGCGGGGAGAAGAATCGTCCCGAACAGATCCACATGACGCAGCGGATTGAGCGAGATGCGGCCCGCGCGTTCGGCGGTGTTGTCGCCGAAATGCCGCGCGACGTATCCGTGCGCCGCCTCGTGCAGCGTAATGGCGATAATCACCGGGATCGCGACGAGCGCGATCTCCCCAATGGCCTTTGTCGGATTGTCCACCAATCACCGTGAATCCAGTATTGTCACGGCGTGGTGCTGTTGCCGTCGCGGATGGCGCTCGCGAGAGTCGCCTTGAGTCGGCCTTTGTTGCCGAAAGCCCAGGTCGCGCCATAGCCGATGTCATCCACGCGCCACCCGTTCGCGGTGCGCAGGAGATAGACCGTATCCATCCAGTTCGCGGGCTTTTCGTCTTTTTTTCCGCCGCTATAGACGAAGCTGACCGCGCAATGCGCCGCTTCGCGCGATGTCGTACAGGCGCCGACATGGTACGTCGTCGCGCCTTCGAAGTTGGAGGTGAAGAGATCGCCTTCGATCAGGGGGGGCGACATGTTCTTTGTCACGCTCGCGAAATGGGCTTGCGCCGCCTCACCATCGATCAGCAGCTTGTCGAGCGCGGGCGAAATGAAGGGCTCGAGCTTCGCGCGTTGCTTCGCATCCGGAATGCCATCCGAAGGATGAAAGGTGGCGTACACGCCATAGAAGCCGTTTGCGATCGCGGCGGGGTCATCGGGCGTCGACGCGGCGGCAGACAAGGCCACGCCCAACGCGACCGTGATTGTACGTCCCATCATGCGCGTGCCCTCAGAAAATCGCGGATTTCGCGCAGGAGCAGCACGTCTTCCGGCGTGACCGGTGGCGGTGTGTCTTCCCTCGGCGCGGAGAACCGGTTGATCTGTCGCACCACCAGGAACAGCACGAAGGCCACGATCAGGAAGTTCAGGATCGAGTTGATGAAAGCGCCGTAATTGATCGTCACCGCGCCTGCGTCCTGCGCCGCCTTGAGGGTGGCGGCGCCATGACCCTTGAGGACAAAAAAGAAATTCGAGAGATCGATGCCGCCGAGCAGCAAACCGATCGGCGGCGTGACGATGTCTTTCACCAGCGAATTGACGATGCCGGTGAACGCTGCGCCGACGACCACGCCAACCGCGAGATCGATCACGCTGCCGCGCATCGCGAATTTGCGAAATTCGTCTATGACCTTCATGAAGCCCCGCGTGCCTTCGACGCCGGAAATCTAGGCAGAATGCCAAACCGCAACAAGAGTCGCGACGCATTTTGAAATTCCCGTTTCGGCTTCGTAAAACGATAAAGGGCTCTTTCGAAGGGATGTCTTCATGTCGCTCGCCGATCTGGCGGCTCTCGGTTCTTTCGTTTCCGGGATTGCCGTTGTCTTTTCGTTTGTTTTCCTTGCGTTTCAGATCCGCCAGGCCAACCGGAATCAGCGGTCCCTGATGCAACAGGGACGCACCACGAGAACCCTGGGCGTGCTCCTGAAGATGACCGATCCCTTCGTCGCTGAAATGAATCGGGGAGGTTCACGGAAACCTCGCAGCCATGGACTCGGCGAAGATTTGGGCCTTCTACGGTTTCGCCGGCGCGGCCTTCTGGACCTACGAGGATTCGTTTCTCCAGTTTCACGCCCGTACGCTCGATGCGAGCAGCTGGGATTCGGACGTCACCACCCTCAGGAGGCTTCTGCAATACCCCGCCTATCGTGCAGCGTGGAAAATGGCGCGCGACGGTCTTAGCGGCGCCTATCGCGAATATGTGGACTCGGTCGTGCGCGAAGTGAAGGTCGATGCGTCGCAAACCTTGACCGATGTGTGGAAGACGTACATTTCCGAAGAACTTCCGGGCACGTCGTAAAAGCGCGATCTGAGGTGCAAGGAACGATAAGGGAGCGGCCCCGATGATGACCAAACGTCCCTGGTTTGGACCGAAGCGATTCGGCTGGGGCTGGAGACCGGTGAGTTGGCAAGGCTGGCTTGTCACCGTTCTTTTTGCCGCCGTGGTTGTTTGGGCCAGCATCGCCTTTAGGGCCTCGCCGACAAGTTTGTTCGTCGACGCGGGCGCGGTGGTTGGGCTCGTCGTGGTCTGTTTTCTGACGGGCACCCGCCCCGGCTGATTGACGCCCGACGCTCAAATCCGCGAGGTCCTGACGACTAGCGTGGGGCCAGTCTCCACCTCCTTGCCAGCGGGGCGTTTTTCCGTATAAGACGCGGCCTCTTTCGGGCCGCCCGGCGTAAAGGGCATGCCGTGGCGACCCTAAATGCGAGCCGGCCCCCCCGATCAAGTCGGGGGGTGACACGGCCTTTTCCTTACAAGGGAGACCGCAAAATGCCCAAACTGAAGACGAAATCGGGCGCCAAAAAGCGCTTCAAATTCTCCGCGCGCGGCAAGCTCAAGCATGGTCAGGCCGGCAAACGCCACGGCATGATCAAGCGCTCGAACGAACAGATCCGCGAGTTGCGCGGCACCACGGTCATGTCGGCTTCCGAAACCCAGCGGGTGCGCCGCTGGATGCCTTATTCGTTCTAAGGAGGCACCATGTCGCGCGCTCCCCGTTCCGTTCCCTCGCGTCTCCGCCGCAAGCGGGTGTTGAAGCAGGCCAAGGGCTTCCGCGGCCGCCGGAAAAACAACATCACCACCGCCAATGCCGCCGTCGATCGCTCGCTCCAGTACGCCTATGTCGGCCGCAAACTGAAGAAGCGGAATTTCCGCGCCCTCTGGATACAGCGCATCAACGCCGCCTGCCGGCTGCACGGCCTCACCTACAGTCGCTTTATCAGCGGGCTCGCCCGCGCCGGAGTCGAACTCGACCGCAAGGTCCTGGCCGATCTGGCGGTGCGTGAGCCCGAGGCCTTCAAGGCGCTGGCCGAACAGGCGCGGGCATAGCAATCCGCCTTCTCGCGTGTCATTCCCGCGGGGAGAGCGGGAACAGGACCCCGAGTTCCAGATGACCGACGTGGATTCCCTCGAGCGCAAGCTCTCGGCGGACATAGCCGCGGTGAGCGACGAAAACGCGCTCGAATCCTTGCGCGTGGCCGCGCTCGGGAAGAAGGGCGCGGTCAGCGAACTCCTGAAATCGCTCGGCGGCATGAGCCCCGAGGAGCGACGCGAGAACGGTCCGTTGTTCAATGGACTGCGCGACCGTGTCGCCGCCGCAATTGCTGCGCGCAAAACAGCGCTCGCGCGCGAGGCGCTTGACGCGCGGCTCGCCTTCGAGCGTATCGACGTGACGCTGCCGGCGCGCCCCGAACCGCGCGGCACGATCCATCCCGTCAGCCAGGTCCAGGACGAGATCACCGCGATTTTCGCCGATCTCGGCTTTGCCGTGGCCGAGGGACCCGACGTCGAGTTCGACGACTACAATTTCACCAAGCTCAACATTCCGCCTGACCATCCGGCGCGGCAGATGCACGACACGTTTTATGTCGCCCCGCAGAGCGACGGGCAGCGCCACGTGTTGCGCACCCATACGAGCCCTGTACAGGCGCGCGTGATGCTGCAGCAGAAGCCGCCGATCCGCGTGATCGTGCCGGGCCGCGCCTACCGCCGCGATTCCGATGCCACGCACACGCCGATGTTCCACCAGCTCGAGGCGCTGGTGATCGACGAGGAAACCAATCTCGGCCACCTGCGCTGGGTGGTCGAACAGTTCTGCGGCGCATTTTTCGAAGTGGACAAAATCGAACTGCGGGCGCGGCCGTCGTTCTTCCCGTTCACCGAACCGAGCGTCGAATGGGACATGCGCTGCTACCGCTCGGGCGGTCAGATCAGGTTCGGCACCGGGAATGATTGGCTCGAACTTGGCGGCTCGGGCATGGTGCATCCGCGCGTGCTCGAGATGTGCGGAATCGATCCCGCGCGCTATCAGGGATTTGCTTTCGGCTTTGGCCTCGACCGCATGGCGATGCTGAAATATGGCGCGCCGGACCTGCGCGCCTTTTTCGATTCCGATCTGCGCTGGCTCCGGCATTACGGCTTTGCCGCGCTCGATCTTCCAACGCTCGCGGGGGGATTGAGCCGATGAAGTTCACGCTATCCTGGCTGAAGGAGCATCTCGAGACGGATGTGGATGCCCGCACGATCGCGGAGACGCTGACGCAGATCGGTCTCGAAGTGGAATCGCTCGAAGACCGAGGTGCTGCGCTCAAGGACTTCATCGTGGGTTACGTGGTGTCGGCCGAAAAGCACCCGAATGCCGACAAACTCAAGCTGTGCATGGTGGAAACCGGCAGCGGCATCGTGCAGGTCGTCTGCGGCGCGCCGAACGCGCACACCGGCATGAAAGGCGTGTTCGCGCCGCCGGGTGCCGTCATCCCTGTCTCCGGCGAGGCGCTGAAAATCTCCGCGATCCGCGGCGTGGAATCACGCGGCATGCTCTGCTCGGAACGCGAGCTTTTGCTGTCCGACGAGCATCAGGGGATCGTCGAGCTCGAAACCGACCTCGCCGCGGGCGCGCCGGCGGCCCACGCGCTCGGGCTGGACGATCCGTTGTTCGACGTCGCGATCACCCCGAACCGCGGTGACTGTACAAGTGTCGCCGGGATAGCACGCGACCTGGCTGCTGCCGGCACTGGCAAATTAAAGACACTCGCGGTTTCCCCCATCCGCGGACAGTTTCTTTCGCAGCTCAAGATATCGTTCAATTTCCCCAAAGGCGCCGAAAGCGCCTGCCCGATTTTCGCCGGCCGTCTGATCCGGAACGTACGCAACGGTCCAAGCCCCGCCTGGTTGCAGGCGCGGCTTCGCGCGATAGGCCTCAGGCCGATTTCCGCGCTGGTCGATGTGACGAACTTCATCGCCAACGACCGCGGCCGGCCGCTGCATGTGTTCGACGCCGATAAACTTGCGGGCAACATGCAGGCTCGCTTTGCGCGCGACGGCGAGATCGTGAAAGCGCTCGACGGGCGAAGCTACGATCTCGATCCCGATACCATCGTCATTGCCGACGACAGCCGCGCCCTCAGCATCGCCGGCATCATGGGCGGGGAGGACACGGGCTGCAACGAGGAGACGCGCAACGTCTTCATCGAGTCCGCGTGGTTTGATCCGCAGCGCATCGCCGGCTCCGGACGGAAACTCGGCATCCAGTCCGATGCGCGCTACCGCTTCGAGCGCGGCACCGATCCGGAATTCGTGGTCCCGGGACTCGAACTTGCGACAAAGCTCATTCTTGAATTCTGCGGCGGCGAGCCGGGAGAGGTTGTTGTCGCGGGTGCTGTTCCACAATTCTCGCGCGAAATCGCGTTTTCGCCCGCGAACGTACAACGGCTTGCCGGTCTGGAACTGCCGGAAAAACTGATCCGCGGCATTCTGGGTTCGCTTGGCTTTGCCATCGAAGGCGATCACCCGCTGCGCGTAACCCCTCCATCGTGGCGCAGCGACATCGAAGGGCCCGCCGATCTCGTGGAGGAGGTCGTGCGCATCCACGGCATCGACAAGGTCGAAGCGCAACCGATGCCGCGGCCACATGCCGTCGCGCGCTCCGTCTTGACGGCGGCACAGAAGCGCATGCGCGCCGCGCGGCGGACGCTTGCCGCGCGCGGCTTCAACGAGACCATCGGCTACGCTTTCATCCCGCGCGCGCAGGCGGCGCTGTTTGGCGGCGGCGACGACGCGCGCCAGCTCGAAAATCCCATTTCTGCCGACATGGATGCGCTGCGGCCAAGCGTACTGCCGTCGCTGCTCGCGGCCGCGCAGAAGAATGCCACACGCGGATTCGCGGACCAGCTGCTGTTCGAGATCGGCGCGCAGTTCGAGAGCGGAGTTCCGGGTGCGCAGACGACCACTGCCGCGGGCATTCGTGTTGGCGGAGCTGTACGCAGCTGGACGAAGGACACGCACGGCGCCGATGCGTTCGATGCGAAAGCCGACATGCTGGCCGTGCTCGAAGCTGCGATGGGCAGCGCGATGACGGCACCGGTAAAGAGCGGTGCCCCGCAATGGTACCATCCCGGACGCTCCGGCACGCTCGCGCTGGGCCCCAGAATCATTGGGTATTTCGGCGAGTTGCATCCGGGCATGCTCGCGGCCTTCGACATCAAGGGAGCGGCGTCTGCCTTCGAAGTCTTTCTCGACACCGTTCCGGAATCGAAAGCCAAGACGCGCGCGAGGCCATTGTTTCAGCCGTCGCCGTTCCCGGCGGTCGAGCGCGATTTTGCTTTCGTGGTGGACGCGAAGATCACCGCCGAGGAAATCGTGAAGAACGCGCGCAACGCGGACCGCAATCTCATCGAGCGCGTTGACGTTTTCGACATTTACGAAGGCACGGGCGTGCCGGAAGGCAAAAAGTCGCTCGCCATCGCCGTGCGCCTGCAGCCGAAAGACCGTACGCTGACGGACGCGGAAATCGATGCCGTGGCGCAGAAAATCGTGACGGGTGTCGGCAAGGCCACCGGGGGTACGCTGCGCAGCTGAGCGCAACTCAAATCACCCTCAATGGAATTGATCGAGCATTTTCATGAACACGGATGGGCGCGTATGCCTCAAGGCCTTTGCCCTGAGGTGGCAGCGGCGATGTGCCTGCATCCCTATATCCGCGATCTGCACACCAACGGCGACCCGGAGGAACGGACTATGCGATTTATGGGTCGCACTGAAGTCAGCAACGGCATACCGCTACAGGTCGTCGAGTGCACGGGTTCGGCGGGTGATGTGTTTCTTCTTCATCCGCTAACGCTCCCTGCCGCGGCGACGAATACGGGACACGCGCCGCGGTTCATGCTCAGCGGCGGCGTCACGACCGACATGTGGGGATGGGCCACCGCAGCACCGGCTGACTGCCGAATCCGAGAATGAGCGCAATCGCTTTAACGGGGCGCCCGTGTGGCAGGCGTTTTCAGCGCCTGACCGCAAATACGTACCCGCGATCTGCGCTGCCGGAAGTGGCGCCGTAAAGAGTCCCGTCGCTGCCGATCAGAATACCACCGCGCGGTTGGTTCGAACTGAATCCTCTGCCAAAGCGCGCCAGGCTTCTTTCCGTCCACGTTCCCGCGTCGCCCATTGGCGGAGACAGTTTGAAAACCGTGCTGTAACCCTCGAGGCCGCTGCTTGCCGTCGTGCCGTAGAGATTGCCTGAGGGATCGAACACAACGCCGCCCGAGGGTATTGTACCGGCAATCCCCTCGCTGAATTCGTAGATCGTGCTCTTCTTCCAGGCTCTGCCACTGGGTTTCACGCGGAAGACGTCATAACCTGCCGTGCTGTACAGCGAGCCGTCCTTGGTGAAGACAAGCGGCGCGCCGGGTTCGCCAAACTCGTGTCGCGTGAAATTGTAGAGTACGGATTCGGTCCAGCCGCTTTTCGCCGGCGAGAGTTTGAAGACGGTTCCGCAGCCGATGATGTCGCCCTCGCCGTCATTGCACTTTCCGGTGCCGCCCTCGCTGGTCGTTCCGTAAAGATTGCCGGCGGAGTCGAAGACCAGCGGCGAATAGGGATAGGCGCCGTCCGGCCGTCCGCCGAAGCTGTAGAGTACGGTTTCCGTCCAGCCTCCTGGCTTGGCGGGGCTAAGCTCGTACACGAGTCCGCACGGGCCGGGAGTGCCTGTGCAGCTTCGGTCGCCGCCAAGCTGCGTCGTGCCATAGGCGTTGCCATTCGAGTCGAAGACCAGACCGCCGTTCGGATTGGAGCCGGTCGGGGAATCCGGGCCGCCGAACTGGTACAGAAGGGCATAGCTCCATTTTTTGTTTCCCTGAGGCGAGAGCTCAAAAGCAACGCCGGCACCCGTTCCGCCCGAAAAGGTGGTCCCGTAGATATTGCCCTGCGCATCCATGGTGAGGCTGCCCAGGGGGCGGGCGCCGTCGCTACCCTGGAAACCGTGAAGCGTAGAGTCGCTCCAGGTGCCATCGGAGTTCGGCGAAAGTTCGAACACAACGCCATAACCGGAGATGCCGCCGGCCCCGGTGCTGCCGTAAATATCTCCATTCTGGTCGGTAATCAGCGGCCCGTAAGGATTGCCGCCGTTTTTACCATCCGCAAACCTGTGCAGCTTGTCGACCTGCCGATGCGGCATCGCAGCCGCGAAGGATAATGTGGTCAGGCTCAGGAAGAAAAGAACAGTTGCGAGACTTGGAATTGTCGCTTTCCAATTTGCATCGCCAGCGAAACTCACCTTCTATTCCCCCTCTTCGCGCGCGCTGCGCATTGCGACCGGTGCCATCAAGACGGGTGGGGCGGTGCAAAAGTCCGCTGCATCATAAGGAAAAAGGAGCATGACCGCTACGGATTCGCCTGCTGCCCCAGCCGCGCCCCCAAGAGCGCAGCGGTGGCTCCTCATCGGCCTTGTCGTTCTGCTCTTTTTCGCCTGGGGATTTGCGACCGTTCTCCTCGACTCGCTCGTGCCGAAGCTCAAGGGCGTATTCGCACTTTCCTACACGGAAGTGATGCTGATCCAGTTCAGCTTTTTCATCGGCTATTTCTTCTTCTCCATCCCGGCAGGATTTGTGCTTTCTCGAATCGGCTACGTCCGCAGTGCGATTCTTGGTCTCGTGGTGATGATCTGTGGATGTCTGCTTTTTTCGCCGGCGGCCGCCTCCGGGGTGTTCGCCGCGTTTCTGCTTGCGCTCTTTGTGATGGCGGCCGGGATCACGGTGTTGCAGGTCGTCGCCAATCCGTTCATCGCGGAACTCGGGCCGGTCGAGTGGTCGCACAGCCGGCTGACGCTGGCACAGGCGTTCAATTCGCTCGCGACCTTCGTCGGTCCGTACGTCGGCGCAGTGCTGATCCTGCACGGTGGGGTGACGATCAACGCTGCGCATCTTTCACCTGCGGCGCTCGCGGCGGCGCGCATCACACAGGCCCATGCGGTACAGCTCCCGTTCCTGATGATTGCGGGGGGGCTTGCCGTCGTCGCGTTTCTCTTCTGGTTCATGCGCAAAAGCGCGGCGCCACCGGTGAGTGCCAGGATGGCGTCGTTTTCGGCGGTGTGGGCATTGCGCACCAATTCGCGGCTGCTGCTCGGCGCGCTTGCGATCTTTCTCTATGTCGGCGCCGAAGTTTCGATCGGCAGCATGATGACCAATTATCTGATGCAACCTTCGGTGCTCGCGTTTTCAGCCGAGCAGGCAGGTAAGCTGGTGAGCCTCTATTGGGGCGGGGCCATGGTCGGACGCTTCATTGGCGCTTTTGTCCTGCAGCGCGTAAGGCCCGGCGCGCTGCTCGCCATTCATGCGGTGTGTGCCTGTACACTCGTGATCGTTTCCGCGCTCTCGAGCGGACAGGTCGCGGCGTGGTCGCTGATTGCGGTCGGCCTGTTCAACTCGATCATGTTCCCGACGATCTTCACGCTGGCGAGCGAGAACATGGGCGAGGAAACGCCGAACGCCTCGGCGCTGCTCGTCATGGCGATCGTCGGCGGCGCCATCATGCCGGAGGCGACCGGCGCTGTTGCCGACCACGCATCCCTCGCGGCGGCGCTCGTCGTGCCGGCGATCTGCTATGTCTGGATTCTCGTGTACGGAATTCTCACCGCCAGCGGCCTCGGTGAGGAGAGGGCGCTCAGCGCTCCGTGATACTGTGGTCCAGTGCCAGGAGGGCAAAGGTCGCGAGCCAGTGCTCGCCCATATAGTCGCCGGTCACGTGCGGCAGCGCGCTCTCGAGATGCTCGGAAATCGCCTGTTCGATGCGGGCCCGCGCAGCGGTATCGCTCACGTCCAGAATCAACCGCCAGCACCAGGCGCGCGACAGATTGAGGCCGTCGAGATGGGCGATCTTGCCGTCGCTCCGGTCGCTCACGGTTGCCGGCGAGAACAGTGTCGCCGGTTCGCCGGCTGAGAGCTTCGGCAGAAATCCGGCAAGCCAGGATCTGCAGGCCTGGTCGCCGATTATCGATCGCACGCAGGCGGCTTCGATGAGCGCGGATGAGAGAAAATCGTCGCCGGACGGCTCCCAGGCCTGACACGCCGCGTCCTTGCCGTACCAGCCAAGAGCCTTTTCCCATAGTAATGCGTTGAGCTGTGCATTGCCGACCGTAAGCGCGTAATCGCGCGCAAGGAGCAAAGCAAAGGCCGTGTTCGCATGCACGCCGCCGCGGACGGGATACGTGGCGAGCGGCAACCAGGCTTCGAATCGCTGTACAAAAATCTGCGCGAGCGGTTGGACTTCGCCGCTCCAGCGCTTGCCTTCGCCGCTCTGGTGCCGGGCGAGTTCGCTCGCCAGCATCAGCGCCCAGGCCCAGCCGTAAGGCCGCTCGAAGCCGCGGGCTTCGGGGCGGGCAAGATAGGCCACTTCCGCCGCAACGTTGTCCGTGGTCAGGCGCTCGTCAAAAAGCGCGCGGATGGCCTTCCGTTCGGCGAGTTGCGGAACACGACGGTAGAGCCGCGCGAGGAGCCAATAGGTGTGGACGCAGGAATGCCAGTCGAAACTGCCGAAGAAAATCGGGTGCAGCGCGCGCGGGCCCTGCACGTCGCCGGGTCCCGCCATGACATGGTCGAGCTTGTTCGGCCATTCGCGGCCGACATGGCCAAGCGCGGTTCGCGCGAAACGGGAAGCGAGTGCATCCGTCAGAGTCATGGGTGATGCGTGCTGAAATGGAAGACAAGGAAATACATCAGAAGGGTGTTGGCGATCAAAAGCGGGACCGCCGTCGGCATCTGGGCGCGGATGACCGCGTTGCGATCGAGATCGAGCAGCGCGGCGGGAACGACATTGAAATTGGCCGCCATGGGAGTGACAAGCGTGCCGCAGAAGCCGGACAGCATGCCGATCGCGCTCATGATGGCCACGTCGCCGCCGAATTTGTGAACGATTACCGGCAGGCCAATGGCCGCCGTCATGACGGGAAACGCGGCAAAGGCATTTCCCATCACCACGGTAAAGAGGGCCATTCCCACGCAATAGGCCGCGACCGCGGCGAACGGGTGTACAAGTGGCACCACGTCGGTCACCAGCGTGCCGACCGCGTGGCCGACGCCGGCCAGCGCAAAGACGGCGCCAAGTGCGGCCAGCATCTGCGGCAGGAGCGCGGCCCAGCCGATGGTGTCCATTAGCCGTCGGCCCTCCTCAAGCGGTGCAAGAAGCGGCGGACGCAGCCACAGAACGGCAACGATCCATGCGAGGATCACGCCGATCACAAGAGAAATGAGGGTGGCCTGTTTGGGATCGAATACGGGATGGGCATTGAGAAGCAGATATTGTGCAAAAAGTGTACCGAGAACGGCGGTCGCCGGAATGACGAGCGCCGGCGCGAAGAGCGCATTTCCGTACCGCGCTGCGCGAGCGACGTGATCGGCGCTGTGCAGATTGTCGCTGCGGCTATGTCTTGACGCGCCCATACCGCCGAGGAGCGCCAACCCCAATGCGAGCGCGCCGTTGGCCATATCACCAATATGCGAACCGAGAAGGAATGCCAGCGCCAAAAGGCCCCACATGCCGGCGCTCCACAATCGGCGCGGATTGCCCGTATCGCGGATGCCGAGCAGGGCGTAAGCGGCAAACACAAGGCCGGCAAAGACATAGGCGTGTTCGATCGTGATCACGGCGAGGTCTCCGCGGCCGGCCGCCGGCGGTCGAGAAGCAGCAGGCGCGAACCGTGGATGATGAGCGCGAGAATCGCGGTGGGGATCGCCCATAGCGAAAGCGCAAACGATTGTACAATGATGCCGTTCTGTTCGAGGAACGCCTTGATCAGCAGAATCGATGCGACCGCCA
>Ga0070734_10004471_pt1 | contig 13242 bp, 10 predicted proteins | sample Coa_R1_8_FD_66444 | JGI IMG/M metagenome (GOLD analysis project Ga0070734, IMG submission 66444) | Surface soil microbial communities from Centralia Pennsylvania, which are recovering from an underground coalmine fire - Coalmine... | ecosystem: Environmental > Terrestrial > Soil > Unclassified ...
ATCGGCGTGGTCAACACCAAGAACAAGATCTTGACGACGATTGCCGCCGCACTGATGGATGGGCCGGCGCCGCTTCGCCGCTACATGATCGACAACTTTATTGTCGAGGGATTCACGTTCGATCAGGTCATGACCGACGATGAGGCGCTCGAAGCTTTCGTGCGCAAGGCCGCGATCGGCGTCTGGCACGCCTCCTGCTCATGCCGCATGGGCAGGGCGGACGATCCGATGACAGTTGTCGACACCGAAGGCCGGGTCAAGGGCGTGCAGGGCTTGCGTGTGGTCGATGCCTCGATCTTTCCCGTGGTGCCTTGCGCCAACACCAATTTCCCGACGCTGATGAGTGCGGAGAAGATCGCCGCCACGATGGTGTGAAGTGTGGAGGGGCTCGGTTCACCTCTCCCTGTCGGGGAGAGGTCGATTTGCGCAGCAAATCGGGTGAGGGGGCGTTGCTCTCATGAGAGACCGTAACCCCTCACCCCAACCCTCTCCCAATGGGAGAGGGAGCCCACTTCCGCTGCGGCAACGGCGGATCGCGCGTTCAAGTAGGCGAGGATTGCCTCGCGATGCGAACTTGCCAAATCGGCCCCGCGCGCGCCCTACGCCGCGACGAAATCGAACGCGTCCTTCCAGCGCACCACGCGGGCGGTCGAGGGCGAGGGGAGGTGCGCGGTGCAGAACAGCGTCTGCGTGTCGCAGAAGCGACCGAACAATTCCCGCCGCGACTGCCCGGCTTGCTTGGAGTCGTAGTCCGACATCATGCCGAGTTCCGGATAGCGGGCTTGCAGCGGCGAGTGGATCATGTCGCCGGTGATAACGGCATCGGTGCCGCGCGCGCCGAGATGGACCGAATAGTGGTCGATGGTGTGGCCCGGGGTCGGGATCAGCGTCATGAGATCGTTGAAGGCGTGCGCGCTCTTGACGATATCGACGCGATTGGTGGCCACGATCGGGAGCACCGAGTCGGTGATCCAGGGACAGGATGCCGCATCGTCCTTCTGGCGCTGTGTCCAGTAAGCAAGCTCGCGATCGGAGAACACATAGCGCGCCTTCGGAAACGTCGGCACCCAGCGACCGTTCTCGAGCTTCGTGTTCCACCCGACATGGTCGGTGTGCAGATGCGTGCACATGACAAAATCGATGTCGTCCAAGCTGAAGCCGGACGCTGCGAGGTTCTTCTCATAGCGGTCGGAGTTCATCATGTTCCAGAACGGCCGCGTCGGCCGCGGCTTGTGATTGCCCACGCAGCTGTCGATCATGATCGTATGGTGCGGGGTCTTCACGATATAGCTCTGGATACAAAGCATCAGCCTGTTCTGAGCATCGACGAATCTCGGCTGCAGCCAGCCTCGATTTTCTTCGTAGAGCTCCTTCGTCAGGGTTGGGAAGAATTGCATCACGTCGAAGAAGGGCCCCTCCTGCTCGACGATTCGATGGATGGTCGCGTTGCCGACTTGGATGGGGGCGGACATTATGGTCTCCGTCTCTTGTGTTATGTGCGATGGATCGGCGTTTGCCGGATAGATCAAGCGCCGAGATAGGCGGCGATCACCTCGCGATGCGAGCGGATTTCGGCCGGCGTCCCGGCGGCCAAGGTCCGGCCGAGATTAAGCACGGTCACATGGTGGCAGATGTCGAAGATCAGATCGGCATGATGCTCGACCAGAAGCACGCCCGTCCCGGCCCGCGCGATCGCCTGGATCAGCGCGCCGAGCCGTTCGATCTCGTCGACCGACAGGCCTGCCGCCGGCTCGTCGAGCAGAAGGTAGGCGGGGCGCATCATCAGGGCGCGCGCGATCTCGATGAAGCGGAGCTCGCTGTGCTGCAGCCGGTCCGCGCGCACGTTCGCAAGTCGCTCGAGGCCAACCACCGCCAGCGCCTGCATGGCGGTCTCGCGCAGCACGGTCTCGTCGCGCCGATGCCGCGGCAGCGAGAGCAGGGACTCCACGAAGGTGGCCTTGCCGTCGACCGTACCGCCGATCATGACGTTCTGCAGCACCGACGCCGAGCCGACGATGCGCGGCGTCTGAAAGGTGCGGGCGATCCGCAAAGTTGCCCGCTCGTGGCGCACAAGCGCGCGCATCGCGACGCCGTTCAATTTGGCGGTCCCCTGCTGCGGCGCGTAGTAGCCGGAGATGACGTTGAGCGTCGTGGTTTTGCCGCTGCCGTTGGGCCCGATCAGCCCGTGCACCTGGCCGGGATCGATCTTGAGATCGAGCTCGCTGATGGCGCGGACGCCGCCGAATGTCAGCGTCACCTGCTCCAGCGTCAGCTTGCCGGTTGCGGGCGTCGTACCAATGAGGTGCGCGACGAGCTCGGGCCTGGGGATGATCGCCCGGTCGCTCTCGAGCGGACGGCGGTTCTTGAAGTCGAGCAGCTCGGCAATTCCCCCGGGGATCACAAGCACGATGACGAGCAGCAGCACCGCATAGAGGAACGTCGACCACGCGACCAGGGGAGCCGCGAATTCCGGCAACACGGTCAAGAGAATCGTGCCGAGCAGCGGCCCGAAGATCGAGCTGCGGCCGCCGATCAGGATGGCGATGAAAAACAAGACCGATAGGTCGATCGTGAACGCGTCCGGCGTGATGTAGGATTGCAGCGAGGCGAACAGTCCGCCGGCGATGGCAGCGACCGCACCCGAGAACACGAAGACCACCCCGAGCAGCATCGGCTTGGAAATGCCGCTGGCTTCGGCCGCGACTTCGGCGTCCCGGATGGCGGTGAGCGCACGGCCGAAGCGACTGGCCGCGATGTTCGCCGTCATCCAGGTACACACGGCGGCAATACCGAAGCAGAAGTAATAAAATCCCCACTGCGAAGCGAATGGTTCGGGGAACTGCGGTCCGGCCACGCCAACGCCGCCCCCGGTCACGCTCTGCCAGGCCAGCGCCACTTGAGTGACGATGGTCGCAAAGCCGAGCGTGGTGATGGCGAAATAGAAGGTGCGCAGCCGCAGCGCCGGCAGGCCGATGATGAGACCGAACACGCCGCCGACCACCGTGGCTGCGGCGAGCGCCAGATAAGGCGGCCACGCCGGACCGACATTGCCGGCCGCAAGCACGCTCGTGGTGTAAGCGCCAAGCGTCAGCAGCGCGACCCAGCCGATCGCGATCTGGCCGGCAAAACCAACGACAAGGTTGAGGCCGGACACTAGCACCCAATAGACGCAGGCGCGCGTCGCAATCACGCCCCAGTAGCCGCCACCGTACAGCGGAAAGGTGAGGCCGACCACAAGCAGCGCCAGGAACGGCAGCGCCATGCTCAAGACGCTCGCGGGCGCAGGCGCCTCGCTGCGCGCGGTGCGGAAGCTAGTTGCCTGCTGTGTGACTTCAGTATCCATCACACGCGTCGCTGCTGGGCCGAACTAGCGAGCCCCGCGGGGCGCACCAGCAGGACGACAATGAATACGGTGAAGACGGCAACCGAAGCAAAGATGCCGCCAACCAAAAAATTCGCGCTTTGTTGAAACAGTCCGAGCAGGATGCCGGCGGCCACCGCGCCGCGATTGTTTCCGAGCCCGCCGAGGGCGACCGGAACGAAGCCGTAGAAGGTCAGCATCGGCGCGTTGGCAAAGAAGGCCAGCAGCATCTCGCCGCCCGCAAAGCCGGCGAGCGCACCGATCGCGCCCGCAAGCGCAAAACTCGTCATGCGGAGTCCGCGCTCGGGCAGGCCGAGCGCGCGGGCGGCGTAATTGTCCTCGGCGATCGCAAGGAACGCATGCCCGATCAATGTATGACGATAGAGCAGCTCGATGCCGACGATGACGGCCGCGCAGGCGAGCATCGGCAGCCAGAACTGCTGGTCGAAGTCGCTGCGGGCGAGATCGAGCAGTCGCGGAAACGGCTGCGGCTCGGTACTCCACTCGATTGCGGTGAACTGTTGGACCATCAGCGCCAACGCCAGCGTGGACAGCACATAAAGATGCTGTTCCAGGCTCTTGAGCACCGGCCGCACCGCAACGATCTCGGTGATGACGCCGAGCACCGCGCCGCCTGCGAGCGCCAGCAGGAAGCCGACCGCGACCGGCATCCCCATGCGTGCAATGAACAGCGAGCCAAGGACGCCGCCGATCATCCCGAGCGTGCCAGCGGTGAAGCTGAACACGCGCGATGCTGCGAACATCACATTATAGGTGATGGCGATCAGCGCGTAGACGCAGCCGATCGCCACCCCCGAGAGGACAATCGATTCCAGCATTAGCGGCCTTCTGCCTGCTTTTCGGCGGAACTAGTGGTCCGATTCTAACATTCGCATCCCTTCTCGGCGGGCATTTTTGCGAATGTTAGAATCAAAGGACCACTAGCAAATTATTTGATCTAGTGGAGCTTTGGATTTGACGTTCGCTTGAGAGAATCGCGGCGGGCAGGTCGCGAACGTCAAATCCGCACCACTAGGCGCCGTAACCCGGAGCCAGCTTGAATGCGCCGTCTTTCAGCGAATTGGCCTCGACCATCACCACTTCCTCGTCCGGATAGCCGTCATGACGATCGGGCGTGAAGGAGATGTCACCGTAGACGCCGGGGAAATCCTTCAACTTGTTGAGATAGCCGACGAGCTTGTCGGGCTCGGGACCGACGGCCTTCATGGCTTCGGCAATCATGCGCGGCGAGTCGTACCCCACCGCGATCCACCAAAGCAGCGTATCGCTCATCTCGATCTTGGCGCTCTTCAGGCGATCGACGAAGGCGTTGGTGCGCTCGGGCAGCTTGCTGTCCGCGGTAAAGCAAACCGGGCGGAAATTGTTGGGATAGACCTTGGCCCAATATTCCGGCTTGTCCAACAGCGCCTTGGTTTGGCCCGATCCGAGCGTGGTTTGGCCGACGATCGGCACATCCCAGCCCATTTGGCCGCGTGTGTTGATAATGCGCGACAGGAAACCGGCGTTCACGCTCCAGGGCATGATCGCTTCGGCGCCCGCCGATTGCATGCGCAAGAGCTCCGGCTTGAGGTCGGGATTGGCGGCGTCGACATTGCCCTGATAGACGACCTCGGCGCCCTTGGATTTCAGCATCGGCACATAAGCGTTGACGGAAGCCGTGCCATAGCCGGTGGTGTCGCTGATAACCGCCACCTTCTTGTGTTTGAGCACGTCGACCACATAGCGGTTCGCGGCGCCGCCGATCTGCTGGTTGGTCGGCGCATTGCGGAAGCACATCGGATATTTTTTGGGATCGGTGAGGGTGTCGACCCAGCAGGGATGCACTTGCAATGTGTTCGAGCGCGCAAGCAGGGGCACGGCCGCAAGCGACTCGCCGGAATTGAGCGGACCGAACACCACGGTGACCTTGCTGTGGATGAGCTCGGCGGCACCGTTCACCGCCTTGGTCGGATCGCTTTGGGTGTCGCGGACGATCAGCTCGATCTGCCGCCCGTCGATGCCGCCGGCGGCGTTGATCTCCTGAACCGCCAATTGGGTCCCCCGATTGATCCCGATCCCGGTGGAGGAGGAAGGGCCGGTCAGGGCCGGAAGATAGCCGATCAGGATCGGTTCTTTTGCCGCAATTGCGGGTCTAGCGATGGTGGTTGCAATTGCAGCAGCGCCGGACGCCAGCGCTTGACGACGAGTCAACGGCATAACGAGGTTCTCCCTAAAGCGTTCTTGATTAACTCCCAACGGCCGTAGGGCTTCTTGGCCCCGGTTTTTGGCTTTACGGGACGACTATAGCCTCGGCTCAATGCCCCGCAAAGGGCGCTTCGGCCGTCACAAACTAAACTCTCGTAGTGGTAGGGCGATCGGCAAGCGTGCACGATGCGTGGGCAGCTCGCGTGCAGGCCTGCAAATACGGGAGGCTGGGCTGCGCTACGCAGCGACGCGCGGAGCGCGCAGCTTGAACTCCAGCTCTTCGATAAGTTGCGCCAGCCGCTCGAGGGTTGCCGCATCGGTGGGCTCCAGCGCGCGCCTGAAGGCCTGTGCCAGGCTGCTTTCCAGTTCGCTGCGTTCGCGGCGGGTCACTTTACGGCTCTCAACGGAGGTCGTTAGATTGCTGACAGCTTATCGCCGGCCCGTCGCCTCATCTGTGACCTTGCGCACAGGGTGGGATTCCCCCCGTAAGGAGGTGCTGCGGCCAGCTGAATTCGGCAGGCGGCCAATGGGCGGATTGTCAGTTTGTCATGTCCCCGGCGGGCATCAGGGAGAAGGGAGTAGCTACCCATGAAATTACCTTCGCGCAGAGGCCATTTTCCGACCTGCTCATGCTGCGCCACAGCGGGACTTTCCCGGCGCCGGTTCATGGCCGCCACAGTGGCGAGTGCTGTCGCCAGTGCCTTGCCGGTGACGCGAGCCTTTGCTGACGCGCCCTCGCTGATCGATACCCATCACCATTTCTATCCGCCCGAATACCAAAAGCTTTGGCTCGCCTACGAGGACGCGCGCAAGATCCCGCATTTTCCCGGCCAGGTCGCCTGGTCCAGGGCGAAGGCGATCGAGGACATGGACAAAGCCGGCATTCGCACTGGCGTGTTGTCGATCGCCTCAACCCCCGGCGTGTGGTTCGATCTGGGTGCAGAGAAGGCGAACCAGATGGCGCGTGCGTGCAATGAATTCGCTGCTGAGATGATGCGCGACAATCCCGGACGGTTTGGGCTGTTTGCGACCCTGTCGATGCTCGATATCGACAAGACGCTGTCCGAAATCGAATATGCCCTCGACACGCTCAAGGCCGACGGGATCGGCTTGCAGTCGAACTATGGCGACAAGTGGCTCGGCAACGCCATCTACAAACCGGTGTTCGACGAACTGAACCGACGCAAGGCGGTCGTTTACGTCCATCCGTTGGTCGCAAGCTGCTGTGCGCAGCTATCCGTCGGCACGTTTCCTGCCGTGATCGAGGTGCCCCACGACACAACGCGTACCGTGACAAGCTTGCTCTTGTCCGGCGGCTTCGCGCGCTGGCGCGACATCAAATGGCTGTTCTCGCATGCCGGCGGCACGATCCCGATGATGGCGGGGCGGATCGATGCATTCTACGGCGAGAGACCCAACCTGCACGAATTCGCGCCGGAAGGAATTTTGGGCGAGCTACGGCGTCTCAACTACGACACCGCGAATGCGACCAGTGCGCCAGCCATCGCGGCACTGCTAAAACTCGTGCCGACCTCCAAGGTGACCTACGGCACCGACTACCCGTATTTCGCACTCGATCAGATGAAGAACCTGCAAGAGCTCGGACTTAGCGCAGCCGATCTCACCGCGATCGGCAGCGGCAACGCGATCACCCTGATCCCGCGACTGAAGGCGTAGCGCATGATCGGGTAAAGCATGCCCTCGGGCTAGGGGTTCATGCGCCGGATAATGCGCGATGGCTGGTTCGACCTAAACCATCGCGCTTTTAGGGCCTCGCGAAACCAGTCAGTGCTGGGTTTCCTTGAACACGATGACCTCGCCGGTCAATTCGGGCTCATGCGGCTTCAGGCTGGTGAGGCTTGCGTCGTTCCAATCGGCGAGACTGACCACCTCGCCGGTCTGGGCTTCCGTCTCGGCCGTTTCGCCCGCCTTGGCCGGCTCCAGGACCTTGAGTCCGCTCTCATCCAGGAAGAAGGTGTGGTCGCCAAAAATGTCGCAGAGCTTGCCGACAGCCGGATGATCTTCGGGAAGAACCTGGGCATTCATCTGACTCAGGGTCTGCTTCACCTGCAATGCATTCAGTCTCATCGTCCACTCCTTTAGGTTCGAGGTGGAATGCCTCGCGAAGCTTGCCCCTGTTTGCAGGGCGCGCGCGACCATCGCTCGTTCGGTTGCGAGACAACGCGAAGACGGCCACGCGGTTTCAAGGCTTTTCAGGGACTTGCGTTATCTCATCCGGGTCGGGAACACGGCAAAGCGCATCGGTCCCAGGAACCCACGCGTCTGCGAGCCGTTGATCGGGCAGGGAATGAGCTCGAATCCAGAAGAGGTCTGCGGCCATGGAAATCAATAGCTTCAAGGACATGTATCTCGCAGAGCTGCAGGAACTTGCGAGCGTCGAAGCGCAGCTTGCCGACGAGCTGTTGCGCATGGCGGGTGCGGCTTCGCATCCGCAGCTGAAACGCGCCTTCATTCATCACAGGGCCGAAGCGGAGACCCAGTTGCAGCGCTTGCAAACCATCCTATTGAAGCACCGCGCGAACCCGACTGCGCATACCGACCAGGCCATGCAGGCGCTGATCGTCGAGACCAAAAAGATGATGATGATGTTGAAGCCCGATGTCCTCCGCGATGCGGGGCTGATCGCCTCCGCGCAAAAGCTGGAACATTACGAGATTGCAGCGTACGGCACGGTAGCCGCGCTCGCCGGTCAATTCGGGCTCCGCGACGAGCAGAAAATGCTGCATCTGAGTCTTGAGGAAGAAAAGCAGTTCGATGCCTTGCTCACCGAACTCGCAAAGCGCGAAATCAATCGGCAGGCAATGGCGGCGTAGTGCATGGTTCGGAAAAGCATTGCCCCTCGGGCTCGACCCGAGGGATCATGCGCAAAGAATAATCTGGGTCCGCAACGGCGATGCGGCGAACCTCCTCAGCTGACAAGAAAGCCGTGCGCCAAAGGATCGCGATCGTCGACATAGATGGTGTTGTGGCCGGTCACGCGCGCCCAGCCTGCAACGCTCGGCAGGATCGCCGGCTGGTTGCCGACACGGGCTTCGCGCTCGACCCTGCAATTGAACAGCGTGCCGATGATGCTTTCGTGCACAAAGCTGTCGCCCACGCGGAGACGCCCCTTGGCGACGAGTTGCGCCATGCGTGCCGACGAGCCGGTCCCGCATGGCGAGCGGTCGATCGCCTTGTCGCCGTAGAACACCGCGTTGCGCGCGTCGGCGCCGCTGGCCTTCGGCATATCGCACCACATGACATGGCTGACGCCGCTGATGCGCTCGTCTTCCGGGTGGACAGGGATGAGGGCGCGCTGGGCTGCCTCTCTGACCAGCGGGCTCAGGCGAATGATGTCGTCGACGCTCATGGCGTCTAGTCCGCGCCAATTCGCCTGCGGCTCGACAATGGCGTAGTAATTGCCGCCATAGGCGAGGTCGATGGTGAGGGCGCCGAGGCCTGGAATCTCGATCCGCGCATCGGCCGCGTGCAGATAGCTCGCGATATTGTGAAGCCGCACCAGTTCGACATAGTCGCCGCTCTTCTCGTAGTCCGCGGTAATGCGGCCCGCAGGCGTCTCGAGCGCGATCCGGCCTGGCTCGCGCGGGACCACCAGCCCTTGCTCGATCGCAGCCGTCACCGTGCCGATCGTCCCGTGCCCGCACATCGGCAGGCAGCCGCTGACCTCGATGAAGAGCACGCCGATGTCGCAATCGTCACGGCTGGACGGATAAAGGATGGAGCCGGACATCACGTTGTGTCCGCGCGGCTCGAACATCAATGCACGTCGCACCCAGTCATGGTCGCGCACGAAGATCTGCCGCTTCTCGGCCATCGAGACATTCGGAAGCGGCGGAGCGCCGCCGATCACCATGCGCACGGGGTTACCGCAGGTGTGGGCATCGATGCAAAAGAAGGTGTGACGTGCCATGTGCCGCGCTCCGACACTCTAGAGTGTCCCGGTTCGGACATTCGTATCATGTTGCGGCACGCCCGTTTACGAATGTCGGAACCAAAAGACGTTCCTGGATCTGTCCTGCCATCGGTTGCTTTTGGAAGCAAAGCGGACATCAACCGGCGAGACCCATGGGCGCGATCGAAAGTGACCCGAACCGGACTTCTCGCCATGGCACTAGACCCGGGATTTGCATAAGATTGAGCCTTGTCGTGACCCCCCCCCGAGGGAGCGCAATGCGGCAACGTGGTCGAACCGGGCAGCCGGTCAAGGGTCGATGCGCGAGTAGGCCCAAGGCTCGCAAAGCATCGACGACCGCCCCATCCATTGCCGACCTGCAAGCGCAGGTGGCCATGCTCGCCCGCGAACTAAAAGAAGCACAAGAGCAGCAGAGCGCCACGACCGAGGTGTTGCAGGTCATCAACAGTTCGCCGGGCGACCTCGCGCCTGTGTTCGACGCCATGCTGGAAAGGGCGTTGAGCCTTTGCGAGGCTTCTTTTGGAGTTCTGTGCACTTATGATGGCGATTCTTTCCGGGCCGTCGCTTTACGAGGCGTACCAGCACGCTACGCGGAATTCTTGAGATCGGGGCCGCTGCGACCTGGGCCTGGAAATGGGCTCGCACGCTTGGTCGCGGGCGAAAGGGTTGTACATGTCCTCGATGTAGCAGCGGAGGGCATCTACCGTTCGGGTGAGGCGATGCGCCGCGCTTTGGTCGATCTAGGCGGTGCGCGCACTACCGTTACCGTGCCGCTCCTCAAGGACAACAAGCTGCTTGGCGCTTTTATTATCTTCAGACAGGACGTCCGGCCGTTCACTGAAAAGCAGATCGCGCTAGCACAAAATTTCGCTGCGCAGGCCGTTATCGCCATCGAGAACGCGCGCCTGATCAATGAAACAAGGGCAGCGCTGGAGCGGCAGACGGCGACTGCCGACGTGCTCAAGGTGATCAGCCGCTCGACCTTTGATCTTCAAACCGTGCTGCACACGTTGGTCGAGTCCGCGGCAAAACTCAGCGATGCCGACAAGGCGACCATCACGCGCCAGCGTGATGGCGTGTTCTATCGCGCGGAGTCCTACGGCTTCTCCGACGAGTTCATGAACTATGTCAGGACCGTTCCGGTCGTGCCGGATCGCAGTTCGGCGACCGGCCGAGCGCTGCTGGAAGGCACCATCGTCCACATCCCGGATGTCAAGGCGGACACCGACTACACCTTTAACGAGGCGCAGCGGCTCGGTGACTTTCGCACGATCCTCGCCGTTCCGATGCTGCGCGAGGGCACACCGCTCGGCGTCATCGTGCTAACCCGCACGGTACCCCGCGCCTTCACCGACAAGCAGATCGAGCTCGTTAACACCTTCGCCGACCAGGCGGCGATCGCGATCGAGAACGTGCGACTGTTCGATCAGGTGCAGGCGCGCACCCGCGAGCTTTCCAAGTCGCTCGACGATTTGCGTACCGCGCAGGATCGCCTGATCCAGACGGAGAAGCTCGCCTCTCTTGGGCAGCTCACCGCGGGCATCGCACACGAGATCAAGAACCCGCTGAACTTCGTCAACAACTTCTCGGCGCTGTCGGTCGAACTGATCCACGAACTCAAGGGCGTGCTGAAGCAGGAGACGCTCACCGACAAGGGCCGGGACGAACTGAACGAACTGACTGGGCTCTTACAAGACAACCTCGGCAAGGTGGTTCAGCACGGCAAGCGGGCAGACTCCATTGTCAAAAATATGCTGCTGCACTCTCGCGAGGGCTCTGGCGAACGCCGGTCCGCCGATCTCAACGCTTTGGTCGGGGAAAGCCTCAATCTCGCCTATCACGGCGCTCGGGCGGAGAAGTCCGGCTTCACAATTACGCTGCGGCATGACCTCGACCCCCGCGCGGGAGCGGCAGAACTGTACCCGCAGGAGATCACACGGGCGCTGCTCAACCTGATCTCCAACGGCTTCTATGCCGCCACTAGGCGCAAAATCGACTCGGGCGACGACAGCTTTGAGCCGGTGCTAAGCGCGTCCACAAGGGATCGCGGCACGATGGTCGAAGTCCGCATTCGCGACAACGGCGCCGGCATCCCGCCCGAGGTCAAGGAGAAGATATTCATTCCCTTCTTCACCACGAAGCCGACCGGGGAAGGAACGGGACTCGGCCTTTCGATGACCCATGACATCATTGTCAAGCAACATGGCGGTCGGATCGATGTCGAGACAGAGCCCGGCGCATTTACCGAGTTCATCATCACCCTACCGCGCGACAGCGGCACTGCTGGCGGCTCGAAGTCCGAATGACCGCTTATGGCCCAGAGAGTCGTATTGGCGCCCGCAGCAAACATGTCGCTTCGGGAGCAAAGCAGGCTCCGAGATGGGCACATCAAAATCGTACGGCCTGGTTACGGGATGTCTCTCTCTGTTAATCGATCGAGCTCCCTGACCGAAGAGGTGAACCCTCGATCCCGCTCGGCTCAATCCAATGTCATTATCTTCAGCGCCGGTGTTTGAACACCTTGCCGCCCTGCATGATCAGCGGCATATGCGCACCTTGATGCGTCAGGAGCGACAGATCGGCCAGCGGATTGCCGTCGACGACGAGGAGGTCGGCATAGGCGCCTGCCGCGATCGTTCCGATGCGGCCTTCCATGCGCAGGAGTTTTGCAGCTTGGCCGGTCGTGGTCGCAATCACCTCGTGCGCCGGCAGCACGCGGCCGCGAATGACAAACTCTTCGGACTGATGGCGATGCATCGGGCCGAGCAGGTCGGTGCCGAACGCCATCGGCAGTCCGGCTTCGCGCATGACGCTGAGCGACTCCAGGCCGCGCAGGCGCACGCGATCCACCTTGGCGAGCGATTCCTCGGGCATGCCATAGGCCGCGCCCTCGCTGGCGAGCTTGTCGAAGGTCACAAGCGTTGGCACTGCAACGCAGCCCTTTGACGCGGCGAGCTTTGCCGTGTCCGGCTCGATCAGATTGCAATGCTCGAGCGAATGCACGCCGGCATCGACGCAGCGGCGGATCGCCTCGTCGGTATAGAGATGCGCCGAGACATAGGTGCCGGCGCTCTTAGCCTCCTCCACCGCGGCATCGAGCTCCTCGCGCGAGAAGCCGAAGAAGTGGATCGGATCGGTCGGCGAAGCGATGCCACCATTGGCCATGATCTTGATGAAGTCGGCGCCACCCTTGATCTCCTCGCGCGCGGCGCGGCGCACGTCGGGCACGCCGTCGCAGATCCGGCCGAGCGAGCCCAGCGGAATCTGGTTTCGTGGCGGCAACGCATCGTCGAAGCGTCCTCGAAAATCGCAATGGCCGCCGGTCTGGCTCAGCGCCTTGCCGGAGATCACCATGCGCGGGGCCGGAAACAGGCCTTCTTGCGCGGCCAACTTGAGCCCATAGTCGGCGCCGCCGACGTCACGCACCGTCGTAAAGCCGCGATGGAGCATGTCGCGCATGACCACGATCGAACGCGCGGTGACGAGCGAGTCCGGCAATTTGGCATTGAGGGCGAGGCTCGCGACGACCGCGATGACGTGGACGTGACAGTCGATCAGTCCCGGCATGAGGGTCTGCCCTCCGACATCGATGATGTCGGCATCGTCGAAGGATACCCTTGGGCCGACCTCTTTTATGACCTCGCCCTCGACTGCGACGTTGGTCGGTTCGCTTGGCTCGCGCGCCGAACCGTCGACGATGCGCCCATTCTTGAAAAGATATTTTTTCGACATGCTGGGACTC
>Ga0070734_10004472_pt1 | contig 13240 bp, 13 predicted proteins | sample Coa_R1_8_FD_66444 | JGI IMG/M metagenome (GOLD analysis project Ga0070734, IMG submission 66444) | Surface soil microbial communities from Centralia Pennsylvania, which are recovering from an underground coalmine fire - Coalmine... | ecosystem: Environmental > Terrestrial > Soil > Unclassified ...
CCTGCCACTGATATCGGCTTTCTCCTGCGTAAAAACCCGGAGAACGTCCACACAACCGAGCTTTCCTACGGCATCGCCACGGTTTTCTATCCCGAGGCCACCTATAACAGTTGCACCGTGGCTTTGCTGGTCGAGATCGACCCGGTGGGGTTGGTCCGGGGCCGCCGCGATTCGGTGCCGGACCTCCTGGGCCATTACGTCAACGACCGTCCCTATGCGGCCTCGTCCTTCCTCTCCGTCGCCCTGAACAAGGTTTTCACCTCCGCCATGAGCGGCCAGTGCAAGCAGAAGCCCGAACTAGCCGAAACGCCCCTCAAGCTCGAAGCCACCATCAGCGCCCTTCCTTGCAGGGGCGGGGAAGGCTTCCTGCGCAAGCTCTTCCAACCCCTGGGATACGAAGTGGTTTGCGAAAGACTGCCCCTCGATCCCAAATTTCCGGAATGGGGCGAGAGCCCCTATTTCCGTCTGACCCTTTTGAAGGAATGCCTGCTGAAGGATCTTTTAAGCCATCTTTACGTGCTCATCCCGGTCCTGGACAAGGACAAGCACTATTGGGTCAACAAGGCCGAGGTGGACAAGCTTCTGACGAAGGCCAAGGGCTGGCTGCCTTCCCACCCGGAGAAGGAAACCATCGTCCGCCGTTACCTGATGAACCAGCGCAACCTCACCGAGGCCGCCCTGGAGAAGCTGGTGGAGGAGGAAATCCCGGCCTTCGCCGAGCAGGAAGAACAGGCCCCCCTGCAGGAAGAGGTCATCGAGAAGAAGATATCCCTCAACTCCCAGCGGCTCGACGCCGTGGTGGCGGCCTTGAAAGGCGGGGGCGCCAAGCGGGTGCTGGACCTGGGCTGCGGGGAAGGGCGGCTCCTTGCCCTGCTTTTCAAGGACAAGGCCTTCGATGAGATCGTGGGGATGGACGTCTCCCACCGGGCCCTGGAGATTGCCCATTCGCGGCTGAAACTGGAAAGGCTGCCGGAGAGGCGGCGCAAGAAGATACAACTCCTCCACGGAAGTCTGCTTTACCGCGACAAGCGGCTGGAAGGCTACGACGCGACCGCTTTGGTCGAAGTCATCGAGCATTTGGACGAGGCCAGGTTGAGCGCCCTGGAAAGGGTGGTCTTCGAGTTCGCCCGATCGCCGCTCATCGTGGTGACCACCCCCAATTCGGAATATAACGTGCGGTTCGAGAACCTCAAACCGGGGCATTTCCGCCATTCGGACCACCGTTTCGAGTGGACCCGCTCCCAGTTCCAAGCTTGGGCTTCCGGAATCGGAAAAAGATTCGGCTATGAAGCGGCCTTTCAACCTGTCGGCGACAATGACCCCGAGGTCGGGCCCCCGACCCAGATGGCGGTCTTCACCCGGCCGGAGCCGGTTCCGGCGGCGGGGGTGACCCCATGAGCAAGATCCAAGTCCCCGAGCTGTCCCTGGTCGTTTTAATTGGGGCCTCCGGTTCCGGTAAATCCACCTTTGCCCACAAGCACTTCAAGCCCACCGAGATCCTGTCCTCCGACTATTGCCGGGGCCTGGTGTCGGACGATGAGAACGACCAGACGGTCAGCAAGGACGCCTTCGAGGTGCTTCATTTCATCGCCGCCAAGCGCCTGGCCGCGGGCAAGCTGACGGTGGTGGACGCCACCAACGTGCAGTCGGAGGCCCGCCAGCCCCTGGTCGCCCTGGCCAAGGAATACCACTGCCTGCCGGTGGCGATCGTCCTCAACCTGCCCGAGCGGGTCTGCGTGGAGCGCAACGAGAAAAGGCCCGACCGGCAGTTCGGCCGCCACGTGGTGGCCAACCACGTCCAACAGCTCCGCCGCTCCCTCCGCAAGCTCAAGCTGGAGGGCTTCCGCCATATCTTTGTGCTCGACAGCCTGGAGGCGGTGGAAGCCGCCACGGTGGAGCGCGCCCGGCTTTGGACCAACCTGAAGCACCTCACCGGGCCCTTTGACATCATCGGCGACATCCACGGCTGTTTCGACGAGCTCACCGGCCTGCTGGCCCAGATGGGCTACGAATTCAACGCCGACAAGACCGAGGCCCGCCACCCCGCGGGCCGCCAGGCGGCCTTCCTGGGCGACCTGGTGGACCGGGGCCCCAAGACGCCCGAGGTGCTGCGCCTGGTGATGAACATGGTCAAGGCCGGGACGGCCTTTTGCGTGCCCGGCAACCACGACATCAAGCTCATGCGCAAGCTCCGGGGCAAGGACGTCAAGGTCACCCACGGCCTGGCCGAGTCCCTGGAACAACTGGAGAAGGAACCGGAGGAATTCCGCAGGCAGGCCGCCGACTTCATCGACGACCTCATCAGCCACGCGGTGCTGGACGGGGGGAAGCTGGTCATCGCCCACGCGGGCATGAAGGCCGAGATGCAGGGAAGGGGATCGGGCGAGGTGCGCGGCTTCGCCCTTTTCGGCGAGACCACGGGCGAGACCGACGAATACGGCCTGCCGGTGCGCTACAACTGGGCCGCGGATTACCGGGGAGGGGCCATGGTGGTCTACGGCCATACGCCGGTGCCCGAGCCCGAATGGCTCAACCGCACCATCTGCATCGACACCGGCTGCGTTTTCGGCGGCCGCCTGACGGCCCTTCGCTACCCGGAGAAGGAACTGGTCTCGGTCCCCGCCCTGCGCGCCTATTACGAGTCGGTCAAGCCCCTGGTGCCGGTCGTTGAGAAAAAACTCACGGCCCAGCAGGAGCACGACGACGTGCTTTTCATGGAGGACGTGCTGGGCAAGCGGATCATCCAGACCCGGCTGCACCGCAACGTCACCCTGCGCGAGGAGAACACCACCGCGGCCCTCGAGGTGATGAGCCGTTTCGCGGCCAACCCCAAATGGCTCATCTACCTGCCGCCCACCATGTCGCCCAGCGAGACCTCCCAGGAAGAGGGCTTGCTGGAGCACCCGAAGGAGGCCTTCGGCTATTACCGGGATGCGGGGGTCGCCAAGGTGGTCTGCGAACAAAAACACATGGGCTCCCGCATGGTCATCGTGGCCTGCCGCGACGAGGCCACCGCCCTCAAGCGCTTCGGCGTGGCGGGGGATGGGACGGGCATCTGCTATACCCGCACCGGCCGGCGCTTTTTCGAGCGGGACCGGCAGTGGGAAAGGGGAATCTTGGAACGCCTGGGCCAGGCCCTGGAGCGGAGCGGCTTCTGGCAGGACTTCGGCACCGATTGGGTCTGCCTGGACGTGGAACTGATGCCTTGGTCGGCCAAGGCCCAGGGCCTTCTGGCCGAACAATACGCCCCCGTGGGGGCCGCCGGTTTGGCCGCCCTGACCGAGGAACTGGCCGTTTTGGAAAAGGCGGCGGGAACCCACGCGGACTTGAAACCCAAGCTGGGGCTTTTCACCGAGCGGCTTTCGCTGGTGAACCGTTACCGGGAGGCCTACCGGCAATATTGCTGGCCCGTGAATAACCTGGAGGATTTCAAGGTGGCGCCTTTCCATATTCTCGCCACGGAGGGCAAGGTGCACACCGACCGGGACCACGTCTGGCACATGGAGCAATTGGCGAAGGTCTGCGCCCAGGATGAGGCCCTCTTCCTCAAGACCCCCTACCAGGTCGTGGACCTGGAGGATCCCATCCAGGTGCAGGCCGCCGTGGATTGGTGGACGAAGCTCACGGGTTCGGGCGGGGAAGGGATGGTGGTGAAACCCTTCCAATTCATCGCGACCGGCAAAAAGGGATTGCTCCAGCCCGCGGTCAAATGCCGGGGCCGGGAATACCTGCGCATCATCTATGGGCCGGAGTACACCCTGGAGGAAAACCTCAAACGCCTCAGGTTCCGGGGGTTGTCGGCCAAGCGGTCGCTGGCCCTGCGGGAATTCGCACTGGGGTTGGAAGCCCTGGAACGGTTCGTCGCCAGGGAACCCCTGCGCCGGGTGCACGAATGCGTCTTTGGGGTGCTGGCGATGGAGAGCGAGCCGGTCGATCCGAGGCTTTAATGTCAGTTATTGAGAAAATACTTAGGCTCGACCACACTTTTGCGGCTTTGGTTGCGGTCCTACTGATCCAATCCCTTTTCTGGCTCGCCAAACGCCGGAAGGGATCTCGTGGGTCCTTTGCTTTGGAAAAGTTTTTCTCGTTCGAACGGCTCCAGGAAACCCTGAAAGACAAGGGGGATAGGACCCTCTTGTACCTCTATACCTACATATTCAGTGCCAAGGGTATCGTCCCGGAATTGGCCGCGGTCGCCATGGAAGACAGGCTTTCCAACCTTCTTCCCGGAAGATGGTTCGCTTTGGACCAACTCATGCGGCAAAGGGGCGCCTATTCCCTGGGCGGCAATTACGGGGGATGGGAAGGACTGCAGGAGATGCTCCCGGTTTTCCAGGGACGGTTCCGGGCTTTCGCCCTCCTGGCCAGCCATCCGGACGGTCATATCCGCGAGAAGGTCCTTCAAACCGTCTCGCAAACGAAGACGGGTGTGGAAATCCCCTTCATCGCCCTTCGCTGCGCGGACTGGGTGGCGCCACTCCGCAAACGCGCCCAGCACATGCTATCCGAGCGGTTGGCCCCCTCCCATGCCCTTGCCATCGCCATGAACTTGTCGCTCATCCTCCGGGTCCTGCAAAGCCACAAGGAAGGAACCAGTGAACTATTGGTGAAACTCGTCCGGTTCCTGGGCACGGAGGAGGGACAGAAAGGCCTGGTCTTGGCCTTGAAAAAGAACGACCCTGAGAACCGGAGGGCCTGCCTGACCTATTTGGACCCGGCCCAGACCGCCGTCCTGAAAATGATTTTTCGTGAAGGCGACGAACGTACCCGTTTTTTAGCCGCCAAAAGGATGGCCGAAAGGCCGGAGGATTATTCATCCGAGATAGCGGGGTTGGCTGGGGACAGCCATCCTTTCCTGCGATGCTTTTATTTGGAATGGTTGGCCGAGAAGAAAGATCCACGGCTTGAGGAATATCTCCAAGGTTTCCTAGTGGACGGGAACCGGACCCTCCGGAGGACCGCCCGGTTCCAATGGCGCAAAAGGGGAAAGACCGATTTCCGGGAGGATTACCTGCGCGTATTGGAAACGGGGACGCCCCGCCAAAAGGCGGGAGCCCTCCTGGGGATCGGCGAGATCGAGGCCAAGGACCTGGTTCAAAAGGCGGCGGAATTCGTGGATGCAGGGCACCCCCGCGTGGAGGCGGCCGCGATCAAAACCCTTTCGGACCTGGCGCCCGAGAAATACCGGGACGTCTTCCGGCGCAAGATGATGGTGCCCCGCAGCAAGGCCGCCAAGCTGGCCCTTCGGGCCTATGGGCGGCTGTCCGGGGGAGTCACCCTGCCGCACTTGGAAGAGTTGGTGGCGGAAGGCCTTGGCCCAAGCCCGGCCCTGACCCTGGCGGACCAAATGACGGAATGGGACCGAATCTATTGGTGCCTGAGATCCCTCGAACTATCCGACAAAGTCGCCGCTGATCGAAGCCTGGCGCGGCTGGATGGCTGGCTGCACAACGGTTATGCCGAAGCGCCTTTTCCTTCCAAGGATCAATTCGAAAGGATAAAACCGTTGTTGGGAAATTTGGAGGGAAAGTTATCCGAAGAGAAGGTCCGGATGCTCCAATTTGCCTTGGGGCAGAATTGAAAGGGCTGGGACAGCCGATTTACCGGCCGCTGCCCATCACTTCACCCGCGGCCTCGCTGCTTTGGACCGCCGCGCCGGCGGGGGAACCGGCGATGGCCTTGCCGCCGTTGAGGGTACTGGGGGCTGAAGCCGCGGAGGTGTCGCCGCCCGAAACCATGGGCCAGAGATAGACATAACCCGCGTAACCGGCGGCCCCCAGGATCAGAAGGAACAGCAGGGTCTTCACCATGCCCTCCCCTTTTTGGTTTCTCAGATTTGGAAATGAGCTCATGGGACCTCCTGGATTTCCTTCCCCTCAATCCTACCACTTCGTCAAATATCCGCCCACAAAGCCGAGGATTTCTATTATCTTGTAATCGTTCATATGTCGATTTGTCATTTTTCACAAAAGAAAGAGGAAATCGGCACTATACCGACCTCTATTTTACGCGCGGCAAGCCGCGCGTAACTCAAAAGGAATGTCGGCATGACCCATCCAATTACAGATAAACCTCTTCTTCCAACACCTTCCTTCCTCATCAACCCCAACCCCAAGCACGTCTTTAGGGACGCCATCGCCAAGCTGCCGATGAACGGCATCCATACCATCTGTGAGGAAGCCAAATGCCCCAACCGGGGCGAATGCCTGCCGCACCACGGCACGATTTCCATCATGGTCATGGGCTCCATCTGCACCCGGGGCTGCCCTTTTTGCGCGGTGACGACCGGAAAGCCCCTGCCCCTGGACCCCACCGAACCGCAAAAGGTGGTGGAGATCGCCAAGGCCCTCAACGTCCGTTATTTGGTGATGACCTCGCCCAACCGGGATGAACTGGCGGACGGCGGCGCGGGGCAGTTCGTCAAGATCGTGTCGGCCTTACGGGCCTTCAACCCGGCCCTGAGGATCGAAATCCTGGTGCCGGACTTCCAGGGCAAAGAGTCGTCCTATGGGGTGCTGTTGGAAAATCCGCCGGATGTGATCGCCCATGATTTACAGACGATTCCCCGGCTTTACGAACCCATACGGCCGGGGGCGGTTTATGAAAGGTCGCTTGGGCTCTTCCGATGGTTCAAAGAAAACGCCGATCCCTCGAAAGTGATGCTGAAGGCCGGGCTCATGGTGGGCTTCGGCGAAACCCAAGAAGAAGTAGTGGAAGTGCTTTCCGACGCCGCCAAGGCCGGGGTGAAGTTCTTCACCATCGGGCAATACCTCAAGCCCCCCGGTTCCACGCTCGAAGTCACCGAATATGTCCCCCTGGAACGCTACCAAAGCTGGACCAGGGCGGGGGCCAAGATGGGCCTCTCCGTGCAGGCCTCACCCCTGACCCGCTCCAGTTACCTGGCCGACCGGCTGGCTTCCGAGAATAAAGCCCGGTAGTTTCCTCAATCCTTGGCGGCGGTAAGCCTGCTTTTTAACGCCGAGATAAAGATCGGGTTCACCGTCATTTCCAGGCCTTCCGCATGGGCGATCACCCTTTCGCCGTTCGAAAGGGAGGTGGGAATGAGACGACCCTCCCCGTTTTCTCCACCACTGAGATCGACGATGACCGCTTCCCCGGGAACATCCGACAGGATTTCCCGGATATGCCCGCCCTCCATAATGATTGTCACCATGACGCTATTCCTTTTGAGTTCTCCAGCTTTTCAAAACTTACGCTAACAGCGGGCCACCGGACAGGTCAAGTAAAAAGTATACTCTTGTATACTTTAGAAAAATAAAAACGACCGAACGTCCAAGCCATCCTTGATCTTCTTCCCCCGGCGTTGAACAATAGGCCATGCCTTCCCCCGGAACCAACGGCAAATCCCCGCTCTTTTACCGGCTGGTCCTGCCCCTGCTCGTCCCCGCGCTCATCCTGGTTGTTTGGCAGGTGCTCAGCGATAAGGGGTTCTTCAGGACTTCCATTCTTCCATCGCCCCTCGTCATCGCCCAAACCCTCCAAAGCCTCCTAGCCTCCGGTGAATTGCTGGGACACTTAAGAACCAGCCTGGTGCGGGTCTTCGAGGGTTTTGCCGTCGGTGCCATCCTCGGCACGGTTTTGGGGACCCTGATGGGTCTTTCACGTTTTTGGGACAGGGCGCTTTCGCTGGTAACGGGTTTGCTGCGCCCCATCCCCACCATCGCCTGGATCCCGGTACTTATCCTCTGGATGGGCATCGACGAAGGCTCCAAGGTCACCGTGATCGCGGTGGGCAGTTTCTGGCCCGTTTTCATGAACGTCCTGCAGGGGGTCAAAGGCACCGACCCCAAATATCTTGAAGTGGCGAGGGTGCTCGAGAAAAACCGCTGGGTGGTGCTTTCCCAGGTCATCCTGCCTTCGGCCCTGCCCTCGCTTTTCACCGGCCTGCGCGTGGGGCTGGGCATCGCCTGGGCCAGCGTGGTGGGGGCGGAGCTGATCGCGGCTTCCTCCGGCATCGGCTACATGATCATGTACGCCCGGGAAGTTTCCCAACCCGACGTCATGCTGGTGGGGGTCGTCACGATCGGCCTCACCGGCCTTTTGATGGACTTCCTGGTGGTGCAATTGGAGAAGAGGCTCTTCCGCTGGAACCAGGCCGCGGGGGAGGGATCGAAATGAGGGACAGCCGGGGTTCCTTACACATCCAAGGCGTGGAAAAAAACTTTGCCCTGCCCCAGGGCGACCTGCGGGTCTTGGCCGGGATCGACCTGGAGGTAGCCGCGGGCGAATTCATCGTGCTGGTCGGGAAAAGCGGCTGCGGAAAAAGCACCCTGCTGCGGCTGATCGGCGGCCTGGAAACGCCCAGCCGGGGGGAAATTCGGCTGGGGGATAAAGGCATCGAGGGACCGGGCTTGGAGCGGGGCATGGTCTTCCAAGAACCCCGGCTATTCCCCTGGATGACCGCCTGGGAAAATATCGCCTTCGGTTTGAGGGCGGGCACGGAGGCCAAGGAAGGGGAGGCGACGGTCGGGAAATACCTGTCCCTGGTGGGCCTTTCCGGTTTCGAAGGGGCTTATCCCCACCAGATCTCGGGCGGCATGCAGCAAAGGGCGGCCCTGGCCCGGGCCCTGGTGAGCCGGCCCGAGGTGCTCCTTTTGGACGAACCCTTCGGCGCCTTGGACGCCCTGACCCGCATCCAGATGCAGTTGGAAATATTGCGGATTTGGAAGGAAAGCAAGGGGACGGTGATCCTGGTGACCCACGATATCGACGAGGCGGTCTTCCTGGGGGACCGCATTGCCGTCATGTCCGACCGGCCCGGGACTTTCCGGGATATCCTGCCCGTGAAGCTCCCCCGGCCCCGGGACCGCAGTTCGGCCCCCTTTGTTAAAATCCGCCGGAAAATCTACAATGAGTTCTTCCACTCCACCCGCAAAGAAGGCTGAAATGAAAAAAATGTTCCTCATCCTTTTTACACTCCTTTTCCCGACAGCCTGGGCCCAGGCCCAAACGGCACCGGTCACGGTCCGGATCGGCTACCAACCTTCCTCCAGCGTGCTCCTCGTGGGCAAGGCCAAGGGGTTTTACGAGAAGGAAATGGCCAAGCAAGGCGCGAAGGTGGAATGGATTCCCTTCCTCTCCGGCCCTGTCATGATCGAGGCGGCCGCGGGGGACCGGGTGGACCTGTTGGGCGTGGGCAACATGCCCGTTCTCAACGCCCGTTCGGGCGGCATCGACGTGAAGGTCATCGCCAAGGCCGCCTTTAACCCGGCCACCAACGCGGTTTTGGTGAGGGTCGGTTCCCCCATCAGGACCCTGGCCGACCTTAAGGGCAAAAAAGTGGCGGCCCAGGTGGGCTCCAGCGTGCATTACTTCCTTTACCAACTGCTCACCCCCTTGGGGCTTTCCATCAAAGATTTACAGCTGGTCAACCTGGCCGGGCCGGACCAGGGGCCGGCCCTGGAAAGCGGCGCGGTGGACGCCATCGTGCTCTGGATGCCCTACCGCACCCAGCTGGAAAAAGCCGGAAAGGCCCGTGCCCTGGCCGATTCGGCCCATGTGCCCGGCAGCCTGAGTTTTTACGCAACGCGGGGCGCCTTTGGGACGGCCCATCCCGCCTTGGTGGAAGCTTTCCTCAAGGCCACCAAGGCCACCAACGACTACATGAAGAAGCACCCGAAAGAATCCCTCGACGTGCTGGCCAAGGACAGCCAGTTTCCCAAGGACATCCTGGCCGAAAGCCTGAAGGGGTTCGACTGGTCCATGGAGGTCGCACCGAAGGACGTCGCCGAGATGAGGGACATCAAGGATTTCCTGAAAACCAATAATGTTCTACGAAAGGATTTCGACATCCAGGAATTATTCGACGGCAGCTACCTGGAAAAAGCGGGGGTCCATTGAGCCGCTTTTCCGATTCCCTGCACCATATCACCCTCCATACCACCGAAGGAAAACCCCTGTTGGAGGGGGACCTGCCCCGCATGATCGAACAATGTTTTAAAAGCCTGCCCGGGCGGTATCCGGGCCTGAAAGTGGTGCGCCACGCGGTTTATCCCAACCGGGTGGAAATGGTGCTAGACTTACAGCGGCTGGACGAGGATCTCTTGCGGATCATCCAGTCCTTCAAGTCGGAAGTGAAGGGGCTGGCCAAGAAGGACGGCTATTCCCTCCATAGCCTGTGGCAGTGGTCTTACGACGAACGGGAAATCCATCATCCGGAAGAACTGCTGAACTGGGGAAAGGCGGCTGAGGCATGAAGAAATTTCTACCCATCCTTTTGACACTGGCGTTGTTGACCGGAGGAACGGCCTGGGCCCAAGACTCCTCCAGCGACAGCGGAGGCACCAGCTCGAAAAGCCATTCCCACAAGAAGAAATCCAAGAAAACCAGCGGCAAAAAGAAAAAAAGCGGCAAAAGCGCCAAGGGAAAGAAAACCAGCAAGGCCAAGAAAAGCTCCAAGACCGACTCCAAATCCACCACTGGACCCAAGGACAAAACCGGCATCAACAACGGCGACGTTGAAATCGACTTAAAGGGCCAATAACAGGTCAAAACCCCCCGCCTGGGTGAACCGTTTGAAGGTAAAAAGGGGCCGACCGGTTGAAAAAAGCCCGGTTGCCGTGTAACCCTAGTCCTCCCGGGAAGGTAATGAAGACAGTTGCCCTCCGGGCAAGAGAGAGAACAAACTGTTTCAGGAGGTTGGCATGAAGAGACTATTGGCTTTGGCGTCAATGCTGACGCTGGTTCTTTTCGTCGGCCGGGTGTTCGCCGACGACATGAGCCACGGCGAGATGCACAAGGATGACGCGAAGGCGTCCGGTTCCGACATGGGAAAATCCATGAAATGCGAAGTGGTGGATGTGGCTTGCTACATCGCCAAGGGCGCCAAGGGCGAGGGGCACCAGGCCTGTGCGGCCAAGTGCATTTCGGGCGGCGGGGAACTGGCCCTTCTCCACGACGGAAAGCTTTACATCCCCGTGGATAAGGATTTCCACTCGGTCCGCGACCAGTTTGTCAGCAAGGGCGGCGAAATGGTGAAAGTATCGGGCAAGACGGTCAGCAAGGGCGGGTTGAACTACCTGGTCCTGAGCGACATGAAGAAAGACGGAATGTAAGAAACCTTAAAATTAAACGCTTCAAAGCTTCCAAGCCTCCCTGCCCAAGCTGGGGGGCTTTTTTATTTCCGTTTTTCAAGGCCGTCCTTATCGAATGAAGTTCAAGAAAAAAACAAGGACAACCCAAAAGAGAAAAACAACAGTGAGAGTTTTTAAAACCCGGGAAAGCACAGGTTTTTTTAAGTTCCTGAGTTTTTTTGAAAGGAAGGTCTTCAGTTCGTCGTCCAACGATTCATTCGGCAATATCAATGAAAAGCCGCGCTGGGTAACAATGGTCCAAAATTCCGGATATTTCCGAAAACCCTGGTAAAGTTGCCAAACCTTCTTGGAAGAAGACGATTCGGACTTGAAATATAAAAATTTATCCGTGAATTTCATCCGAATAAAGGGGTGTTTCATTTGTTTTATTTGAGAAACGGACTTTGAGTAGGATGAAGTAATCCTCCAAATAAGAGCCCCAAAGATGAATAGAGGCAGCCAGACGTCGGCGAAAATGATTGTCGGAGCGCGGTGTATTTTTATTTGGAGATAAAATTGAAAGAGAAAAACAAACAGTAACAGGGCAAAGTTCAAGAAGTAATCCCATTTTTGGTAAAAGAAAAGCTTGCGGAACAGCGACAGTTTTAACTCAATTTTGACTTCTCGGTTCATTCGGATATTTCCAGGATATTTAAAAATACCGTATTTTTTTTAACTTTAATCTTTAGAAATCTCGTTCGAACTGATCAAGGTGACGCCGGCGCGGGCCATGGCCTTGAGGGCCTTCTCCCCGTCGCCGGGCTTGGCGTTGACAGCCGCTACCGCATCCTCCACGACGAAGGTCTCAAACCCCAGTTTGTCCGCGTCCAGGGCGGTGGCCTTCACGCAGTAATCGGTGGCCAAGCCCGCCACGTAAAGCTCGTCCACTTGTTCCTTTTTGAGGAATTCAGCCAGGTTTGCGCTGGTGGATTCGAAGGCCGAATAACCGTCGTCCTTGTTCCGGGTCCCCTTGAGGAAGACCTTCTTGAGCTTGGAGGTGTCGAGCTTGGGGTGGAAGTCGGCGCCCTTGGTATCCTGCACGCAGTGGGGCGGCCATTTCTTGAAATGCACCGTGTCCTTGGGGTGCCAGTCCTTGGAGGCGATCACCAGGGGAAACAAGTCCATGATGCCGTTGATGACGGGCACGACCTTGTCCCCTTCCGGAACGGCCAGGGTGCCGCCGGGGCAGAAATCATTTTGGACGTCGACGATCAAAAGGGCTTTCATGGTTACCTCTAAAACTATTATTCCATGAATAAGCTTGGGAAACCTATCGGTTCAAGGGGAAATAACGGCGGTTTAGCGGAGAAAAAACGGGTTGGGGACCCTCATTAGAGCTTCGAATGCTCCTGGATGATCCGGCTCCGGAGGTCCATCAGTTTTTGGCTGATGCCCACCTTGTAGGTGTGGGGGTTCTCGAAGCGTTTGCGTTCGGGCGAGAGTTTGGCCAGGCGGTCCTGGGCATAAGCCGCCGCTTCCTTGACCGTAAAGCGGACCAGGCTCTTGCCCCCTTCCATCACCTTGAACAGGAGGTTCTCGGGGAAATACCGGGCCACCCGGCTCTTTTGGTCGGGCGAGGTGGGGTGGTAGATGGTCTCCACGCTTTTTTCCTCGTCCAGCAGGATGCCGTCGGCGTAAAAGAAGCCGTCCGGATCGGTATAACGGACGACTTTCTTCACGCCCGGCAGGGAGGTCTTGGCCAGGTTTTCGGAAACCTTGAGGGTGGGCTTGCCCTCGTAGGCCCCCAATTTGTAAACCCCGTCGAGGGCCGGGGAGTCCTGGCCGGTCAAAAGGCTGGTGCCCACGCCGAAGACGTTGATGGGAGCTCCCTGGTCCAGCAGGCTCTTGATGAGGTGCTCGTCGAGCTGGTTGGACGCCACGATCTTCACGTAATGCAGCCCCTCCTGGTCCAGCATGGCCCGGGCCCTTTTGCTCAAATAGGAAAGGTCGCCCGAATCCAGCCGGACCCCCGCCAGCCGGTGGCCCTTTTGTTCCAGTTCCTTGGCCACGATCATGGCGTTGGGCAGGCCGCTTTCCAGGGTGTTGTAGGTGTCCACCAGGAAGGTGCAGCGGTCCGGGTAGATCTCGGCGAATTTCCGGAAGGCCGCCAGCTCGTCGGGAAAGCTCTGGATCCAGGAATGGGCCTG
>Ga0070734_10004474_pt1 | contig 13236 bp, 13 predicted proteins | sample Coa_R1_8_FD_66444 | JGI IMG/M metagenome (GOLD analysis project Ga0070734, IMG submission 66444) | Surface soil microbial communities from Centralia Pennsylvania, which are recovering from an underground coalmine fire - Coalmine... | ecosystem: Environmental > Terrestrial > Soil > Unclassified ...
GTAAGGGCAGCTTGATTATCGAGATCCTGCATCAGTTTGGCATGCGCATCGATCATGGCGCCGACAGCTTTGCTGACGTCCTTCAGGGCGCTCAGCTGCAGCTTGAGCGATGCATCTTCTTGAGAAATTGCAGCGTAGTTATTGTAACGTTCCAAAGTGCTTGCTTGTGTTATTTTCGCGCTTTGCAGGTCGGGGAAAAACGCCCTGCACGGATCGGCGCCGCGATTTCCGGAACTGGTGACTGGATATCCAGAAAGCGTTGTCTCCTGACACCACAAAACAGTCTCGTATTTGGTGAGTTTCAGTTGGGTGCTCGAATACACGTGATAGATGGCTTCCTCTAATGGAGCTCGAGCCGTCTCGAGAATTGGCTGCGCTTTGGACATCGCGTCGCGGATTTCGATGCTCGCGTACAAGTTGCTCGCGATATCGACGATTGCGCCGGCGATGTTTCCGATGAGCTGGATACGTTGGCTGTTTTGCGAGTTCGCTGCGGCATTAGCCGCGGCAATATTGGAGAGAGCCGTGCTTATGCCCGGTATCTTGCTTGACAGGTTGGATTCGAGGTTAGGGTTATTGGCAGCCGAGAGTGCTGAAGCATAGGCGCTGACGGCACCAAGAAAAGCTGTGACTGCTTTCCAATCAGCATCCGATTCCCCGGTAACAAGCACACTTTTCGGCGGAGGAAAATCAGTGTTTGTTCCCGCAATCGATTTGTAAGCGGAGGTTGCGAGCTTGATCTTGCCGTCTATCTGAACGTTCAGGTCGCCGGTCGATTTCGCGAATGTCGTCAGCGCCGTCGTTGCGTTCGAAAAAGCCGTTATATTCGCGTCCTTTGGCCTGGCACAACCGACCAATTGGAACGCAATCAATAAAGCAATGGCCAGCTGCGCGCTGTCGCGTCGACGCCGCTGCAAAGGAATGCCCCCGTACCCAATATGCTGGAACGTAACCCAATCGTGATGGTTGTACAACAGAGAATTGCAACATAGGGCTCTTGCAGCCCCGCTATTGCTGTCGAGAGAGCGGCAATCTGAAACGAAAAACCGCGCCGCCACCGATTTTGTTCTCCGCCCATATCAGCCCGTTGTGAGTTTCAACAATTGTGCGCGCAATGGACAAACCCATTCCCATGCCTTGCGACTTTGTCGAAAAAAACGGTTCGAACACTTCCTTAAGCTTGTCACGGCTAATGCCCGGACCGGCATCCGATACCGAGGCTTCGGCGAAATTGTCGTCACGCGCAGTTGATATTGTAACTGTTCGCTCGGCGCGAGGAACGTCTGACATCGCGTCCGCCGCATTCACGATCAGGTTCACGAGAACCTGTTGAACTTGAACCTGATCGCCCTTGATCGCTAGCGGTTCGGAAAAAATAACGCTCTTAAGATCAAATCTCCGCGCAGTTGCGAATGGAGAAAGTATCAGGATCGTATTGCGTACGATTTCGTTTAAGTCGACGTCCGTCACTTTGGACGGTGTCTTTTTGAGCATGTTGCGAAGGCGCAGGATCACGTCGGAGGCACGCTGGTCATCGCGGCGTATATCGTCGACGATTTCGCCGATTTCATTCAAATCCGGCGTTGGTGATTTGAGCATCAGCTGCAACGTCTCGGCATTCGTCAGAATAGCCCCAAGCGGCTGGTTAAGCTCGTGTGCTATTGATGCGGTAAGTTCGCCAGCGGTCGAATAGCGGTTAAAGTGAGCCAGTTCCGCTGAATGGCGGGCCGCTTCGACCTGGAAATGCAGACGGCGGCGGCGCTCGAACAACAGACTGGAAATCATCGCACCCTGCAGCAATATCAGCGCCAGGGCCGCCAGGATTTGCCATCGAAATCTGTCCCACGCGGTCGGCTCGCGAAAATAAATCTGGCTTCTCGGCGGCAGACGGCTCTCGCTGATTCCCCAGCGTTGCAATTGACGCCAATCATACTTCGGGGCGGCAAAACCAATCGGCGCAATTTTGATGGTGTCCGGCTTCTCTCCGCCAAGTATGCGTACAGCGACGGCACCTGCCTCTTTGCTCAATGCGCGTACCGATAGCATTGGCCCCCCGACAACTTCTCCGCCGAAAAAAGCATCATCAGCTGCAAAAATCGGTGCATTGGCCGTCGCATAGAGGGCCGTCAGCGCCCTGTCGCCTTCATATGAGGCCCCCGTCGCGTCGACGATCATCGTGTTCCAATAGATCGCGGAATGGGGTGGAAGACTGGCGGTTTGCTTTAGTATGTCTTGGAACGAAAGGTCGTCGTACCATTTGATGTCGATCCGGTTTTCCAGCGGTTGCAGCTCTCTCTGCATTTCGTTTCGCCAAAACAATTCATTGGGAGAATGGCCGTTCACTACGGCCACTGTCTTTGTGTCTGGTGCTATTTGCAAAAAGCTCTCGAAGAGAACGCGAAAGTCGAGGGTGACCGGGATCACAACGTCATTCAGCGTGAGCCCTGAAGACTTCAGCCGACGCTGCTCCATTGGCGCGAACACTGCCGGAGTTGTTGGAAAAAGCTGGTCTCTTCGCCGCTGAATGAACTCAGCGGCGGGCGCGCCAACGGCTACGATCAGGTCGGGCACATGGTCGGAATAGAGAGCCCCGAGATAATCAACAAAGGCTAGCTCCGGGTTCAGGTTGTCCGAGCGATCGGTTTTGAGGGAATTTTCTCGAACGTCCAGCGGCCAAGGTGACTGACGATCCAATTCAGCTCGTATTTGTTTGGCGTATTCGCTCCAGGGTCTGACCTCCCGACCGGCCGAATGAAGGATCAACACCTCCTTGCGTTCGGCCGCATGGAGGTTTTCTGAAAAAACAAGACAGGCACAGGCGCAAATGGCGATTAACCACTTCGGCCCTAATTGGTATCGGCCAGTGCTATCCACCGAAGGCGGTCCTGCCGAGCGACATCTCCGACTGAGGGTAAGAGGCAATTCAACACGTCGTCAATGGTCCCACGGAGGTATCGTCTGTACCGGCGTCCGGCAATTGTGCGCCGGGGGGCAGGCTCGCTCGTCATCAACCATCCGGCACCCGTCATTTGCGGAGACACCGACCAGCACCTGCTGCCCGGTAATTGGCAGGGCATCGACGCCTGGGTGACTGCTTCAGCCGTCACGACGCGGCCCGCAATTGACAATGCGTTTTGGCATGGGATGATGCAGACAAATACATCGAGAGATCGCGAGGGAATGCTCATGTCGCAATCACCAGCGTATGTTCCTCACGGCGTCATCCCCGCGGTGTTGCTGCCGTTCGACAACGATCTTGCCATCGATGAGCAAAACTTCCGCAAGCACCTGCGCGACGTCGCGGCCACGCCCGGCATCTCCGCGATCACGGTCAACGCGCACTCGACCGAGGTCGCCTCCTGCACCTTCGATGAACAACGCCGCGTGCTCGACATTGCGCGAAACGAAATCGGAAGCCGTATGCCGGTCGTCAATGGCATCTGGGCCGATGGCTCACTCGAAGCGGCAAAGCTGGCACGCATGGCAACCCAGGGCGGCGCCTCGGCGCTGCTGGTGTTTCCGCCGGGGCCCTTCACGCTCGGCCAATCGGCGGAGATGGCGCTTGCGCATTTCAAACGCATTGCGGACGCCACTGACCTGCCGCTGATCGCCTTTCAATATCCGCTCTCGACCGGACAGGGCTATCCGAAGGACACGCTCCTGCGGATGTGCGAGGAGGTGCCGCAAATCCGCGCCATCAAGGACTGGATCGGTCATGTCCCGCATCATGAGTGGCATGTGCGCACGCTCCAGCACCTGCCGCATCCGGTGAATGTGCTGACGACCCACAGCGCCTGGTTGCTCTCATCGCTGGTGCTCGGCTGCAACGGCTTGTTGTCCGGAAGCGGCAGCGTCATTGCGGATTTGCAGGCGCGGCTGTTTCGGGCTGTGCAGAACAATGACCTCGCCGAGGCGAGGCGTTTGAACGATCGCATCGATCCCTTGGCGCGCTGCTTCTACGCCGATCCCTTTGTCGATATGCACAACCGCATGAAGGAAGCCTTGGTGCTGCTGGGGAGGCTGCCACGCGCCGTTGTGCGGCCGCCGCTGGTGAAGCTGAATACCGGCGAGGTGACGCGAATCCGCCAGGCTCTCATCTCGTCCGGTCTCCTCGACGAGCGGGCCCGAAGCAGCGCGGCTTGACTCCTATCGCGGCGGTGCCGGCGAAAGACTGCGCTTCTGAATCTCGAGAATGTTGATTTTCGCCCCGTTGCTCAAGATGACGTCGCCCGGCCTCTGGTCCGCCGCGCAAGGGCCGAGCCATTTGCCGTCCATGGTCATGACCATCTTTCCCTTCGGAATGCTGTCGCTTTGCGCCGTCACCGTCATCGTATAGGCGCTGTCGAGGTTGCCGGACACGACTGTGTGCGCGGTTGATGGCTTGCCGGCCACGGTGCATTTGAAGTCGATCGTGGTCGCATCGGCGGCGTGCTGCTCGTCGCCTCGCTCGCAGGCCGCGGGATTGAAGGGACCGGCGACCGACTGCAACAGCACGTCGGTTGTCGGATCGATGCATTGCTGAACCACGCGCGCCGGCGCGTTGCTGTTCTCGATGCTGGTCTTGACCTCCCAAAGTCCCGGCTTGCGCGACAGCTCTTCTGCGGCGCCAGCCGGCGCCACACTCGACACCAGAATCGAAATCAGAAGGATCAGTCGCATCGCAACCGAATGTCCGGCCACGGCTTACTTCTTGGTGCTCTTGACGGTGGTCTGGGTCGCCGGCCGAACGGCGACCGCGCCCTTCTGAGACGGTACGATCGCGGTCGACTTTGCCGGGCCGCCGATGCCGGTTTGCTTTGCCGGACCTCCGATCGAGCCTTGGGCGAGAGCAGGGCCGGCCAACGGCAGGACGCCTGCCAGGAGCAGGATCGCGGGTTTTACGGCGTGACTTCGCATGCTGTCATGTCCCTTGAATGGAAGCTCGCCCGATTATCCCGCCTCCGCCCGGGCCGGTGCAAGGGTGACGGCAAACACGACTTGGGGAACACAGGCTGCTTCGCATCCCTTCACGGTGGACACTTTTGCGAATGTTAGCATCGAGGGGACCACTAGCACATCGATCTGGCGAATGCCGGATAGGTTTCGGCAACTTCGTCCAGAATCTGTCCGCGCAACAGCGCGAGCGTCGCCGCATCCGGCTGCGGCGTCGCAGGCACCGCGGCCGGCGCCTCATAGTCGAAACCGGTGTTGGCGCGGATGTCCTCAGCCGTGTAGGGCGAGTGTACCGAGCGCAGGCGGAAGCCGCCGCGCTGGCGATCGAAATCGAAGACGGCCATGTTGGTGAGCAGCGCATAGGGTCCGCCGCGGCGGGGAATATCCGATGTCACCGCCGCCGCACTGACGAAGTCGACCTTGGGCACGAACACGCGCGGCGAATGCTCCTCGCGAAACAGGATCACGCGAGGGATCAAATGGTAGAGATAGGCGGAACCGAATGAGCCGGGCCACCGCACGGCGGTGGTCGGATAGTCGCCGGTGCCGACCAGATTGATGTTGCCGTGCCCGTCGATCTGGCCGCCGCCGAGAAAGAACGCATCGATCCGGCCCTGGGCTGCGCAATCGAACAGCTCGACGGTGCCATTGGTGAAGAAATTGTGCCGCTCCGACCCCAGGATCGAAATTTGGATCGGCGGTTTGCCTTTGGCTGCGTTGCGTGCGCGGAGCAGCATCGCGCCGGCCGCGGGCATCGGCGAGGAGGCGCCGACCGCGACATGGCGCACGCCGTCGAGGAGGTCGGCAATGGTGGCGATCAGGAGTTCGCGCCGCTCACGCTCGGCCTGCATGCTTTATGCAACCTGCTTGCGGCGCGTGAGGAATGCGGAGAGATAGGCGCGAAAACCTTCTTCCGTGCGCGCCATCGCGGCATAGCGGGCGATTTCCGCGCCATCGTGTTCATATTCGTCCCAAAGCGGCAGCGGCCAGGCGCCGCGCTCGGCGACTGCGACCGCATCCACATAAAGCGAAGGGAGCACGCCGGCGGCGGAATCTTCCGTCGCAAGCAGGTTGCGGTCTACGATGCGTTCGACAGTCACCAAAGTGCGCTTGGCGGCATAGGCCAGCGCCGCCAGCTCGCGGTGACGGCCGATCCTGATATTGCCGGCGCGGTCGGCTTCGGGCGCGTGGAACAGCGCAACATCGGGGACGATCGCGGGCACTACCACCACCTTGCCCGGCTCGCCAACCGGACTGTCGATGATTTTCCAGTCGGGGCGCACCTTCAAGAGGTCGCTGCCGATGATGCCGGCGATCGGCATGAAGGGCACGCCTTTCTGCGCGGCGAGCAGACCGGCGAGGATCGCGGGACACGTCGAGTCGGAGAGCACAAAACCGCCGGCTCGGACAGCTGCGCCAAATCGCGGCGCGCCGCCGGCTTCGCCCAGGGAGACTGCGCTGGTCTCGATTGCGGCGACCGCGCCGGCGCCGATCAGGAGATCGGCCTGCATCCCGCTGGTCGGCACACAGACGAGCTTCAAGCCGCTCACGCCGGCTTCGATCAGCGTTGCGGTTGCCGCCATCGAGACGCCGGCACTGTCGACGGGGATTGCGAGCGACACGCCCGGCGCGATGCGCGCCGCAAGCTGCTCCAACGACACGATCCCGGTCATGGCCGTTCCTCCGGTTTTTTCGATGTGTAGCGCGATTTTGCCTTACGCGGTAGTCGTTGCCAGCCAGCGCGAATCGCGCGCCGACGGGCGGCGGTGCAGGCGCAGGTCGAGCATTTTCCGCGCCCGCGGCAGCTCGCCTGATCTTATCAAGGCGACAATAAAAGTGTCCTCGATGATCTCGCGCTGCGCATGGCTGCCGCCGATCCGAACGACGTCCGCCAGCACGCCCTCGAGCTCGCGCACAGACGCCGAAAAATTCTCGTCGGCAAATGCACGCAGCGCCCGACAGATCGCAGGCACCACAGGTCCTGCCGGGAGTTTCCCGTCGGCGAGACGCTGCTCGATCGCGCTCAGGCGTTCATCAAGCGCTGTCGTGTTGTGGGTCGCCGCCGCAAGCAGCGCCATGTGCATCTCGACAAAGGGCAGGCTCGCCCTGGGGAAGTGCGTTGTCGCGTAGCTCTCCGCATCACGCCAGAGCTGCGCGGGCACGGCATGACCGTAAGCGAGAAGTCGCCACAGCAGGGCGGCGCAGTCGGACATCACGTTCAGCGGCGGCGCCGGATTGAGTGGAGGGGAGAGGACATTCGTATAGATCGACAGTGCCTTGGCTGTGTCGCCCACTTCCAATGCACCCAGCGCCTGATGCCAGAAGATGTGGCCATAGAGCAGCCCGGTGCGGTCATAGCCACCGATCCATTGCGTCACGAGGCGATCCGCATCATCGACCGAACCGTCCTCGAACATTGCGTGCAGGAGCGCGTGCGCCCCATGGGCGTTCGCCCGCCGCTTGTCGAAGCCGCGCTCGGTCATCGCGCGGCCTTTCGCGACCTGGCCGTTCTCCGTCATCGACCAGCCGTAATTGGTGAGGAACCACCAGTCCTGGCCATAATGCGAGGCATAGCGCTCGCATAGATCCTGCCGCGCCTGGTCGTGGTCGGCCATGCCGGAAAAGGCGAACAGCCCGAAAGCGCCGAGCGGCAACGACAGCACGACGGCATCGCGCGGAAAGCTTTCCAGATGCTTCAACGCGGACGCAAGCGCCGCCGGAAGATTGCCTCCGGCCGCGAGCGCCAGCGTCTCGACATGGCCTTTTTCCCGTTCGGTGCCGCGCCGCGCGACAGCGTCGCGCGCCCGCGCAGCCTGCTTTCGTGCGGCCTCGCTCTGCTGATAGATGGTATGCATCCGCGCCCGCGCGACGCGGGCCAGCGCAAACTCGCCATCGGCCGCAATCGCGCGATCGAACGCTTCCGCGGCACCCGGCCATGCCGACAGCATGAGGTCCACGCCGTCGCGATAGGCGGCCGCGGCGTCGGAGGAGTTTGTCGAGAGCGCAAGCCCGTAGCGATCCTCGTGTGCGGCAACGCTCATCGCTTTACCCTCCTGTCCGCGGTTTCCGGCCCTCGATCGGATAGGCCGGATCGTTGAAACCCGGGGTCGAGGGATGGCCGGTCACGACAAGCCGGTCGATCAGCGCTTCGTCTTCGGCGGTGAATTTGTAGTCCAGCGCGCAGCTGTAATCGTCCCACTGCTCCTCGGTGCGGGGGCCCGCGATGACCGAGCTCACGTAAGAGGAATTCAACACCCAGGACACAGCAAACTGCCCGGCGGTGATGCCTCTCTTTTCCGCGTGCTGCTTGATCTCTTGTGCGAGTTTGAGGGATTCCGGCCGCCACTCCGTCTGCATCATGCGCGTGTCATTGCGGCCGGCGCGGCTGTTCTTGTCGGGCGCGGCATCGACGGCGTATTTGCCAGTGAGCACGCCGCGCGCCAGCGGGCTGTAGGGCACGACGCCAAGCCCGTAATAGCCGCAGGCCGGGATGTGCTCGACCTCCGGCATGCGGTTCATCGCGTTGTAGTAGGGCGAGCTGACGACCGGTCGGTCGATGCCGAGCCGGTCGCAGATGTTGCAGATTTCGGCGACGCGCCATGCGCGATAGTTCGAGACGCCGAAATAACGTACCTTGCCCTGGCGCATCAATTCGCCCATCGCGCGGAGCGTCTCTTCCAGCGGCGTCGCGTGGTCTTCCTTGTGCAGGTAATAGACATCGATGTAGTCGGTGCCGAGCCGCTTCAGGCTCTCGTCGGCGGCCTGCAACACCCAGCGGCGCGACAGCCCGCCGCGGTTGGGATCGTCGCCCATGGCATTGGCGAGCTTGGTCGCAAGCACCCAGCTCGGTCGACTGTTGGAAATGGCGCGGCCGACCACCTGCTCGGATGCGCCTTTGTTGTAGGCGTCAGCCGTGTCGATGAAATTTATCCCGGCCTCGCGCGCTCTTGCCACGATCCGCGCTGAGGTCGCTTCATCCGTTGGCCCGCCGAACATCATGGTGCCCAGACAAATCGGTGAAACCTTCAGGCCGCTGCGGCCGAGCTTTCTGTAATGCATGGGCTTGTTCCTTCACATGGAGACGGCGAGCATAGCGGTACTTCGTCGTCCCGGACAAGCGAGCTCCTTGCGGCGCCAACGGGTCCGCGCAAAGCGCGGCCCGATGACAGGCTCAGCGCCGTCAAGCAGCGAGCGCGATCCGGAATCCATAACCACAGACCCCAGTTTTGCGAAGGGCGTCTACAGCTTTGCATACCTCGACAGAGCACGCGGCATGGGTCCTGGCTTGCGCCAGGACGACGCCGGAATGTGGAATGTCACCCGCTCTTCAAGATCTTGAACACGCCGCTGGCCATGGCGATACAGCGCTTCTCGACAGTCACTTCCGTGTTCACGAAGATCAGGCTTCGCGTCGCTCGAACGACGCGCGGCCGCGAGATCAGGATCTCGCCGATCTTGCCGGACTCGACAAAATGCACATCGAGCTGAATGGTCGCCATGGTGTGCTTGCCCGAGACGTGGCGGGCGGTCATGCCGCAGGTACGATCGGCGAAGGTCATTATCACGCCACCCTGCACGAAGCCGCGGCGATTGTGATGCTTGTCCTGGGCCACAAGGGCGAATTCGAGGTCGTCGCCGACGGTGCGCTGCCACAGGGGTCCGATGAGGTGGATGAATCCCGTCGTCTCGACAATGCCAAAACCGTCGGATTTGAGTTTTGCCCCAGCCTTGTCGATCATTCCACCCAGTCCACACGTTCGCTATGGCGCTGTTATTTCATCAATCGGTGAGGTGGTGTAGTCAAGCGGCATGAGACCTTTCAACGATGCCACGCGGCGGAATATCAAAGGCCTTTGTGCGGCTTTCACACGCAAGCCGGCGGCGGAATCGGGCGAGCTGAAGCGCGCCGCGGTTGCGATCGCGCTCTATCCGGCGACGAAAACGGCGGACGACACGGCGTTTCTGTTGACGCGGCGAACTGCCAGCTTGCGCTCCCATCGTGCGCAATGGGCATTGCCGGGCGGTCGCTGCGATGCCGGCGAGACGCAAGTGCAGGCGGCGCTGCGGGAGCTTGAGGAGGAGCTTGGCCTTGCGCTCCATGAGGATGCCGTGCTCGGCCTGCTTGATGACTATCCGACCCGCTCCGGCTATCTGATTACGCCGGTCGTGGTCTGGGTCGACACGGGGCAGGTCATCGCTCCGAATGCCGCCGAAGTTGCCTTGGTGCATGCGATTCAGCTCGATCTGATTGAGCGTGCGGAAGCCTTCGACTTCACGGCGATCCCCGAGAGCACGCGGCAGGTGATCCGCTTCCACTACGGGCACCGGCTGATCCATGCACCGACCGCGGCACTGATCTATCAATTCCGCGAGGTGCTGGCCGGGCGCGACACGCGTGTTGCCGATCTGGAACAGCCGGTGTTTGCCTGGAAGTAGCCGTGGTTTTGGCTACAACGAAACCATGCCCGCTGACGTGATTCGCTTTGGTCCCAAAATTCTTGCGCTCGCACTGCTGCTCGCAGCGCCAGGCGCGCTGCCGCCTGTGATCACGGGCGCCAGCGCGCAGGCCGTCCCGCCTGAGGTCATCGCGGACTATCGCCGCAAGCTGCAGGACTATCTGCAGGCGCGCGACGCCTTTGAGCAGGAAGCGAGCGCCTACTGGAACTCGATCGCGGAAAAGCGAAAAGGTCGGAATGCCAAGCGGCGCGAGCATCAGACGATCACGCTCGACGATTATGTGCTGATCCAGCCGCCGGTCTATACCGGGCCGAAGCGGCCAATCAATCCATCGCCGGAAGTAGAGCCGCCGGAGCCTCGCCGTGAGCATAAATACGTGCCTGTGGTCGCCGATCTCCTGAAGGCCGCCGCCGATCTCTATCAATGGGCGCCGGAGCAGTCTGCGAACGACATCGATTTCAAGCGCGCCTATGCCCGCTTTGCGCTGTCGGCGGGCTTGACGCGCGAGCAGGCGGTGCGCGTCTATGCATTCGAGACCGGCGGCAACGGCACGCATGCTTCGCAGTCGGGTTTTCATAACGGCAGCGCGATCTCGACCGCGGTCGGCTACAACCAGCTGCTCACAACCAACTCGGTCGAACTCCTGGCCGAGCAGGGCGAGGGGTTCGTCAAGCTCCTTATGGCACGGTCGCTGAATCTCACCGGGCCCGCGCGAAAAGCCATGGACCACAAGATCGCGGTTTTGAGCAAGATGGTGGCGCAGGCGCGCTCGGTGCCGGACGATTGGTCCGAGCATGAAAAGATCGGCGACACAAGGCAGGGCTGGGCCATGCACGCCATGGTGCTCGACATCGACGTCGGGCCGATGCTGCAGACGCATAAGCTTTTGACCTCGGTCCTGTTCGCCCGGATGAAAGGTTACACCCGTCCGCTAACCGCGGCCGAGCTCGAGATGATGAACCTGACCGGAGATGGCACGGGGCTCGACATGGTGACCATGCCGCTCGATATGCGCGAGCAGGTGCCCACCTCGAATTTCTTCCAGCGCTCCGGCTACGAGCGCAATCCGGTTGCGATCCGTCACAACACCGTCGCAAAACTGCTCGCGATCACCGACGACCGGATGGACGCCAATTCAAACCTGCCCGGCGCGAAGGATCTGGCCGCGGCATTTTGATTTCTTGCGGCGAACTCAGTTACCCTCTCCCCTTGCGGGAGAGGGTGGCGAAATCGAACGAAGTGAGATTGAGCCGCGTGAGGGGTCCTTCGCCCTCGATGGAGTGCTACCCCTCACCCGCTTCGCGGCTTCGCCGCTCAGCACCCTCTCCCACAAGGGGAGAGGGTGCAAATGAGCAAGGGGGCGGCCGCCCCCCTTAGTTCGAGCCGAACATGAACTTGCCGTCGCCCTCAAGATAAGGACCCCTGCGCATATAGAGCTGGCCGTTCTCACCCATGAAAAACAGCGTACCCTTGGGCACCTTCTTGGCTCCCTTCAAGAGCTGGCCCGCATTGTTGGTGCCCATCTTGTAGGACCAGGTCTTGCCTTCCTTGTCATAGGCATAGCCCGTATCCGGCTTCAGCTCCCACGGCGTTGGGCCCGCCGCCTGCGCGAACGCCGCCGTCGCCAGCGCGGACAAGGCCGTCGCGAGTACCAATGATTTCAACGCAGATTTTTCCATCCGTCTCACTCCCCGAGTCAGTCCTCAGTCTTGAACAAATCACGAACACCAATTGATCGTCAACACGATCGGCTTTCTCGCCGCTTCACAAGCGTCCCATGACTTTGTGATTTCCCGCCCCGCGCTTGACGACTATGTTCCGGTTTCCATTTACAACCAATTCTACATAAGCAGGGATAGGGATGATTCGGATGAACCACGTCATGAAAATTTGTGTCTCGGTTGCGCTGTCACTTTTGACGTTGGTCTCTGTCGCCCGCGCCGAGGAGTTGTTCAAGCTGTCCCACAACCAGCAGATCGCCTGTAGCCGGGGCCTTGCTGCCGGCAAGCTCAATACCGCGACCTGCAGGTCCTTCACCTACCTCTTCAACGTGAAGACGTCGGAATATTTCCGCTGCCAGGTCTCGCTGGCGCTGACTCGCGACAACAAGGAAGTGATCAACGTGCAGGCTGACGGCGGCTGCACCAGGAAGCCGCGCATCTTCGACAACGACTCGCATTATGATTTCGACGCGACCGAAACCGAGCCGCCGAACACAAATTCGTTCTTCGGCGTCGGGGGCTATTCGGTCTGGGCAGCCGACACTACCCAGCAGAAGGTCCGGGGCTGCATCGTCATCTCCTCGGGGCTGGGTTCGGACATTACAAAATGCCTCGACATGAGCTTCCAATGAGGGTGTGAGTCCGTGCGGCGCGCGATCCGCCCCACAAAACTTTCTCGCTCCTGGTTGTTCCTGGAGGGTGCCAACGAGGTCGCACTCCGCGGTGCTATCAGCAGCGGCGCCGACGTGCTGATCCAGGAGCTGGAGGATTTTACGCCGCCTGCACAAAGACCCGCGGCGCGCGCTCTCGCCGCCGACCTCTATGCGGAGTGGCGCGACGCCGGCGCGGTCGTCGCGGTCCGCGTCAATCCGCTCGATCAGGACGGCATGGACGATCTTGCTGCAGTCATGCGCGGCCGTCCGGATATCGTGGCGCTGCCGAAGGTTTCCGAACCCTTTCATGTCGCTCGCCTTGACGAGGCGGTGACGCGGTTCGAACGCGAGCATGGAATCGCCGAGGGCTCGACTGCGCTGCTGCCCAATATCGAATCCGCGCGAGGGTTGGTGCTAACAGGCGCGATCGCCGGCGCGAGCCCGCGTGTCGCGGCCTGCCTGCTCGCGGCGGA
>Ga0070734_10004475_pt1 | contig 13232 bp, 10 predicted proteins | sample Coa_R1_8_FD_66444 | JGI IMG/M metagenome (GOLD analysis project Ga0070734, IMG submission 66444) | Surface soil microbial communities from Centralia Pennsylvania, which are recovering from an underground coalmine fire - Coalmine... | ecosystem: Environmental > Terrestrial > Soil > Unclassified ...
GTGGATATCCAGAAACAAGGCCATCACTTGCGAGCAGCAGGTGCCGAACTTCACTGGCTTGTTACTGCGCGCCTGGGCGATGCGCCAAATCTTCGGATAATCGAGCGGTCGGTGTTCGATCTTGTCCACCACGTGTGGCCAGCGCCATCCGGTGTAGATCTCGTTGAGCAGCGTACCGGGCGGATAATGCAGCCAGGGCGCCGTCGTCTCTTCCGGCTGCAGATGGTCGCCCTCGAATCCGGCCCAGCGTTGCAGCGGATAGTGATGCCAGGCGCGCCCGGCCAGGTCTTCATCGACGTGGAAATCGGCGTGATTGAGAATGTCGAGACCGGCGCGCTCCTGGTCGCCGATCACCACCGTGAGGGCATCCTGGAACTTTTCGCGGAAGCGGACATCCAGCATGCACGTGTCGAGCGGCCGCCCCCACATACTCACATCGAACCAGCGCGGCCGGGGAAACGAGCCGGTCACGGTACAGGGCAGGGTCAGGTTGGCAGTCGCGGTGAACATGGCGCTCCTTGGATTGTAATCCGTGTCGGGGCGAGAAAGACAATTGGGCCGCGAATGAACGCGAATGCACGCGAATTTCGATTTGCGTTTATTCGCGTTCATTCGCGGCCAACTATCTATAGATGTTCTCCTGGAGATAACCCCTCTAGCACAAAACAAGCGCACCCGTGGAATCCTGTTGCACTAGATCATCTACCGGAGTAGAATGCTTTTCAGACGCCTATGCCGAAACGAAACGCACCGCCGCTGCAAGGAGAAATGCTGCAAGGTACGCTCGACATGCTGATTTTGAGGACGCTCGCGCTTGGTCCGGCGCATGGACACACCATCGCTTATGCCATCGAGCGCGGATCGAAGGATGTGCTCGAAGTGGAGCACGGCTCGTTGTATCCGGCGCTGCACCGGATTGAGGATCGTGGCTGGATCGCGTCGTTTTGGGGGACGTCCGAGAACAATCGCAAAGCCCGCTATTACCGGTTGACGCCAGCCGGACGAAAACAGCTCGCCGCGCAAACCAGCCGGTGGGACGAACTGGTGCGGGCGATCAATCGCGTGTTGCGGCCTGCCGCTTCGGATTAACGAGCATGAGCTGGACTCGCTTCTTTCGACGCCGCAGCTGGGACGCGGAACGTGCGCACGAACTTGAGGCGTATTTGCAAATCGAAACCGACGAGAATATCGCGCGCGGCATGGCGCCAAAAGACGCACGCGCGGCGGGGCAACGAAAGTTGGGAAACACCGTCCTGGTGCGGGAGGAGATTTATCGGATGAACAGCCTCGGCTTGATTGAATCCATCTGGCAGGACCTGCGGTATGGCGCGCGCTCGCTGCGGTTGAATCTCGGATTTGCATGCATCGCGATCGCGTCGCTGACCATCGGGATTGGCGCGAATACCACGATCTTCCAACTACTGGACGCGGTTCGCTTGCGTAGCCTGCCGGTGAAGAATCCACAAGAACTCGCGAGGGTTCACCTCGCCAATCAGCAGTGGACTTCCGGCAGCTTCAGCAGTTCCTATCCGGAACTGACCAATCCACTGTGGGAGCAGTTGCGCGATCATCAACAGGCCTTTTCAAGCATCGCCGCGTGGAGCGATACCGGACTCAATTTGTCGCGCGGCGGGGAGGCGCGATTTGCGAACGGGCTTTGGGTGACGGGGGATTTCTTCCATGTGCTCGGTGTGACGCCGGTGCTTGGCCGTGTCTTCACTGCATCGGACGACAGGCGTGGCTGCAGCGAGCCGGGCGCCGTGATTAGCTATGCGTTTTGGCAGCGCGAGTTTGGTGGCGATCCATCCGTTGTCGGACGAACCCTCTCGCTCGAAGGCCATTCGTTGCCGGTGATCGGCGTGACGCCCGCGAGTTTCTTCGGCGTGGAGGTAGGAAGCCGCTTCGATGTTGCGATTCCGCTGTGCTCGGAGCCGATCGTTCGCGGCGGCCCCAGCTATCTCGATCAGCGGCATGATTGGTGGCTGGCCGCGATTGGAAGACTGAAACCCGGTTGGTCGCTCGCGCAAGCGACAGCGCACCTGGCAGCAATCTCACCTGGAATGTTCGAAGCCACCATGCCCACCGGCTACGGCCACGACATGAAGGACTATCTGGGTTTGAAACTCGGGGCGTTTCCCGCAGACAAAGGCTTTAATTCAATGCAAGGCGGCCAATCCGATCCACTGGGGATTTTGATGGCAAGCACCGGGTTGGTGTTGCTGATCGCGTGCGCGAACTTGGCGAACCTGATGCTGGCGAGGGCCACCGCTCGCGAGCGGGAGATGGCCGTCCGGCTGGCGATTGGAGCCTCGCGAGGCAGGCTCATCCGGCAACTTTTATCCGAGAGTTTACTGCTTGCGGCGCTGGGAACGATACTTGGTGCGCTGCTCGCGCCCGTGCTTGGTAAGTTGCTTCTTGCACTGTTTGCCACCGGGAGCAACGCAACCATTCTGGACTTGTCGCCCGACTGGCGCGTCTTTGCATTCCTGGGTTGCTTAGCCGTGGCCACCGCCGTGCTTTTCGGACTTGCGCCGGCTCTCCGTGCCACGCGAACAGAACCTGGGTCGGCGATGAAATCGAGTGGACGCGGCAGCACATCCAGCCGCGAAGGTTTCGGGCTGCGCCGTTTGCTGGTGGTTTCGCAGGTTGCCTTGTCGCTGGTGCTGCTGGTGGGCGCGTTGCTTTTTATGCGGAGTTTTCTGAATCTGCTGAGCGTGAATCCGGGCTTTCGCGAAGACGGAATTTTGATCGCGGCTCTCGATCCCCGCCGGTTGGATGTGCCGCCCCCGCGCCGCTTCCCGCTGCGGCAGGAGATTCTGCATCGATTGCAAGCGATTCCGGGCGTCGAAGCCGCGGCCGATGCCAGCGTGATTCCGCTCGCCGGAAGCAGTTGGACCATGGCTATCCGTGCCGGCTCCGCTGCGACTCCCCAGGGCAACTCGCGATTTGATTGGGTGGGACCGCAATTCTTCAAAACGATGGACATTCCGCTGCTGGCCGGACGTGCGTTCGATGAGCACGATAGCGCCACATCCCCCAGCGTCGCGATCGTCAATGAAGCTTTTGTGCAAAAACTTTTGGGCGGTGGGAGCGCCGTCGGAAAGACGTTTCGGACCGTCGCGGAGCCTGGCTATCCGGAAAACGAGTACCAAATTGTCGGCGTGGTAAAGGACACGCGTTATCAACGGCTACGCGAATCGCAGCAGACGATTTGTTTTGTGCCTTCGTCACAATATCCCGGAGGCAGCGGTCCCTTCGCCCAGATCCTCATTCGATCGTCCATTCCACTTCCGGCGCTTATCGAACAAGTGAAAAGCGTTGTGGCTGGCGTGAGTCCGGACATCATCATTTCGTTCGAGGTTTTCCAGACCATGATCCGCGACCGCTTAGTGGACGATCGCGTGATGGCTACACTTTCTGGCTTTTTCGCCGGGCTGGCGACCATTCTTGCCGTGATCGGACTGTATGGCGTGATGTCGTACATGGTGGTACGGCGCCGCGGCGAAATCGGAATCCGCATGGCGCTCGGCGCGGATGCCGGCAGCGTGTCGAAAATGATTTTGGGAGAGGCTGGGATTTTGCTCGCGGTTGGGCTCGTCGTGGGCGCCGGTTTGGCGCTCGCTGCTTCCACAGCGGCAAGCTCGCTGTTGTTTGGATTGCAACCGCGCGATCCCGCCACGCTTGCCATTGGACTGATTACTTTGGCCGCTGCCGCATTTGCCGCAAGTTTCCTGCCAGCCCGCCGGGCAGCCCGGTTGGATCCAATCCAAGCTCTGCGGGAGGAATGAGCGCGCTATATTTACCATTGAATGAGGGATTGGGCCGTCGCGCTGCTCGTACTGTTGCCCGAAATCCTGATCTTCTACCGGAAGATCATCTTCTCGTCGCAGTACATCATTCCCTGGGATTTCCGCTACTACCATCTCCCTCTCACCACTTTCATCGCGGACTCCTGGCGCCGCGGCGAGTTTCCGCTTTGGGATCCAAACACCTATTGCGGCTTGCCGTTCTTTGCCAACATCAACGCACAGATCTTCTATCCTCCGACAGCGGTTACGATTTTTGTTGCCAATTTCTTTAGCCCGGAAAAGCTGACCTATTTCATGGAGCTGCACCTGCTGGCACACGTGCTGCTGGCCGGATGTTTTACGTTTTTCTTACTGCGCGAGCTGAATGTGAATCAGGGCGCCGCACTCATCGGTGCGACCATCTTCCAGTGTGGACCTTATTTCACATCGCAAACCCAGCATCTGGGCGCGATCGACGGCGCGGCCTGGATTCCGCTCGCCTGCCTCACCGTGGTTCATCTCGCGAAACGATTCTCGCTTCGCTGGACCGGGATTCTCGCGCTCAGTCTGGCGCTGTCGATCCTGGCCGGATTTCCCTCCACCGGGGCGGCCGCCCTACTCTGTGTATTCGTTCTAGCGGCCGTCATGCGCCCCAAAGTACTTCTTTACTGCACGGCAGCCACGCTGCTCGCTGGTCTGTTAAGCGCAGTCCAATTGCTGCCAACACTGCAATCCAGTCGCCTCAGCGTCTCCAAATTCCGCGGCGATTTTCGCGGGACCAGTTGGGGCGTTCCGTGGCAAGCGTTCGTATCCATGGTCTGGCCGGATTTCTATCACGTGTTCGAGCTCGATCAGTACAAACTGCCCTGGAATCCGACGTTTCTTTTTCTTTACTGCGGAATCCCGGCATTGGCGCTGATCGCAGTTGCATTCGTAAGGAAGGCTCGCCACATCGCCGCGTTCGGAACTCTCACTGTAGTCGCCTGCTTCTGGATGATGGGAACTCACACGCTGCCTGGCCGCGTTTTCTTTCCGATTTTCTTCGGCCTGTCGCACGATTCCGTGTATGTGGAGTTCACCATGGTGGTGTTTTCGCTGGGAATCGCGGTTCTTGCCGGGCTGGGCGCCGGTTCGCTGCGCTGGCGTCCGCACTATGTCGCCGTGCTCACGGCGATTGTGTTTCTGGATCTCACATTGGCGGGTTCGGGCAAGATCATGAACGCGACATCGCTCAAGGAAGAACCCGGCATCACGCACGACCAGTACGGCGGAAGCCGCGAGTTGATGGATTGGATTCGCCAGCGTTTAGATCAATCCTCGCCGCCTTCGCGCTTTGACACCTACAACGACTTCACCGGCTGGGTCACCACGACTCCAATCACTGGACTTCCCAGCGCAAACGGGAACGATCCCTTCGCGCTCTACCGTTATATGCAAGTGCGGCTGCTTTTCTGCAAAGGAGAGCGCTGGGGCCGATTCTATATGGTCTCTCGTCCCGATTCGCCCATTCTCGATCTGCTGAATGTGCGGCTGCTGCTTTCCATGACACCCGTGCCGGAGAATCCGAAGTTCGTGAAAGCGGCAGATCTTCCCGGACGCTCGGTCTATGAAAACAGGTCGCCGTTACCGCGATTTTTTCTCGTTTCAAATGTCGCGCGAGCGGAAGACATGGCGGATGCGGTGCGGCAGCTCGGTTCCGCTACGTTCGATCCGCGGAAAACCGCCGTGGTTGAGCAGGGAATCGCCGCGGAGTATCCGGAATCCGCGAACGCGGCGGTGCGCATCGTTAAATACGCAAACGCTGAAATCCAGTTGCACGTGGAAAGCCCGGTGCCGCGCTATCTGGTCACATCTGAGGTGAATTATCCGGGATGGCGCGCGTTCCTGGATGGCCAGGAAAAGCCAATCCCCATGACCAACCTCGCGTTTCGCGGCCTTGCGGTTCCCGCCGGTACACACGAAATCGTGTTTCGCTTCCGGCCTGCCATCCTGCTTTGGTCCGCTGCTGTCAGCGCGCTCGCTTGCATCGTTTTAGCGCGGCTGCTATGGGACAATTGAAAGCTCAGGGAATATAGAAAATGGTCGTCGTAATGCACGAGGGCGCGGAAGAGCCCCAAATCCAAAAGGTGATCGACCGCTTGGTTTCGATGGGATTTATCGTCCATCGTTCCTCGGGCGTGATGCACACCGTGCTGGGCGGAGTGGGGCCGGTGGGGGATGTCGATCCAATCGAGTTTGAAGTGATGGATGGCGTCAAGGAATGCCATCGCATTGTCTCGCCGTACAAGCTGGCCAGCCGCCATTTTCGCCCCGGGGGAACCGTCGTTAAGTTAAACGGTCTCGAAATTGGCGGCAATCAAGTCGTTATGATGGCTGGTCCCTGCAGCGTGGAAAACCGCGATCAGATAGACCAGGCCGCGGAAATTGTCGCGCGGGGCGGCGCAAAAGTGATCCGGGGCGGTGCGTTTAAGCCGCGATCTTCCCCCTACAGTTTCCAGGGTCTCGGCGAAGCAGGCTTGCGCATGATGCGCGAAGCGGCGGACCGGCATAAACTTCTGGTGGTCAGTGAAGTCATGGATCAAACGCAAATCCCCCTGATGCGGGATTACGTGGATATTCTTCAAGTGGGCGCGCGCAATATGCAGAACTTCAATTTGCTGCGGCAATTGGGCGAACTGCGCAAGCCGATTCTGCTGAAACGCGGTATCTCCGCCACCATTGAGGAGTTGCTGCTCAGCGCCGAGTATATTCTCTCGGGCGGCAATTACGATGTGATCCTATGCGAACGAGGCATCCGTACTTTTGAAAACGCGACACGCAACACTATGGACATTTCTGCGATCCCGGTTGTAAAATCGCTCTCGCATTTGCCCATCGTGGCCGATCCCTCGCATGGCACCGGACGCCGTGACAAAGTGCTGCCGATGGCGCGCGCCGCTGTCGCCGCCGGCGCCGATGGGTTGCTGGTGGAAGTGCACCACGATCCGGATCACGCGTTGAGCGACGGCGCGCAATCCCTGCGGCCGAATCAGTTCGCGGAACTGATGGACCAGTTGCGCTTGGTTGCGAAGGCCGTGGACCGGTCGATTTAAGCGAATGAACACAGTCGCGATTTTCGGCGTCGGACTGATCGGCGGCTCCTTCGCCCTGGCTCTGCGGCAAGCGGGATTTTCCGGGCGCATCCTCGGCGTGAGCTCGCCAGAAACAGTCCGCAAGGCCATCGATCTCGGCGTGATCGATGAAGGAATGTCCGCCGAGCAGGCTACCCGATCCGCCGACCTCATTTACCTCGCACAGCCCATCCTTCAGATCGTGGAAATCCTGCCAAAACTCGATCCGTGGGTGCGTCCGGATGCACTGGTCACCGATGCGGGAAGCACAAAAAGTACTATTGTGAATCGCGCCAAAGCGATCCGTCGCTGCCAGTTTTTGGGCGGCCATCCCATGGCTGGCAGGGAGAAGCGCGGGGTGGAAGCGGCTGAGGCCGGGTTGTTTTATGGACGTCCTTATGTTTTGACACCAGGGACGGAAGCGGAACTTCAAACCCCGCAAGCCCAGGATTTTCTGGCTTGGATCGGAAAAATCGGCGCAATCCCAGTTGTATTAAACCCGGCTCAGCACGATCAGGTTGTGGCCTTTACGTCGCATTTGCCGCAACTTGCGTCCAGCGGCTTGGCCGCGCTGCTGGCGGGCCGGGACGAGCCGAAGTCAGGTGTTTTCGGGCCCGCTTTGCTGGATAGTACCCGTCTAGCGCTCAGTTCTTTCGACATTTGGGGCGATATCCTGGTCACCAATCGGGAATCCATCCGAATCGCCCTGAGAAGCTACATCGCCCAGCTTGAGGAGTTTTCCAGGGAGCTCGAAACCGGTTCTATGGAGGAGCACTTTCGCCGGGCGGCGAAGTTTGCAAGTCAGTTGCGAGTTTCGCCATAGGCCTCACAATTTTGTGACAATCCGTGCCCCATTCGGACTATAATTAACAGGATCAATGGATTCGCATTCTACATCACTCGCCGCCGTCGTGCGTAGCGATCTGATCGGCCAGGACGGAGTGACGAAGTTCTCTCCCAATCGGCGCTTCGCGACTGTTTACTCCGAGGGCAGTCCTGCGGACATGATTTTCTTCATTGACTCGGGTCTGGTCAAGACCTACAAACGCGGTTCGGACAGCAAAGAAATTATTCTTCAGATCGTAGGCACCGGTGAAATATTCGGCGAGCAATGTTTGGGCAGCGAGTCGAGCCGGACGATGGCCGCCGAGGTTTTGCAGGAAGGCATCATTTACGTCATTCCTCGCGACATATTTCTGCGAGTGTGCGAAAAGCGTCCGGATGTCTGGCGCGACTTTTCCGGCGTGCTGACGGTTCGCAAGCGGCAACTGGAAAAAAAGATCGAGCTGCTCTGCCTGCATGATGTGGAATATCGCATCCTCTATTACATGGCGGAACTGGCGCGGATGTTCGGCGCAAAAGTAGGCGGATCGGATTACTCCATCCCACTTTCGCAAGGCGAACTGGCGAGCTTGATCGGCGCCACCCGCGAAACGACGTCGACGACGCTCAATACTCTGGCGCGGCGCGGACTAATTAAGCTGGGACGGCGGCAATTGATTGTTCCGTCTGTCGACGGAGTCCTGGCGGCGGCGGATCAGCGGACACGGACCGCAAAGGTTTCTTAACCGCTACCGAACCACGACCGCAAGAGGGCGCTACCGCGATCGCCGCGCTCTTGGGGTAACGGTCCCTTCCGGCCGCGGTTCGGTTTAGAACACCTGTGCGGGAAATGCACACACCCCGGTATAATAACCGTCGTAGGTTCAATCACTTGCCTATGGTCTCCCGATTGCATCCTCCTGCCGCCATGAAGCTTGTTTTGATTCCGCTCCTAGCCGTGGCCGGGCTTTTTGGCCAAAACGGCGAGTCGGCGGACTCCGGCGCTGGCGAACTGAACGTCAACTCGCGCTATACGGTGGAAAGCGTCGATGTCGCCAACACGCATCGATATCGGCTCAGCACGGCGATCCTCGACGAAATGCACCGCCTGATCGGCGCTCATCTGAACGACGATGCGGTGAAGCGTCTGGCGAGCAGAATCCGGGGCGAGTTGCGCGCGCACGAAGTCACTTTCCGATTGCTGCGCGGCGGAAATCCGGAGTCGGTGAAGCTTCTTTTCGAAGTCGAAAAGGGCCAGGGCGATTTTGACGTGTCGATCCCGACTTTTGCGTACAATTCCCGCGAAGGCGGTTCCGGCGCGGGCGCGGTCACTGGCAGATTTGGGGCAAACTCGGTCACCTTCGCCGGACTCTCCAACGGAGACTCGCTCGCCGAACGGTATTCCGGAATCCAGGCTAAGTATCAGCGGCTCTCGCTCGGAAGCGACCGCATCAGCCTGGGCTTTGAGTTCGACGCGTATCACGAACAGTACAACCAAAATACGCTCACCGCCATTCAAAACGGCTCAGATTCTTCTTCCCTCGGCGCTGGGGCTTATCGTTCCCGCATGAACTTTGAGCCCAGCGCCACTTTTGTTCTGGCAAAACCTCTTACGCTTACCATTGGCTTCAGTTTCGAACAACTGCAGCCGCAACTTTCGGCCGCGCCGTCCGAATCGGCGAACGCTGTGATAAATACTCTGCGCTATCGCGAGCGTTGGATCGATTCGGATGACACTAACCAGGAGCTGGACGCAGGCTACACCCTGCGCGCGGCCACCAGATCTCTCGGGTCGGACCTGGCCTACACCCGTCATGCCGTTAGCGTCCGCTACATGCTGGTGCACGACCATCAGTCCCTGGAGTTGGCACTGGTAGCCGGACTGATTTACGGCAAAGCTCCGCTGTTTGAGCGCTTCGTGCTGGGCGACAATACCACGCTGCGCGGCTGGGATAAGTACGATTTGGATCCTTTGGGAGGCAACCGGATGGTCCATGGGTCCGTCACTTATGGGTATCGGATCGTGCGAGTGTTTTATGATACAGGTGCGGTCTGGGAGCAGGGAACCGCGCCGGAAGCAAAACGATCGGCAGGTGTTGGGATTGCGAGCGGCCTTGGGCTGTTTCAGAAAGGCGCGGTTTTGCTAGCAGTGGCGTTTCCCATCAAGCCTGGGCGTGTAGAACCGGTTTTTATCGCAGGAATGAATTTTTGACCGTTTCGACAAAACGTTCCCTGGCGGCGCAGGTTTTGATCCAGGCGCTGCTTTGTCTGGAGCTCCTGGCGATGAGCGCCACGAGCGAAGATCTCTTCGTGCGCCATTTCGCGGATCAACTCCGCGTGATTGCTCCACGCCTGCACTTTATCAGCGGTAAATCCTTGCAGCGCCTGCACGACGGCGTGATCGTTCCCTTTGATTTTCAACTCAGTATTTCAGCCGGAACGAAGACCAATCTGGTAAGCCGTTCGGTGGAGCGGTTCAGTATCAGCTACGACGTGTGGGAAGAGAAGTTCCGCGTGGTGCGTTTGCGCGATTTCCGGAAATCCGCCGCGGGGCTTTCCGCCGTTGCCGCCGAGGTGTGGTGTCTGGAGAACTTGCTGGTGCCATCCGCTGGATTGCCCGCCGACAAGGAGTTGTGGGCCCGGTTGGATGTTCGCTCGGCGGAGCCGAAGGAGTCCATGCCGGCCAGCACCGATTCCGGGATCAGCATTCCGGCGTTGATTCAGGCCTGGAGCCGTCCACCCCGGCCGCAACAGGATCATTGGACGCTGGAATCCGCGTCATTTCACCTGGCCGATCTGAAACAGCAATGAACCGTCTTCGCAACCGGCTAATCGTTGTGTTCGCGTTGGCGACACTCGCGCCATTATTGGTGACTGCCTTGATTTCGGTGTCGCTGCTGGAGCCCAGTTTCTCGCTCGCATCCAACGTAGAGTTGGATCGGATCTCGAAGGCGCTGGAAAAGACCGGCCGGGAATTGTATCAGCGGACCCGCGAGTCCCTGAAGCAGGATGCCGAGTCGGGCCGCATCACGCCGCAGCGTTTTCCGCTGGCCGGCAAGAATCAGTGGGCGCCGGCTATTCAGGAATTCTTCGCATCCGGTGCACCCGAACAATTCGTGCTCGCCGGCGATCGGGGGGACCGCATGGATTATCTCGTCCGGCGCGGTGATGACGTTTTGATTTATTCCACTTCACTCCACGGCGTCAAGATGAACCAGCTCTCCGATCAGTACGCCCGTGCGCGCGCTTTAGTAACGGCGGGCGCAGCGCGCGATTTGCGCCGGGGGTTTCTGGTATTGGCGGCCACGGTATGGGTACTTGCGTTCGGCGCGTTGATCTACATCGCGCATCGGATCAGCCGGCCTATTCGCCGGCTGACCACCGGCCTTTCCGAAGTGGCTGCCGGCCGCCTGGATTATCGCGTGGCAGAGGCGCGCGACGATGAAATCGGCGCCGCTATCCAAGCTTTCAACCGCATGGCCGAAGAGTTGAAGGAATCGCAGGAACGGCTCGTTTATCTCACGCGCCTGGAAAGCTGGCAGGCGCTGGCGCGCAAGATGGCGCACGAGGTGAAGAATTCGCTCACCCCCATCCGCCTGACGATGGAAGAGATTGCGGTGCGGCAAAACGGCGCCGGCGGCGAATTTTACGAGCAAGCCGCGCAGATCGTCGTGGATGAAATTGTCGGGCTCGAGCGCCGCGTGCGCGCGTTCTCCGAATTCGCAAGTGAGCCGCCCATTTCGCCGCGTCCCATCGATATCAATGTTCTGTTGGAAGAACGAATCGCTTTCCTACGCGCCGCGCACCCGGAAGTGGTGTATAGCACGCGCCTCGCTCCAGAAGGTCCCAAAGTATACGCCGACGAAGATCTGGTGAAAGGCGTCCTCACCAACTTGCTCGAGAACGCTGCGCAGGCCGTCGAACCGGGCGGTGTGGTGCTGGGTGTGACTGCGGCATCCAGCGGACAGATCGCCATCGAAGTACACGATTCGGGACCGGGCGTGAGTCCGGCGACGAAGCTGTTTGAGCCGACCATTTCCTTCAAGCGCGGCGGCATGGGCCTGGGACTATCGATCGCGCGCAAGAGTGCGCTGTTGTCTGGCGGCGACATTTTGCTGGTAGAAGGCGAACTGGGAGGAGCGGCCTTCCGTGTCCTGCTTCCGGCTGCTTAGTCCCGCTACGAGCCTTTGCTGCGCGATGCTTTTGGCTCAGGATGCCCCGCCGCCGATCGCGCGCGTGCCGGTGCGGCTGGTGATCGCCCCAACTTCGGTTACCGATGAGCACGGCAATTTCGTGAATGGCTTAACCGCTGACAACTTTACTCTCTACGATAATGAGATTTTGCAGCAAATCCATGAAGACGCGGATTTTCTGCCAATTTCTCTGGTCGTTGCGATCCAGAACAACCTCGACCTGCAAGGGTTCTTGCCCAAAATCCATCAACTCGGGCCGCTGTTAGGCACGCTGGTGGTTGGCGAGGGCGGCGAAGCTGCCATTCTCACCTTCAATCAGAAGGTGGAGACGATTCAGGATTTCACCAGCGATCTTGGCCGGCTCTCGCATGCCCTGAAGCTGGTGGAAACCTCGTACAGCAAGAGTCATTTAATCGACGCCACATTGCAATCCATCCATCTGCTGAAATCCCGGCCGCCGGAGCGCCGCCGCATTCTACTGCTCATCTCCGAAACACGCGATCAGGGGAGCGAAAGCAAACTGCGCGACGCCGTGGCAGAGGCGGAAGTCAATAACATCCTGATTTATTCGATGAATGTCTCGCGCGCGCACGCGGCCAGCCAGATCTTTAACGGCGGCATCGACATCATGGCGCTGATCAAGGAAATCTACGGCGGCATCAAAACAGCGGTGGTGGAGAATCCGCTTTCGGTACTGACGCGATACACCGGCGGACGACAGTACAGTTTCTACAAACAGCACGCTTTTGAAGATGCAGTGATCAAGATTGGCGAGGAAGTTCACGGGCAATACCTGCTGGGCTACACGCCGTCCAATATTCAGGAGCAGGGTTACCACAAGATCCGCGTTGAGTTGAACAAGTCTGCTACGGAATACACGGTGCGCAGCCGGCCCGGCTACTACTCCACCGATAACTAAAATGCCTGCCCAACGCATTCTCATTTTGGATGACGAGCCGAACATCGGCAGTTCACTGCGCATGATCCTGGAGCGCGAGGGGTACAACGTTACAGTGACGCGCACGATCGCCGATGCCAAGGCCATTGCAAATCGCGCGGACGCATTGTTGCTCGATGTGCGCTTGCCCGACGGCAGCGGCATCGACCTGTTACGTCAATTGCGGGAGCGGGATTTTCCGGCGCCCGTGATCATGATTTCCGGCCACGCCACCATTCGCGACGCGGTGGATGCCACGCGCACCGGGGCGTTCGACTTTTTGGAGAAGCCGCTCAGCCGCGATAAAGTCCTCCTCTCGCTGAAGAATGCGCTGGAACAGGTAAATCTCCGGCGCGAGAATGAACGGCTGCGCGAGTTGGTG
>Ga0070734_10004478_pt1 | contig 13223 bp, 6 predicted proteins | sample Coa_R1_8_FD_66444 | JGI IMG/M metagenome (GOLD analysis project Ga0070734, IMG submission 66444) | Surface soil microbial communities from Centralia Pennsylvania, which are recovering from an underground coalmine fire - Coalmine... | ecosystem: Environmental > Terrestrial > Soil > Unclassified ...
GGTTTCGACATGGAGGGACAAGCGGACCATACTTCATCGGGACCTCTACTTGTTTGGCAAATTACGCCAGGATATCTAGAGACCATGGGAATCGGCGTGATTCGTGGCAGAGCCTTCCTTCCAACCGATGAAACGGCGACTCCAACCATGCTGATCAGCGAGAGCGCCGCGCGCGTTTACTGGCCAGGAAAAGACCCAATAGGAAAACACATTCGTCTGAGGTGGTCCTACGAGAAACCGCCTGGAGAGTGGGCGGAAATCATCGGTATCGTTCACAATGTTGCCACAGAGCTTGGGAAGGAGCCTCAACCGGAATCGTATATGCTCCTGCCACATGCGGACCGTCTCTTCGTCGGACGAATGTCCACCTACCTCGCAGTTCGCAGCTCGACCAAAACGGATGCGCTTTCAGGTTTAATTCGGGAGCAAATTCGCCTTCTCGACCGGCAAGTAACAATCACAAGAGTAAGGACAGCAGGAGAACTGGTTGCGGACACTGTATCCCAACCTCGGTTCAACCTGATATTGCTGGCCGCCTTTGCCGGCATTGCATTGATCCTAGCGGCCCTCGGCATCTATGGTGTACTGGCAGACATTGTGCGTCAACGCACAATGGAGATCGGCATTCGAATCGCGTTGGGAGCACAGTCCACGGATATCTTCCGTATGATCGTCGCCAGGGGAATGCTCCTGGTTTCCGTAGGCATTGCGTTTGGACTCGCTGGAGCAGTCGCCGCCTCACGGCTGCTGCGAAATCTGCTTTACAGCGTCAAACCCACCGATCCGTTTACCTACCTCGCGGTAACAGCAGCGTTTTGCACCGTTGCATTTCTGGCGTGTTTTCTGCCGGCACGCAGGGCAATGGCGGTGGACCCGATGAATACACTCAATTGCCAGTAAAGCTAGCGCAAATCCCGCAGAGCCTGTTCGGCCGCAAAGTAGCCGCACATGCCATGTACGCCCGCCCCAGGCGGGGTAGACGAGGAACAGAGATAAACGGACTTCAGAGCGGTCCGATAGAGGCTGGCCGTGGGCCGCAAGAAAAGCTGGCTGAGGTTGGATGCGCCCCCCGCAATGTCGCCACCGATCATATTAGGATTGTACTGTTCAAGATCTAGCGGCCTCCTGACGGAACGCGCCTGAATGCAATCACGAAAGCCCGGAGCAAAGCGCTCGATCTGTTGCTCGATGTTCTCCACCACATTGCCGGCAAAACCATGTGGAACGTGGCAATAGGCCCATCCAACATGCTTCCCGGACGGAGCGCGTCTCGAATCGAAGATGCTGGGTTGGGAGAACAACACGTAAGGCCGCGCTGAGGCAATCCCCGACCATGCCTCTCTTTCCGACCGGCAAATTTCCTCCAAAGAACCGCCTAAGTGGATCGTACCGGCCTGCGAGCATTCCAAGGCGCGCCATGGAACCGGTTCACTTAAGGCCCAGTCGATCTTAAACGCGCCCATTCCATAAACATAGCGGCTAAGCTTACGCCTGTATCGATCCGGCAGGCGGTCCCCGGCAATCTGAAGGAATTGCCGGGGGGTAACGTCGAACAGAATGGCCCGCGCCGGCGGCAATTGATCGAGCGATTCAACTCGATGGTTGGTATAGATATCGCCTCCAAGAGACCGAAAAAGAGACAGAAGCGACCGAGTTAACTCCTGCGCACCACCGCGCGCAAAGGGCCATCCTACTCCGTGCGCCGAAAGAGCCAGCATGAGGCCAACACCCGCGGTCGAAAGAGCTTCAAGCGGTAGCATGGCGTGAGCGGCTAGTCCCGCAAAAAATGCACGACCGTGTTCGGTAGTGAACTTCGCTTGCGCAAAGCCCGCCGCCGAACGGATTGCATTCAAACCAAACCTGCCGTAGAGAACGGGATGATGTGGGAAGTGGAGAGGCGCCAAAATATCGTCGAAAACGTCTTTCCATCGTCCGGTAAACGCTTCCACAAGAGTGCGATAGTTCTGCCCATCGACACCAAGCGAGGCAGCAGTCTCCTCGATCGATGGATTCAAAACCACCGCCGATCCATCGTCAAAAGGATGAGCGAGGGCTACTGTGGGGAATACCCACTCCAAGCCATGAGCATGGAGCGGCAAGCTTCGCAGGAATGGTGAGCACAACGTAAGCGGATAGACAGAAGAACAGACGTCGTGAATAAATCCCGGGACGGTTGACTCCGAGGAGCGCACTCCTCCCCCGGCTTGATCCGCGCCCTCGAGCAGTAGAACAGAATGCCCTGCTTGCGCCACTCGAATGGCGGCGGAGAGTCCGTTCGGCCCCGAACCGACTACGATGACATCCGCAGGCGGAAGATCAAACCTGGATGGAAATCCTGGCACCGCACCAAGATAAACGATAGAAAACGATGAGGCCAAATCCCACGGCGCCCGGCGAAGTTTCCACCCCACCGAGCCGAGAGATTCTATAGACGGTGCTGAATTGCCGGGTCCAGCTAGTGGATTGAACCCACCTTCTCTTTGATTTTTACAATCAGTTGACTAGGCAACTCCGAGTAGCCGACCTGCGAAGCGAGCTGCTGGCCGGAAGTAAGCATCCAATCCAGCAAATCGACAAGCGCCGCCCGGCGTTTGGAGTCAGACGACTCAGTCCGCACGTAGACCCAGGTAAAACTGGAGATAGGAAAAGAATCCGGCCCTGGAGCGTCTGTCAGCGAGGCGCCAAATTTGTTCCACTGTGGAGCTTCTGAATTCTTGCAGGCGGCCGCTATCGTTGCTGAAGAAGCCTTTACAAACTTGCCGGATGGGTTGAGTACAGCCCCATAGGACAGATGGCTCTCAACCGCATACTGAAGTTCTACATATCCCAAAGACCCCACTTCGCCTTTTACCCGATCAATCATATCTGCGCTGCGCTCCGCGTAGGCGCCTCCAGACGGCCACTTCGGCGAGGGAGTCCGGCCAACTTCCGTGTGAAAACGAGTGCTCGCCTTGGAAAGGAAATCGGTAAAGACATAGTTGGTGCCTTTGCCCGCCGGCCTATATACCAATTTGATCGGGAGGTTCGGCAGGTGAACATCGGGATTCAACTTCGCCAGTTCGGGAGCGTTCCAGGTCTTCAATCGACCTAGAAAGATTTCCGCTAGGAGTTCGCCGGAAAATCGGAGTTCCTGATGAACATCAGGCAAGTTATAGATCGGTACAATTCCAATGATCGCGATCGGCAACTCTATCAGTTTCCCTTCCGCTCGCTGCTCAGGCATAAGCGGTACCTCGCCAGCGCCAAAGTCGCCGACGCCGTGAGATATCTGCTTAAGCCCCTCTCCTGTGCCAAGCGGCACATAGTTCAGCTGCATCCTTGGATTACGCTTGTTATAGGCCTCCGACCACTTGTGAAAAAGAGGGAGCGGAGCGCTCGATCCCGAACCTACGAGCACAATTTTGTCCTGCGCCAAGCCCTGTACCGAACAAAACGCAGCGAACACCGCGAGCATACCGAGCCCCAGCGCACCTCTCCACGAACGAGGCACGAGTGACAAAGCTATTTGTGAACAACATCTTGATCCTATCCCGATCTTCATTGCCGTAAAGTGCCTCCTCCAAAGGCAACAAGCTCTGCCCTTCCATGAATCACGCTATGGCCATACCACTCCGTCCGCGGGAGTGCACGGCCAGATACTCATGAAGAATGAAGAAATGGTCCCGACAACCTTGATTTCCGTATGATGCTTTGTTTTTGCAACTGGGCTTTATTTGACCGATATCATATCGAAAAGAATGAGAATTTCTATAATTACTTTGGTTTCTTGGAAGAAATCGCTTAGAGCTTTGGAATCAATACCCTGCAAGCCATCTCCCATGATGGGCCGATCCTATTCATGTTTGAACCTCTACAATACGGTTCTCATCGCGTTGGCAATCGATGACTCTGCCGTTGACTGTAAATTAGTCGTAAAACTGCTAATTGTCGTGCAAACAAACAAATCTGCAAACTTAAAGCGGAAAATGCCGCTCAGGGGCTATCCGGAGAAAAGACGTGCGCATTTTTCCCAAATAGCCGGCGGCAATCTGTTGCAGCGCGGGCTACCGCAACCGGTCTTGTAAAAAATATCCATGCACATTGATGTACTCGAAGGAAAACAACAGCCTAATTTTGCATAGAAATTGGCTTGGTCTAATGAATCCCTGGAGCGCTTCTTGGATTTCCGCCACCGGAAAACTACGAACGGGAGATTTTTCGTATTGGAATGCCCTGTCACACGAGTAGCCGCACAACATCGGAAAACAAGAAAAAGGCTGCATTCCACCTTTCATTTTTATCTCCACATTCCCCATGACAAGCAACGCCCCGTTCCCAAACTGCTTATCTATCTGATTTCAGTTCACTTTTCGATACCCTTGCGGAGTGCTCTAGTGCGTCACTATTTCAGCGACACAATGTCCGTTCAGTCTTTCTGGACAAAGAGTTTCCAAGTTTGTGCAAAATACCGGAATATTGCGACTAGCGGCCGATGGCAGGAACACACAAAGTTAAGGCGAAAATCTACCTATTGAGTAGCCCTTGCATTGCTTCCTGTATTAAACTTGTTGGTAAGTGCTCGATTTACCATATTAGAGGAGACTACGTTGAACATAGACACGATTGTTAGCCAACTACGAGATGAACGAGACCGGATTGATCAAGCGATTTTGGCGCTGGGTGGAACAGGCGCGAAATACGGAGCGAGAAAGCCGGGACGCCCCCTCGGCGGATCCCTTGCAGCCGCAGCGGCAGCAGGCGGAGCGACAGGGTCGTCCAGAGGCAGGCGGCGCTTAAGCGCGGCAGCCAAGCGGCGCATTTCGGAAGGCATGAAACGGCGCTGGGCAGAACGAAAAAAGGGCAAATAGGACCTGATCGCCAAAGTTTACCGGCTGGCCCGGCGATCTGGCATTCAACTCCGGCACGTGTACGTTCTTGGGATGAAAGAAGAGCCTGAGCATTTCTCGCTCACGGAATTTTTTTGCTCACAAGGGTGCGTACCGCTGGGCCAAGTTAGGCCTTGTAAACAACTCTTTTGTAATTTTGGGCATCCCGCTCTACTCGGAATCTTTAAAATCAGAACTCCGCTGGTGGCCCGGCAGAAAGCCTGTCACGCAGTTGTCGAGGCTCCGACCACATCCCGGGTGTTCACCGGTAGAGGTGCTCCCGGGCGTGAGGGAAATTCGGGATTCAAATCCCTGGGCTCCCGGTCTTTCAGAAACCGGCATGGAAGATAGACTAGAAAACAGGTTCCGTGGCGATTTACGTTGCTGCTGGTGCGGACGCGTATGGTTCCGCCGTGTTTCTGAACAATCCCTTGGCTAACCCATAGCCCTAATCCCGCACCTTTTAGATCTTTTGTCGTAAAGAACGGTTCAAAGATCTTCGGCAAATGGTGAACCGGAATGCCTGGTCCATTATCAGCGAACGTGACTTGAAAGCCCTTTCCTCTCAGGGATGCATCCTGGCTTACTCGAATAGCAATCCTTCCGCCGGCAGGCAACGATTCAATCGCATTCAGAAAGAGATTGGAGAAAAGCTGGCGTAGCTCGGCCGGAATTCCATTGATCTCCTCGATATCGCCATACTTTGTAAAGACCATGATTTCCTTTTCTTTGATCCTACCGCTAAAAACCATGAGCATCTCGTTCAGTAGATCGACAACGGAAACCGGCACCGGCGAAGGCGCTTCGTGATAGAGCGCAACAGTCTGTTTGGTTATGTGGGCTACTCGCGCCAGCTCGGCTTCAGCGGTTACGACATAGTGACGCGTCTGCTCTGAGATTTCCGGCCGGTTCCGCAAGATATAAAGAGCATTGGTGACCGAGGCAAGCGGATTGTTGATTTCATGGGAAATGCTGGCGGCTAACCTTCCAGTCGCCGCGGCCCTTTCCGAAGAACGCAACATTTCTTCATGCTGCTTTCGAGCGGTAATATCGATCGCGACACCTATGATTCGAACCGGAGCGTCTCCCACCATAATCGCTTGACCTCTAGATTCCAACCAGTGAATGCTCTTGTCCGAGGACACGACTCGATACTGCACCTGGTAGTCTCCTTTTTGAACCATGGCGCGGTTCATCGATCGATGGACCAAATGGCGATCTTCCGAATGAATCGTCTCGATCCAGCTCTGATATTGCCCGTCGAATTGCCCCGCCTCGACCCCGTGCAATCGACGGCTCTCCTCAGACCATTCCACCGTGCCATTTTGCAGGTCCCATTCCCAGATTCCAATGCCGGCGCAGCGCTGAGCCATCTGCATACTCTCCTGACTGCGCGATAGGGCTTCCTGCACTCTTCGAGTCGCCGCAATCTGGTCTTGTGCCTCATCGTAGAGCCGCACATTGTCGATTGCGACAGAAGCCATGTGTGCGAGCTGGGCGAGAATCGATTCGTCGTCCTCTGAAAAATCGCCATCGATCTTTCGGCAAAGCTGAATCAATCCAAGATTTCGGCCATCGCGAGTCCGCAGCGGCGCTGCCAGCCATCCTTGCCGCACGGTCTCGCTCTTCTGTGCCAATGAATTCCAGGGATAACTGTGCCCTTCGTTTATGGCGAGCCGGACGGTCTTTTTCAGGCTGCATACCAGCGAGAATAACTCCGAGCCCTCGATCGGCAGAGGCATAGCCGGCTGCCCTTCGGGCACCGAGGCCGAAGTAATGCTCTGCGTCCAATTTCCTTTTGGCACGATCGTGGTAAAGGCCCGCTCCGTCCCAACGATCTTCCTTGCCTGATCGGTGATGATTTGAAGAAGTTCGTCCAGAGAGAGCAAGGAGTTAATCAGGAGAGAGGCTTCGGCCAGAGAGTGCAAAACCGTGGTGCGATGCTGTTCCGCCGCCAGCGTATCGAGCGAATCGCGATAAAGCCGGGCATTTTCCAAAGCGTTTGCTGCCTGCCGCACATATAGCTCGACCAGTTTCGACTGGCGGTCCGAGGGGGAACCAGGATTCCGGAAAAACGTGGCAACAACCCCCCGCGGTTCGCCCTTGCTGTTAAGAATCGGAGTGCTGAATACAGCTCTAAAGCCGACCTGCGAGGCTGCCCTTAGAAAAGGAAAATCGGCGCCAGGCCTCTCGACATCTTCCACCAAAACGCGATGCTGGAGAGAAAAAAACGCCACCGGCAGTTCTCCAAATAGCTCGATTTGCTCTCTGGTAAAACCGGTGTACGTCTTCACCTGGAGGCTTTCGCTGGAGTCATCGAGAAACAGAAGCATAGCGAGATCTGTATCGTGCAGTCCGGCAATGGCCACCAGCAGATCGCTTAACAGGAGTCCCGGCTCAAGGCTGCTCGAAAGCCGGACGCTGAGATCGTGAAAGCGCCGCACATCGGAACGCTGCGAAGCCAGTTCATTTCGCAAACGGCCGAGATCGGTACTTAGTCGGCCCGCAAGCAGTTCAGCCGCCGATAGCCGCTCACGGGCATAGCCGATGCTTAAAGCAGCTACAGCCATTCCAAGCGACCATGAGACATCGCTGGAATGGCTCATGGATCCCCGTAAGAAAGAAAACACATTGAGCGCGGCGATATTCAAAATCGCCGCAACCAGCGCAGGCAACAAGCCGCCGACAGCAGCCGCGAGACAAGCAGCTAGAGTAAACAATATGCCCACATGCGCATGAAGCATCTGCCAGAAATAGCCGGTGAGGAAGGATGCTTCCACAGGAGAAAAAAGAACCAGGGCCCACAAGGCGAAGCGCAGGCGAGTCGATGCGGATAATGGCATTCTCGTCTCTCATCCTCTGATTGTTGGAATGAACCTATCCAAAAAAAGGCGAAGTGGGCTGATTTGAAGATAGCATGGCCACGCGAGCGAAATTACTCGGCAATGGTTCCATTGGCCAGACGATTTTCGGCCCTACGCACGATTGTACTTCCCTACCATGACGTTCACGCGCAAGAGGAGGTTCCGCCGGATTTGCTGCTAAAGCTTTTTCAAGCTTTTTCAAGCTTTTTTTTTCGAGCTTTTTTTTCAAACTATCGAGGCGGAGTACCACCGGAATTGGCGGGCTGGTTCTCCCCGGCAATTCTGATGTGATTGACCACTTTTAACCCCGATCCGTAGTATTCGGCGACTCGCTCCGCGACCTTCTTTTCCTTCTCACTGGGAACCGTTCCAGTCAATTCCACTTTGTCAGTTACGGTCACGGCAACATCCGCTCCAGACAGGCTAGGTTCCTGCCTGATCCCCGCGGCGATACGGCTCTGCGTATCCGTGCCGGTCGACGTAGCAGGAGCAGATTGAGTGCCTGAACTTTGCGCCGAGCTCTGCGTCGAACTTTGCTCCCCTGGATTGCCTTGTGCCACCGATTGATCTTGATTCTTCGGCTGCTCATATTGAGGATGCCCTGAAAATATTGGCGGCGTCGTCCGGGGCTGTTGGCTCGTCTTTACCTGAGCCATCGCAGCTCCAGTTATCAATAGCAGACTTAGCAAGACCTGAAATAATCTGTTCATAGTTCTTCCTTTCCATCTTTCTATCCAGCCCAAGTGAGATGGATTCAGAACACTTAAAAAGAGAGTGGGATCTACGGATTTGGATGCAAACGATCGTGCCGAGTTTGGCTGCTATCAAGGGAGGAGGCAGGAGCAGCGTCCCTGAGAGATTGCAACCGAAGCGGCGAATCATGTTCGCCAAGGATTCGAGATCCTATCGGCCTCGCGGTGGCGGGCACAAATAAGTAAGGGCGGCAAAGCCGCCCGTTTTTCAAAACGTTCAAAAGACAAATGCTAGTTTGCTGGTTCGTCCTTGGCCGTTACAGAGAAATACGTGCAATCCGGGTGATGGAACACCAGGGCTGAAACGCTGGCCTCCGGCTCCATCATCATTCCCTCCGTAAGTTGCACACCAATCTCATCCGGACGAAGCAGATTCCAAACGCCCTTTTGGTCGTCTAGATTGGGGCAAGCCGGATAACCAAAGCTATATCGCGCTCCGCGATAACGATTGGTAAAACGCTGCTGCATCGTCATCTCCTGCGGATCGGGGAAACCCCACTCTTCCCTCATGCGTCGATGGACATACTCTGCCGCTGCTTCGGCAGTCTCAATCGCCAACGCCTGGAGAGTATGCGACCGTAAATACCGCCCTTCTTGTTTTGCCTTTTCGCTGTGCTCCCGGACTCCCTCACCGGCGGTCACGACAAAAACTCCGACACTATCCCGGCGACCCTGGACATCCGACAAAATGTAGTCACTCAGACACAATCCTTCGGACTTTGGCTGCCGCCCAAACAAGAACGTCTGGAGCGGCTCACCGCCACCTGGCTCGAAGATGTGGACTGAATTTCCATCTCTCTCGGCTTCAAAAAACTGCCAAACGGCACGCACCGCCATCCAGTTCTGCGCGTCTGCCTGCGCCTCTTCTACATCTTGCGCCAGTTGCATGGCCACAGGATCACGCTCTGCGAGGCGTTTTTCAAAACCCTTGCAGCCAAGATGCTGGCCGTAGAGCATGTGCGGATTGATATAGCTCCAAACTTCGCGAAGATCCGGCAAACGGCGTACACGCCGATCGCAACCCGGCGTCTTTGGGGAATCCACCTCAGTCCGCACCTTGGCGGAACGGCGCGTCACCACACCCGGCGCATGGGGAAGCGGCATCGCAGCGGCTTGCTCTCCGTCGGAAAAGATATGCTCAGCCAGCACCTTCTCACGAATAGCGGGATCCATGATCCTGTTCATCGTTTCCAGGCCGGTCATCGCATCCTTGCAATAAAACGTCGGCGCTTTGTAGGCCGGACCGATCTGACCATTCGTATACTTTGCGTTCAGGGCCGCCCCGCCGACCAGCAAGGGAACTTGAAGGCCCGCCTCGCGAAAATCATTGGCCGTGTTCACCATCTGCTGTGCACTCTTGACCAGGAGGCCCGAGAGGCCGATTACGTCGGGCTTACGCTCATGGTAGGCGCGAATCAGATCCTCCGGCGGCACCTTGATGCCCAGATTGACCACCTCGTACCCGTTGTTCTGCAAGATGATCTCCACCAGATTCTTGCCGATATCATGAACGTCGCCTTTCACGGTTGCCAGCAGTATCCGGCCACGGGCGCTCGTCTCGCTTTTCTCCATGAACTGCTCCAGGTGGGAGACCGCCGCCCTCATCGCCTCAGCCGACTGAAGAACCTCGGCAACAATCAACTCATTATTGTTGAATAACCGCCCAACTTCATTCATGCCGTCCATCAAGGGGCCGTTCACGATATCGAGCGGCGCAAAACCCAGAGCCCGCTTTTCTTCGAGATCTTTGACTAGCCCGTCTTTGGAGCCTTCGATGATGTAGTTGGCCAAGCGCTCGTCCAGACTCAGCTCCTGGCTTTTTTTCTTCTCTCGGACGGCTCCCCGGAAGTGCTCGGCTACCGCTGCAATGTGGTACTGATTGATGGCCGTCTTTTGCGCGCGCGATTGTTCCCTCCAGTCCCGAGGAGCGGAAACCAGCAATTCACGCTGCGGATGGCTTTCCGGAACGTTGTTGGGAGGCGTGTTAAAGAGCAGACTCTCAGCCAGTTCCAATTCACGCGGATCCAGCGAAGCAAACCGCTCCAACTTTTCAGCGTTGACAATCGCAAGATCCAGTCCGGCACGGGTGCAGTGGTAGAGGAACACTGAGTTGACCACCTCGCGCGCCGCCGCCGGCAGGCCAAAAGAAATATTGGAGATGCCAAGAACGGTCTTGACGTGCGGAATCGATGCTTTGATGAGCCGCAAGCCTTCAATCGTCTCAACCGCCCCGCCCACGTAATTTTCATCGCCGCTGGCGCATGGGAAAACCAACGGATCGAGGAGGATATCCTCGATGGGAATGCCGTATTTGCCGGTCAACAGGTCGCAGCTGCGCCGCGCAATTTCCAGCTTGCGTTCACGGGTGAACGCCTGCGCCTGCACCTTATCTTCATCGATGCAGCCCACAATCAGGGCCGCTCCGTAGGAGCGGGCAATCGGACATACATTTTCGAATTTTTCTTCTCCATCCTCAAGATTGATGGAGTTAATCAGGCTCTTTCCCTGGCAATAGGTCAAAGCCAGTTCAATCGCCTTCGGATCGGTGGTATCAATCATGAACGGCGCGAAAACCCGGCGGATAACCTTTTCATAGAAATGGGGAATATCCAGGACCTCATCGCGCTCGCTTTGCTGTAAGCACACATCGACGATCTGCGCACCATTGTTAATCTGTTTGCGCGCAATCTCGGAGGCTTCCTCCCACTTCTCGGCATTTACAAGGTTCTTAAATGCCCGCGAGCCAATCACGTTGGTGCGTTCACACACAAGCAATGGCCGGTTCGACTCTTCGGCCTCGACCATCTCAATCCCTGAAAAGTAGGCGCGATGCTGACGTGCCGGTATCGGGCGCGGCCTGGCATCGGCAGCGATTTTGGCAATGGCTTCTATGTGCGCGGGCGTCGTACCGCAGCATCCCCCGACAAAATTCAGCCAGCCATGCTCGATAAACTTGTGCAACTGCGCGGACAAACTTTCTGGAGTTTCATTGAACTCCATCTTCTCGTTGGGCAGTCCGGCGTTCGGGTAGCAGGAAATCCGGGTGTGCGCCATCTGGTGGAGCGTCCGCAGATGATCGGTCATGAAATCCGGGCCCGTTCCGCAATTCAAACCTACCGAGAGCGGCTCGGCATGAGCAATGGAGGTCCAGAACGCATCGATGCGCTGGCCCGCAAGCATAGTGCCTGTGGGCTCAATCGTTCCCGAAAGCATGAGCGGGATGCGAGTCCCCACCTCCTTGCTTAGCCGGTCGACCGCAAGAATAGCGGACTTTACCGCACGGGTATCATTGGCGGTTTCGACCAGCAGGATATCAACGCCGCCTTCCCACAGGGCCTTGGCCTGCTCGTAGTAGGAATCGCGCAGCTCAGGAAACGTTATGCCGCCGCTGACGCTGATCGCTTTGGTCGTGGGACCGATCGATCCGGCTACAAATCGAGGTTTCTTAGCGGTCGAAAACTCATCCGCTACCTTTCGCGCCAGCGCCGCCGCTTTTAAATTAATCTCCGTGGTTCGCGAAACAAGGTCAAAGTCGGCGAGCGCGACCCGGCACGCATTAAAGGTATCGGTTTCGATGATGTCGGCGCCGGCTTCCAGGTAAGACCGATGAACACCCTCGATAATATCGGGCCTGTGCAAAAGCACGCTCTCCGGAGAGTTCTCGTATTTCGGCCCGCCGAAGTCTTCAATGGTGCAGCGCTTCTGGAGAAGGGCTCCCATCGACCCGTCGAGCACAAGGATTCTTTCCTCCAAGGCATCAGACAAGGCTTGACGACGAAATTCCCTACTATCCATGAAAGCAGCTCCTTTCTTTTTATCTTAACGCACCTTGCTGGACTGCGCCGGGTTAGCCGTTCTCTACCAGCCCATACGCACATCCACCGGGTCATGATCGGATTGGAGACGCAACCGTCGTTTTCACCAAAACGCCAAACAGCAACAAAACAGTTGCGCTTCCTATAAGGCTCCGCTTAATATGCAACTTAATAATTGCCTAAAAGATGGCCAACCCGACGTTTGACGGTTCGATGCCTGCAAGCGCCGGTCTGCTTCAAATTGTTTCGCGAATCTGTCGAATCCTCGAGCGGCCAATCGTCATATCTATGCAGGGAACGTTATATCCAGGCAGGCTTGGATTCTGTATCCTTGCAGGCACCGGCCAAAGAAATAATAAAAAGGAGATACGGGAATGCTTCCCACGCTTCAGCTTTTCTTACACGACCTGAAAGTCGCCGTTCGCTCGCTCACGCGCTCCAGGGGAGTTTCGATCACCGTGATCCTCACGCTGGCCCTTGGGATTGGCGCTAACGCGGCCATTTTTAGCGTCGTGCGCGGAGTGCTCCTGCGCCCGCTGGTCAACCGCGATGAAAACCGCCTGATTTATATCCACCAAAGCGCACCCGGTATCGGCCAGGACAATGCCAACTTTTCCGTGCCGGAAATTCAGGATCTCCGCGCCGGGGTTAAGACTTTGAGCGCGTTTGGCGACTTTTCCACGATCGGGTTTTCGATGATCGGACTCGGAGAGCCTCGCGAGGTCCGGGCGGGAGTAGTTGGCGGCTCCTATTTTGAAGTCATGGGCCTGCACCCCGTGCTGGGCCGCTTGCTCGACGCACACGACGACGGCCCGAACGCCGCCGGCGCGGCTGTGCTCACCTACCGATTTTGGACGACGGTCCTGAAAAGCGATCCCACCGTGATCGGGAAGACCGTGCGCCTCAGTGAGCGAACGGCCACCATCG
>Ga0070734_10004480_pt1 | contig 13219 bp, 7 predicted proteins | sample Coa_R1_8_FD_66444 | JGI IMG/M metagenome (GOLD analysis project Ga0070734, IMG submission 66444) | Surface soil microbial communities from Centralia Pennsylvania, which are recovering from an underground coalmine fire - Coalmine... | ecosystem: Environmental > Terrestrial > Soil > Unclassified ...
CGAGGAGAAGTATTCATCGCCCCGGGCCACGAGCCGGAGTCCGAGGAGCTGTGGCGCGAGGCGTGGCTCGGCGGCCTGTGGGCCAAGGAAATCGCCCGCGAGCGCCGCCGGCACGTCGAGAGCGCCTTTCTCGCGGCGCTGATGCATCGATCCGGCGCTGCGCTTGCCCTCAAAGTGCTGTCGCGCTTCGAGGCGGAGCAGCGCACGGTGATGGATGCCCGCAGCTTTGCCGACCTCGTGGTCGAGTTCGAGCCCGCCTTCGGTCGCATGCTGATGAGCAGCTGGAGCCTGCCGCAGGATGTGCAGGACGGGGCGAGCGACTGGCGCTGCTACGGGGAATCGCGGCAGCTCGATCTCGCGGGCACGGTACACGCGGCGCATCTGCTCGCAACGCACACGCTGCATCCGCAGCTGCTCGGCGAGGAGCTCGTGCTCGAAAGTCCGGTGTTCGAGCATCTCGGCATCTTTCCCGACGCGCGGCGCGCGCTGCTCGAGAAGCGCGAGCGGGTGCGCGGGCTTGCAGGGGTCTAGCTCGATGGTGCTGCCGCTCAGCGTCGACCTCCTCTGCATCGGCTCGGGCCCGGCCGGACAGAAGGCGGCGATCCAGGCGGCCAAGGCGGGCTATCACGCGGCGATCATCGAGCGCGAGCCGCAGGTGGGGGGCGCCTGCCTGCTGTCGGGCACGATTCCAAGCAAGGCGCTGCGCGAGCAGGCGCTGCGCTATCGGCGCATGCAGGGCTGTGCCTCCTCGCTCGCGGTCAAGCTCGAAGGCGATGCACCCTTGAGAGCGTTGCTCGAAGGTGTGGATCAGGTGATCGGCGCGCAGGACCGCTTCCTGCAGGCGCAGCTGGCCCGCAACCACATCGATTTGATCCGCGGCCGTGCCATGCTCCTCGATGCGAGCCACGTCCAGGTCGAGCGTCTCGATGGCACGGGCTGCGTGCTCGAAGCCGCCGCCCTGGTGCTCGCGCCGGGCTCACGACCTCGCCATATCGCGAGCATCGAGGTCGATCACGAGCATGTGCTCGACAGCGACTCCATCCTGAGCCTTGCCTATCTGCCGCGCACCATGATCGTGCTCGGCAGCGGCGTCATCGCGTGCGAGTACGCGTCGATCTTTGCCGCGCTCGGCTGTGCGGTGACGCTGGTGGACAAAGCGCCCGAGCCCCTGGGGTTCCTCGACCCGGCACTGCGCGCCGGCTTTCTCGCCTCCTTCGCAGGCATGGGCGGCACCTATCGTGGGCGGGTGGAGGTGGCGCAGGCACATTTCGACGGCTTCTCGCAGGTCGAGGTGCTGTTCGGCTCGGGGGAGCGGCTGGCGGCCGACATCGTGTTCGCCGCCTTCGGGCGTGTCGCCAATGTCGAAGGTCTGGGTCTCGAGCGTGTCGCTCTTGCACTCAGCCCGCGCGGCCACATCCCGGTCAACGAGCGCTTCGCGACGGCGGTCCCCGGTATCTACGCGGCCGGCGATGCCATTGGCCCGCCGGCGCTCGCAAGTGCGGCGAGCGATCAGGGTCGCCGGGCCGCACTCGCCGCTTTCGGGCTTCCGCCGCCTGCGGCAACCTCGCTCGTGCCGACCGGCGTGTACACGATTCCAGAGATCGGCTGCGTAGGCGCCACGCGCGCCGAAGCCGAGGCGTCGGGTCTCGAGGTCATCGTCGGTACCGCCGACTTCAGCGAGGTGGCCCGCGCCCACATCGCAGGCGAGCCCGCGGGCTTTCTCTCCCTGGTCTGCGAGCGCTCGACGCTCAGGTTACTCGGAGTCCAGGTGCTCGGTGAGGGGGCTGCCGAGCTCGTACACCTCGGGCAAGCCGCGCTTGCCGCGGGCGCCACCTGCGAGTGCTTCATCGAGCAGATCGCGAACTTCCCGACCATGACCGAGGCCTATCGCATCGCCGCCTTCGAGGTGCTGAAGCGCCGCAGCCTCGCTGCGGGGAGCTCGCAGGACCTGCAAAGGGCCGCGAACGCGGCTTGAGAGGCTGCCCTACAGATTGCGGATCAGCCGATCCGCGAACTGGCTGGTCTTGACCTCCGTGGCGCCCTGCATCAGGCGGGCGAAGTCGTAAGTGACGATCTTTTCGGCGATCGTGCGATCCATGGCGCCGATGAGCGCATCGGCCGCCTCGTTCCAGCCCAGATAGCGCAGCAGCATCTCGCCCGAGAGGATCAGCGAGCCGGGATTGACCTTGTCGAGGTCGGCATACTTGGGAGCGGTCCCGTGCGTCGCCTCGAATACCGCATGACCGGTGACATAGTTGATGTTGCCTCCCGGGGCGATGCCGATACCGCCGACCTGCGCCGCGAGCGCATCGGAGAGGTAGTCTCCGTTCAGATTAAGGGTTGCGACCACATCGAACTCGTCTGGGCGTGTGAGGACCTGCTGTAGGGTGATGTCCGCGATCGCATCCTTGATGATGATTTTCCCCGCCTTTCGGGCGGCTTCCATCTCCGCATTCGCGACAGCCTCGCCGCTCTTCGCCTTGAGCCGCTCCCACCTCTCCCAGCTGAAGGTCTGATCCGCAAACTCCCGCTCGGCGAGCTCGTAGGACCAGGTGCGAAAGGCACCCTCGGTGAACTTCATGATGTTGCCCTTGTGCACGATCGTCACGCTCTTGCGCTTGTTCGCAATCGCGTATTCGACCGCGGCGCGAAACAGCCGCTCGGTGCCTTCGCGCGAGACGGGCTTCAGGCCGATGCCGGAGCTGTCGGGGAAGCGGATCTTGGCATATTGCTTCGGAAAGCTTTGCTTGAATTGCTCGAGAAACTTGCGCACATCGCCGCTACCCGCCTCGAACTCGATGCCGGCGTAGATGTCCTCGGTATTTTCCCGAAAGATGACCATGTCGACCTTCTCCGGCGATCGCACCGGCGAAGGCACGCCCTTGAACCAGCGTACGGGGCGCAGGCACACATACAGATCGAGCAGCTGCCGCAACGCCACGTTGAGCGAGCGAATCCCGCCGCCCACGGGTGTGGTGAGAGGCCCCTTGATGGAGACCATGTAATCGCGGCATGCAGCGACGGTCTCATCCGGCAGCCACGTATTGAAAGCCTTGTTCGCCTTCTCGCCGGCGAACACCTCCATCCAGCGGATCGTGCGCCGGCCACCGTAGGTTTTGGCCACCGCGGCATCGAGCACGCGCACGCTCGCGCGCCAGATGTCGCGCCCGGTGCCGTCACCTTCGATGAAGGGAATGATGGGCTGGTCGGGGACGCGCAGCTTGCCGCCGACCAGCGTGATCTTTTCGCCCTGCGTGGGCGCCTGAACGACGGGGGGCTGGCTCGACATGGGGGCTCCTCCAAATTTTCGGCGCAATGCTAGCATGCGCGGCCGGAGAACCCAGCAGTGCGCACCCTTTCATCCACACCCGAGCGCGATGGCTTTCGTATGCCGGCGGAGTTCGAGCCGCATGACGGCTGCTGGATGCTCTGGCCCGAGCGCCCCGACAACTGGCGCAACGGCGCGAAACCCGCCCAGGCCTGCTTCACCGCGGTCGCCGCCGCGATCGCAACCGCCGAGCCTGTCACGGTCGGCGCATCGGCGGCTCAATTTCAGCACGCGCGCGCGCTGCTGCCGCCGAGTGTTCGGGTCGTGGAGATCTCGAGCGACGATGCGTGGATACGCGACTCGGGCCCGACCTTCCTGATCGATGCGCGAGGCCGGCGGCGCGGGGTGCACTGGACCTTCAATGCTTGGGGCGGCCTCGACGGGGGGCTGTACTTTCCCTGGGACCTCGATGCCGAGGTCGCACAAAAGGTTCTCGAGATCGAGGCGTCCGATCGCTATCGAGCACCCCTCGTTCTCGAAGGAGGCGCCATTCACGTCGACGGGCAAGGCACCTGCCTCACGACCGAGGAGTGTCTGCTCAATCCCAATCGCAATGCCGGCATGAGCCGCACCGAGATCGAGGCGGCGTTGCGCCGCTACCTCGGTGTCAGCACGGTGATCTGGCTGGGTGCGGGCGTGTACCTGGACGAAACCGGAGGCCACATCGATGAGCTCGCGTGCTTCACGAGCCCCGGTCACGTGCTCCTCACCTGGACCGAGGATCGCAGTGATCCGCAGTACGAGATCTCCGCCGATGCCCTCGCGAGGCTGCGTCGCGCCCGGGATGCGCGCGGACGTGCGCTGACGATCCACAAGATCGCTCAGCCCGGGCCCTTGTACATGAGCGCCGAGGAGGCTGCGGGCGTCGATGTGAGAGCGGGGAGCCGCCCGCGCCGGGCGGGCGATCGTCTGGCCGCCTCGTACGTCAACTTCTATATCGCCAATCGCTGCATCGTCATGCCTCGCTACGGCGAGCGCACCGATGCGGCGGCGATGCGCGTTCTGAAGCGGCTTTTCCCGACGCGCCGAATCATCGCCGTGCCCACCCGCGAGGTGCTGCTCGGCGGAGGCAACATCCACTGCATCACGCAGCAAGTGCCGCGCGCGCGGCGTTTGGGCTCCGGCCGCTCCGTCGCCCGCTGAGAGGTGGCGTGCCGGCCCGAGGACCGACCGCACTCGTGCATCGGCGCCGCCCACGGAACTTTGCCGCACGCGGTGTCTCGAAAGCCATTATTCTAGCCCCCCTTTGACCCCCTCATCGTCATCACTGGAAGCGTCCGTGGACTCATCGTTGCTCAATCGTGCCCTGAAAATGCTCGCTCCGCTTCTGCTCGGCACCTCCTTGCTCGGCGGTTGCGGCCACAATCCCAATGTGAGCGGCTATGGTCTCGCCTGGGTCACGGTGCAGAGTGAGCCCACCCCGGACTTTGCAGCCTATAACGTCACGATCGACGCCGTCAGCCTGACCCGCAACGACGGCGTGGTGGTCTCGGCGATCGGCACGCCCGAGATCGTCGATTTCACCACGGTGGGGAAGATCGCCGAGATGTGGGGATCCGGCGCAGTTCCCATCGGCACCTACGTCTCGGCGACCGTGACCTTCGATTACACGAGCGCGGTGATTGCCGTCAAGGTGAACGGCAAGCCCGTCCAGGCGAAGGTGCTCGATGCGCATACCGGCGTGGCCCCGACCACCTATGCGGTGACGGTCAATTTCGATCCCTCCAACCCGCTGGTGATCACCCCGACCTACGCCTCGACGAGTGCGCAGCTGCTCGCGGTGGATCTCGATCTCGGCGCCTCGACGATCATCGATTCCACGACCAGTCCGGTGAGCGTACGGGTTCAGCCGTACGTCACTGTGGGCGTGCAGCGGCCCGATACCCGCGTCATCCGGGTGCGCGGCCCGCTTATCAATTCGAGCCTCGACGTGCAGACCTACTCTCTGTATGTGCGCCCTTTCTACGATGAGGCCAATAACATCGGCACGCTCTCGCTCTTCAACCGACCCGACACCGTGTGGACGCTGAATGGCAAGACTTACATCGGGGCTCCGGGTCTCACCGCCCTCGCCGGGCTGTCCGCCGGGATCACGATGACCGCGGGCTATGCGCAGTTCCTGCCCGACTTCAACTCCCTCAACCAGGCCGCGGCGGGCACGTTCTACCTCAGCTATGTGGTCGGCGCGAGCACGCTCGAGGATCAGTACACCGAGGGCGTGAGCGGCGAGGTCGTCGCGCGCACCGGCAACACGCTGACCCTGCAGAATCCGACGCTCCTGCTCAACACCGCGGACGTGTTCGAGTATCAGTTCGTGCCTGCGCACGTGCTGCTCGGAAGCGGCACGATCGTGACCGCGGACGACAACAAGAATCTCACATCGCTCAACTCCGATTCGATCGCCGTCGGCCAGCACATCGTCGCGCGCGGACTCTACAGCCTCGCCGCAAACGGCGAGGCGACCATCGATGCGACCGGCACCTCGAGCCAGAACACGGGGTCGGTGCGCTTGCAATCGACGGAGCTGTTCGGACCGCTCGTCTCCTCGAGCTCGGGCTCGCTCGTCATCAGCGTCGAGGACATCAACGGCTGGCCCGTGAGCGACTATGACTTTGCCGGCAACGGCGCCACCACGCCGAGCCCGAGCGCATTTTCCGTGAGCACGGGCACGCTCGCCTTGCCGGCGGGCACCGCCGCTGGTGACCCGGTGTTCATCGGTGGATACGTGAGCGCCTTCGGATCGGCGCCGCCGGATTTCTCGGCGGTGGCGGTGAACGATGAGACCTCGGTGCAGGTCGCAGGCCTCCAGGCGGGCGGCGGGCCGCCCTACAGCGCGGGCCCCACCGGGGTATGCGGTCAGAGCAGCCAGGTCTGCGATCCCGCGAATATCGAGGTGATCTGGAGCGGGAACGGCACGGCCACCCCCTTTCTGAGCTTTTCAACGCTCGATTTCGCGCTCGACCTGACCGGTGCCACGAGCGCGCAGCTCTGGATCGGGCCCGAGGTCATCGACATGACGACCTTGCCGTCGAGCCCCCTCATCATGCCTCTGCCGCCGGCCAGTTATGCGAGCTTCAAGACGACCTTCGCGCCCCGCTATTCGTTCGGGAATCCGCTCACCGCGACAACGACCACCGCGGTCGCTTCCTCGACGGTGCTCGCGAACTACAGCAGCTTCACGACTTTTGCCACGCAACTGCAGGCGGCGAAGATCAGCGCCGCGAACCCCGCCACGCGCTTCGTAGCCCACGGCACGTGGGATCGCACGACCAACGTCTTTACCGCGGCCAGCATCGACTTCGTGCTTTAAACTCATCCCCATGGGGATGGGGACTCGCTCTCGGCCGCTCGGCGTCGCAGCGCTGCTTGCCGGAGCGCTGCTCGGCAGTGTGATCGCTCCTGTGCCCGCGCGGAGCGCGGCCGAGGCCCCCGCCGCCTTGTCCGCGACCGGGACACAGTCCGAGGTGCGCCCGCGGGTATGCCTCGTGCTGTCGGGCGGAGGGGCCCGCGGCATGGCGCACATCGGTGTGCTCAAGGTGCTCGAGAGACTCCAGGTGCCGATCGATTGCATCGCCGGCACCAGCATGGGAGCCGTCGTCGGCGGGCTGTACGCGAGCGGCATGAGCGCGAGCGAGATCGAGGCGACGATGCGCTCGGTCGACTGGCAGGAGGCGTTTCGCGATGCACCGCCGCGCCGCGAGCTCGCCTTTCGCCGCAAGCAAGATGACCGCAATTTCCTCGTGCGCTTGCCCATCGGCCTGCAGCACCGGCACCTGTTGCTGCCGAAGGGGTTCATCCAGGGGCAAAAGCTGCAGGAAACGCTGCGCAAGCTCACTCTGTCCTATCCCACCGACACCGATTTCGATGCGCTGCCAACCCCGTTTCGCGCGGTGGCGACCGATCTCGAGAACGGCCAGCCCATCGTCATGGCGCAGGGTGATCTCGCCCTCGCCATGCGGGCGAGCATCTCGGCGCCAGGGCTGTTCGCACCCGTCGAGTCAGAGGGCCGTTTGCTGGTCGACGGCGGCCTTGCCGAGAACTTGCCGATCAGCACCGCGCATGAGATGCACCCGGATCTGCTGATCGTCTCGGATGTGAGCTTTCCGTTGAAGTCCCGCAAGGATCTCGACTCGGCTCTGTCCATCTCCAACCAGATGCTCGCCATCCTGGTGCGCAAGGACGCAGATCGCGAGAAGGCGCTGCTCGGCCGCAACGACCTCGTCATCGAGCCGCATCTCGGTGATGCCCCCTCGACCGATTTCACCATCGCCGCAACCACGATCGCGCAGGGCGAGCTCGCGGCGCGTGCGGCAGAATCGCAGCTTGCCCCTCTTGCCGTGGGCGATGCCGCCTATGCCGCCTATCTCGAGCGCCGCGCGCACCGCACGCTGGGCGAGCCCACGATTCGCTTCGTGCGCATCGACGCGCAATCGAGGCGCTATGAGAAGACGATTCTCGCCGAGATGCGGCCTCTCATCGGCAAGCCGCTCGCTCCAGACGCCGTCGCCGCGCGGATCACCGAGCTGTACGGCCTCGGTTACTTCGAGGTCCTCGACTATTCGCTGACCACCCGGCCTGCGGCAGCCGATGGCGAATCGGGTGCGGCGCCGGCGCAGAGCGCAGCGAGCGGCGAGACGCCGGGCGGCGCGGACGAGGAGGAAGGGCTCGAGATCAAGGCGCGGCGCAAATCCTGGGGCCCGAACTACGTGCGTTTCGGGCTCGGCCTGCAGGACAACTTTCAGGGCAACAGCTACTACAACGCTGCCGCGCGCTTTCTCTTGACGGAGCTCAACTCGCTCGGTGCCGAGCTGCTGACCGATGCGCAGATCGGCTACGACCCTAAGCTCACGAGCGAGTTCTACCAGCCGCTCGATGCGTTGCGGACCTGGTTCGTCGCGCCGAGCGCGCGCATCGAGGACCGAGACCTGCCGATCTACAGCGGTGATCACGAGATCGCGGATTTTCGCAGTCGCGAGGTCGAGGGCGATTTCGACGTCGGCCGTGAGCTCGGCAACTGGGGGGAGCTGCGCGTGGGTCTGCATCGCACCACCGGACTCATCCGCAACCGCTACGGCAGTCCGAATCTCGTCGTCACTCAGTTCAACAACGGCGAGCTGTTCACGAAGTTCAGTTACGACCGGCTCGATAACGTGCAATTTCCGCGCAGCGGCCAGACCTTCACGCTGCAGTGGGATGCGAATCGCACGAACCTCGGAGCAGACGTCGCTTTCGACAAGGTGAGCGCGGACTACCTGGCCGCGCTCTCGCGCGGGCGCAACACCGTCCTGTTGTGGGCCTCGGCGGGCAGCACGGTGGATGGCAGGATCAAAACCACCGATGTGGAGGATTTCTATTCGCTCGGAGGCTTCTTCAATCTGTCGGGGCTCGCGCCCCTGTCGCTTCTCGGGCCCGACTATGCGATTGCGCGCGCCATCTATTTTCGTCGCGTAGGACGCGGCGGGGAGGGATTTTTCGACGTGCCGATCTATCTCGGCGCTTCATTCGAGCTCGGCGGGACGTGGACGCACTTCGGCGACATCGCGTTGGGCAGCGCGCACAAGGACAGCTCCGTGTTCGTTGCCTTCGATACCTATCTCGGCCCGGTGTACGTGGGCACCGGGTACGATAACAAGGGGACGTTCGGCTACTATCTTTTTCTAGGCCGCACGTTCTAGTGCGGTCGATGCACAAGCCGGGGCTGCTCGTGAGCTCTCGACGTGCGCGACTACAAGCTGCGGCTCTCGGCGAGGTTCTCGACCTTCTCGAAGACGAGCGCGGGACGATCGCCGATGCGCGAGTACTCGTGGCGGCGGCTCATGTCGGCCAGAACCCGGTCACGCTCGGCAGCGGTGAAGAACCAATGGGTCCTCTGCCAGTCGCTGCCCAGGAGCTTGGCGAAGGGATCCCCCGGCCGCAGGCGAACACGAATGCCGTACGGGCGCGGCAGCACGGGCAGGCTTTTGACGAGGTTCTGTGCGCTCGCTATTCCCATGGCGCGCGACGATAGCGGAAACGCGCTGCTGCCGCCAGAGGCCGCAGTGCGGGCGATTCCCATCGCCCCGTCGAAGGCGCCCCTGGGGCCGATGGCGGACTTGCTCGCAGCGCGTGCTAGACTCCGCCGCCGTCCAACCGAGGTAATCGATGGCATCGACCTATACCGCGTCCGACATCGAAGTGTTGAGCGGCCTCGATCCGGTGCGCCGGCGACCGGGGATGTACACCGACACGACACGCCCGAATCATCTGGCGCACGAGGTCATCGACAACAGCGTCGATGAGGCGCTCGCCGGCCACTGTGACTCGATCACGGTCACCTTGTTCAAGGACGGATCATGTCAGGTGGAGGACAACGGCCGCGGGATGCCGGTCGACATCCATCCGAAGGAGAAGATCAGCGGTGTCGAGCTGATCCTCACCCGGCTGCACGCGGGTGGCAAGTTCAACGACAAGACCTATCAGCATGCCGGCGGCCTGCACGGCGTCGGCGTCTCGGTGGTGAACGCGCTCTCGAAGCACCTCGAGTGCTGGGTACGGCGCGGAGGCAAGGAATACAACCTGAGCTTCGCGAACGGCAAACCGAGCTCCAAGCTCGAGGTCGTGGGCGAAGTGCCCAAGTCGAGGAGCGGCACCACCATCCGTTTCTGGCCGGATCCAAAGTACTTCGACACGGACAAGTTTGCGGTGCCGAGCCTGAAGCAGGTGCTGCGCGCCAAGGCGGTGCTGTGCCCGAACCTGAAGGTCTCGCTCTTCAACGAGATCACCGGCGAGAAGGACACGTGGTTCTACACGGGCGGCCTGCACGAGTACCTCGCCGAGCAGCTCGGCAAGGGGCAATGGCTGCCCACCGAGACCTTCTATGGCAAGCGCGACATCGAGGGCGGCAACCTCGACTGGGCTTTTGCCTGGGTGATCGAGTCCGATCAGCGCGTGGCCGAAAGCTACGTCAATCTGATCCCGACCACGGAAGGCGGCACGCACGTCAACGGACTGCGCGTCGGGGTTGCGGATGCGGTGCGCGAGTTTTGCGAATTCCGCAATCTCGTACCGCGCGGGCTCAAGCTCACTCCCGAGGACGTGTGGGACGGGGTGAGCTTCGTGCTGTCCTTGAAGATGCGCGAGCCGCAGTTCGCCGGCCAGACCAAGGAGAAGCTGTCCTCGCGCGAATCGGCCGGCATCGTCCAGGGCGTGATCAAGGACGCTTTCGCGCTGTGGCTCAATCAACATCCCGACCAGGGCGAGAAGATCGCCATGGGCGCGATCGCCAAGGCGCAGCAGCGCGTCAGGGACAGCCAGAAGATCGAGCGCAAGCGCACCGGATCGGGGGCGACTCTGCCCGGCAAGCTGGCCGACTGCGTCAATCAGGATCCCGAGCGCGCCGAGCTGTTCCTCGTCGAGGGCGATTCGGCGGGCGGCTCCGCGAAGCAGGCACGCGACCGCGTGTTTCAGGCGATCATGCCGCTGCGCGGCAAGATCCTAAACACCTGGGAAGCGGATTCGAGCGAGGTGCTGCAATCGCAGGAGGTGCACAACATCAGCATCGCCATCGGCGTCGACCCCTCCGCAACCGACCTGTCGGGTCTGCGCTATCACAAGATCTGCATCCTTGCTGATGCGGACAGCGACGGGCAGCACATCGCAACACTGCTGTGCGCGCTGTTCCTGCGCCACTACCGCCCGTTGGTGGCCGCCGGACATGTCTATGTCTGCATGCCCCCGCTGTTTCGCATCGACGCCGGCAAGGAAGTGGTGTACGCGCTCGATGAGCGCGAGCGCGAGCGCGAGCTCGCGCGCATCGCCGCCGCCAACTCGCGTATCAAGGCGGTCGTCACCCGCTTCAAGGGCCTGGGCGAGATGAGCGCAACCCAGCTGCGCGAGACGACGATGGCGCCGCAGACGCGCCGTCTGGTGCAGCTCACCATCGAGGCCCGCGACAACCCCGACCAGCTGCTCGACATGCTGCTTGCCAAGAAGCGCGCGGGCGACCGCCGCGAATGGCTCGAGAGCAAGGGCAATCTGGCGCGCATCTAGACCCGGCAGGCCCGTTGGCATGAAAGATCAAGAGCTGAATTTCGAAGGCATCGAGAGGGAGCCCCTCAAGTCCTTTGCCGAGCGCGCCTACCTCGACTACTCGATGTACGTGATCCTCGATCGCGCGCTGCCGTCCTTGAGCGACGGCCTGAAGCCCGTGCAGCGGCGCATCATCTACGCGATGAGCGAGCTTGGCCTGGCGGCGGGCGCGAAGCACAAGAAATCTGCACGCACCGTCGGCGACGTCATCGGCAAGTTCCATCCGCACGGCGATTCGGCGTGCTACGAGGCCATGGTGCACATGGCGCAGGACTTCTCTTATCGCTACCCGATCGTGGACGGGCAGGGCAACTGGGGCTCGACGGACGATCCGAAGTCCTTCGCCGCCATGCGCTACACCGAGTCACGCCTCACTCGCTACGCCGACCTGCTGCTCGAGGAGCTCGACTCCGCAACGGTCGAATGGGTGCCGAATTTCGACGGCTCTCTCGAGGAGCCGACGCTGCTGCCCGCCCGTGTGCCGAATCTGCTGCTCAACGGCGGCTCGGGAATCGCGGTCGGCATGGCGACCGACATTCCGCCGCACAATCTGCGCGAGGTCGTGAACGCCTGCGTTGCGCTTCTCGATGATCCCGACCTCACGACGCGCAAGATCATGGCGCACGTCAAGGGTCCCGACCTGCCCACGGGCGGGGAAATAGTCTCGCCACGCGCCGATCTCGTGCAGATGTATGAGAGCGGCAACGGCAGCTTCAAGGCGCGCGCCACCTACACGATCGAGGACGGCGAGATCGTCATCGATGCGCTGCCCTTCCAGGTATCGGGCGCCAAGGTGCTCGAGCAGATCGAGGTATTGCGGCAGCAGAAGAAGCTGCCGATGGTTGATTTCACGCGCGATGAGTCGGATCACGAGAACCCGACGCGCCTCGTGATCGTGCCGAAGTCGAGCCGGGTGGACGTGGTGGAGCTCATGAACCACTTGTTCGCCACCACCGATCTCGAGCGCAACTACCGCGTGAATCTCAACGTGATCGCCCTCGACGGCCGACCGCGCGTCATGGGCCTGAAGCAGCTGCTGCTCGAGTGGCTCGAGTTCCGCAAGGCCACCGTCACGCGTCGACTGAAGCATCGGCACGAGAAAGTGAGCGCGCGCCTGCACATCCTCGACGGGTTGCTGATCGCCTATCTCAATCTCGACGAGGTGATCCGCATCGTGCGCCGCGAGGATGAGCCCAAGCCTGTGCTCATCAAGCGCTTCAAGCTCTCGGAGGAGCAGGCAGAGGCCATCCTCGAGACCAAGCTGCGTCATCTCGCGCGCCTCGAGGAGATGAAGATCCGCGAGGAGCAGAAGCGGCTCGCCGAGGAGCGCGATGAGATCGACCGCATTCTCAAGAGCAGGGCGCGCTTGACCAAGCTCGTGCGCGAGGAGCTTTTGCAGGACGCCGAGGAATACGGTGATGCGCGGCGCACCAAGCTGGTCGAGCGCGAGGCCGCCCAGGCGATCTCGGAGACGGAGCTGCTCACGAGCGAGCCGACCACCGTGGTGCTCTCGCGTCTCGGCTGGGTGCGCGCAGCCAAGGGCCACGACATCGATGCGCGCGCGCTCGCCTACAAGAGCGGCGATGAGTTCCAGGCTGCGGCCCGTGGGCGCAATCTGCAGCAGGCCGTCTTCATCGACTCGACCGGTCGGGCATACAGCCTCGACGCGCACCAGCTGCCGGCGGCGCGCGGTTATGGTGAGCCGCTCTCCTCGACGCTCGATCCGCCGGACGGCGCGACTTTTGCCGCGGTGCTGATCGGCGAGCCCGAGGACCGCTGGCTGCTCGTGAGCGATGCGGGCTATGGCTTCCAGGTGAAGCTCGC
>Ga0070734_10004481_pt1 | contig 13213 bp, 14 predicted proteins | sample Coa_R1_8_FD_66444 | JGI IMG/M metagenome (GOLD analysis project Ga0070734, IMG submission 66444) | Surface soil microbial communities from Centralia Pennsylvania, which are recovering from an underground coalmine fire - Coalmine... | ecosystem: Environmental > Terrestrial > Soil > Unclassified ...
CCGTGAAGCAGGTGGTCGCGGCACTGATTGTGCAGGATGGCAAGCTGCTCATCTGCCAGCGCACCCGCCATCAGGCTATGCCGCTGAAGTGGGAGTTTCCCGGCGGCAAGATTGAAGAAGGCGAGCAGCCCCGCGACGCCATGCGCCGCGAACTAGACGAAGAGCTAGGCATCAACGCGCACGTGGGCGAAGAAGTGGCGCGCATTCGCCACAGTTACAAGGGCGGCAATCAGGTGGAGCTGCGCTTTTTCGTGGTCCACAGGTTCGACGGCGAAATCGAGAACCGTATTTTTCGCGATGTGCGCTGGGTGGAGCGGGCGCATCTGCCGCAGTTTGATTTCCTGGAAGCCGACCTGGAGCTGGTGAAGGACATCGCCGCAGGGAGGATTTTGTAACAAGCGTGACAAGTAGAGTTATCCTCTCCGGTTGACAGGCTGGCGTATCATTCTGCACAAATCAGTACTTGAGCCGTATTTGCGAGGTAGGGAGTAGTGCTGTGGCCTCGTTTTCTGACGCTCTAGTGAAGGAGTTGCTGTCGGGCCGCTACGTCGCCTCGCTTGCGACTGAGAATGCGGACAAATCCATCCACATAGTGGCGGTGTGGTACTGCCTGGAGGGCGGGAAAATTTACGTCGCTACCTCGGCACACAGCCATAAGGTGCGCAACCTCCGTGCCAACCCCAAGATTTCGTTGATGATTGACTCCCGCGATCCTCTGGCCTCACGTGGTGTAAGCATCACGGGTAAAGCGCAACTACTGACAGGGGTGCCATCACGTGAGTGGAATGCGAAGATCCATAAAAAGTACCTGAGCGAGGCGGCGCTCGCAGATTCAAGCGTTGGACCAGTGTTTGCGGCATGGGACGACACCACCATCGAGATCATGCCGACCTCCGTAATCGCTTGGGATATGCGTGAGGCTGATCAGCAAGCGTTCGGTGGCTCGTTCAAGAAAAATCCTGCGTATCTTCTGCCTCTGGAACGCTAGGGTCCTCGATTCGGGGCTGCAGCCGAGGAGCGCGCCGATCATCGAAACTGCGTCCACAGATACGCGCCGGTCAGCGCCTTCACCACCGCCGTGGTACTCCACGCCGCTACGTTGAACCAGCGCGAATTAATGTACTCGCCCATGAGCTCGGTTTTGTTGATGAGCAGAATCATGAATACCAGCACAAAGGGCAGAACCGCGCCATTAATTACCTGGCTCAGAATGGACACCTGCACCAGCGGCAGGTTAGGGGTGAGAATCACGCCCGCCCCGGCCACGATCAGGACCGTATAGAGCCAATAGAAAACTGGGGCTTCGCTGAAGCGCTTGCCGACACCTGATTCGAAGCCCAGCCCCTCGCACACCACGTAAGCCGTGGAGAGCGGCAGGATGGAGGCGGCGAATACGGAGGCGTTCAGCAGTCCGGCCGCAAACAGGATATAGGCGTATTCGCCGACCAAAGGATGCAGGGCCTGCGCGGCATCGGCGGCATCACGCACCTGGGTGTGTCCGTGCACGTAGAGCGTGGCGGCGCAAGCCACGATGATGAACCACGCCACCACGTCGGTCAAAATGCAGCCCACCACCACGTCAACGCGCGAGGCCGCAAACTGCCGCCGGGTTACGCCCTTCTCCACGATCGACGACTGCAGATAGAACTGCATCCAGGGCGCAATGGTGGTCCCCACGATCCCCAGAAACATATATAGGTAGGCGCGCTGGTGAAAATACGTCAAATCGGGCGGTTTGAAAGTGGCTATGCTCGCCTGTGTCCACGAGGGCCCGGCCATGATGCCGGCGGCGATGTAACAAACATAGAAGAAGGAAGCGACGATAAAGACTTTCTCGACGCTCTTGTACTGTCCTTTGACGACCAGAAACCACACGAAAATCGCGGTCAGGGGAACGGAAATGAACTTGGAGACGCCGAACAGCTCCAGGCTCATGGCCACGCCGGCAAATTCGCCCACCACGTTGCCGAAGTTCACCACCACCAGCCCCAGCATCATCAGGAAAGTGACGCGCAGGCCGAATTCCTCGCGGATCAGGTCGCTCAGACCCTTGCCTGTGATCGCCCCCATGCGGGCCGACATTTCCTGCACCACAATGAGCGCCACGGTGGTGGGAATGATTGTCCACAGCAGCAGATGGCCGAACTGCGCCCCAGCGGCGGAATAGGTCCAGATGCCGTTGGGATCGTTGTCCACGTTCGCGGTGATAAAGCCGGGACCGAATACCGCCAGAAACAGCAGGATCCGGATTCGCCAGCGCCTCGCCCATCTCATCGCTGTCTTCGCCACTTGGATTTACTGACGCGCCCACTGCCGCCCCAGAATAAATGCAGTCTTGCTTTCCCGCCAGCCACTTGGTGCTACCGGAACAAACTTCACCACGGAGGACACGAAGGCCACGAGGTCATTGGGGGATTTTCTTTATAACCCGCAGCTGAAGCCTATGGGCCTTTCACAACCGAGAACTGAGTACTGTGTTTTTCTCGGTACCCGGTACTCGGTACCCGGTACTGCCTACAACTTCGCCCGCAGCAGGCTAATCACGTCGTCAGAGGTGATTACACCGGTAAGCTTGCCTTCATCATCCACCACCGGCAGGGTAAGCAGGTTGTATTTGTCAAAAAGTTCCGCTACTTCCTTTTCGCTGGCGCCGGCGTGCACGGAAATAAGCGGTTCCATGCTGAGCGGAAGCAAAGCATCCGTGGATTGGGCCAGCACCAGCTTGGGCAGCATGACTGCCCCCACCAGGCGGCCCTCGGGATCGAGCAGATAGATGGTGCTCACGGTTTCGATGCCGCCTTCAAAATGACGCAGCGCCTCGACCGCGTCGTGGACGGTGCCATTGGCTGGAAGCGCCAGGTACTCGGTAGTCATGCGGCCGGCGGCGGTGTCTTCCTTGAATTCCAGCAACTCGGCCACTTCCTGGCGCTCTTCCGGCTGCATCTCATGCAGGATTTCTTCCGTGGTCTCCTTGGGCAGGTCCTTGAGCAGGTCGGCGGCGGCATCGGGATCCATCTCCTCCACGATGTCGGCGGCCCGCTCCGAATCCAGTGATTCCACGATGGAGGCCTGCAGCTTGGGTTCGACCTCCTCCAGCGCTTCCGCCGCCACCCCCTCGTCCAGGGTTTCGAAAACGGCTTCGCGCTCGTCCGGCGCCAGTTCCTCCACGATGTCGGCAATGTCGGCGGGATGCAGCCGGGCCAGACGCTTATGCGAGATCTTCAGCTTCACCCGCCGGGCGGGGTCGGTCTCGATCAGGTCGACAAATTCCCAGGGAATCTCCCGGGGAGGGATTTTTCGTAAAAGCGCCCGCAGCACCGGCCCCGGAACCAGGCCTTTCAGCAGCCGGCGCACTGCCCCGCGTGCCCCGATGTCCACCCCCGCGACACGAAGCGCCACATGCTGATTGACATGGTCTTCATGCAGATCAACGTCGTTGACGCGCACCACCTTGCGTCCATGGACGTCGATAATCTGCTGATCGAGCAGGTCCCGCTCCAGCAGCAGCAGGCCCTCGTGCCCGGGCTCGGGAAGCCACTCGGCCACCGGCTTGGCGGCGCGAATGCCGCCATCAATCGAAGCCACGTCGCTGAAAGGCAGGAGCTTGGGTCCTTGCCGGGTCTTGACCACCAGGGCCGCCACCCGCAGCGGGTCTTCCTGCGGCCGGATGGCGACTTCGCGCACCCGCCCGCTGGCGCCGGCCGGGTCGTACACCGGCGCTCCCAGCAGATCGGTTAGCGCTACGTTGGCCATGAGCCTGAGAATACAAAAGAGATGAGCGCGAATCCAGAAGGGTTTTCGGCGTTTTCACCGCCTGAAACATAGATCGGGCCAAGTAGCCCTTGTTCAAGTCTGCTCCGGCCAGACGCGGGTGGCTTTGGCTTCACCCCTTGTCAGGGTCCTTGCGGTCTTCGCGCGTTTCAGGCGTGACCGGACCATATATGATGACTTACGCTGACAAGGCACCTATCCCATAGGCAAACCAGCGCCCTGCCTGTCACTCACCTGAGATCGGACAGCTTCGAGTGTCTCCTCCGCCTCTCGCAACCGGGCGCGCAATGCTTGCACGCCCCTATGGTGGACGCACCGGGCCGGCACTCATGGGGCCTCCGCTACATCCAGCAACTGCATTCCCACCATGACCCGCTCATGGGAAAGGTCTCCGATCACCCGCCGCAGCGGCGCTGGCAACACCAGCGTGGGCGTGGCCACGATGTTCTCGCTCACCGCCAGCACCGGCGTCTGGTACACGTCTATGATCTGCAACTCATAGCGGCCCTTGATGTGTTCCTCGCACACGCTTTTCACATTGCTGATGGCGTTTTTGGAATGCTCGCTGGCCCCGGCTACGAACAAGCGCAATACGAAATGGGGGCGGATTTCCTCGCCTTCTTTGGCCACCACCGGCTCTGCAGGCGCATTCATAGCCGCTCACTCCTTTCCCGAAGCGATGCGGATGTCCAGTCCTACCAGCACGCGCTCTGTGTTGCTGAGGTCGCCGATCATCTTGCGCAGCGGCGGCGGCAGGTTGCGCACCAGCGTGGGTACCGCCAGAATCTGATCGCCGGCCGCCAGTTGCGGCTGCTTCGCCAGGTCAATCACCTCAATGCGGTATCGCCCTTTCAGGTGCTCATCGCAGATTTTGTGCAGGTTGGCAAAGGCCGCGACCGACTTGGGAGTGTGTCCAGCCACGTAGAGCCGCAACTCCCAGCAGGTTGTCGTCTCGCCGGCGGCTTCGCAAACAACCGTCATGCTTGACTCCTTTCCTCACCCGGACTGCACAGCGCACCGCCTTCGCGGGAAATCGTCATAGCCTCACGATTGGCTCTTGCCCGCTCGTTCGTATGCACAATGTTCTGGATAGAGGCCGTGACTTCCCGTTCCTCATCCTCAAGCTGGCGGCGCAAGCCCCCGATCTGCTCCTCTATTTCCTGCCGCCGCCGTTCCAGTCGCAGCCGCTTGCGCTCGACGTCCTCTTTCCGCCCCAGCGCCGCTTCCGCCTGCCGGGCCTCGTATTCCCGGCGCGCCGAACCGGTCAGAACTCCCGCCTCGCTGACGCACACATCCACCAGATCCACCCCTGCATCGGTCAACAGGAATTCGCGGATTTGAGCGGAATGGGCCGTACCCCGCGATTTCAGCAGATACAGAACCCGCGTGCGTTCCCCGTTCTGCTCCAGGCTGCGCAGCAGCAGCCAGCAGTCAATCAGGGAGGATATGCCGGCTTCGCTTTGCTCCACCGCATGCTCAGCCAGCGTCAGGCTGGTAAAGAATGCCGTAACCTGCTCCATTTTCAGAAAGTCAATAAGCCGCGTCAGCATGGATTTGACTTCCTGATGCGAGCCTACGGCGACGAAATCGGTCATGGGATCGAGCACGATCACCCGGGGCCTGAACTCCTCCACCTTCCCTAATATGCCCGCCAGATGCGTTTCCAGACCGCAGAGCGAGGGACGGGAGGCATGAAAGCGCAGCAGGTCCCGCTCCATCCACGGCGCCAGGTCGATGCCGATGGACCGCATGTTGCGGATGATCTGTTCCCGCGACTCCTCAAAAGCGAAATACAGGGCGCGTTCCCCGCGTTCACAGGCGGCGCGCACAAAGTGAGCCGCCAGGCTGGTCTTGCCTGTGCCTGCCGCCCCCGATACCAGAATCGTGCTGCCCCGGTACACACCGCCTCCCCGCAACATCGCATCCAAGCGGGGAACTCCGGTGGAGATGCGCTCGCTGGGAGCGGGACAATCCAGCCCTACGGAAGTGATGGGAAAAACCGAAATGCCCCTCCGGTCGATAAGAAATGGGTACTCGTTCCCGCCGTGAGCTGAACCGCGGTATTTGACCACCCGCAAGTGCCGCATCGAGACCTGGTTTTCCAGTTGGTGGTCCAGCGCGATGACGCAATCCGCCACATACTCTTCCAGTCCGTTGCGGGTGAGCCGGCCATCGCCGCGCTCGCCTGTAATCAGCGCCGTGAGTTGCTGCTCTTTCAGCCAGCTGAACAATCTCCGCAACTCGGAGCGCAGCAGGTTCTGGTCCTTAAGGCTGGAAAACAGCGCCTCTATGCTGTCCAGCGCGATGCGGCGGCCGTGCACCCGCTGCAGCGCGCACTCGATGCGCACGAATAATCCCGCCAGGTCGTACTCTCCGGCTTCCTCAATTTCGCCCGGTTCGATGCGCACCCAATCAATGGCCAGCCGGTTCTCAGCGCATAGCTGCTGCAAGTCAATTCCCATGGAAGCCATGTTGGTCGCCAGGTCCTGCGCGTTCTCTTCAAACGCGACAAACACTCCGGGTTCGCCATAGCGGGTGATGCCGTTCACCAGAAATTGCATCGCCAGAATGGTCTTGCCGCTGCCCGCGTCGCCGCATACCAGCGTGGGCCGCCCGCGCGGCAAGCCTCCGCCTGTAATCTCATCTAATCCTTGGAGCCCGGTGGGGCATTTCTCCAGTTCCGCTTGCCGTGCTGCTACGCCTGCCGCCATGTACCGTCACCTCTTGCCATTGGCAATGGCCAGCGCCTGAGACGCGCACCGGCTATGAACTCACTTTAAGTTGTCTGCGTAATTGTGGTCACGACGGAAGAGCGGGCCTCTACCCTCCGTGTTTCCCGTTTTGCTTTCCAATCTGCTTTGGGAACCCACACTCTGAGGGCACCTTCATTTCACTTCCTCCCGCGGCGCCAACACCCTTTCCACCGCCCAGATCAGCGCCGTTCCATCCGTCAGATTCGACTTGACCAGGTAGCTGGCCGCGCCTTCCAGCTTCAGCTTCTCCTCGTTGCTTTGCGGCAGACTGCTGAGCACGAGTACGGGAATTCGGGCGGTCACGGCATCGGCTTTCAACAGCCGCAGTACCTCCAGGCCGCTGACTTTGGGCAGCAACATATCGAGAACGATGACATCAGGCGGACTCTGGCGCACCAGGGATAGACCCTGCTCTCCATCAGCCGCAGTGCGGACCTGGTAACCCGCATGGGTGAGCACCTGCTTGAAGGCAATCCTCAAGTCCAGGTTGTCCTCGACGAGAGCAACGACCTTAGCCATGTAACTTCCCTTCACGCACGCCGGAATCCATCGCCGCTGGGCCCCTCAGCGGCGAACCTGGGCTGGATCCAGGGCGGCGCGTATGCTGCGCAGCAACTGATTATTGTCGGCGGGTTTCTGGAAAAAAGCGTAGGCGCCCGCGTCCAACGCCCGTTGTCGGTTCTCCACCACGTCCCGTGCGCTCAACACGATCACCGGTATGCACCCCAGGGCCGGATGCTTCTGGAATCTTTCCATCACCACATAACCATCCCCTGCGGGTAAGCCGATGTCGAGAATCACCAGGTCGGGATGTTCCTTCACCGCTACCGTCACGGCCGAAATGGCGTCAGCCGCAAACAGCACTTCATAGCCGTTAGCGCGCAAACGCACGTTCAATCCTCGCCGGATGTCCGCATCATCGTCCACAACCAACACCTTGGTTGCCATTTCCGCACTCTCCTTTGTCTCCATCCCATGGGTGGCCTTTATTCACGGCTGGGCCGGTCCCCCGGGCTTAATAACTCGCGAATTCTTCCTAACAGCTCCTCGTTATCCACCGGCTTCTGGCAAAACACCTGGGCGCCAGCTTCCTTTACCCGCTGCTCATTGGCCCGTCGGTCGCGCGCGGAGAGCACAATTACTGGAGTGGCGGCGAATTCGCCGGAAGCGGCCAACTTGCTCAAAACGACATAGCCATCCTCCCCCGGCAAGCCCAGGTCCAGGATGATCAGGTCAGGCCTCTGCCTCTCTACCTCCGCCAGACCGGAGGAAGCATCGCCCGCAAAACCGACGCCGTAGTGGTTGGCGGCCAGGCGGATGCCAAGGCCGCGTCGCACGTCAATATCATCTTCGATCACCAGAATCCTCTTATCCGGCATCTCATCCCTCCGCCGCCGAGCTGCCAAGTCTTGCCAGCGCCTCCAAGTTGTGCGTAACCACTTTCAGCAGTTCCTCGTTGTCCGCATCGGCCAGCGATGGAGGCAATTCCAGGAAGGTGTAGTCCACGGAAAAAACCAGGCCCGTCCGTTGGTTCTGTTCCCAGCGCTGCAGCTGTTCCCGCAGGCGGTTGGCCAACACTGGCGCGCCATCGGGCTTGGTAACAGCGAAGATGAGGCACCGTCCAGCCTTGTGCGCTCCCCCGGTTTTGGGCAGAAGAACATCCAGGTCGGGTAGCGTGCAGCGCTGTACCACCTGCCGCACCTCGTGGCAGAGTCCTTCCGGTGGCGAAGTCTTTGCGCCCACAGCTTCACAGGAAGCGGTCACGGTAAACAGGGCGGCTGAGTAGCTGCTCGACCGCAGTTTGGGCATCAACGGAGCAATCAGAGTGGATAATGACGCAGTTGGCAGGGTGAAGCAGAAGCAACTCCCACGGCCGGGCTCGCTGTTCACCCAGATCTTCCCGCCCTGCCGCTTGACCAGTTCTTTGCAGATGTAGAGCCCGATTCCCAGCCCCTTGCGTCCGGCCTCGGTGGGAGTGGCTATCTGGTACAGGCGCTCGAAAATCTTCTCCACTGCCTCCGGCTGCAATCCGCATCCGGTATCTTCCACCTCCAGCAGCAAAAAGCCCTTGTGCTCCTCCCCGGCCTTTGCTCGGGCGGTAATGTGGCCATGGGCGGGAGTGAACTTGATCGCGTTCTGCACCAGGTTGGTCAGAATCTGGCGCACGCGGGCAGGGTCGGCATATACCAGGGGAAGGCTGGCAGGCAATTCAGCTTTCAGCAGGATTTCCTTTTCTGCCGCGCTCGGAGCTGAGCTGTTCACCACCTCCTCAATAGCGGCGCGGATGCAGGTCCATTGCGGCTCCACCGTGAGCTTGCCCGTTTCCGCGCGGGTAATCTCCAGCAGGTCGTCAATCATGGCGTGCAGCTGGCGGACGTTTCTCCCCGTGATCTGCACGAATTCCTTCTGGTCGCTATTGAGCGGTCCGGCAATCTCATCGTTGAGGATGGAAACAAATTGGTAGATGGCGGTCAGCGGCGAGCGCAGTTCGTGCGACACGTGGGAGAGAAATTCGTCCTTGATCCGCATTTGTTCCCGGCGGCTTTGTTCCAGCGCGTCCTCTGCGCGTTTGAGCTCGCTGATGTCGGAGACCAACAGTGACACCGCGGGCACGCCGGCGCAGCGCACTACATGAAACGACAGTTGCACCGGTATATTGCCTGTCTGTCCCGCTCGCAGAGTGAATTCACCGCGACTGCTGCCTCCCGCTCCCTCCCCCAGAAGAGTTGAGAATCGTTCTTGTTGCTCGTTGCCGATGTAGCGTTGGAAGGAACAGCCGACCAGTTCCTCGCTGCGAGCGCTAACGATCTCCGCAAAACGCGAATTGCAGTAAAGGATGGTGCCGTCATGTGCCAGGGTCAGCGCCCCCTCATTCATTGACTCCAACAGCAACCGATAAGGTTCTTCTGTTCCCTGCAAGGCCACAATCTCGCCCGCGCTTTCGTGCTGCTGCACAAATGCGTCAACCTCGCCACTGGAAATGGCACGCAGTACGTCTTCTGCTTCGCCGGACTGGGCAGGAATTTCCAGGCTCAACAACACCTCCTCAGTGTTGGAAAGATCGCCGGCAATTTTTTTTCTCGGCAGAGGGCGGCTACGCAGCACGGTGGGAATGGCTATAATCTGCTCCAAGGCCGCCATCTCCGGTTTCTGCAGCAGATCAACAATTTCCAGTTCGTATCGCGCTTGTAGGTGCTCATCGCAGATTCGCTGCAGGTTGCTCAGCGCGGCCAGTGACTTCGGCGTTTGCCCGGCAACGTAGACCCGCAGCTCCCATATCGCGGCAACGCCCTTCATCGAGACTGCCGGTTCTTTGCCCGTGCGTGCTGAGCTGGTCATGCGTTGAAGCACAAAATCGGCGATGGCGGTCGCAGGCGACAACGCCCCTGCTCCACTGCCCACAGTTTCTGCTGGCTGGCTATTTTTCCCCGTGAGCGATGGCCAGAATCCCGTTACTAAGGTCAGAAGCGACATCTCTGGGCGGAACAGTGCCAGTTTGGAATGCTCCCGAGACCCGTCTGTTTGACAAGTTCCCTCTCCCACAGGCAAACTAGCGCCCTGCCTGCACTCACCTGCAATGGTGCAAGGAGGCCCGCGTTCTCAAGCATTGGAGCCAGCCTTCAGGCGGTGGATCGGACCGGTTGAAAACTTCGCATATGGTCGGCAAACGGGTTTCCTTGACCCTCGACTCCACGCTCGACAGCGTCAATAGCGCCGAGGAGTCGGCTACCCGCTTTGCTTCCGGAGCCGGTTTCGACGAAGACGAAATTGCCAGGATTTCCATGGCCGTGCGCGAGGCTACGGTCAATGCCGTTTTGCACGGCAATGCCTACGATCCCGCCAAGAAGGTCGGCCTGGTCCTGGAACGTACCCGTGATTCCATGGTCATCACCATTACCGACCAGGGACAGGGCCTGGATCCCGGCAAGATTCCCGACCCGCTGGCCCCGGAAAACCTGTTAAAGCAGTCGGGGCGGGGGATTTTTCTCATACGCGCCTTTATGGATGAAGTGCAGATTCGCATGCTTCATCCCGGAACCGAAATCAAACTCATTAAGCACGTCCCCGGCGTAGCCGGCGACAGCAAGGAGGCTTCCCAGTGACCATGAAGGCCAACACCCGACAGGTGGATGGGGTGACCATTGTCGATCTCAGCGGACGTATCACGCTGGGAGAAGGCAGCGTCATCCTGCGCGACACGGTGCGCGACCTGGTGGGCAAAGGTAGTAAGAAGATTCTGCTTAATCTCGGCGAAGTCAATTACATCGATAGCTCCGGGATCGGCGAGCTGGTCAGCGCTTTTACCAGCGTGCGCAATCAGGGCGGCGAACTGAAACTGCTCAACCTGACCAAAAAGGTTCACGACCTGCTGCAGATCACTAAGCTTTATACCGTCTTCGATGTGAAGGACGACGAGACGGCAGCCATCAAGTCGTTCAAATAGTCCTACCTCAAAGGTTCCAAAAGCGAACTGGGACGGAGACTGGCCGATGCTGGTTTCCGTCTGCTCGCCCTACCCTGCTCTAAAATCAGCAGTGAAGGAGGTCTCATGTCCTCCTCCGCTCTGATCGTCTGGCTGCTCCTTGCCCCGCTGGCCGCCGCCGACTGCATTTCCATGGAGCAGGCCGCCCAGCGCATCGGCGATTCCCTGTGCGTCAAAGGCAAGGTTCTGCGCGTCAGCGAGGGCGCCAGCGGCGTAACCTTCCTGAATTTCTGCGCCGATTACCGCACCTGCCCTTTTACTGTCGTGGTTTTTCCCCGCGACCTGCGCCACGTGGGCGATGTGCGCCAGCTCGCCGGCAAGGAAATCCAGATCCACGGCACCATTCGGGCCTATGATGGCCGCCCGGAAATCATCCTGCGCGAAGCCCGGCAGCTGCATGGGGCAGTCCGCAAACTACCGCCCCTGCCCAAAGACTACGACGTGCAGCGGCGCGGACGCTTTAGCGCCGGAAGGTTCCAGCATCCCACCTCCACGCGTAAGCCCGCGCGCTTCCCCAAAAGGTCTTCTTCGGGGGTCCCCGTGGAAGAGCCGCCTGATCCCGGCGCAGTGCCGGAATGATGAGAGTTTCCAGTTTCGAGTTGCAAGCTTCAAGTTTCTGACAAGGTTGCGCCAATCCTCACGTTCCGGCGATGCCCAGAAAAAGCGGTTCGCAATGACTCACAGACCGCAACTCGAAACTTGAAACTCGAAACTTTACGGCCGCTCAGACGCTGTTTGTCCTTCGTTCACCGCCACTGGCGGCGCAAACTTCATGCCGAAGAACAGTACCGCTGACGACAACGCGATAGCGACCACGGCGCTGCGGAATCCCGACTGCAGTGAGCTGCGGTCGGAGATGTAGCCGATCAGCGTGGGAGAAAGCGCATCGCCGAGCAGGTGAATGGTGAAAAGATTTACCGCGACCGCGGTGGAGCGGATGTGCGCTCCCACGGAATTGACCACCGCGGCATTGAGTGGGCCGGTGTTCAGCAGCAGCAGGAATTCGGCGGCGAAAATCGCCGGAAACATCACTCGCCCGGTGAAGTACAGGGCGAGGATCATGGCGGGGATCCCCAACGTCATGCTGGCGGCGGAAAGCAGGTAATAGGCGCTGGCCGTGCGCCGGAGCAGCCTGTCGCCCAGCCAGCCGCCCACCAGCGTCGCCACGGTTCCATTGAAGGCCGTAATTACCCCGAACAGCTGATTGGCGTGCTGCAGCGGGTAATGGCGCACGCGCGAGAGGAAAGTCGGCATCCATACTGACAGCCCGCCTAAGGCGAACGTCATCATGGCCATACCCAGGGTGGCGGTCCAGAAAGCGGGATTGCGCGCCAGCCCGCGCAAGCTGCGGCGCTCCGTCGTCTCCGCCAGGCGATCGCAGCGTCCGCGCTCCGGTTCGGGAACCAGCAGCAGGAGCAGGGCCAGTGCCATGCCCGGCAGGCCCGCCACGTAGAAGGGCGCGCGCCAGCCATAACGCGGCCCCAGTTGCCCGCCCACGATGTAGCCCAGCGCCGTGCCCACCGGAATGGCGATGTAGAAGAGCGAAAAGATGCGTCCGCGCTTCTCTTCCCCGAACAGGTCGGCAAGAAAGGAAGGAGCGATGGTGACAAATGTCGCTTCGCCAATGCCGACTATGGCGTGGCGCAGCAATAGGGCGTCGAAGCTGTACGTCACCGCCGTCAGCATGGTGGCTATGCTCCACACCACGGCGCCGGTAATGATGATGACCCGCCGCGGATAGCGATCAGCCAGCAGCCCCATAACCGGCGCCGCCACCATGTAGCAGAGGAAGAAGGCGGTGGTCAGAAATCCGAACTGGGCGTCGCTGCGGTGAAATTCAGCCTGCACCAGCGGTTGCACCGCAAAAAGCACCGAACGGTCGATGTAGTTGAGGAAGTTCAGCGCCGTCAGCAGGAGCAGGGCAAGCCGTGCATGTGAGCCTGGGCGCATGAGGCCTGATTGTAGATGGCGGATTACAGATTGACGATTTCTGAGGTGGTTCGCGGTCCGGGCGATAATCGGCAGCCAGGAGAGCCCTTGCGCCGCCCCCATGGTGCTCGCCTGAACAACAAACATTACTACCGTTATCTTCGCAGCCTTACTTCCGCTTCCTACTATGGCCGATGGGTGAGGATCAGGCTACAACCAGAATCGCCCACATCGCTGGCGGTGTGGGTGCTTGGGTTCGCCCTGGCGCTTTGCTGCA
>Ga0070734_10004482_pt1 | contig 13211 bp, 12 predicted proteins | sample Coa_R1_8_FD_66444 | JGI IMG/M metagenome (GOLD analysis project Ga0070734, IMG submission 66444) | Surface soil microbial communities from Centralia Pennsylvania, which are recovering from an underground coalmine fire - Coalmine... | ecosystem: Environmental > Terrestrial > Soil > Unclassified ...
TTGAGGCCTGCTGCTGGGCATCCGCCTCGGCGCGCTGCTTCAGTCCCTGCGCCTCAAGAGCGAGGTACAACCCACGGGTCAGAAAGGCGAAGAAGGGCCCCAGAAGGCCCGAGAAATCGAGTGAGAGGTGGCCCGGCTGCCGCTGGCAGCCCACTCGATCGAGTGACGTGCGGTTACGAGTATGCCAGGGCCTCGCGTTATCCAGGTGAAGCTCCGACCCTCCTCGAGCTCTGTAATCTGCCAGCGCGGCCCGCCGCCCTGCAGGATTTGATGGGACATGGCAATAACTGATGATGAGCGGAAGGTTCGGCTTCGACCTCCGAAGCCTCGTCGCTCAAAGGACGAGCGCATTAGTTGGTCTAGCGGATTCAAGCTGCTCATGCATTACGCTCGCAGCACGCGAAAAGCCCGCAACCGCGGCACCTACGGCGGAAAAGGGCGAAACACGCGTCTGTACATGCAGCGTTGCGCCGTCTGCATGAGAGGGGCCCAATCCACGAATCTTCAGCGCGGATTCCTACGGCCCGCGAGACCGCCAGCTCGCGAACATTCTCGACAACATGATTGCGGTTCGCCGTCTGGCTGTGATGGTGGCGCTGATGGTCGCCAACGCCCCGGCCAAGAGCGCAGCCTTGAATATGACACCGGCGTTACGCTGACCAAGGATCCTGACGGCCGCATGACCTACGGCGGCAGCTCCGGGGGAGCGATGGCGCTCAGGATGGCTTGGTACCGCACGGAACGTTACCATCGCATCCTCTCCTATTCCGGCACCTTCGTCGAATCGGCGCGAGGGCCCTGAAGCGCCTCATGGAGCTTACGAGTACCCGGAACATTTCTTCCCCGACAATCCGGTGAAACCGCTTCGTCTCTGGATGCACGTCTCGGAAAACGACATAGGCGCCAGAAGCGCCTCGGCTGACCGGCGCAACTGGGTCATAGCCAATCAGCGCCTAGCAGGCGTGCTGAAAGCCAAGGGCTATGACTACCAGTTCGTGTACGCCAAGAATGCAAGTCACGTCGACGCAAAGGTGATCCATCAGACTCTGCCGCAAGCGCTCGAATATGGGTGGAAGGACTACCCGATTTCCGGTAAGTAGTCCCCCTCCAGTGCTCGCCCAAAATTCTACCGCAGGCGCTTGCCGGCTCCGATGCTCGGCTCGCGAAGTCTGATTGCGGGTACTATGGCATCCCTGTATACTGCCTGCTGTGCGCGCGCCCTTCGTACTTTTCATTCTGGCGAGTTGTCTGGATGCACAGTGGATCACCGTTCGTACCGAAGGCGTTCCACGGACCAAAGACGGGAAGCTCGACCGAGCGGCCCCGGCGCCACGTACGTCTGATGGCAAGCCCGATTTCTCCGGCTTGTGGTACCCTGGCGGCGAGCGCCAGCCGTGCGGCGCGAAACCGGAGGATTGCATCGAACAAGGCCTCGGCAAGTCTCTGGAGGGCGGTTCGGATCTGCTGTTGCGCGGCCTGAACATCGCATACGGGATGGAAGGCGGACTGCCTTATACACCGTGGGCGGCGGAATTGATTCGGCAACGCGACGAGCGAGCTGGACTCGATGACCCGCACGTTCGATGCCTGCCTTCGAATCCGCCGCGCATGTTCAACCTTCCCCACATCACGCGGATCATTCAGACGCCGAAACTGCTGGCGATGCTCAACGAGTTCAATGCCAGCTATCGCCAAGTCTTTATGGACGGACGCAAACTGCCAGAGGACCCCACTCCTTCCTGGAACGGGTACTCCGTCGGTCATTGGGAGAAAGACACCTTGGTAATTGAAACAATCGGATTTCGAGACGATCTGTGGCTAGATATGCGCGGAGATCCTCTGACCAACTCCGCGAAGATGACCGAGCGGATTCGCCGGCCGAACTTCGGAACGTTGGACATCCGAGTGACAGTGGATGATCCCAAGGCTTACACGATGCCTTGGACGGTTCCTCTAGAGGCTCGGGCGGTAGTGGATACCGAGATGATTGACGAAGTCTGTCTGGAGAACGAGAAGAGCTTCCAACATATGCAGACGCTCAAGTAGGCACCAATCAATCTGGTGCAATGATCCATCGTTCAGAAAGAAGAACGCTATGACAATGGCAAAACCGATGCTGCTACTTTTATTCACACTTGGACCATCCCTCGTTGCGCAATCCGCTGATACGGGAACGGCCCACAAAGCGGCAGCTACGGCGCTGTTGAACTCAAACAACATAGGCGCGGCTCACCTGGCCTGCCCGGCGACCATCTTGCCGCTATCGACTGCGAATTCGCCAGCGGGTCCCGGCCGGGGTAGAGGAACTGGGGCTCCTGGTGCTGCAGGCGCAGGCCGGGGCCGCGGTCTGGCGGCGACGCCTCCCAAGGAAAACTGGTATGCCGAAGGCGGTCAGGTGTTCGATAACCTCTACATGCTAACGACCAAGGCGAACAGCGCCTGGGCAGTCAAGACTTCCGCGGGCATCATTCTGGTCGACACGCTTTTCGGCTACGCTGCGCAGGACGAGATCGTGGACGGCATGAAGAAGCTGGGTCTCGACCCGGCCGATATCAAATACATCATCGTGAGCCACGCGCATGGCGACCATGACGGCAGCGTCAAATTCCTGCAGGATACCTATCATCCCCACGTGATTATGGGCGCGAAAGATTGGGAATTGGCCGATCGAGAGGCCACTCCTCCGCAGCATGACATGGAAGCCAGCGACGGCCAGAAGCTAACGCTAGGCGACACGACTGTCACCATCTACATCACTCCTGGACACACGGGAGGCACTCTTTCCGTGTTCGTTCCGGTAAAGGATCACGGGCGGCCGCACCTGGCGATGGAGTGGGGCGGTACCGCGCTCAGCGGTACGACTTCGAAGGAGATGCTCGATTCATACATTTCCAACGCCAAGCGCTTCAAAGACCTTAGCGACGGCTTGGGCGCCGATGTGATTATCGGCAATCACACCGAATACAACGACGCATTGAACCGGCTGGAGCGCACCAAGGCACTCAAGCCCGGAGAGCCGAACCCGTGGATCGTGGGCAAGGCTGAGGTCGACAAATACCTCACTGTCGTCCAGGAATGCGCCGAGTCGTGGCTCGCGATCGACGAGGGGCGTCCATGAGACCAGGCGGCTGAACCAACGGTCCGATGGTTCCTTCACAAATTGGTACAGAGATGACACATAAACGATTCATCGGCAAGGTTCTTGCATTTACGGCATTTCTTCCCGTCCTGACTTCTCAAGTATGGGCGCAGAGGGGAGCCGGCGGTGCCGACTGGCTCTACCACAGCGGCGATGCCGGCGGCACCAAGTATTCGCCTCTGGATCAGATCGATGCGTCCAATGTAAACAAGCTGAAGATTGCCTGGCGCTGGACTTCGCAGAACTACGGTCCGCGTCCTGACTACAACCTGGAAGTGACGCCGCTCGCCGTCAATGGAAGGCTGTACTTTGCTGCGGGCTTGCAGCGCGCCGCGATCGCCGTCGACGGCGCCACAGGCGAAACCCTCTGGGCGTATCATCTCGAAGAAGGCGAACGGGGCGAGCGCGCGCCTCGCAACAACAATCGCGGCGTAGCCTACTGGGCGGACGAACGCGGACACGGACGGGTCCTCTTGATTACGCGCGGCTACCACCTGGTCGCCTTGGATGCGGACACCGGAGTGCCGGTAAAGGACTTCGGCAGCGACGGCATCGTAGATCTGTGGGTGGGGCTGCTCGAAGGAACTGGACGCCAAGTTGAGCCCGGCCAGATTGGAGCGAGTTCGCCGGCGATCGTCGTGGGCGATGTCGTGGTGGTGGGCGCGGCGATGTTATCCGGCGGCGCTCCGCGTTCTAAAACGAACGTGCCGGGCTTCGTGCGCGGTTACAGTGCGCGCACCGGAAAACTTCTTTGGACCTTCCACACCATCCCTCGCTTGGATGAATTCGGCAACGATACCTGGAAGGACGACTCCTGGCAATACACCGGCAATACCGGTGTTTGGGCGCCCATGGCAGCGGATCTGGAACTCGGCTACGTCTACCTGCCGGTGGAGATGCCGACGGGCGATTACTACGGCGGTCATCGGCCTGGCGACAACGTCTTCGCCGACAGCCTGGTATGTCTGGATGCGAAGACCGGAAAACGCATCTGGCATTTTCAAGCGGTTCATCATGATATTTGGGATTGGGACTTGGCATCGCAGCCGGTGCTGATGGATGTGACCATCGAAGGCAAGCCCGTCAAAGCGGTCGCCCAGGTGACCAAGCAAGGCTTGATCTTCGTATTCGACCGGGTCACCGGTAAACCGGTATGGCCCATTGAGGAGCGGCCTGTTCCCCAATCAACCGTGCCCGGGGAAGTCACTTCGCCGACCCAGCCCTTTCCCACCAAGCCTCTGCCATTCGACCGCAGCGGTATTGGTCCGGATGATGTGAACGACCTCACGCCGGAGATCAAAGCCGAAGCCTTACGAATCATCTCCGGTTACAAAATCGGACCCCTCTATACGCCGTCTATCGTGCAAGGCGAGGGCGGAAAGAAGGGGACACTGATCGTGCCGCACAACCAGGGCAGCGCGAATTGGCAGGGCGCGGCGGCGGATCCTGAAACGGGTATGCTCTACATCCCGTCGGAGACCACGTGGTGGGCCAGCGCCATGGCGCCCGGCTCGACTCGGGGCAGCGATATGAATTATGTGGACGTTTTTGTGCGCGTCGATACGCCGTTCGGGTTGCCATTGGTCAAGGGACCTTGGGGCCGGGTCACGGCGATCGATATGCACACCGGCGATCACGCATGGATGGTTCCCAACGGGCACGTGCCGAAGACCGTTGCGGAGAGTCCGAAGCTGGCGGGAGTGGACCTCAGCGGCATGGGGCAGCCCGAACGTGCTCCGTTGCTGGTGACCAAGACGCTGCTCTTTTCGGGCGACGGAAGCGGGATGTTTTCTTCAGGGCCCGGCGGCGGCGGTCCGCTGTTCCGCGCATTGGACAAGGCCACCGGCAAGACGTTGCACGAGATGAAACTGCCGGCGAACGAGACAGGGATTCCGATGACCTACCTAGCAAATGGGAAGCAGTACATCGTGGTGGCGATCGGGAATCGGGACTTCCCGGCAGAGCTGGTAGCGTTGACGCTGCCCTAATAATGACGGAGGTGTGGTTTGCCGTTTCGAGTATTGCTGATCTCATTGGCCCTAACTCTTAAAGCTCAGACTTCTCAGCCCACGGATATCGATCCTGCGTCGTTTTCGCGCTTCCCCGCTGTTCAACGCGGCGATCTGAAGACCGATGCGGATCGCGCAGTGTACGACTCTGTCGTCGGAACGGCGCCGCGCGCAACCCCGCTGCTCGGCCCTGGAGGCGTGTCCCTGTACAGTCCTGGAGCAGCGGTTCCCATCGATCGTCTCAATCGCTACCTGCGCAACGAAAGCGTGATTGGCCGGAAGTTTTTCGAGCTATGCGCCCTCGTCGGGGCATCCGAACTCGATCAGCAGTACGAGTGGACCGGGCATGAAGCTGCCGCGCTGCAGTTCGGAGTAAGCCAGAAAGCGGTGGATGTGATCAAGTTCAACCGCGCCGTGGACGGATTGGATGAAAAAGAGACGGTGGTGATTCAGATGGGACGCCAGATTCTGCGCCAGCACAAGCTGAACCCTGAGCTCTTCGCGCACGCCGTACGGCTCTTCGGGCGCCAGGGAACGCTGGAACTCTCCGTCACGATAGGCGACTATGTGCTCGCAGGCATTATGTTGATCACGGCAGACCAGCAGTTGCCCCCGGACCGGCCGCCGTTGTTGCCGGCCCGGTGATTTTAGATGCGCTTACTTTCCTGAAACCGGGTAGTCCTGCCACACATATTCCAGCGCTTGCGGCAGCGTCTGACTGATCACTTTCGCGTCGACGTGACCGGCGTTCTTGGCGTAAACGAACTGGTAGTGGTAGCCCTTGGCCTTGAGCACGCTTGCAAGGCGCTGATTCGCGATCACCCAATTGCGCCGGTCGGCCGAAGCGGATTTTGCCCCGATATCGTTTTCCGAAACGTGCATCCAGATGCGGATCGGCTTCACCGGATTATCGGGAAAGAAATGTTCCGGGTACTCGTAAGCTGCGTGCGGCGCCTCCGGGCCCTCGCGCAGATCGACGAAGGTGCCGGAATAAGACAGCACGCGATGGTAACGGTCGTTGCGGAACCACGCCATGGTGAGCGCCATCGCTCCGCCGGAGCTGCCGCCGTAGCTCATGCGGCCGTCAGGATCCTTGGTCAGCGTAACGCCGGTTTCTTTTTCGACGCGCGGCAAAATTTCGGTTTCCACAAAATCGGCGAACACCGGTGACACGGTGTCATATTCAAGGCTGCGCTCCTGGCCGGGGCCGTTGGCGACCATCACGGCTACCATCACAGGCAGACGGCGATCCGCAATCATGCTGTCGAGAATGTTCGCCATTTGGCGGTCGCGCACGCCATAGGAGTCCGCGCTGAAAATGAACGGAGCAGGTCTCCCCGGAACGTACTGCGCCGGAATATAGACAGAGACCAGCCGGTCAAACGGGCCGTCGACGCCGGGAAACACCTTGCTGCTCGCGGAATTCATATAGAACTCGATCAACTTGCCGTGCGGAATTCCGACGCGTAGCTTTTGCTCGGGCGCGGGCGTGTAGTCGGGACCGGTCGAAAAATCCCCGTCGCCGGCACCCTTAACAAAAGCCGGTAAGCTCTCCAGTTTCGCGATATCCGCGAGATCTTCGGGAGTCGCTGGGTTGCCCGCCCGTTGGCCACCCTTTGCGCCGCCCCGTCCGCCAGCCGCGGGCGGCGCGGGAGCTTGAGCAAGAATGCCCGCCGAAGCGATCAAGAAGCACGCGATAAAGCCGGTCAGGTATCGTCGATTCATTGTGGTCTCCGTGAGTTGAGAATCGCCCTCGTGCAGGGCTCGATGGCAGTTGGCAGTCTAACAAAAAATGCGGTACCGGGTGGCAACTAGTTCTTGCAGTTATCATGTTGATCACGGCAGACCGGCAGTTGCCCCAGGACGGCCACGGTGATTGCCGGTCGGGAGAATTAGCTGACGGTCGTTTATAGGAGACATAGCATGAAACTGTGGATCGCTTCTGGAGCCGGTGTGTTCCTGCTTGCTGGTCTTGGATTGTGGGCCCAGGCGCCCGGGAGAGCTCCGGCTACTGCGTCGGCGAAGCCTACCGCGGGCGTGCTCGTCGAGTATACCGCCGCGCAGTCGGCGCAAGGCAAACTCGCATACGATCAGAACTGCGCCTCCTGTCATGGACGAACCTTGGATAACGGCGAGTTCGGTCCAGCGCTGCGTAGCTCCACATTCAACATGAATTGGGCTGGCGGAACAGTCGGCGACCTGGTGCAGTACATGTCGATGAAAATGCCTCCGGCCGCTCCTGGATCGCTGAACGCCGCCACATACGCGCAAATCGCGACTTACATGCTGCAACAGAATGGGATCGCGCCCGGCGCTCGCGAAATGCCCACCGCCGCTGCCGCATTGGCCGCCCTGCGCATTCCCGGCGCGGCCGAGCGGCGCGGCGCGCCCGGAGGCGGACTGACGCCGGGTGTGGCTCTGCCCAACGCTCCAGCGCGGAATACGCTCCTCGACCGCATGACGCCCGTTACGGACGCGACGCTCGCGAATCCGAGCCCCGGCGATTGGCTGACGTGGCGCCGCACTCTGGACAGCCAAGGCTACAGCCCACTCAAGCAGATCGATCGGAATAACGTGAAGAATCTGCGTCTGGCATGGAGCTGGTCCTTACCTCCCGGCCCCAACACCGCCGCGCCGCTAGTGCATGACGGTGTGATGTTCGTGCAAGGATACACCGATCAAGTTGAGGCTCTGGATGCCGCGACCGGAGACCTGCTGTGGCACTGGCAGAGGACTCTTCCGCAGGGAACTCGCCCCGCGGTAAAGAAGGGCATCGCGATTATGGGAGACACCATCTTCGCTGCTACGTCGGATGTGCACCTGGTCGCCTTGGACGCCCGCACCGGAGCGCTGCAATGGGATAGAGAGATCGGCCCGCAGACCTGGCAATTGACCGGTGGCCCTTTGGTCGCGAAGGGGAAAGTGATCATTGGCACGGGCGGACAGCATCCCGGCGGAAACTTCATCGTGGCCTTGGATGCGACGACCGGCGCGGAAGCCTGGCGCTTCCGGACCATTCCTCGGCCGGATGAGCCCGGCGGCAACACCTGGAACGGGCTGCCGACCGAAAAGCGCACTGGTGGGTCGTCGTGGGTGCCCGGCAGTTACGATCCCGCCTTGAACTTGGTCTACTTCGGCGTCGCTCAAACCTATGACACAGGGCCGCTGCGCATCAAATCGACCCAACCGGGGATGAGCAACGAAGCGCTTTACACGGACTCAACCCTGGCCCTGAATCCGGATACAGGAAAACTCGTGTGGCACTATCAGCATCTTTCGAACGATCAGTGGGACTTCGACTGGGTCTTCGAGCGTACGTTGTTAAAGCTCCCGATCAACGGCATAATGAAAACCGTATCAATGACCGCGGGCAAGATCGCACTCTACGATGTGGTGGAGGCCGATACGGGCAAGTACGCGTTTTCCTTCGACATGGGGTTGCAGAACGTTGTTACGGGTGTTGATCCTGTCACAGGGAAGAAGATGATCGATCCCGCGTTGATCCCGGGCGACGGAGAGGCCAAGTTGGTATGTCCGCACGCGGGCGGCGCGCGAAGCTGGATTCCGTCGGCCTATAACCCGGAGACGAAGATTCTTTACTCGCCTCTGGTTGAGTCTTGTATGGACCTGGTGCCGACGCCTCGCGACGAGCGAGGATTCCTCACCACGGGAGTCCGTGTCAGCATGCGGCCGCGCCCGGATAGCGATGGCAAGTATGGACGAATCCAGGCCACGAACGTGGAAACGCGCCAGACGGTTTTCATCCAACGTCAGCGGGCTCCAGAGACCTCCGGGATTCTGGCGACCGCGGGCGGATTAATCTTCAGCGGGTCAATTGACCGCTGGTTCAGCGCGCGTAACGATCAAACCGGTGAGGAACTGTGGCGCGTTCGTCTCAACGATGTGCCCGGGTCCGCGCCGGTAACGTTCGCCGTCGGGGGCAAGCAGTACATTGCGTTGACGGTTGGTAACGGCAGCGCGCATGCAACGACATGGCCGGGTCTGGTTCCTGAAATCCAGAATCCGCCCAACCGCGGCGGGTCGGTTTGGGTTTTTGAGTTACCTTAAAGGCGGCCTCGCCCTAATCATTCGATGGATCGCCGAGAATCCGCGAGATCTAAATAACGCCGGCTGCGCGCAGCGCGGATAATTCTTTGGACGTGTAGCCTAGCATCGCTCCGTAGATCTCATCGTTGTGTTCGCCGATGCCGGGTGCGGCCGGGTCAAAGCCCACGGCCGAGTCGGAAAACGAGACCGGCAGACCTGGACCATAGACGTCGGCTTCCGGGGCGGCCGGATGCCGAAGACGCACTGTTTCGCCTCTTGCGATTACTCGAGGATCGCGTACCGCCGTAGCGGGATTTCGAACCTCGGCGACCGGCACTCCGGCTCGAAAGAGAGTTTCTACGATTTCACTGGTTGGCCGGACGTGAGTGAAATCGCTAACGATGGAATCGACTTCGGTCACGTTGCGCACCCGTGCGTCGCGGGTTCGGAATCTCTCATCTTCGTTGAGTTCTGGCCGCCCAATTGCGGTGAAAAGCGCCGCAGCGAAGCCCTCTTGGGGCGCGCAAATAGCGACATGACCGTCCGCCGTTTGGTAAACACCGAACGGGGCCAGGCGCGGGACGGTCTGCCCGGTCCGCTGCGGCAAGCCGCATTGTTCCAGCAGGTCCAAAGGCTCGCAGGCAACCAGCGATGTCATCACGCCCAGCATGGACACGTCCACATGCTGGCCCACACCGGTACGCTGCGTCTGATGGAGAGCCGCAAGGAGTCCGATGACACCAAAGAGCGGCGTGCACAGGTCGGCGAACGGAATTCCGATACGAACGGGTGGGTCGCCGGCTGAGCCCGAACTCATCATCGCTCCGCTTAGCGCCTGGATAATCGTATCCATCGCTTTACCGGCTCCTTCGCCCTGCCTTCCAAAACCCGTGATCGAGCAATACACTAGACGTGGGTTGATGCGGTGCACGTCGGCATACCCTGCGCCCAACCGGTCAAGCGCGCCGCCGCTGAAGTTTTCGACCAGCATGTCAGTCTTGGCGACTAATCGTTCGAAAATGGCTCGGGCCTCGGGGTGCTTCATGTTCAGCGTCACCGCCTTCTTGTTGCGGAGACGGCTGATCGCCGCGACCGAGATGTCGTCCCGATGTTCCCGGGTGAGGTGCGGTCCGTCGGGTCCGAGATACGGCGCGTTTGTCCGGCAGCTATCCGGACTAGCCGGATTTTCAATCTTGATTACTCGAGCGCCCAAGCCCGCCAGCAATAAAGTCGCGTACGGCCCAGCGAGAGCAGTCGTCAGGTCCAAAACAGTAATGTCTTCTAGCGGACGAGAGGCAGAGCTCATTCAAGTGTTCCTTCGGTAAAAGAGGACGCGGCCGTCCTCCCATTGAAATTGGGCGTTCAAACCGGCGCGCACGGTGATATCACGAACGTAATCCGCTAAAGCGCGGCCGCGATCGTTATCGCCCAGCACCTCCGGCTGCGAATGCTTGTTGATGAAGCATGGCGTGAAACCTGCGGTACAAATGCCTTGCCGATCGAAGTCGCAGAAGGCGAGAATCGCGTTCTTTGCTTCCGGATGAAATGGGTACGTGGTGTACTCAGGGTCAGGCTCGAACCCGAACAGCTTGCACCGGCGTTCGGCCCACGCGCGCCGCTCCGGGCTGGAGTTCCCGTCGATGTTCAGGGCTTTGGTTGCGATCGCGAAATTACCCAAGCCATGGAAGATCGGTCGGCTGCGATAAATCTCCATGCCTTGCAAGATGTGGGCGTGGTGCCCAACCACCACATCCGCACCAGCATCGATTGCACTTTTCGCGATCTGTCGTTCGTACATGCCGACGGTAGCAGGCGTGTGGCCCATCCCCTTATGCAGCGCGACGGCGAGCACGTCGACCTTTGCGCGAAGGGCCTCAATGTCAGCGGCCATCGCGTCCAACGTTTTCGGTTCGGCAAACGTGTATGCCGACGGTGGTCCACCTGGAGATGCATGGTCGAGCTCGTAATGCGTGAGCACGTGAACATAGGCGCAGCCAGCGCGCGCATCTCCAGCCCAGGATTCCCGGGGGCCCACGCAGTTGTAGCTCAGCAACCCGAAGCGCAAGCCGCGCCGTTCGAATATCGCAGGTTTCCGGGCTTCGGCCAAGTTTGCGCCGGCGCCGGCGGTGAGAATGCCTAAGCGCTGTAGCTCGGCGGCTGTGTCTTGTACCCCTTCAGGTCCGGAATCGGCTATGTGATTACCAGCCAGGCTCGCGATGTGAACGCCAGCTCGTTTGAGAGCGGCCAGATTCGCCGGATCGCTGGCGGGAGCGGGGACATCGAAGCGCATCGCTCGCCCGCGTTTGGTGTGCGCTACCTCGACGTGGCCCACCAGAACGTCGCAATCCATCAATTGAGTACGAGCCAGGTCGAATAGAGAATCGGGATTCGGCTCATCCAGAATCAGGTCGCCCGTGAACTGCACTCGCAGGGTTGGAGTCACAGGACTGATCCTCCTATAAAAAACATTCTGTATACACTCAACCGTGCACACCAACATGCACTTGCTACACTCAGAGTTGCTTGAGCGGACCATCCAAAACTCCGAGGGCCATGCGCGAGGTGGCTTACCACCATATCCAGCGCAAGATCTCTTCGAGGAAACTCCGCGCCGGCGCGCCCGTTTCCGACGTGAGCATCGCCAAAGAACTGGGTATCAGCCGGACCCCCGCACGTGAAGCGATCCGTCAATTGGTCAGCGAAGGCCTGTTGGAATCGGTGGCTGGCAGAGGCGTCGTAGTGATTACGCTTGATCGAGATGACGTGCGCGAACTGTTTGAGATGCGGGAAGCGCTGGAGGGGCTCGCGGCGCGGACGGTCGCGGCTAATCCTCCTTCCGCAAATGAGATTCGGGACTTCCGATCCGTCGCATCGGCGATGACGGCCCTGATTGCAGAGCTGGAATCGAGCCGGCGGCCCATGCTTGACGAGAAACAGATGGAGCGTTTCGAAGTAGCTGACCTGGCGTTTCACACCTTCCTGATGAGACTTGCCGGCAATCGAAGGAGTCTGAAAGTCGTGGCCGGCATCCGGCTGCTGATTCGGATTTTTGCAGCCCGAAGAAGCGGCCACAGTCTTGCAGTACTGAAACAAATCAGCCGCGATCATCTCGACCTCATTAAGGCTGTTCAGTCCGGCGATGCCAACGCGGCCGCGGCGTGCATTACGCGCCACATCTCCCATAGCCGGAAAAGCCGTCTGGAGGAGTTCGACCGACGGGAGCGGGAAGCGGCCTTGCCTCAGGACGTCGAGGCTTTTCTTGCCGAGATTCGGGCGGAACTGGCTTAGGCAGCGTTTCATCGCGGGCGCACCCCATTCAAGAACTCGGCCGCTCTTTTTCGCACCTCCTCAGCGTTCCACAATCGTGGGTCGACCATATCGGCGTGGACCGGGAACACCGGAATCCCAACGTTTTCGAGGGCGATCTCGATGAAGCGCGTTCCTGTCGCGGAAGGCCGCGTCCCCAGCGGAGTCAGCACGAAAGCCGCATCGATACGATGCAACCGCGCCTGCTGTACGATCCATTCATTCGCCCAAGGCGGATTGTGGAGTTGTTCGTTCATGCTTACCGTGCGGCTGGCGAGCGCGAGTAGCGGGTCGTCCAGCCTATAACGAATGTAGCCATCCGGACCAAAGGCCAGATACATGGACCAGACGAATACGGCGCCGTGCGATTCTTCAAATGCAGTGTAAAAATCCAGGTCATACCATAGCCCGGCGCCGACCCACATCACCCGCAAACGCTCTTTCGGATAGGCCGCGACACCATTACTGGCGCGGCTGACGACTTCATCCCGAAACGCCTTCGCATGCGAAACGGCCCAGTCCGAGCCACGTTGCCATTGGGCTGCCATGACGTTGGTGATCTGCTCCTGCATGCGCACGGGAGTTTTAGGCGCTTCGCAGATGGCCTTTCTCGCCTCTTCGAAATACTCTTCCTGCCGATTCACTTGCTCCATGAGCGCACGGAGCCGCTCCATGTCGAATCGGTTCCCGGAGATTCGTTCCAGCGAGGC
>Ga0070734_10004485_pt1 | contig 13206 bp, 7 predicted proteins | sample Coa_R1_8_FD_66444 | JGI IMG/M metagenome (GOLD analysis project Ga0070734, IMG submission 66444) | Surface soil microbial communities from Centralia Pennsylvania, which are recovering from an underground coalmine fire - Coalmine... | ecosystem: Environmental > Terrestrial > Soil > Unclassified ...
AACGATCGACGCGAACGGCAATCGGTCGCCCTTTCCCAACAACACAATTCCGGCGAGCATGCTGGATGGCGTGGCCAAAAACCTGCTTGCGTATTTCCCGGAGCCGAACGTGCAGGGTGCGGCAGGAACCAACTACAACAACTTCCGCCGCAACGTCAGTTCCAGCTACAGCGGATATCAGTTCGACGCGCGGGTGGACCACAATTTCACCGACAACAACCACCTCGGCGTCCGCTACAGCCGCGGCCATTACATCAATCCGGTGGGCGAAACGTTTGTCGACGACTCTTATCTCTACAAGACGGACGTGCACAACGCGGTGATCGATTACAACTGGACGATCAGCCCCACGCTGCTCTACACCGCCAGACTCGGCTTAGATCTCGCAATCGCACCGGGCATCACGAAATATCCCAACCTGACCAGCGTCGGATTCCCGAGCGTGCTCGAAGCCAACGGCCTCACCCGGATGCCGATGATTGAATTCGATCAGACCTACAGCAATCTCTTCGACCAGTGCTGCGTCGACACGCATTTCAGCCACACCTTGTACACCTATTCTTCGGAGTTGGTTTGGGTGAAAGGATCGCACTCCATCAAATTCGGCGGCGAGCAGCGGCTGTTCTTTAACAACTTCTGGCAGCCGGATAATCCCACAGGTCTCTTCAACTTCGGCCTGGACACCACAAACCAGCAGCCGGGCAATGGCGTTGTGACGCAGGGTGATCCGTTCGCCAGTTTTCTGCTCGGATTCGGAGACAATACCAGCGGCCCGCTGAATATCAAACCTCCGGTGGCGAACAAATCTAAAGAGACGGCTTTCTATGTTCAGGACGATTGGAAAGTGAACTCCAAGCTGACGTTGAACATCGGCTTGCGCTACGAATGGAGCACCCCGTACACCGAACGCTTCAACCGGTCGACGTTTTCGGACTTCCGCGATCCAACCGGCATCACCGTTCCCGGCTTGGGTGCGCTGATCGGCACCACGCTTTTCGCGAACAGCGATCATCGCACCGTCCCGATCGATCGCAACAACTTCGCGCCGCGGCTCGGCATGGCGTATAGCTGGGATTCGAAGACTGTCATTCGAGCCGGCGCGGGCATCTATTACGGCGCCAACATCGCCACCAATTTCCAATATCCCGGGCCGCCCTTCTACAAGTCGGCGCCGATCTACTTCTCCAAGGATTTTTACAATACGCAGTACGCCACGCTTGCGAATCCCTTCCCAGCCGGACTTCCGCCACCCCAGGGCAACAAGTACGGCAAGCTGGCGGAGTGGGGATTCAGCAACTCAGGCGACCTCAGCTACGAGACCGATCGGAATCCGCAGATCTATCAATGGAGCGCCGGCGTCCAGCGCCTGCTGCCGTCGGACATCGTGGTCAGCCTCGATTACTCGGCGAATCGCAGCACGCACCTTTCTTACGGCAGCTACGCCACCGGAACGCGCAACAAGAACTTCATTCCGTCGTCCATCGCTAAGAATTACACCACGGATCAGTTGAATAGCCCCGTGCCGAATCCATTCCAACCGCTGTTCACCGGTCCGAATGCGATCTTCAACGAACCGGATTCGCGCTACAACGATCCCACCATTCCGTTGATCAATCTGCTGCGGCCGTATCCGCAGTTCGACGGCGAATTCGACGGCTTCCCGAATTTCGGCGCGAACTCGCGTTACGATTCCATGCAGTTGCGATTTGAGAAGCGAAGCGGCAAGTACTTCACCATTCAGGGCAGCTATACGTTGTCGCGCAACACCGACGATGTCTCGTCCGGCAACAATAGCTGGGTGGGATGGTACAGCGTGGGCGGCCCGCAGGCGCTGGATCAACTGAAGAATGAAACCACGCTCAGCGCGAACAACGCCACGCATCGCGTCGCGGCAGCTTTCACGGCGCAGATTCCGATTGGCCGCGGATTACTGATCGGCAATAACATGAATCGCGTGGCCGACGCGGTCATCGGCGGATGGTCCGCTTCTTCGAACGTCACCTTCCAGAGCGGACAACCAGTGGCAATCCGCATGGCGAACAATCGGCTGGCGGATGGTTCGCAGCGGCCGAACGTTACCTGCTCCAATCCGGGAACAGGGGTCAGCTTTCACGATGCGGCGGCCGCGTTGCTCAACGGAGCGTCGAGCGGCTTTAGCGTCTTCAATCCGAACTGCTTTGCCGATCCGGGCGACCAGCAGCTTGGCAACGCGCCGCGCTATTTCGACAATCTGTTTTCGCAGGGCATCAACAACGTGGATCTGGCGCTGCGCAAATCGATTGCCATCCGGGAAAACATGAAGTTCCAGGTTCGCCTGGAGGCTTTCAACGCGTTCAATCACACCCGTTTTGATCGCGCCAATTATCAGTTCGGCCAGGGAGGATTTGGACAGGTGAGCAGCCTGGCGAATGGCTGGCATGCCCGGCAGGTGCAGGTTGTGGCGCGCTTCGAATTCTGATGAAGCGCTGCCCTGCCGCATTTGTATTGTGGATCGGCGTTGCGTGGGCCCAGTCGAATCCGGATTGGACCCACTTCGTCCGCATCGCCGGACACGGATTGTCTTCCACCAACGCGGATCAAATCGTCCGCGGCGCCACAGCGTCGCACGTGTTCGGCATCGAAGTGGATAATGACATCCCCGGCCGCTACGAAAGCTTCCTCGATCCTGCGGAAAAGCTGAAAGCGATCCGCGCCGTGGCGGAGAAAGCGCACGCGGCCGGCAACTACGCGTTTGTCTACATCGCGGGCACGGAATGCATCACCGCGAATGCACCCAAAGCCGTGCACACCATGGCCAAGGATCATCCGGATTGGCTGCAGCGCAACATCAAAGGCGAGCCCGCGATGTTCGGGGGCGGCAAGGAATTCTGGATACAAGAAGGCGACGAAGACGTATGGGTTTCGCCGTTCGCCAAAGAATGGCGCAAGATCTACATGCAGCGCGTCCGCCAAATCGCGGGTACCGGGATCGACGGCGTCTACGTCGACATTCCGTATTGGATGACGCATTTCACCGGTTGGGAAGATACCTGGGCCAGCTTTGACGACGCAACGGTGGCCGCGTTCAAAGCCAAGACCGGGCTCAACGCAAAGACCGATTTGAAGCTGGGCGATTTCAAAGACGCGAACTTCCGCAAGTGGGTGGATTTCCGCATCGACGCGCTGACCGATTTCGTGCACGAGATCAACACCAACATCAAAGCCGTGAATCCGAAGTGCAAGATGATTCCGGAAATTTACCCGGGCATCGAAGAGAGCGCGGTCCGCGTCGGATCGGACGTTTACGAAATGTATCCGGTGGTGGACACCATCGCGCACGAATACTCGACGGGCGGGATGTCGGCCAGCCGCACGCCGCTCACCTGGTTTCAGGACACCATCGGCATGTTCTCTTTTCGAGCATTCGCCGCGCCGAAGCCGAGTTGGATGCTGAGCTACTCCTGGGAAAAGGAAAAGAAAATCGCTCCCGGCGAGGCGATGAAGAATCTGGCGATGGCGCAGCTCATGGCCGGGACGAATACGTGGGACGCGCAAGGGCACGTGATGTCCGGTTCGAACGACATCCAGACGCGCACCGCGATTTTCGACTGGATGCAAAATCACGAGAAGACGTTCTTTCTTCCCAGAGAGCCGATCCATCCGATCGGGGTTTACTTTTCGCCCAAGACGCGCGACTACTTCGCGGATGAATTCATCAAGTCGTACCGCGGGATCATGCTGCTGCTTTTGCAGTCGCACCTGGAGTTCCAGATCGTGACGCCGAGAACTCTGGCCGACTTTCATGGCGATGTGCTGATTCTTCCCGATGCCCGCTGCCTGAGCGCGAAGGAGATCGCTCGTCTGAAAACTCAGAAGACGCTCATCGCCACCGGCCAAACCGGAAAGTACGACGAAACCGGTGCGCCGCATGCCTCGAATCTGAAGATCCAATTTCCGAACTGTCCCGGCAAAGCCTATTACGCTGCACTTCAGAAAAAATGGGAGCCGGCCAGCTACGACACGCTGCGCAAAACTTATCTCGGTCAAATCCTGGAGGGTACCGGATTCCAGCCGAACGTCGAGGTCGATGCGTCGGCGCTTGTTTCCTCGCAGATCGCACGTGTGGACGGCAAGATCTCGGTGTTCCTGGCGAACTTCGATGGGCTGAAGCCAAAAGAAAACGCCCAGCAGACTCCCGCGCAAAACGTGAAGATCGCTTTTCCAGCCGACGGAACGAGGGCCATCGAGTTTCTTCCCTTCCTCGGCGAAGTCCAAAAGCTCGACGCAATCTTCCGCGACGGCAAGCTCCATTGCGAACTGCCGCCGTTCGAGAAGGGCGCCGTGGTTTGGATGGACTAACCGAACCGCGACCGCAAGGGAGCGCTACCCAGACCGTTCGCGGTAGCGCTCCCTCGCGGTCGCGGTTCAGTATCGGCTAGCCTACCTTCTCGTTAAAACTCCCGCGCGTGATGTCCCAACCTGAAGCAATGTAGCGTTCCAGTTTGGTGTGCAGATCCTTCAACACGGCCGGATATTGATCCGCCACGTCCGTTAGCTCCTGCGGATCGTTCTTCCGGTTATAAAGCTGCGGCTTATACTTGCCGGTGTATTTTTCCTTGTTCCAGACAGCGGAATAATTCCACTCCGGCGTCCGCACCGATGCCACGTAGCCATAACCGGAAACCGCATAATCGCGGCGATTCGTTCGCTCGCCCGTCACGTACGGCCAGAGATCCTCGCCCGTAACGCGCGACGGCGGTTTCAGGTTCAGCCGGCCGAGAAATGTCGGAAGCAAGTCGGGAACCTGCACGAATCCGGAGACGCGTTTTCCGGCGAACTGATTTCCCGGCACGCGTACCAGAACCGGGATATGCGTCACTTGGGTGCGCAACCGCTCCGGCCCCTTCACCCACTGGCTCTGTTCGTTGAGCAGCGCGCCATGATCCGATAGAAACACGACAACGGAGTTTTCGAGTAAACCGAGTTCGCTGATCGTATCCAAAATCTTGCCGTACCAGTGATCCACGTTCGAAGCCTCGCCCGCGTAGTTGGCGCGCAATCGCTTCACGCCCTCCTCCGGCACTTTGACATCTCCATACGGAGGCTCAGGCCAACTGTGCTTCCCGGGATCTTTCAAATATTTCTCCAGGAACTGCTGTGGCGGATCCCAAGGTTCGTGCGGATCGAACGCCTCCACATGCAGAAAGAACGGCCCTTGCTCGTGATTTTCCTTCAACCAACTGATCGCATTCTTCGATGTCTGCTCCACAATCGATTCGCCATGCTTCAGCCATCGCTTGCGATTCGCCGTGTACTGGTTGAGGAAATCCTTGAAGCCTTGCCTCGGCTCCTTTCCAAATTGCCGCGTCAGTTCCGTTTGGTTCAGGTAATCGGCGGGGTACAGGTCTTCGAAATCGGGCAGCTTGCGCGGAGCCTGCGCATAGTAATCGATCTCCTGCCCGCGCACCCACTCGTAATAGTGAAAACCGCGGTGGAAATTCCGCCCGGGACGCTGCAGGTGTGGAACGTCCGCGATCAGCGCCGTCAGATATCCGGCTTCATGCAGCGTTTCGGCCAGCGTGACATCTTCGTTGTACAAATGATGCCATCCGGCAATTTGAACCGGCTCGTGCTGATGGTAATAGTACGTCGGAACAATTCGGCGTCCGGTGTAAAGCGTTCGCCGAATGGGAATCGTCGGCATCCCTTCGGGGTACGCGTCCTCGAAAATCACGGACTGCTCGGCGAATCGATTCAGATTCGGTGTTTCCACCCACTGGCTGCCGTACGCCGCCAAATTGTCGGCGCGAAACGTGTCTGATACCAGCACGATCAGGTTCAGATTGTTGCCCGTTTGCGCGGCGGGCCGTTCCCAATGCGAACCGCTCTCGCCCTTGGCCGCCGCTTTCTGAGCCGCCGGAACACCGGCTAATCCAACTAATCCCGCGCGTTTCAAAAGATCTCTGCGTGACGTACTCATTTGTTTCTCCCCTGATTTGAAATATTAGAACGCTAGACGCAACGCAAGTTGCAACTCACGCTGCGGATTGACCACGGTGGAAATCACGCCCGTTGTCGCCACACCGAGCGTGGCGTTGGGCAAACCAAATTGCGGAGTGTTGAACAGGTTAAAGGCCTCGGCGCGCAATTCCAGACCGACGCGCTCCGCGATGGAAATGGTGCGGGAAAGTCCCACGTCGATGTTGTGCAATCCCGGCCCACGCAGAATGTTCCTACCTGAATTGCCGTAGGTGAATGCCGCCGGAGCGGCAAAAGCGGTGGAATCGAACCAATGCCGAGGGTCCTGCTGGCTCGAGGAAAGATTGCCGCTGCCAATTCGATTCGGATGAGCAGTCGTGATGCCGGTATTCGTCGGATCGAAACTTAACACGGGTGTGAAGGGCAGCCCGGTTTGCGCGGAAAAGATGCCGGTGAACTGCCAGCCGCCCGCGATCGCGTTTCCGATGCGCGATTGCGACAGAAACCGGTTTCCCTTCCCGAACGGAAGCTCGTAAACCGTGCTGGCCACGAAACGCTGCCGGACATCGAAGTTGGAATTGCCGCGTTCGGCCGCGAAGTTCAGCGGATTCTGCGGACCTGGATCGCCCACGCCGTTGTCGGCTTGGCTCGGTCCGTTGTCGATGGAATGGCTGTAAGTGTACGCTGCGAGAAACGTCAGCCCTTTGTTGAAGCGTCGTTCCAGTTGCGCTTGCAGTCCACTGTAATTCGCACTGACGAACGGCGCGTATTCGTAGACGGCGGAATATCCCTGAATCGGCCGCCGCGCTTGCACCTTTCCGGGACCCGGCGCCGGAACGTCGACGTTATCCGGATAGTAAAGATCGTGCGAGCTGGAGCCGACGTAAGCCACCTGCGCGATCAAACCAGCCGGAAGTTCGCGCTGGATATTGAAATTCCACTGCTGGACGTACGGAGTGGGGGAGTGCTTCAGATACGAATTCACCGACGGATTTTTCACATTCGCCGGATCCAGCGCGTTAGCCGGAAATCCTTGGGACAAGATAATGCTCGGGTCGATCTGATCCGACGTGAAACTGCTCAAGATGAAGTAGGGCGGATTGTTGGTAGGGCGGCGCGCTACGGGAACGTTTTCATCGCGGCCGTAGAAGATCCCGCCGGCCGCCCGTATCACGGTCTTCGGTGTCAGTTTGAAAGCGAGTCCGACGCGGGGCGCAAAGTTGTGCCAGTTCGGATCGACAAAGGAATTGCGATAGCCGTTCTGTCCGGCTTGGCTCGCGTCGAGAAGCTTTCCGTAAAGCGAACCAGGTTCCAGGATCACGTCGGAATAATGGTTGCTCGTTTCATAGAACGGCAAAGGTAACTCGTAGCGAAGGCCGAGGTTCAAAGTCAGCCGCGAGTTAACCGCCCAATCGTCTTGCACGTAAGCCTGATAAATATGCTGGCGGCTGCGGCTGATGGAGCGCGTCGAAACTTGCGAATCGTTGGTGAGTCCGAGCAAGAAGTCGGCGAAGGAAGAGCCCGTGCCCGCGCGGCCCTGCGGATTCTGCGTGTAAACGCCGGTGAAGTCGAAGTTGGGACGGGCTTGCAGCGTTGAGTTCGCGTATAGCGTGACCTGCTGGAAATCCGCGCCGAACTTCAATGTGTGGCTGCCGTGCACCCACGAAAGATTGTCATTGATCTGGACCGTTCGGCCCTGCTTGTCAATGGGAAGATTGCCCGATCCGGTGGCTGGCGTCGGCAAATTTCCCGGACCCGTGGTCCCGAGCGTCGCAATGCCGCTGATCGCGAAAGTCGGCAGTCCTTCCACGATCGAAATATCCGGGGCGCCGATGATTCCGTACTGATCGAATAGCCGTTCTGAGTCGATGCGCTGCTGTTCGCGCGTTTCCTGATAACCGACGCGGATTTCGTTAATCAAATTCGGACGGAATACGTGAGTTTCGCTCGCCGCAAACGAATGCGCTTCCGGCGTCACGATGCTCGGATTGCTCGCGGGGGGCGGAAGAAGCGCCGGCAGGATGTTGTTGTTCCATGACGTGGAGTAGCGCCCGAACAAAGTGTCGCGTTCACTGAAGCGGTGATCGATTCGTCCGATGTACTGATCGTTGTAGACCGATTCCCGTTGATTCGAGAAGAAGTTGTTTTTGCCCGTTAAGTTGGGCAGCGGATACAGCGCGAGAAGCTTCTTCGCCACCGGATCCCAGCGGTCCGCCGGAATCGTGTTGTTCGGAAACGGATCGCGAATGTAGGTCACTCCGTCCGTCCCCAGACGCGTGGTTGCGGGATCATAAAGAGGCGTGGAAAATTGACCGTTCCGCTGCGCCAGTGTCGGAACGTTGGCAAGCTGCGGCGCGGCGTTGACTTCGCGCGAACTTTGCCAGGCGAAAAAGAAGAATGTCCTGTTCTTGATCACCGGAGCGCCGACGGTCGCTCCATACTGATTCTGAATGAACTGCGGACTGTGACCGGTCGGCTGAAAATACGGCTGGGCATCCAAGGCGGAGTTGCGCAGAAATTCGAACAAGCTGCCGTGCAGTTGATTGGTGCCGGATTTAATCGTTACGTTGACCACCGCTCCCGCAGCTTGTCCGAACTCGGCCGAGAACGTGCTCGTCTGAACTTTGAACTCCTGCACCGCATCGATCACAGGCTCGATAGATTGCGCCGAGGAGCTATCGAATCCAACGATCTTGTTCTTGTTGTCGATGCCGTCCAGCAAATAGCTGTTCTGAATCGGCCGCTCGCCGTTCGAAACGAACGTATTTCGCTCGGTGGTCCGCTGCGAGGGCGAGGTTCCTGCACCTAACGAAGCAAGTTGAATGTAGTTGCGTCCGTTCAACGGAAGATTCTTGATTTCCTTTTCCTCCACGACTTGCCCGAGCGACGAAGTACCGCTTTCGAGCGCCGGAACGTCCGCCGCCACCGTAACTTCGGTGGAAACCTGTCCCGGCTCAAGATCGAAATCCACCGCGAGCCTGTCCTGTACGCGGAGTTCGATGCCGGTCTTCACCACGGTTTGGAAGCCAACGGCGCCCGCCGAGACTTGATAAAGCCCGGGCTTGAGGTTGGGCACGGAAAAGAACCCCGCGCTGCTGCTCCGCACCGAGATGGACTGGTGCGTGGCCGAATCCTCCACTTTGATGCCGGCGTCCTGCACAATGGCGCCGGAAGAATCCTTCACGGTGCCTGAAATGCTACCCGTGTCTACTTGCCCGAAAGCCGAAACGGCCGTCAAGAGATACAAAATGTTCCTAAGCAGGGAACGCATACAACTCTCCTCCGATGAAATTTAGAAAAAAAAGGGGAAACGAGAAATGAACTAACAGCTACAACAACAGCAGGCGGGGTATTGCTGGGAGACAATCAGAATGGGCGTTTGCTTAATCATTACTATCTCCATCGAGTATAGGGCCATTCGCTTCTGATTGCAAGAGGTGAATATTTAAGCTGGGCTGATCCTACATAGACACCTGGTTTCTTTATGATGGAAGCATGCTCGACCCATTGCTTCGCTGGCGCCCTGAGTTTCCTTCGCTCGAAAAAACCGTATATCTGATCAGCCATTCGCTCGGCGCGATGCCTCGCCGCACGCGCGACCGGCTGAACGAATACGCCGACATCTGGACCACGCGATCCATCCGCGCCTGGGAAGAAGGCTGGTGGGAAATGCCCATCGCGGTCGGCAATCTGATCGGAAAACTGATCGGCGCTGGCGATGGAGAAGTCACCATGCATCCGAACGTATCGGTGCCGCAATCGATCGTCGCTTCGTGTTTCGACTGGAGCGGCAAGCGCAACAAGGTGGTTTCCGAAGGTCTGAACTTTCCCTCCAATCTCTACATTCACCGCCAGCTCGAATCGCTGGGCGCGCGCGTGATCACCGTTCCGTCCGAAGATGGCATCACGATCCCGCAGGATAAGCTGCTCAAAGCCATCGACGATCAGACACTGCTGGTTTCCGTCTCGCATGTGATTTTCAAAAGTGCCTTCATCCAGGATCTCGCGGCCATTACGCGCCGCGCCCATGAAGTGGGGGCGATGGTGATCGCGGATATTTATCAGGGCGCCGGCACTGTGCCAATAAACGTCCGCGAGCTTGGCGTGGATTTCGCCACCGGAGGATCGGTGAAGTGGTTATGCGGCGGCCCCGGCGCGGGCTACTTATATGTTCGCCGCGATCTCTGGCCCACGTTGAAACCTCGATTGACCGGCTGGGTGGCGCATCGCAACCCGTTTGCCTTCGATCCCGGCGACATGGATTACGCGCCCGACGCCTATCGCTTCCTCAACGGCACGCCGAATATCCCGGGACTCTACGCCGCGCGCTCGGGCTATGAAATTTTGAACGAAGTGGGCGTCGAAAATATCCGCGCCAAATCGATTCGCCAAACAACCAAACTGATCGAGCTCTCCGAAGCCGCCGGATTCCCCGTCAAGTCGCCGAAAGACTCTTCCCAGCGCGGCGGAACGGTAACGTTGGATGTTCCAAACGGCTACGAAGTGACGCAGGAACTGCTGCGCCGCGATGTTCTTGTCGACTACCGGCCCGGCGCGGGCATCCGGGTCGCTCCGCACTTTTACACGATAGACGAAGAGTTGGATCTCGTGATCCGCGAGATCCAGACCATCGCCGGGGCCTTGCAGCCAGCATAAGTAGCTTTTCCGCAAGCGCCTGCTCGCCAGCGCCAGACCGAGCAGAGTGGCGGCGCAATGGATCGTGAACTTTGGTTCAGGAGTCGGCTGGGTATCCGAGACATTAAGAACGAAATTCGCAGATCAACGTCAAATCGTCGTGGCATCAGTGATGAGGCCGAACGTTGACCAGGTGATGGCAAAATCACCCTCGGTGGTGGGGACTGCCGGCAAGAAAGATCAAAGATCTGGTTCCCCGCCCCGCGCCCGCTTGCGCGCCAATTCGCGGAAAACCTCGCCGAACGCCGGCACACTCTGACGCAGCCGATTGAAATCGCCCTTCGGAATCAGCAGAACATCCAGCGCGGTTCTGGCCCGGACCGTGGCGTTGCGCGTGACATCCGATAGCAGCGCCATCTCGCCGAAATAGTTGCCGGCCTCAAGGGTAGCCACCACCGACGCTTCTCCCTCCTCCTCTTTAATCACGTCGCACTCGCCTTTTTCGATCACGTAGACGCTGTCGCCCAAATCGCCTTCATGAAAGATCACGTCGCCCGGCTCGAAGTGCTGATTTTTAATGTCCGATTCGTGATCCACGCGCATCTGCGCCAGATCCGCAGGGAAAAGGAGGTGAATAAACCAATCGATTCCGATCCGAACCTTCGATTTGATGCCGGGAATCTTGAACAAATAGATGTTGCGCCACAGCATCCAGGCTACCCACCCGGAAATTTTCACGCCCAGAATCTGCGCCACCGCCGAGCCGTGCCCCAGCGACCCCAGCGTACCCAATCCTTCGAAAGTGAATTGAGCCTGCTTGCCGCCCCGTATTGCTGCAGCGATGTTAGTGGCGCACGTCGTTGCTTCGCGCGTGGCATGTTGCGCGGTGGGTGGAACTACTTTGCCGGACACGGTCTTAAGCGATACGCAATCGCCCAGCGCCCAGACGTGTCCTTCGTAGCCGGTCAGTTCCAGCGCTGTGTTCACGAGTAAGCTGCCCTTGTCTTTTGCACAATCCAGTTTCTGCAGCACCGGCGGACTTCCGGACGGAACGGTAGAGATGATGGTCTTGCACGGGATTTCCACGCCGGATTTCAAAATGGCCTTCTCGGATGTCGCAGCCACCAGCCGGTCGTTCAAAATGATCTCGACGCCGCGCTTCTTCAGGATCTTTTGCGCGAACAACGCCAGCGGATCCGCCATTTCCGGCAGGATGCGGGCGCGCGAATGCACCAGAACGCAGCGCACCTGCTCGTTACGCAGCCTCAGGTAATTGTTCTTTACCTCGCGAATGAAGTTGTTCAACTCCGCGACCACTTCCACGCCGGAAAATCCGCCGCCGCCCACCACGATGGTGAGAAGTTTTTTCCTCAAATCCGGATCGTCTTCGCAATCGGCTTCCTCGAGCGCGTGGATTACGTGATTCCGGATGCTAATAGCATCCGCCAACGTTCGGAACGGCATGGCGTTCTCGATCATGCCGGGCATGCCGTAGTAATTGGTTACTTCGCCGAGCGCGATTACCAGATAGTCGTAAGGAATTTTTTTCGCCCGGGGCCGGAATCCGGGGCTGACGGTCACGATCCTGTTCTTCAGATCGATCTCTTCCACTTCCCGCATCACCAGATTGGTGCGCGGGCACAATCGCCGGATCGGGCAGACGACATTCATCAAGGCGATGGAACCCGAAATCACTTCAGGCAGCATGGGCTGATACACCCAATAGTTTTCGCGATTGACCAAGATGATGTCGGCTTCATCCTGACGCAGCATGCGCTCCAGAGCCCGCGCCGTATAGATGCCGGCGAAGCCGCCGCCCAGAATCACGATCTGTTTTTTTTCCGCTGCCATTCGCGAGTCGCCTGTGTTATTTTACCCTTGCACCCGAGAGATCCCTGCATGACCGCCCAAGATTTTCGACGCCTCGCGCTTGAGCTTCCCGAAGCAACAGAAAGCTCGCATATGTCACATCCGGATTTTCGCGTCGGCGGAAAGATTTTCGCAACGCTCGGATATCCAGACGAGCAGTGGGCGATGGTCAAGCTGCCTCCGTTACAGCAGGAGCTGCTTACGAAAGCTGCTCCGCAAGTATTCGTGCCCGTGAAAGGCGGCTGGGGACGTAAGGGCGCAACGAACGTGCGTCTGAAACCAGCCAAGAAAACTCAGGTGCGGACGGCGCTGCGGGAAGCGTGGGCTGGAATCGCGCCAAAGCGTCTGGTGGCGGCTCCCCGTTCTGCCGGCCGTTGAACTAGAATTGGTGCTGGAGAAAACCCTTGAAACTAACTACTCTGATCTTCGCGGCATTGACCGCAACCAGCCTGTGGGCCGCCGACGCCGCCGCGGGCAAAACAGTGTACGCAGCCAAGTGCAAGAGCTGTCATGGCGCCGAAGGCGAGGGAAATCCCGCCATTGCCAAAGCCATGAAGGTGGAGCTCAAACCGCTGAGCGCATCCACCGCCGACGTGAAGGAGGTCATTACCAAGGGGCAAGGCAAGATGAAGCCGATGCCTGCAGTAACCGGCGCCGATCTGGATAATGTAGTGGCCTACGTAAAGAGCCTGAAGAAGTAGCCGGATCGGAGTAATCGGCGAATCGGCCCGGGGCGCGATTTGT
>Ga0070734_10004486_pt1 | contig 13202 bp, 11 predicted proteins | sample Coa_R1_8_FD_66444 | JGI IMG/M metagenome (GOLD analysis project Ga0070734, IMG submission 66444) | Surface soil microbial communities from Centralia Pennsylvania, which are recovering from an underground coalmine fire - Coalmine... | ecosystem: Environmental > Terrestrial > Soil > Unclassified ...
CCAACTTGCGGTGGGGAGATCTGGCTGCTCGATGAGCTGGATCGCGTCGCGATACTCTTGGAGCACGACATCACCCTCGGCAAACCCCGCCGCCAGTCTACGAATGTATGTTTCCGTTGCCCTGCTTCTGGGCATGTGGTGACGAATCCTGAGGCGAGGATCAAACCGTAGCTTCCAACCGCACAATCGCAGGGCCAAGCACCACTCCGAATCCTCGCAACCCACAAGGCTGTGCCCGACTCGCCCCTTGAAACGTGGGTGAAATCCGGCCTTGTAGACGTGGTCCAGAGCCACGCGGCGCACGACGAGCCCTGCGCCCCACAGCCCCACGACATCCTGTGCTCGGGCCGGATCGGTTGCCGTCTGATGCCCGATCGCGAGCAGCCCTTGATACCTTTCCACCCAGCTAGGTCTATCCTCCCACACCCCCTCCGAGGGCCCCCCTGCGGCGGCGATACGCTCGTCGGTAGAAAAGAGGTCGCAAGCGTCTTGAAGGTAGCTCGGGGCAAGCTCGTTGTCGTCGTCTACGAAGACGATGAGTCTGCCCGAGCATGCCTCAACCCCTCTTCTTCGCGCATGGCTCAGCCCGACCTCTGCTTCTCGCACCACGCGCGCGTGAGGATGCCACGAAAGGTCCCACTTCAATTCGGGATCGGACGCATTGTCTACGATAACGAGCTCCCAACGCTCGGTAGGCAGCGCTTGCTTTCTGAGCGCCGTTAGCGTCATCTCGAGGTATTCACGCCTTGGATTGCGCGTGCAAATGATGAGGGATGCCAGGTACATCAGCGTACAATCCGCGCTGCAAGACGACGCGCCTTCCTCGCAAATTCTCGCCGCCCTAGGCGGCCCTTCGGGTCGATCCCCGTGTCGACCGCGACCGCCAAGCACCGACTGTAGGCTTCGCGATCACCGCTTCCGAGCAGGGATAACGCCTGGTCCCAGATTCGCTGAAGTAGCGGGTCAAAGAAGCCTTCGGCCGCCGCGGTAGTCACCGACCCGTATAGCTCTTTGGCGATTCGGGACAACACCGTCGCGGCTTCTCTCAGATTCACACCCTCCGTGATGAGCGACGAAGTGTGGTTCGCGGGATGTGATCTGTAGTACCCACACAGACGGTTTGTGTACGCCACTGGGACGGCGTTAGCCAATCGCCACCACATCCAGAGATCGGCGACGTGTACATATTCTTCGCTGAATGGCCCGCAGATGCTGAACGCCGATCTCGAGGCGATCACTCCCACGAATTGGGCGGGACTGCCCCTCCACATCTCGGGGTTGATGACAAGTGGGCCGTGTAATCCTGGCCCGAAAGAGTCCGATACCGCCGTCGCTGAACTGTCTTGGTCGCAGAAGATCACACGGCCAAATACGGCTCTCGCGTCTGGATTGAACGCGAGGGCCTCCTGCATCGCCTCCAATCCATCGAGCGTCGGGTAGTCGTCGCCGTGAAGGATATAGAGCCACTCCCTCTCCGCTCTCTCTATGCACGTGTTAAAGTTCGGGATCGCCGTGACGTTTTGCGGTTGGCGAAAAAAGCTCACCCGACTCCCCCAGACCTTCCGCGCCGTCGCCTCAGGATCGTCCTTCGTCGAACAGTCATCGACGATCTCGATTTGCGCCTCCGACAAGTCGAGCGTCTGCCGTGCCAGAGCCTCAAGGGTCTCCTTAAGCAGCTCCGCACAGTTGTAGGTTGGGATCATGATCGAGAGTTCCCGCCCCGCCGGCCCGAATGCGCTCACGGTCGCACCTTCTTCGCGAACCGGCGATCGTTGACCGTGTTCGGGAACCTGTGGGTCATCTCCGGCACGCCGAGCAACAACCGGTCGACGACTTCCACGCCTTGCATGAACGAGTGGTCCTGGTTGCTGACCTCGTACTTCCAAGCCCCGAATCTGCCCCGTGAGAAGATGCCGTGCGCCTCCAGGGCGGGCTGAATTTCTTGAAGCAGATCGTCCCGCTCAATTCCGGGCGTTGGATATCCGTACGGGGCGCGGAAACTCCAGCGCGAAACGACCTGCGAAGGATCGTCGATGAGCCCAGTGTTGACCATCCCCTGAACCGTCTGCTCGATCAGCGTTCCCTGGTCCACCGATCGATGCTTCGACTCGGAGACTTCGGCCATCAGGGACCAGTAAGGCCCGCCCGCAGGCACGTTCCGCGGCGAGTAGTTGCTGAAAACCGTTACGCGATAGAACGGGCAATCATCCTCGGGGAAGTACATCCAGCATTTGGTAGCCAGCTGTGGTGGCGGCGTACCTGCCAAACCGATGCCGACGATATTGCTTGAGGAGAACGGCAGGCGGCTCGCCGCTGGCTGGAGCTTGCTCAGACCGGCAATACGAATAATTTCAGGAATCGGAAGTGTGGAGATGAGGTGGTCGTACTGGACTTCGCTACCGTTCGAAAACCGGGCTACCCGGGCCCGGGGATCGATTGCTTCGCACGTGACACCGAGATGGAGCCGCTCTTGGCAAAGCAGTTTCGAAACTCCTTTCCAAACCGCGCCGGTCCCACCCGCCTTTGGAAATTGAAACGTGTCGTTCGGTCCCCAGGAGACGTCATCGAGCCCGAATAGGATGTTCCTCGCCGCCCGCTTGGCGTCCGGGACCGCGACCCGCTCGCCAATCCACTTGTAATCCATTTCCTCCGGCGGGTGCGCCCAAACCTTAAAATTGTAGGGGAACATGAAGTGCTCGGCGATGCCTCGCCCACACGTTTGAACAATCCATTCCCCGAAGTTCTTCGGTGCCGCAGGGGGCTCTGACGCAGCGTCCATCAAACCTGACAGACACTCCCACATCACTTCCTTTGGCAGATGCCGGAGGTTATTCTGAAACGGATAGGGCACGAATCCGCCTTTCATCCATACCCACGACTCGCGCTGGTGGTTAAGCCACTGCTCGGGGAGCGCGAGTTCCATGACCTCATCGAAGAGTTCGTAGTGCGAGAACTGAACGTGGCCGCCGATATCCCAGGTGAAGCCCTGCTGATCAACAAACGACCGGGCGAGGCCGCCGGGCTCGCGTTCCCGCTCGAAAAGTTCGAACCGCTCGTGGTCGAGCCGCTCGAGCCGGAGGGCGGCGCCGAGACCCGTCGGGCCCCCGCCAAGAATCAGAATCCGATCCGGCACTAAGCTCTCACCCTCGCGGACGTCTGGGCTGAGGATCGAACGTCGCGGACGTTCATCGTCAGACAACCCTGTCCCCGGTCTTGCCGGAAGTCCCAACCTTCGCTCCCCAAGAGCGGCGCGTTGACGCTAAAACGGAGCGCGTGCTCGATCTGGTCGAGCATTACCTTGCCTGGAATTCCACTGATCAACTCGAGCGAATACTCGCCGGACGCCATGATCGGCAGATCGACGTCGATTTCAAACCGGTACATTCCCGTGGGGAGCGTGTGGGTGTAGCCATAAATCAGACCGCAAGGCACGAACGCCACCGGCTGGCCCGCCGAATCCCTAATCAAGAACTCTACTGAGAAGCTCTGGTCTGTGTTCACGTCGACCTCCAGAACGAGCGTGGCGAGATGAGATGGTAGGAGTTCCCGTGTCGGAACGCCATCGACCGTCCAGTACGCGTTCCGAAAGACAGCCCCCTGTGCACGCATCGTTCGTCCCTTCTCGGAGAAGTCGACGTTCGATGCGTCGCCTCGATAGACCCGATAGACGTCCGAGGGACTGCCCTCTGCAGCAATGCGCCCGCCGCTCAGTAGGATGCAGCGGTTGCACAGGCCGCGTACTGCAGCCTCGTGGTGGCTAACAAACAGAACGGTGCGACCCTGTTCACGCGAGACACCCTGCATCTTTCCGAGACACTTCTCCTGGAAGGCGGCGTCCCCGACCGAGAGAACCTCATCGATGATCAATATTTCCGGATTCAGGTGGGCTGCGACTGCAAACGCGAGCCGCACGTACATCCCCGAGCTATATCGCTTGACCGGCGTATCCAGAAAGCGCTCGACCTCGGCGAAGTCGACGATCGCGTCGAACTGTCGCTCAATTTCACGCCGCCGCATCCCGAGGATCGACCCGTTCAAGAAGATGTTCTCGCGTCCGGTCAGCTCGGGGTGGAAGCCGGTACCCACTTCGAGCAGTGACGCGACCTTCCCGCGGATGCGAACTTCCCCGGCAGTCGGTTCGGTGATGCGGCTCAGCACCTTCAGGAGGGTCGACTTTCCCGCGCCGTTGCGCCCGATGACGCCCAGAACCTCGCCTTCCTGAACATCGAACGAGACCTCGTCGAGCGCACGGAAGCTCTCGCGGTTCGTTGCGCCCATCGGCTGTCGAATACGTGCGAGGACGGCTTCCGCCAGCGTGCTCGGCCGGTCGCCTTGATGCGCGATCCGATACTCTTTGACCAGGTCGCGAACGGAAATCACGCGATTGCTAGATGACATCGGCGAACCTCCGCTCCATTCGCTGAAAGGCCACCGCGCCGCACACCAGGGCCACCAGCGCGAAAACCCCCGAGTAGATAACCGCGCCCCAATCCGAAACCGGTCTTCCTAAACAACTCCAGCGAAAGCTCTCCATGATTCCGACCAACGGGTTCGCCGGAAAGAGGAGCTGGGCAACGTGGCCGGCCCGCTCCTTAACGAGGGAAGCCGCAAATGCGATCGGACTCAGATAGAGAAGGAACTGTGTCAATACCGGAACGATCTGAACCACGTCCCGGTAAGACACCATCAGCGACCCCGCCATAAGCCCGAGCCCCATCGCCAGCGCAAGGGTGAAGGCGAAGCACAGGGGAAGCGCCAGGAGCGCGGCTGTGAACGCGATGTGATACGCGAGCAGCAGGACGATCAAGAATCCAAAGGAGACCAGGAAGTCGAGGAGCACCGCCGGCGCGCACGAGAATGGCAGAATGAGCCGGGGAAAGTAGATCTTCGAGACCAATCCGGAGTTGCCGACTAGGCTGTTGCTCGCCTTCGTGAACGTGCTCTGGAAGACGTTCCATCCCATCAGGCCCGCGTAGGCGAACACCATGTACGGAACGCCCTCGCTCGGCAGCTTCGCCACACTGCCGAACACGAAGCTGAACAGGCCCGCGCCGATAAGCGGCTGCAAGATGACCCAGATGATCCCGAGCGCGGTCTGCCGGTACCGCAGCTTGATATCGCGCTGCGCGAGCGTGGTCAGAAGGTCTCGAAACTCCCAGATTTCTCTCAGGGGGATGGCGTTGAAGCCCTTGCGCGGGACGATGACGGTTTCGCGCGGGGTGCCCGCCACCACGGTCCTGTTCGACTCCATTCGCTCCGTTCGATCCACAAGCATGCCAGTAGCGGATAATCCGCCCCGGCCAACCCGCAAGAGCCGTGCCAGTAGGGGCGTCGCTCCCACCGGCCCCGCGCTCCGTCGCTCGTGGCCAGGCTCCTCGCTATCGGAGCCAGGTAGAAGTTTACCCCTCGACCACCGTACGGCCCGGCCCTTGCGGTTTCCCGGATGGGCGCGCCTAACGCCGAGACGCCGACCGTCCATAATTTCAGTCAGGTCGCCAACTGATCCTTTGTTTAGCGCTTAATGGAACCCAAGATCAGCGTCGCGCTCGTAACGCGAAACCGCCCGGAGAGCCTCGAGCGCACCCTGACATCCCTTCGAGCCCAGTCGGCTCAGCCCTTCGAAGTCATCGTCTCCGACGACTCCGACGCCGAGTTCGTCCCGAGGATAATGGCTATCGCCGAAAAGTTCCAGTGCACGTACCGTCCGGGGCCCAAACGGGGCCTCTACGCGAATCGAAACTCGGTCGCGCTCGCCTGCTCGGGAAGCCACGTGCGCACGATGGACGACGACCACACATTCCCGGACGGCCACTGGGAAGCCTGCGCGCAAGCCGTCGTCGAGGCGCCGGACACCGTCTGGACCATCAGCGAATACGTGCCGACGCGCAGACCCGAGGATGGACCTCCGAACGAGCCCGGCCAGCTTCACCCCCGGGGCTTCAGCGTTGCGCCGGCCGACCCGGAAGAGTATTGGGGAATCTCGGATGGCGCTTCGATCTACCCCAAGTCGATCTTCGAAGCCGGCCACCTGTACGCGGAGTACTTCATCTTCGGAGCCGCCTATCTGGAGTTTGGGAGCCGGCTCAAATGGCTGGGCTACACGTTGAGAAACCTTCGAACCACGTATGTGGACCACGACTATCATGAGTCCGCTCGATCGGTGATGAACGCCGAGGTCGACCTCAGCTCGCGCGTCTTCGCCATGCTCTGCCACTCGTTTCGGTACCAGCGCTCCATCAAGAATGCCTCCCTGACCAGCCTGCAAATCGCCTGGGAAATAATCAGGGGTGGAACACGTGGGGCCCGGTGCGTCAGACGGGGCATGCGGGCGTTCCGGGAGTTTGCATCGCCGTGAGCCAACCGGACCGCAATCGTGCCGGCTCCGCGGCGGCGATCACTCTCTGGTCGGAGTTGACTAGGCGCGAGGCGCCGGCCGCCAAGCCCCGCCGCCCGCTGCGGGCGGTGCGAAACCTGATCTGGGCCTATTTCTGGTTGCTGATTTTGGAGGGGGTCTTGCGCAAGTGGGTGGTGCCATCCCTCAGCACGCCGCTCCTGTTCATCAGGGACCCCATCCCCGTCATCGCGCTCTATCTCGCCATTCGTGAGCGTGCGGTGAAACGCACGATCGTCGTCTACATTGCGGGCTTCCTGGCGCTCGCGATGACCCTTGCCGGCTTCTATATGTTGCCAAAGACGCCGTGGGTGGTGGTGTACGGCTTCAGGTGCGACTTCCTGCACCTGCTCATGATCCCTCTCATCATCGAGACGTTCGAGCCTCGAGACATCGCTCGCTTCACCGTCGCGATGATCGTGGTCTCAGTTCCGGTCGCGCTCCTTATGGACTGGCAGTTCCACTCGGCGCCCAACGCCTGGATCAACTCGGGCGTGGACGGAACCTTCAAGCAGCTCGATGCCAGTCAGGGGCACATCCGTCCGCCCGGCCCCTTTACCTTCACCGTCGGCCCCGCTCTCTTCTACTCTCTCCTCGCCGCGCTTATCGTGGGCGCTGCCGTCGACGGCCGGGGCATACCGAGACCGCTTCTGCTGGTGGGCACGGTCAGCCTGATCGTCGCGGCGATGTATTCGGTCTCGCGGGGTCTGATCGGTCAGGTTCTCATCGTCCTGACCGTCGGCCTACTGGGCGCCCTCGTCGGGAACCGACAGGCTCTGGGGCGATACGTCGGCGTGGCCGTCGCCGTCGCTCTCGTTGCCCTCGTCGTCGGCACAAGCTCCTTGATGCAGGAGTCCGTGAGCGTCTTCTCGACCCGCGTCACGATCACGAGCCAACAGGAGGGCGGCGTGAGCGGGATCCTCGACCGGTACTTCGGCGACTACGTTAGCATCATCCCGGCGCTTCGAGACGCCCCCTACGCCGGGTACGGCCTTGGCTACGGCACCAACGGCGGCGCCGCCGCGTTGACCGGGTCCGTCACCTATCTGCTCGCCGAGCGCGAGTGGCCGCGCGTCGTGTACGAGTCTGGCCCCGTGCTCGGCGTGCTGTACATCCTCTTCCGGGTTAGCATTCTCGCCGCGCTTGGCTGGCAGGCGTTCCTCTCCGTGCGGCGCGGCAAGGTCCTGGCCGCGTGTCTCCTCGGAGCATGCGGTGTCAACGTAATCGCCGGGCAGTTCGGTCAAACAACCGCGCTCGGCTTCACCGTCCTCACGGTCGGGCTCTGCTTCGCTGCCGGCAAGCGCCCGGACGAAGCCCCCGGGGTCGCTGAGGCGCCTTCCGCGGCCTGATCGCGCGTTCAGATATCATCTCGCCGATGCTGGTTTCCGTCAAGCAGGCCGAAACGCAGCACTTTGATTTCTGCCTCATCGGCGCCGGGATCGCCGGAACCGCCCTCGCCCTAGAATTGGCACGCGTGCGCCCCGGCGCCAAGATTTTGCTGGTGGAGTTCGGCAGCCGATCGGAACGCCGCAACGAGCTCGACGAATCTATCTCCGTCCTTACCCCCAAAACCCATAACCAGCCCTACGATTGCACCAATAAGGGGTTTGGTGGATCCTCGCAAACATGGGGTGGGCGCTGCGTCTCGTACGACGAGGCCGACTTCCTGAAGCGGCCCCCCACCGGCGGCGAATGCACATGGGACGCCGCCCTCTTCGAGGAGGCGCGGCGCTACTATCCGGCGGCCGCCGAGTTCATGGGTTGCGGCGGTCCCGAGTTCTCGCTTTCCGAAATCCCGGAGTTCGCCGCCTCGAGGATCGCCGAGGGCTTCGAAGAGGGCGATGTCCTCGACTCCTGCATCGAGCGCTGGAGTCCGCCGCTCCGGGTTCGTGCGCGCTACCTCGCCGATGTCGAGGCGAGCCGCTCGATTCACCTCCTCGAGCAGGTCCGGGTCGACGAAATACGCTGCAGCGACGGCACGGTGGTCGGCGCCCGGGCCGTCGATCGCTCGACCGGCGCGGCTTTCAACCTCGCTGCCTCGAACTTCGTGCTCTGCACCGGCGCCCAGGAGGCGACCCGGCTGCTCCAGTCGAGCCCCACCGTGTTCGAACCTCAGGGCGGTCCTCCCGCCTGCCTCGGCGGATTCTATCAGGGCCACCTTTCCGGGAAGATCGCCTCGATCAAGTTTCGCGGCGATCCGAAGAAGACCGATTTCGCCTTCCTCGTGCACAACGGCGCGTACATTCGCCGCCGCCTGCAGCTCTCGACCGAGACGCTCCTGCGCGAGCGCCTCCTCAACACGGCGCTCTGGCTGGACAATCCGCCGTACCACGACCCAACCCACCGCAGCGGGGCTCAGTCGCTGATCTACCTTGCCACGATCATGCCGGTGATCGGCCGCAAGCTGCTGCCCCCCGCCATCGCTGAAAGCGTCAAGGGCCGGGACAAGCCGCGTGTGGGCCCTCATCTCGCCAACGTCTTCCGCCAGCTCCCCCGTTCGTTGACGGTTCCCTTCGGCATCTTCAGGCGCCGCTACTTCGGTAGGCGCCGGCTGCCGGGGGTCTTCCTCTACAGCCCGACCAACGAGTACGCGCTTCACTACCACGCTGAACAGGTCCCGAGTCCCCGGAACACGATGCGCCTCACCGACGACGGATCGACCTTCGAAATCGCATACGGCTTCGAGGAGGTCGACGTCGACTCCGTGATTCGCACTCACGAGGTTCTGGACACGTGGTTGCGCAAAACCGGGTGCGGCAGCCTTCGCTACTGGTTCCCCAAGGAGCAGTTGCCCGGGCGCGTCCTCGACCAGGGGAGAGACGGCCTCCACCAGGTCGGAACGACGCGCATCGGTTCGTCCCCGGCCGAGGGCGTCGTCGACGGATCCCTGAAGGTTTGGGGCACGCGGAACTTGTACGTCTGCGCCTCCAGCGCATTTCCCACCTCGGGCCAGGCGAATCCGACGTTCCTGCTCGTCGCCTTCGCCCTGCGTCTCGCCGAACACTTGAGCTCTCTTGAAGACCGTTGAACTAGTCCCGGGCCGCGCCTCGTCCGTCATCGGCTTCGGCTGCGCCTCCTTGATGGGCGCCGTCGACAAGCAGGCTGCCACCCGCGCCATCGCCGCCGCGCTCGAGGCCGATATCAACCACTTCGACGTCGCCCCCTCCTACGGATACGGCGAAGCCGAGAGCTTGCTGGGTGAGACCCTCCCGAAGAGCCGTGACCATCTGGTCGTCGTCACCAAGTACGGCATCGAGACGAACCCGCTCGCCGGGCGCTTCCGTTCCCTCAAGTCGGTGGTCCGCCCCGCGTTCCGGCTCCTCAAGCGCACCGTGCTGCGAGGGCCGGCCGTCACCGCCCGCCTCGCCGCGCGCGTTCGGCTCACGCCGGAGGGAATGCGTATATCGGTGGAGCGCAGTCTCTCGCGCCTGCGGGCGGAGTGCCTCGACGGGTTGCTTCTGCACGATCCCGCCGATCCGTCGGCCCTCACCGACGACCTCCGGGCGGCCGCCTCCGATCTGATCGCCGCCGGCAAGATCCAGGCGTTCGGCGTGACGTGCCCGCCCGACGCTGTTCCTGGCTTCCTGCCGCGGCTCGATGCCTCGGGAATACTTCAGATAGCCGCGCCGGCTTCGGTCGAGGCCGTTAACTTCCTCGCCGCTCAGATCGCCCAACGACCGATCTCGATCTACTCGCCCGGCTCCTTCTGCGCGAAGACGGGCATGGGGTACGAAGCTGGGCTCCGGGCGCTCCATGACCTTTTGCCCAACGCCGTTTTGCTCTGCGCAGCGTCGTCCGCTTTCCACATTCGTGCGAATGTGGAGAGCTTGAGATAAATGGAGGGACAATAGAGGCATGACTGCGCTTACGCTTGCCTCCTTCGTCCTGAGCCTTGCCGCCGTCAACCAAGCCGGAACCGCGACTCTCAACACGGGCACCCCGGTCTTCAACGCCCTCCCCATCGGATCGCCCGCGCCGGATTTCGACGCCTTCACCCCTGCCGGCGACAAGGTGACCCTGAGCCAGTTCAAGGGCAAGGTCGTCATCCTCGACTTCTGGGCGAGCTGGTGCGGCCCATGCCAGATCTCCATGCCCGGCCTCGAGAAGATCTATCAGCAGGTGAAGGACAAGAACGTCGTCGTCCTCAGCCTGGACACGTGGGATCAGAAGCCCGACTTCCAGAAGTGGGTGCAAGACAATTCCGGCACGAAGTACCACTTCAACTTCGTGCGCGACCCCGCCGAGGGGGACCACGACACCATCCGCCGCGATAGCGTCGCCAAGCGGCTCTACAACGTTATCGGCATCCCCACCATGTACGTCATCGACCGGGACGGCAACGTCGCCGGCGCCGTCATGGGGGCAGGGGGACACGCCGCGTTGGTCGGGACGCTGAACAAGCTAGGCATCGACGCGACCCTGCCCGAGGACCGGTAGCAGCCGCTTGAAAAGCCTGCGCCATGCGGGCCGCTGCCCCTCGGTGACCAGACTCAGCCCGATGACCGCCGCCAGCACGATCGGCGCCGCAACGACCACGCCGTTCGGCGCGAATGCCGCCGCCAGCGCCACGAGTGGGAAGTGATAGAGGTAGAGCCCGAAAGTTAGGTCGGCCGCGGCTCGTAGCCTGATCGCGAACGTCCCCGAGACCGAGCCGTCGCCTTCGCCCAGCGCCGAGAGCGCGATCGCCAGGCACACTGCCAGCAGGAAGTCGCTGCCAAACGCGCCTGCGTAGAGCAGCGACGACCCGACCGGCCCTGGCCAGTGCGGCGCAAAGAGCGCCGCGCCGGAGGCCACCAGCCCCGCCGCCAGCATTGCCGGCGAGCTCCGGCGGAGCCGGTACGCGGCAACCCCCGCAAGCCAACACGGCCAGAGCAGGAGGATCTCCGGGCCCGCCGCCAGTGCGCACACCGCGACGCCTGCGATTTTCGCAAGCTTCGAGCTCGCCAGCATCGCGAACCCGAACATCGCGTAGTACCAAAACTCGTAAGCGAGCGACCAGAACGGCCCGTCGAGCGAGGGTACCGCTGCGTGGTGCCACGAGCTCTGAAGGTAGACCGCGGTGAGCGCGAACCGGACTCCCTCGTGCCCATGGCTGACGCCCGAGTAGAACTCTGGTTTGGTGGCATGAAGCAGCACCGTGACGACTGCCGTCACCACGAGCGCCGGAACGGCGACGGACGAGAGCCGCGAGAGGCGGGCGATGGCGAACTCCCGCAGCGTTTGCTTGCGCGCGTCCACCGTGTACGCGATGACATAGCCGGAAAGCACGAAGAAGACGACGACCGCATTGTGCGCGAACCGGTCCGAAGTCGGGAACGCCTGCGGATAGAAGAACTTGATGACGTGGCTGACGAAGACCGTCAGGGCTGCCACGAGCCGAAGCGTGTCAAGCCATGCGGATGCCCACCTTCCCACCGCGCACAGTTTAGCTACTTGTCGCGGTTGAAAGAGGCGCAACGAAGACGGCTGCGGTATGCTCGGCCCTCTTGGTAACGATTGGGCTGTGAACGCCCCGAATTCCGAGCGATTCCTACGAATGCCCTCCTACTGGGCCTTGCTAACGGGGATGTTCGGCCTGCTGACCTATGCCCAACTCGCCGCGTTAGCGAGCGTTCCCGGTTACGCGCTCCAAGAGTGGCTGATATCTTTCCCGGGCCACTTCGTGCGCCGGGGCGTAAGAGGAACCGTTGTGATATGGGCCTCGCACGCCATCGGGGTTGGACCGTATCAGATTGCCTCCGTGCTCGGATTCGCCCTCTACGGCGTTATGATCGTCGTCGCAGTCACGCTCATATTTCGGTGGCTGTTGGTTCGGGCTCCCACGTTCATTCCCATGCTCTTGCTCTCGCCCGCGGGGTTCTTCTTCTACGTCAACTCGCCCGGCGCCGCGAACCGACTCGACCCGCTCTTCATCTTGGTCACTGCTGCCCACGTCGAGTTGTACGCCCGGTCAAAAGACGCGAGGTCGTACTTGAGGTGGGCCGGCATTCTCTTCGCGAGCGCCGGCACGCTCGCGATGCTCGGGAGCGAAGTATTCCTCTTCATCGGCCTCCCCATTAACCTGATCCTGGCCGTTCGCCGACTCAGCCGGTTCGATCCTAGGCTCCTGCTGGTCTTCGCGGGACCACTCCTGGCGGCGGCCCTGTGTTTCATCTACCACGGAACTCCAAACGATGCAGTGGCCATCTCTCGGATTTCGTCCCTTGGGCTCCAACCCTACGGCCCGCTCTGGTTCCTTTCCAGACCGCCGAGCTTCGCCCCAGGCTTTGTCCTCGACACGATGCGGGCAAAGGGGGGAGTTGTGTTGACCACCGCCGCGATCGTCTTCCTAGCCGCGCACCTTGGCATCATGCGCACGCTGCTCAAGCATGCCGAGCCGACCGCGCTGAGCGAACCACCGAGAACCCCCATCCATGTTTGGCGCGACCTTTTCGTGCTGCCGTTTGTCTGTTCCCTTCCCCTTTATTTCGTGGCGATCGACTTCACTCGATGGGCTGTTTTGGCCGTCACGATGTTCACCCTCTCGGCATGCAGGCTGAACACCCTTTCCAAACCTGTGAAGCCGTGGCCCCCGGTGAGTCGAGTCCTGGCCGCGGTGATATTTGCATCGCTCACCCTTCCGGAATGCTTGATCTATCCGGGGTCCCTGCTCTACAGCTCTAACGTGGCATCGGTCGCTAAGCTTCTCCTTCATCGAGGCTACGCTAGACGCTAGTGTCGCGGCGCTGGCACCTTCGTGCGCATAACCCTTCTGAAGCCCGAGGCTCCCGCCGCCTAGTCGAACTTGAACGTCTTGATCGACTGCTCGGCG
>Ga0070734_10004487_pt1 | contig 13201 bp, 9 predicted proteins | sample Coa_R1_8_FD_66444 | JGI IMG/M metagenome (GOLD analysis project Ga0070734, IMG submission 66444) | Surface soil microbial communities from Centralia Pennsylvania, which are recovering from an underground coalmine fire - Coalmine... | ecosystem: Environmental > Terrestrial > Soil > Unclassified ...
CCACCCATCTGCGCAACGAGGGCGATACCCTGGTCGAGGCCGTGCAGGAGGCGCTGGACGTGGTGGAGCGGGCAGGATTGCCGCTGCAGTTGTCGCACCATAAGGCGGAGGGGGAGGCCAACTGGGGCAAAGTGCGCACCACGCTGGGCATGGTCGAGGCGGCGCGGGCGCGTGGGCTGGACGTGCAACTGGATCAGTACCCCTACACCGCCTTTATGACCGGCCTCGGCATCCAGACCCTCCCCCGCTGGGTCCTGAGCGGCACTCCCGAAGAGACCCAGGCGCGCCTGATCGACCCCGCCCAGCGCGCCGCCATCCTGGCGGAGATGCGCGCCGCGCACCCGGACTGGGATGAGACCGGGCCGGGTTCCCACTGGAGTAACGTGCAGATCGGCGTCTGCCGCCATAAGCCGGAGTTGCAGGGGCGGACCATCGCCTCCCTATCCATTGAGGTGGGCCGCAATCCCATCGAGTATGTGCTCGACCTGCTGAGCGAGACCACCGGCTTCGTCAGCGCCGTCAACTTCGCCATCGGGGAGGAGGACATCGCCGCCATCATGCGCTATCCCTGGACCGCCATCGGCTCCGATGGGGTCGGCACCCATCCCGGCGGCACTGGCTCCCAGGATCAGATCCACCCCCGCGCCTATGGCACCTTCCCCCGCGTTCTGGGGCGCTATGTCCGCGAACTGGGCGTCCTGACCGAAGCGGAGGCCATCCATAAAATGACCGGCCTGCCCGCCGCGCGCCTCGGTATTCGGGAGCGGGGCCGGATCCTGCCCGGCTTCTTCGCCGACCTCACCCTCTACGATCCCGCGCGCGTCGGCGACCGCGCCACCTTCGCCGAGCCGCATCAGTTCGCCGTGGGCATCGAAGCCGTCCTCGTGAATGGTCGCCTGGCGCACGAGAGCGGCGCTCCCAACGGCACGCTCGCCGGGCGTGTCCTCCGCCATCTTTAACGTATCTTTCGGGAAGGATAATGACCATTTTGACGATTGGACAGTCCGGTCAAATCGCTCTGCCGGAAAGTATGCGCGAACATTACGGGCTAAAACCCAATACGCTGGTGCGTGTCATAGAGACTCGCACCGGCATTCTCTCGACTCCTCTAACCGAGGAGTCGATGAGCGAGGAGTTGAAACAGGAGTTGGCTGAATGGGAAGCGCTCAGCGCAGAAACCTGGAATCTGCTTCCCTATACAAAAGAGTCTTCCTAACCCAACGGTGATGCCGGGCACAGAACGTACCCGTCTGGAGGGCCTTCGGCCAAGCGTCCTCATGGACGCGAATACCAAACCCTATTTTTGCGGAGGCATATGAAATGCCGCACAGACTGGACGCTACACATGACATTTGAGCGAATCATGGGTCGTTATTTAGATATATCAACCGGGTTATTGCTGTTATTTCAGTATCGCGCCGACATTTGCGTGGTAATCACCTACCTGGGTCATCCGATATGCGTTGGAACAAGGGAATTTGCGTCCGTGAGGACGCTTGGCCGAAGGCCCTCCGAAGCGTCGGTGCTTGCACCGGGAAGCGGAGGAGATGGGTATGTTCTGTGCCCGGCCTTGAAATCGGGAAGGATTTATAGGGTGTAGCGCGAAATCTGGCCCTATGAATACCAACCACGAAACCGATCTTTACGAAGTTCAGACGAAGGCGACCGGCCCGATTGGAGAACTGCCGCTGACACCCGAAATGCTGATCTCCCGCCCGAGCGGCGATGTCTTCGCCCTTTCGCAGAATGCGGGGATGGGCTGGAACCCGCAGCACCTCAATCGGCGTGAATTTCTGATTTTAAGCACGCAAGGCGGCATTCGCAACCCGGATGGGACTCCGGTCGCGCTCGGTTACCATACCGGGCACTGGGAGGTCGGGCTGCTGATGGAAGCCGCCGCGAAAGAGTTCGCCGCGCTGGGCTGCCTGCCGTTTGCGGGCTACTGCTCCGATCCCTGCGATGGGCGCACCCAGGGCACCACCGGCATGATGGACTCGCTGCCCTATCGCAACGACGCGGCGATAATCTTTCGCCGCCTGATCCGCAGCCTGCCCAACCGCAAGGGCGTCCTGGGCGTCGCTACCTGCGACAAGGGCCTCCCCGCCATGATGATCGCCCTCGCCGCCATGCGAGACCTGCCCACGGTCCTGGTGCCCGGCGGCGTCACCCTCCCGGCTGCACATGGGGAGGATGCGGGCAAGATCCAGACGGTCGGGGCGCGGTTCGCCCACGGCCTGCTCACCCTGAAGGAGGCGGCAGAGCTGGGCTGCCGCGCCTGCGCCACTCCCGGCGGCGGCTGCCAGTTCTTCGGCACGGCGGCGACCGCTCAGGTGGTCGGGGAGGCGCTGGGCCTCACCCTGCCCCACTCCGCGCTTGCACCCTCCGGACAGCCCATCTGGCTCGACATGGCCCGGCGTTCCGCCCGCGCCCTGGCCGAACTCCATACGGCGGGCCTCACTACCGGCGACATCCTGACCGATAAGGCGGTCCGCAATGCCATGACAGTCCACGCGGCCTGCGGCGGCTCGACCAACCTCCTGATCCATATCCCCGCCATCGCCCATGCGGCCAAGCTCCGCCGCCCGGTCGTATCCGACTGGCATGAGGTCAATCTCGCAGTCCCGCGCCTGGTGGATGTCCTGCCCAACGGCCCTACGGATCATCCGACCGTTCGCTTTTTCCTGGCGGGCGGCGTGCCGGAGGTCATGCTGCACCTGCGCGCCTTGGGATTGCTGCACCTGGATGTCCTCACCGCGACGGGCAAAACTCTGGGCGATAATCTGGAGGAGTGGGAGCGCTCCGAGCGCCGTCAGCGGTTGCGGGAACGCCTGCGCGAACAGGATGATGTGGATCCTGATGATGTGATCCTCGCCCCTGACCGCGCCCGACAGCGGGGCCTCACGTCTACCGTTACTTTTCCCACCGGAAACCTCTGCCCGGAGGGTTCGGTGATTAAGAGCACCTCGATTGATCCCTCCGTCGTGGATGCGGACGGGATCTATCGCAAGCTCGGCCCTGCACGGGTCTTCACCACGGAGCGCGCGGCCATCGCGGCGATTAAAGCGGCGGGAGAAAAACCCTTTTCACCACCCGCTGCGCTAGAGAACACAGAGGGACACAGAGAAAGACCACAGAGGGAAGCGCCGTCGAAAGTAGAGCCGGGGGATATTCTGGTGCTGATCTGCCGTGGGCCGATGGGCGCGGGGATGGAGGAGATCTATCAGATCACGTCGGCGCTCAAGTTTTTGCCCTGGGGCAAGACCGTGGCCGTGTTGACGGATGCGCGGTTTTCGGGGGTCTCGACCGGGGCCTGCATCGGGCACATCGGGCCGGAGGCACTGGCGGGTGGGCCGATAGGCAAGGTGAAGGATGGGGATGTGATCGAGATTGTGATAGATCGCAACCGATTGGAGGGGGCGGTCAATCTGGTGGGAGAGAACGGTTCTCTTTATGGCGCGGAGGAGGGAGCGCGAGTGCTGGGCGCGCGTTCGCCACGCCCTGATCTTGCGCCGGATCCGGATTTGCCGGACGATACGCGCCTCTGGGCTGCGCTGCAAGCAGCGGGAGGAGGAACCTGGGGCGGCTGCGTCTACGATGTAGATGCCATTACCGCCCGGCTCAATCGCGTAGAGTTAGGGTGAGGGGAAGCCGGGTTCGGCTTTGACCGCCTTGGCCTGTCCGATGTGGTACTCCGTATGCACGACGGCGGAGGCGAACCAGGCGCCCAGGCTCATACGCACCAAGCCGGAGACGGGCGAGGTGACCTTGATGCGCCGCAGATCGTGGCCTTTCGCCTGCTCCATGCAGGCGAGGATGCGGTCGTTCGCCTCGCAGAAAGTGTGCATGACATCCTTTACAGTGCCTTCCGGCGCGGGGATGTAGAGCTTGGGCACTTCGGCCTTGTAGCGGGCATTGGGGCCGACCGTCTGGATAAAGAGGCGCTCCAGGAAGGAAGGATGCCACACGCGAAATGCGTCGGGGGCGAGTGGGAGGGCATCGGAGATCTCGCTCTCCATGCGCGGTAGGAGGAGCAGATTGACCTTGTTGAGATGGTCCAGGCACTGCGCGATAGACCAGCGGTCCGGGGAGGGATGCCAGTTGAACTGGGCATCGGTCAGGTTCTCGGTTAAAAAGCGCGCCTGCTGCACCAGGGCTCCCAACTCCTCTTGCCAGTCATCCAATTCCGCCATGTCCTACCTCCTTATTCCTCGTTGTGTATGGGCAACCGCACGGTAAAGGCCGTCCCCTGCCCCACCACGCTGTCGACCGAAATGCTCCCGCCATGCGATTCGGCGATCCAGTGCGCGATGTTCAGCCCCAGCCCACTGCCGCCCTGATCCCGGCTGCGCCCCGCGTCCACCCGATAGAAGCGGTCGAAGAGGAAGGGCAGGTGCTCGGCAGGGATGCCGGGGCCGGTGTCGCGCACCTGGAACAGGGCTTCGTTGCCCCCGTTGGCGGCTTCCAGGATCAGTGAGAGCGTCACACAGCCGCCCTCGGGGGTGTAGTTGATCGCGTTATGGATCAAGTTCGTGATGAGCTGCTGCAGCCAGAGGGCGTCGCCGCGCAGGTAGACCTCATCTATGGTATCCATATCCAGGGTGATGCTCTTGCGGAAGGCGAGGCGGGCCATCGGCTCGTAGGCTGCCATCACGACCTCATGCAGCGCGACCGGCTCCTGCTTCAACCGCACCTGGTCGGCATCCGCACGGGAGAGCAGCAGCAGATTGCTGACGATGGACGACAGCCGCTCCGTCTCCTCGATGATGCTCCGTAGCGTCCGGCGCGTCTCCTCCGGCGAGAGGTCGGACATCAGGGCGACCTCCGCCTCGCCGCGGATGGTGGTGAGCGGCGTCTTGAGTTCGTGCGAGGCATCGGCGGAGAAGCGCTCGATCTGGCGGAAACTCCGGTCGAGGCGGGCGATCATCTCGTTCAGGGCAGCTGCGAGGCGGCCGATCTCATTGTCGGTGCGGGGAGGGACAACGCGCACATCCAGACGCTTGCTCTCGATGCTCAGCGCGGCCTGCGTCATGTCGTCTACCGGTTTTAGCGCCCGACCGACCAGGATCCAGCCTCCCAACACCGCGACCAGAAACACGGAGGGGGTGAGAATAAGCAGGATCTGCAGCGCCTGCCCCAGCGCCGCCTCCACGCCCTCGACCGACGCGCCGACCTGCACCAGATAGGGCACTTTCGGCCCCATCAGCACCGGAACCGTAACGACGCGCACCGGATACTCCCCCAGGTTCGGCTCGGTCTTGAAGGTGGTTTCGCCCCGCCGTCCGCTGAGCAGTGTCTCCGAATCGCAGGGAAGCTGCCGGGTACGGAGCGCGTCGGAGGTGGAGACCGGGCGGCCCGTATTCGTCTCTACCACCTGCACAAAGCGGCCCAGAGACTGCACGTCGCTCTTGTTGACGAATTGCCGCTCCTCCTCCTTGCTGAACTCCTTGCCGGGGTTCTCGACCGGATACTGATAGAGGTCGATGGCGATATGGGAGGCGATGACCTCCGCGCTGCGCTGCAGGTTGGCGTCGGCGCGGGAGTTGAAGAATTCGCGCAGGAGCAGGTAGGTCAAACCCGCCAGGACCAGGAGGGTCAGGGCCAGCAGCCCGCCATGCCAGAACGCCAGTTGCGCCCGCAGACTGCGCGGTTGCCATCGGGGAGAGCGGGAGGGTGGGCTCAGGGCATTGGCCCCTTCTCCCGTTCTCCCCCTCTCCCCCTGCCTCATTCCAGCTCCTCACGCAACACATACCCCACCCCACGCACGGTATGCAGGAGTTTGGGCAGGCCAGGCGCATCTATCTTTTTGCGGAGGAAGTTCATATAGACTTCGAGGACGTTGCTGCCGGCGTCGAAATCGTAACCCCAGACGCTTTCGAGAATAGCGGTGCGGGTATAGACCTGGCCGGGGTGGCGCAGCAGCAATTCGAGCAGGGCGTACTCTTTGTTGGTCAATTCGATGGGGCGTCCGTTCCGCTGCACGGTGCGGGTGGCGGGGTCGAGCACCAACCCGGCAAACTGAAGCTGCGGCAGGCGCGTGGCATTGGTCTGGCGACGCAGGAGGGCGCGAAGGCGGGCCAGCAATTCGTCGAAGGCAAAGGGCTTGGCGAGGTAGTCGTCACAGCCGCTGTCCAGGCCCTGGATCCGGTCCTCCAGCGCGCCCCGCGCCGTCAGCGCCAGCACCGGCACGACGCTGCCCTTCTGACGCAGTTCCCGGACCACCGAAAGGCCATCCCGGCCCGGTAACATGATGTCCAGGACGATGGCGGCATACTCATTGACCGCCGCTTGCGCCAGCGCCTCTTCGCCATTGAGCGCGACATCTACCGTGTAAGAGGACTGCTCCAGCCCCTTGCGCACAAAACTGGCGACCTTCTCCTCATCCTCTACCACCAGGATACGCATGATTCGCTTCCCCGCTCTCCTCTGGACCTATCGGATCAACCCCACTCCACGCACCGCCTGCCGGCTCTCACCGGCATGCGCATCGAAGGGTTTGCATCGTCTCCATTATGACACAGACCGAATAGAACTGCAATCGCATCTCAAAAGCGAAACGCCCCGACTGTAGACTGCAGTCAGGGCGTCTCTTATTCCGTTTGCTTTGTGTGCCTTCGTGGGTTCAGAAAGCTTATCGCAGGAAGAGGGTCAGGCACTTGGCCGCGCCGCCCGCCTTGAGAAATTCCGACAGGTCCACCGCATGGACCGTATAGCCGCGCTCTTCGAGTTGGCGCGTGAGCTGCGGGCAGCCGGCAGGAAGAACGACGTTATTGCCCAGCACGACCGCGTTGCAGGCGAAGCGGAGCGCCTCTTCGGCATTCACCTCCAGGGTGTTGAAATTGTTGGCGATAACCACGCGGGCGTAGGGATCGAACGCGCCGGGATAGTAGACGATGGTATCGGGCGAAAGCGAGAACAGGCAGGTGTCCAGATGGTACCAGCGGTCGTCAATCAGCTCCAGGGAGAGGACCGGAACCGCCAGGGTGTCCGAGAGCCAGCGATGGGCGCAGATATCGCTCCGTTTCAGATAGCCGGCCAGCAGCATATCGCCCGCAAAGAGCGCATCCCCTTCGCCCTCGAACTTGCAGCCGACGGAGGGGAGTTGCACCTTAAAGCCGTTGGCCTCGAACCAGGCTCGGAAGTGCGGCTCCTCCACCTGGCGCTGGGGGTGCCGGAAGTTCGAGAGCAGGGCATAGCGTCCGCGCACCAGCCCCGCATTCGCCGTAAACACCATGTCCGGGCAGTCCGAGGCCTGCTCCACCAGCAGCACATGCGCCCCGACCTCCTCCGTCAGCACCCGATAGAGCTCCTGCCACTGGCGGGCGGCAAGCGCCACGTCGGGCGCATTCTCCATCTTCATCCACGGATTGATCTCATATTTGAGCGCGTAGGCGGTGGGAGCGCACATCAACAGCGAGGTCGTCGCAGGCGCCTCGGAAGCATGGTCGGCCTCACGGTCCCAGGGCGCAGCGAGGGCCGGTGCGGTCAAAGCGGAACGGGTCATGATGTAACTCCCGGCAGGCGGGCGGCGAGCTCCTTTAAGAAGAACTCGCAGTCGGTGACCAGGCCGAATGCCTGGTGCGTCCCCCTGTCCATCAGTTTGATAACGGTGTCCGCGTCGGAATCGACGCAGAGTGTCCGCACGGTGGCGGGCAGCAGATTGCCGGTAGCGACGGAGTGTAGCGTCGTGGCGACCATCAGGGCGACCCCGACGCCCCGCACCCGCCGGCGCATGGCGTCCTGGGCCTGAACGCTATCGGTAATCACATCGGGCAGCGGGCCATCGTCACGAATGCTCCCGGCAAGCACGAAGTCGGTTCCGGTGGTCACACAGGCGTGCATGATGCCCGCCGTGAGCAGGCCGCTCTCGACGGCGGGGCGAATGCCGCCCACGCCGCGAATCGCGTTGATGGCCCGCAGGTGGTGCTCGTGCCCATGCGTCATCGCCTGTCCTGTCGCCAACTCCACGCCCAGCGAAGTGCCGAAGAGGGCGCGTTCGATGTCGTGCGTGGCGAGGGCGTTTCCGGCGAAGAGCACGTCGATCCATCCGGCCCGGATGATGGCTTCCAGCGCGGGGCCTGCCCCCGTATGCAGAATGGCCGGACCGCCGACAAAGAGCACCTTCTCGCCCCTGGCGCGGGCGTCCTGCATGGCCTGCACGATGGCGGCGATGATCAGTTCCTTCGGGCGTTCGGTAGAGACTTCGTTGCCCATAAAGGCGAAGGCGTCGGACGGATCGGGGCGCTCCAGCGGCTTGACCCGCACCCCCTCGTCCCCCACGACCACCGCCTGCCCCGCCTTCACCTGATGCATGGGGAGACAGTGCGTCGTTACGTGCGCTTCGCCCTTTTCTATTATGACGCCGCAATCCATCTCTATGTTCGCCACCGTATGCCAGCGCCCCGCAATGCGCACGGCGGTCTCCAGGTTGGTGGTCGCATAGAAGCCTTCGGGGAAAACGCCGTCCGTCGGCGCAGGCTGCGTGGTCGCCTCGCCTCCCCGCCGGGACGCGCCATGCTGCCCGATGATATGGAGGATACGCTCCAGGGTCTCGGCGTCGGGAGCGCTGACGGCGATCTCCGCATGGCTGGCGTCGGTACGCGTGGCTCCGACATGAAACTTGGTTATGTTGTACTGTCCGCCGTCCCGCAGGATGATGTCGAGGACCTTGGTCAGGGTGAGTGAATCGATGATATGTCCGTCGAGATGGACGGTTTCCGAATGCATACCTCTCTCCTTCTCTGCGTCGAGATGCGCGCCGCGGATCCGGACGGAAGCGGGCAAGCCGCTTCGCAGAGATTATCGGCAAAAAAACGCGGCGGCGCAGGGAGGGCGCTCCCTCCCAGGCGCAACAGATCCAATCCCACCGGCTAAGATACCGGAAGGGGACCTCCTATGCAATACGTAAGAATTCGTCTTTTTATTGTCCTATGGTTGTACGCAGGAGTCGTTGAGGATAGGTCTCGGAGGCCGCTTCGGCGGGCCGGGGGTTGTACCCTCAACCCCCTCCCGCTCTCCCGCTTGCCTCCGCTTCGCGGCGCGGAAGAGAACACCCCTTCTCCCTTACCGCTCGTTCCTCGCTAGGGAGAAGGGAGCAAGGGCGCAGGCGATTGCGCTGGGTTGAAGGTAAGGTCATACCTTCAATGCAGTCTCAATCCGCTGACAGGAAGACTATGCATAACACGTTGCATGGTAGCAAGCCTCATTTCAACGTGAACGAGGACAGTTTTGCTCCCTTCTCCCTAGCGAGGAACGAGCGGTAAGGGAGAAGGGCGGGGGTTGAGGGTGCAACCTTAGAGTGTAGAAAATCCCCACTCGTGGGGTATAAATCGCCTCATCCTAGACGAAATTCGCGCTTTTGAAGCGACATAGCGAGGCTTGCAGCCGCTGAATTGCCTCTTTGACACACTGTTAAAACGTGACTTCGTGGCCCTGGCGGGCGGCGGTATAGCAGGCTTCTAAAAGCTGGACCAGGTGGTAACCGTCGTTGATGTCGATTGTCGTGGACGCGCCATCCTTGATGGAGGAGACCCACTGGTTAAAGGGCATGGGCAGCGCGGCAGGCAGGTTGGTGGGCGAGATGACGCCCTTGATCTCCCCGGTGGAGAGCTGGTTGCTGATGAGCTGGATGAGCGGGCCGTTGGGCGCGGCGTCGATGCTCAGGTAGCCCTCCGTACCGTAGATCTCCAGCGGGTTGGGGCCGCTGCGCTGCACCCACGAGACATCGAGGATGCCGATGGCCTTGTTGCGGAAGGTGACCACCGCCGCCATGCTATCGTCGATGGAGTAGTTGTTGCTGAAGTTGGTCATCTGCGCGACGACGGAGGCAGGCTCTCCCAGGAACCAGCGCATGATGTCCACGCGATGGCAGCCCAGGTCGAAGAACGCGCCGCCTCCCGCCTGCTCCTCATCCCCGAACCACGCCGAGCCGCCGGAGAACCAGCGGTCCAGGGCCGCGCTGTGGGCGATCCGCGCCCGCATCAGGGTCACGTCGCCGAGCAGTCCCTTATCCAGGACCTGCTTGGCGAAGAGGATCTCGCGCCGCGTCCGGGCCGGCAGCGAGATCATGAACTTGACCCCCGCCGCCTCGACCGCCTGCATCACCGCGACGGCCTCCTCGACCGTGATGGTCAGCGATTTCTCGGTAAAGATATGCTTCCCGGCCTCCGCCGCCGCAATGAGCAGCTCTTTGTGCATGGAGGTGGGCGCATTGACGACCACGGCGTCCACCTCCGGCATGGCCAGCACCTGCTCCAGATGCTCGTTGTAGGGGACGTCGCGCTTATCGGCCTCGGTCTGGCCGCGCAGGGGGTCTTCGTCCCAGATCACGACGGTTTCGGTGTCCGGATGGTCGCGCACACTGTCGGCGTAACCGCGCGCGTGCACATGCGCAAACGAGAGCAGGGCGATGCCTATTTTTCCATTGGATGTCATGAGGTGCTTTCCTTTTGATGGTAGTGTTGGGACAGAGTTCGGTATCCGCGTCGCGATGTCCTGCCCAAGGCTCACGGATGGGTTATTTCCGTCACGCGTTATTGTCGAAAAATATTGTTAAAATATTTTTTCCTCGCCTTTCCGGTTCTTCCTTCTGCCTGTTAGTCTCTTAGCGATAGACCTTCTTAACACGACTTTGCTGCCCAATGGGAACCCAGGGACAATCTTATTTTCTTTCCTGAAACCGTTGGGCCGCACGACTGTTGCGCTTTGTTTGGTTTTGTTAAAGAAAGGTAGATGTACCATGCACCAACCCACTTCTCTCTCGTCTCGTGTTTTTCGTCTTCGCTCTCTCTTCACCGCTCTCTGCTGTCTCTGCATGAGCCTGCTCGTGCTAGCTCCTGCTCTGGGCCAGTCGGGAAGCGGATCGAGCGGCGAAGGCGGCAGCGGCTCCTCCGGTTCCGGAGGGGGATCGGGAGGCTCGAGCGGCGGGCCAGGACAGCCGCCCACGCCGCACAACAACTGGAAACTGCAAGCCTCCTTCTCCGGGTACGCCTCTAGTATCGTCTCCGACACGACCAATTGTCCCTATTGGGCCAGCGAAGTCATGATCCCCTCCAACTTCACCATGGGGATCAGCACGTCCGGCACGTCCATTGATCCGTTGGGAGGTCAGTTTCCCGCCACCTACTCCGGAGGGATGAGCGTCGCCTTTAGCGCTCTGGCCGAACGTGTGCAAAGCATTCTAAACGGCACCACCTACCAATCTCTCTCCTCCGGAACCCTAACCATCACGCTTACCTGGCAGCCAAAAAACAACGACATGCAGGCCAACCCGCCTCCGCATCAGATCGATATCTGCTATCGCCGCTTTGTGTCCGCCGGCGGCATCGCCATGGCGCAGGGGCAAGGTCAAAACGCCATAGGACAGGCCTCCGGCACTATCAGCGGGTTCGGCCAGAGCGCTGCCGTGAATTTGCCCATCTCTCCTGGTTATGATTCGGATTCGGTCTCGAACGCCGATCACGATTTTATTACCGTCCCCCTACAGGTCAATCCCACGACCGGAGTCGCGACCCAACAGTTCCAACTCCAATGGAAACTTTATGCTTATGCAGACGCCGCGTTAGGTGGCGGACAGGCGGCGGCGCAGGCGCAGGTGGATCTGGGCGTGGACTTCTGTGTGGCAGGGTTCGACACCGGGCGCTTCGGCCCCCGCCACCGGGGTCGGAATGGAGGATCGGGCGATGGCGCCACCGATCCCACCTATACCCGCTGGATCCCATTGAGCTTCTCGCCGCAGGTGAGCAGCCAGCCCTTCCGCTTCCAACCCGGCGCTCTGCCGCCGCCCTGGGGCAATATCTATGGGGTCTACGGCATGACGCTCCGGCAGGAGCCCTCCACTCCCAACCTCGACCTGGATGGACTGGCCCAACTCTATCGCCCCAACCAGGGAGGCGGAGCCATGGGCTCGTTCAACAATGCCGGCCCTCCGTTTACGGCGATCCCTTCCGGGTTTATCCCAATGTACTGCCTCACCGATGCCGATGGAAGCCGCCTCCTCTGGGATGCCCAATGGAACCCCAATGAGGACGTCCACTCCCTGCTCATCAGCAGCCCTACTACGTTCCAGCTCACCAATGCCGGCCCTCCCGGCGCACTGGGTTCGGTGGGCCACTATACCTATACTTTCCAGGTCGTCACCACCAACCCCCTGTTCGCACGCCTGATCTCCATCCAGGACAACCTCAATACTACCGGAGCGCCTGCCGTAAACCAACAGACGCTCACCTGGAACGATGGAGGCGATCCCTTCCTCACCGTCACCGATTTCTCTTCGGGCGGGATGGGCATACCTGGTCGGCAACTGCTGTTCCATGCGGGGGCAGGCGGCTATCTGAGCGCGGTGGACGCTCCCACCAACGACCTCTCCGCCTCCTTCACTCACACCACTACGGCCTTCGATGCGGGCGGCCACCTCACTTCCGTCAATGTCTATGCCGGGGACTCCAACACTCTGTTGCATAGCGATCAGTTCAGCTACGGCGGCCCCACCGGGGATTCGCTCACCTCTGTCCGCCACGGCGTGAGCGTCACCTCCTACACCTGGAGCGCCGACGCGCTCAATCCCGATCCGTTCGGCAACCCCATTCCCCGGCTCAGTTCGATCACCGCAGGCAGCGGCAGCGACACGAGCAGTTCCGACGACGGAACCTCCATCGCGGGCACCTACACGTTCACCTGGGGGCCGTCTCAGGTGGGCTACAATGACTGGGGAGCGGAGGTGCGCACCAACACCTTCACGGATGCGCTGGGTCACCTCTACACCGACCTGTTCACCCTCTCCAATGAGGTGTCGGGAGCCATCAACGGCGACACCTACACCGGCCCCGACTATACAGGCGCTCCGCCTCACTCCAATGTGGTGCAGGTGAGCTATAACCCTGATATCGCTAATCCTGGCGTCATCCAGCTCACCGACCCGTTTGCGATGCTCTGGGAGTGGGACTTCAATCCGCAGACCGGTCGCCTGGTGGAGATGAAGAACCCGCTGGAATCGAACTGGACCTGGGGCTGGAGCGCGGATGCCAAGGAGTTGACCAGCCTCACCGATCCGACCGGCATCAGCGTGAACTATCACTACCAGGAGAACAATAATCCTCCCCATCGCCTGACCAGTGTGACGGATAATGGGGGCGCGACGCAGTTACAGATAGACTACAACCGCTTCGGCCAGCCCACCATCTTCACCAACCCGGCCAGTGTCAGC
>Ga0070734_10004488_pt1 | contig 13199 bp, 6 predicted proteins | sample Coa_R1_8_FD_66444 | JGI IMG/M metagenome (GOLD analysis project Ga0070734, IMG submission 66444) | Surface soil microbial communities from Centralia Pennsylvania, which are recovering from an underground coalmine fire - Coalmine... | ecosystem: Environmental > Terrestrial > Soil > Unclassified ...
AGGGCGGGCACCTGCTCCAGGAAGAAAACGGCCGGTGGGAAGCCGTGTTCGGACGCGCCAGCGATGCGCTCGCCTGCGCGCTGGCCGGGCTGCGACAGATACAACCTGATGAAGGTGATCGCTCCTTCGGAGCGGGTGATGAAGGTGATGGAGGTGAAAAGAATCAATCATTCCTTATCCTCACCCCGCCGAAGGCGGATCATCCGTTGCGAAGCAACGATCACCCGCCGCGTAGCGGCGATCACCTCCATCAGTCTTTGCGCATGGCGCTGCATACGGGGGAGATACAGGGCCTCCCGCGTGGGGCTGATCCTCTGCTCCAGCAGAGCGAGCGCCTGCTGCGGGCCTGCCCGCCGGGACAGATCCTATGCTCGGAGGAGACCGCCATCCTGCTGCGCCGAGACCTCGACCCGGCGGCCCGGCTGGTGGATCTGGGCCTCTATCGCCTGGAAGGCAGCGACCGGCCGGAGCGCCTGTTTGCCGTCGCCCCGCCGGGCCGTCCGACGGAGGACCTGCCCCGCCCGTCCGCCCGGTCGGGCTATGCCGGCAGTCTCCCGCTGCAACTGACCCGCTTCTTCGGGCGGGACGCCGAATTGGCCGCGCTCCAGCAGCTACTGCGCCCGGATGCTGCCGCTTCCGGCGCCGCCCGGCTGGTGACGCTGACCGGGCCTGGTGGCACGGGCAAGACGCGCCTGGCCATCGAGACGGCCCGCGCGCTCCTCGAGCCGTTCGCGGGCGCCGTCTGGTTCGTGCCGCTGGCGGAACTGTACGATCCGCGCCGGATTGTGGACGCACTCCTCCAGGCGCTCCATCTGCCCCCCTCCCCCCTGGTCGAGCCGATCCAGCAGGTGGTGGAGGCGCTCGCGCAGCAGCCGTCGCTGCTGGTGCTGGACAACTTCGAGCAGTTGCTGGCCGGACCCCGGACCGCTCAGGAGGAGGGCCTGGCGGCGCTGAGGCGCCTGCTGGAGGAGGCGCCATCGCTGGTCTGCCTGGTGACCTCCCGCCAGCGGCTGGGACTGTCGGGCGAGCGGGAGTTTCCGCTCATGCCCCTGCCGGTGCCGCAGGAGACGGACACCCCGGAGCGGTTGAGCCTCAACGAGAGCGCGCAGCTCTTTTCCGACCGGGCGCAGACGGTCAAGCCGGACTTTCAGGTGACCCGCGGCAACGCCGCTGCCGTGGCCGCCCTGTGCGAGCGCCTGGAAGGCATTCCCCTGGCCCTGGAACTGGCGGCCGGGCGGGCGCAGGTCCTGACGCCGGGCCAGATGCTGCGGCAGTTGGAGCGCCGGTTCGACTTTCTCGTGAGCCGCCAGCGGGACGTAGCCCTGCGCCATCAGACGCTGCGCGGGGCCATTGACTGGAGCTACCAGATGCTCTCTCCAGAACTGCAGCGTTTCTTCGCCTCCCTCTCGGTGTTCCGGGGTGGCTGGAACCTGGCCGCTGCCGAGCAGGTCACCCAGAATTCGGAAGAAGTCCTCGATCTGCTGTCGCAGTTGCGCGAGTGCTCGCTCGTGCAGGCGCAGGACCACCCGGACGAGATGCGCTTCACGCTTCTGGAGACGCTGCGGGCGTATGCCGAGGAGAAGCTGAGCGCCGAGGAGAGGGAGACGCTCCAGAGCCGCCATGCGCGCTACTTTCTGGCGCTGGCCCAGGAGGCTGCTCCGGCCCTCGACGGGCCGCGCCAGGGGATCTGGTTGGACCGGCTGGCAGCCGAGCAGGAGAACCTGCGCGCGGCTTTCCACTGGTGCCAGCAAGACAGGGAGAGGACCGAGGCCGGCTTGCGTCTGGCGGTTGCGCTCCTACGGTTCTGGGATATGCGCGGTCACTTTAGCGAGGGCCGTGCATTCATGCAAGCGCTCCTCTCGCAAGCGGATACCGGGCCATCCACGCCGCCGCTGGCAGCAGCTTTCAATGCCGCGGGATTCCTGGCATGGCGGCAGGGCGATTATACGGTGGCCCGTACGCTGCACGAGCAGGGTCTGGCTCACTATCAGGCGCTGGGGATCAAGCGGGGCATTGCTGCCTCTCTCAATAACCTGGGACTGGTGGCCGAGTCCGAGGGCGACTATGCCGCAGCGCGCACGCTCTATGAAGAGGGTCTGGCGCTCCAAAGGGAGTTGGGGAACAAGCATGGCATTGCCGTCTCGCTCGATAACCTGGGAAATGTGGCATCGAGCCTGGGGGACTACGCCGCGGCACGCGCGCTGCATGAAGAGAGCTTGGCCCTGAGAAGAGAGATCGGAGATCGCTTCGGAATTGCCGCTTCGTTAGGCAACCTGGCGGTTGTGGTCTCACGGCAGGGCGATCATGCCAGGGGGCGCGCGCTGCATGAAGAGAGCCTGGCCCTCTTTCGGGAGATCGGAGACAAGCGGGGAATTGCCACCGAACTCCTCAGTCTGGCGGAGCTGGCCGTGGACCAGGAAGACTTTGCATCCGCGCAGGCGCTGCTGGAGGAGAGTCTGGCACTCTTTCGCCAGGTAGGAGACAAGCCGGGGATCGCTGCTGCGCTGGCAGGCGTTGCCGCGGTTCAGATAGCCCGGCAACAGCCCGGGCGGGCGGTCGTTTTGTGGGCGGCCGCAGAAACGTTGCGGGAAAGCCTCGGCAGGCGCCTGCCGCTTGCTGCCAGGGAAGAGCTAGAACAGTATCTAAATGAGGCCCGCGCCTCCCTGGACCCGGCGGCCTTCGAGCTGGCATGGTCGCAGGGCCGCGCGATGTCCTGGGAGCATGCAGTGGCCTACGCTTTGGGAGAAAAAGAGGAATCATGATCGCCTACACAGATACGACTCGCGATATTACCGCCGATAAGCTGCAGGGCTTCATGCAGGACTGGCTCCATCCCCCCTCTCCGCAAGCGCTGCTGGCAATCCTCAACGGCAGCAATCACGTTGTCCTGGCGGTCGAGTCGGAAACAGGGCGCGTGATCGGATATATCACGGCCATCAGCGATGGAGTCTCTTGCGCCTATATTCCCCATCTTGAGGTCCTGGAAGCGTATCGGGGAGAGGGCATCGGCTCGGAGTTGATGCGCCGCATGCTGGAGAAGCTGAAACCTCTGTATATGGTGGACCTGATGTGCGACGCCGAGCTGCAGCCTTTCTACGCTCGCTTCGGCTTACGGCCCGCCGGAGGCATGATAATCAGAAACTACGACCGGCAGTCCTGCGAGTAAGAAGTCCTCTCTCCCAAATTTTTCCCATTCTCCCGGACTGTCAGAGTTCTGTCAGAGCGGCTCCGTATCCTGGGGACATCATGCAGGCCGTGTCTCTTCCCAGGGAGACGGCCTCTATCCAGGATAAGGAGACAGCACCGATGCAAGACACCACTCACGCTCTTACGGCAGATACGAAGGAGCCACTTCTTTGTCCGGCTGCAAGCCTGGACGTAGCTCTGGCGCCGGTTTCTCGCGCCCGCCGCTCGATCTGGTCGCGGTATTTCTGGTGCGCGCTTCTGCTGGCGCTGCTCGCCGGGCTTACACTGAACGGACCACGCGCCAACGCGCAGACCGTCACGCTGGTGCAGCAGCCGGCGCCGCCTGCGCCCCCGGATGTCATCGTCACCAAAGACACCTCGACCGGAGAGATTGAGACACAGAACTGGGTGCGAACCGGAAACGGCACGGTGATCGAGTACCGGGATCAGAAAGTGGATAGCAAGAACCGGATCCTCTATCGCTTTATCAAGTACAATGACCCGAATACCGGCCAGCAGACGGGGGGCGTGGAAGAGACCTGGACCTACGATGCCGACGGCAACACGACCGGACACACCTATCAGGAATACAATCCCAACACAGGAAAGTGGAATCCGGTGGTCAAGACGCTCAACATCGGATACCAGATTCAGGACATCGGGTTCCTGGCCGGGGGCGACTTTACCCAGCCCGAAGGCATCAACAACAGCGGCCAGATCGCCGGCTACGCTATGAATGGCAGCAATCAGGTCCGCGCGTTTTGCTGGCAAAACGGCCAGATGCAGGATCTGGGCACGCTGGGCGGCTCTTTCGCGACCGCATTCGGCATCAACAACAGCGGCCAGATCGCCGGCGGCGCCGCCACTGGCGCCGTGGACGGTTCCGGCCATGCCATCTACCATGCCTGTCTGTGGCAGGACGGCGAACCGATTGACCTGGGCACACTCGGCGGAGAAGACAGCGAGGCGTATGGCATCAACAACAACGGTCAGATCGTCGGATGGGCGCAGATTTCCAGCGGAGACATGCATGCCGCCCTCTGGCAAAGCGGCCAGGTTTTCGATCTGGGCGTCCTGTCCGGGGGAACGGAAGGCAGCTATGCGACGGCGATCAACGACTCCGGACAGGTGGTAGGCGATAGCAGCTCCCAGAGCGGACGGTTCGATGCCTTTTTCTGGCAAAACGGCACGATGACCGACATCGGGCTGTGGCCCTTCATCACGACGGGCAGCAGCGCCACGGCGATCAATAATGCCGGGATCGTGACCGGTCGCTGCTCGCTCTACTGGTCCGACAACGCGGCGGACTTCACCTGGGATGCCACCGCCGGTTTTCATTTCTCAGGAGGACTGGGCGGTAACTCTGCTTCCAGCCAGAGTATCAACAACCTGGGCCTGAGAGTGGGCCTCTCCCAGCCATCGAATAACGCCCCCACATTCTACGCCTGGCGTTTTGACGACAACCATCTGGCCCGTGACCTGAACGAGGCCATTCCGGCCAATTCCGGCTGGACGCTCGCGGAAGCGGACGTCGTCAACGATAACGGATGGATCGCCGGCGAGGGCATTATGCAGACAGATAGCAAAGTCCACGCTTATGTGCTCGTTCCGCTGTCAGTCAGCAGCATCACGCTGCCTGCCACCATGCATAGCGGGCAAACCGCGACGGGCACCGTGCAACTGAGCGGCCCGGCCCCTGAGTTCGGCGCGGTGATTCAGCTCACCAGCAAGAACAAGACAGCTCTGAGCGTTCCGGCCAGGATCACGATCCCAGCCGGCGCGACGCAGGCCAGCTTCACAGCGAAGGCCGGAACCGTCTCCCGTCTCACCACCGTGGGCGTCAAGGCCTCTTATGACGCCACAGCGAAAGACACGATGGTGACCGTCGCTCCCTGAGCATACCTCACCCCCTGACCCCCTCTCCTTCTAAAGGAGAGGGGGCATTTTGTTGCGTCCGTCCGATTTTAAATAATAAAGCGGAATCCCCACTTGTTTTCCCACCAGCCCGGTCTGTCAGAGTTCTGTCAGAGCCGCACTCTATACTCCTTTCAGCAAGAGGGCGACTGCGTGTGATGACGCGGTCGCCCGGCTTGAGAAAGGAGCTAAGACAATGCGACAACTTTTGGTAAAGGCATCGCTGGCGATCGGCCTGCTGGTCATCTCCCTGTCCGCAGGCGCGCAACAGGCAGGGTCGAGCTACAGTATCCAGAACCTGGGATCTCTGCGCAGCGACGGAGCCGGGGATGTCATCGCCTACGGCATCAATCGCCAGGGCCAGGTGGCCGGCGCGTCCCTGTCCGATAGCGGCCAGCATCACGCCTTCCTGTGGGATAAGCGCCAGGGCATGACGGACCTGCAGAACCGGGTGACCAACTCCGGCTTCTACAGCTACGCCTATGGCCTCAACGACAACACCCAGATTGCCGGGAAATCGGAAGTGAACGGGGCGGACAACGCCTTCCTCTATCTGCTTTCCGTCCAGGATCTGGGCACGCTGGGCGGCCCGAACAGCCAGACCAACGCCATCAACGGCAACGGCGACGGGGCCGGACAGGCGCAGACGCCCGCCGGAAGCTGGCATGCCTTCCTGTTCACGAGCGGAATGGTGGACCTGGGCACGCTGGGCGGCGCCTGGAGCGGCGCGACCGCCGTCAACGATGCGCTCCAGGTCGCCGGCTGGTCCTACACCGCCAGCGGTCCCACGCGCGCCTTCCTCTGGCAGGGCGGCAGCATGACGGACCTGGGTACGCTCGGCGGGCCGCAGAGCGGGGCCAATGGCATCAACGAGTCCGGGCAGGTGGTGGGATGGGCCGACATCGAGCTGCAACTGGGCGGCAAATACATCTACCATGCCTTCCTGTACTCCAGCGCCAACGGCATGCAGGACCTGGGCACGATCAATGGCTTCCCGTATAGTGATGCGGATGCCGTCAACACGGCCGGCGTGGTGGTCGGCTATGTCTCCACCGGCCGGTTCGTCGGCACCCGGCATGCCTTCGTCTGGGACCCGGTCAACGGCATGCAGGACCTGAACAGCCTGATCCCGGCCGGCACCGGCTGGCTGCTTCAGGAAGCCACCGGCATCAATGCCCGCGGCCAGATTTGCGGCTATGGCACTCTCGGCGGCCAGGTGCATGCCTTCGTGCTGTCGCCGCCCGGCGCGAGCGCCAGCCCGATCAACTTCGACATCAACGGCGACGGCCACACGGACCTGCTCTGGCAGAACCAGAACGATGGCGGCGTCTACTACTGGCTGATGGACAATACGACCATCCTCGGTGGCAACTACCTGTCGCCCCCGAACCTGGTCTCGCCGGAATGGCAGATCGTGGGCACCCCGGACCTGAACGGGGACGGCCACCCGGACCTCCTCTGGCAAAATCAGGTGGACGGCGCGGTGTACTACTGGCTGATGGACGGCCCGCAGGTGACCAGCGGGGGGCTACTCGTTCCCGCAAATACGATTGACCTGAACTGGAAGATCGTGGGCACGCCGGACCTAAACGGGGATGGCTCTCCGGACATCCTCTGGCAGAACCAGGCCAACGGCGGCGTCTACTACTGGCTGATGAACGGCGTCCAGGTGGTCTCGGGAAGCTTCCTGGTCCCGCCGGGCCAGGTAGACCCGAGCTGGCAGATCGTGAGCACGCCGGACCTCAATGGAGACGGTTCGGCGGACCTGCTGTGGGAAAACTCCGCCGATGGCGCGGTGTTCTACACCCTGCTCAACGGCATCCAGTTGGTCTCCGGCGGCTTCCTGGCGGCGCCCAATACCATAGACCCGAGCTGGCATATCGCGGCCACGCTCGACATCAACGGAGACGGCTACACGGACATCCTGTGGGAGAACTCGGTAGACGCGGGAGTCTACTACTGGCTGATGAACGGCACCGGCTACCTTTCCGGAGACTATCTGGTCGCGCCGTATGTCATCAACCCGAGCGCGGGCTGGCGGATCGTCGCCCCGCATTAACCTCTCGCCCCGGCTCCCTGCCGCAGGGAGCCGGGGCAAAGCTTCTCGATCAGAAGGAGGAAATCGCATGAAACCACATTCGCATCGCAAGCCAGCCAGCAGCGTCCGGTCCACACTTCGCTTCTCCGGGGCGTTGCTCACGTCTCTGCTGCTGATCCGGGCAGCTGGCCCTGCGCCGGCCTCCGACCTGACGCTCGTGCGCAATTTCACTGGCATGAACGGCGCAGGTCCCCAGCCCACGCTCACCTTGGCCGCCGACGGCAACTTCTACGGCGTCACGCACGCTGGCGGAAACGGCGCGGGGACCGTGTTCAAGCGGCCGGCAGTCTATGGAGCGCCGCAGACCACCCTCTACGCCTTCGCAGCCGATGGGTCCGACGGCGCGGCCCCGAACGGAGTGATTCTCGGGCAGGACGGGGCGCTCTACGGCACGACCGCATTTGGCGGAGCGTATGGCAACGGCGCCGTCTTCAAGCTGAGTCTTTCCGGAACGCTCACCCTATTGCATGCGTTCCATCCCGTCTCGGGAACGCGCCGCACGAATAGCGACGGTGCCCATCCCTTCGCCGCTCTCGTTCAGGCGAGCGACGGCGCCCTCTATGGCACGACGGAGGCAGGCGGCGCGCATGGGCTGGGGGTCGTCTTCCGGATCACGCCCGGAGGGGTCTTTACCCGGCTGCACGCCTTTGCGAGCGAAGAGGGCGCCTTCCCATGCGCGCCGCTCCTTCAGGCTGGAGACGGCGACTTCTACGGGACCACGCGCGATGGCGGCGCCTCCGGCGCCGGAACGCTCTTCAAGATGTCTGCCGCCGGGAGCGTGACCGTTCTGCATGCCTTTCAGGGCGGACAGGACGGCGCCTATCCCCGCGCCGGCGTCATCCAGGGGCCAGACGGCGCGTTGTATGGGACCACGCCGGTGGGGGGCGCCGCCAACAGCGGAACGGTCTATCGAGTCACACTCTCCGGGACAGCGACCGTGCTCTACGCTTTCAGCGGCGGCACGGATGGGGCGGCTCCCCAGGCGGGTCTCCTCCTCGGCTCCGACGGCAGCTTCTATGGAACCACACAGCGCGGCGGTTATGGCTATGGCACGCTGTTCCGGCTTACTCCGGCGGGCGCGCTGACCAGCCTCTACACGTTCACGCCCCCGGATACTTCAGGCGCAAGCTTCGACGGCGCGCGGCCGAGCGCGGGCCTCGTGCAGACGGCGGACGGCTTCCTGTGGGGAACCACGCCCCAGGGAGGCGAGAACGGGACCGGGACTTTCTTCGCCATCCAGCCCACCGGTGGGTTGATAGACATTCAGCAGACCTTCCCTCCGGCCGATGGCGCGAACCCGGTCGGAGGCTTGATCCAGGCCGGCGATGGCAACCTCTATGGCGCCGCTTCCTTCGGCGGGGCAAACAATTCGGGTGTCATCTTTCAGCTCACCGCCTCCGGCGCCTACACGGAGATCTACTCCTTTTCCGAGTTGGACGCCGAGGGTCTCAACGCGGAGGGAGCGCACCCGATGGCGGCACTGCTGCAGGGCACGGATGGTTATCTGTTCGGCACGACGGCTGCCGGAGGATCTTCCGGCGCGGGAACGGTCTTTCGCATCACCACGCAGGGGGTCCTGCAGACGCTGCACCTGTTTACAGGGGCCGACGGCGCCGGTCCTGCCGCGCCGCTGATCCAGGGCCGCGACGGCAACTTCTACGGGACGACTCAGGGCGGCGGAGCGAACGGTCAGGGCACGCTCTTTCAGATCACCCCTGCCGGCAGTCTGACCACGCTGCACGTCTTTTCCGGCCGCGATGGCGCTCTCCCGAACGGCCTGATTCAGGGCCGCGACGGCGGCTTTTATGGAACGACTCAGGGCGGCGGCGCGCACGACAGCGGCGCGGTCTTCCGGTGGACGCCTGCGGCTGGCCTGAAGAGCCTCACCTCCTTCGCGGCGACCGACTCCGCAGGGACCAACGCCGGGGGCGCGTTTCCGAGCAGTCTGATCGAGGGCAGCGACGGCGCCTTCTACGGCGCCACGCAAAGTGGCGGCGTCAATGGCAACGGCACAGTCTTTAAGATCACGCGCGGGCGCGTCCTGACGACGTTGCATACGTTCGCGGCAGGATTTCCTGAAGAGCCCAATCCGGATGGCGAGTTCCCCGCCGCGCCGCTGATCCTGGGCGCGGACGGCAACTTCTATGGCAAGACCAGCACGGGCGGCCCGAACGGAACGGGAACCGTTTTCAGGATCACCCCGTCCGGTGTTCTGACGACCTTGAGCGCCTTCGCCCCGGCGGTAGACAACTATCTGAACGCCGATGGCGCCGGCCAGATGGCAGCGATGGGAGCCCTGCTGCTGGGCAGCGATGGGAAGCTCTACGGCGCCGCGCCGCTGGGAGGCACGAGCGACGCCGGCACGATATTCGCGCTCACTCCGTAATAACGGCGCATGACAAATCTCCCTCCTCTGAAAAAGGGGAGGGGGATAAGATGACCGCTCTTGTTATCGGGGGAGCCTGCCTCTTTCAGGGTTCGTTATCTGTAGCCGGCGCGCCGCCGGTTTCGGCGGCGTTCGCCTGGGCGAGGGTAGCGCCGGCATAGTAGTGGAGCAGGATGGTCTTGAAGTCCTGGTTATAGGGCGGCGAGGCCAGTGCCATCGCCCCGACCTGGCACATTCCCCGCCCATGTCCCCAACCGCGTCCCTCGAAGACGAACGCGCCCTCGGCGTCGCGGCGCACGGTAAAGAGCGTGCTCCTGAGCGTGTCGACGCCCAGGAGCGTTCGCAGTGAGTTGGCGCTGATCTCCCGCACGAGCGGCGGCGCGCGTTTTGCGGCTTTCGCCGGTCTCTCCTCGCCTTTCAAAGGCGCCGGCGGAGTATCTGTGCCGGCCGGGCCTTTGTGGGGCGATTGCGTCTCGTCGTCGGCATCGGCACCCGTATCGCCGGACGATTCGGAAGGCGGGAGCGATTCAGGCGAGTCGCCGGGGGCGGCACGAAAGGTAAGCTGGAGGCGGCGCGCGCGCCCCGAAACGTCCTTGTCCAGCACCGTGACGCCCTCCAGCGCGCCCAGGCCGCGCAGGGCAGCGGAGCGGGCAAGCAGGGCGGCCAGCCGTTCCGGCGTATAGCGGCGCACCCAGGGCCGCTCGGCGGCGTGCGCCTCGGAATCGTCCACGGCGCGCGGGCAGTCGTCCGGGCCGGCGCCGGGGGCGGTGAAGCCGCCACAGTCGGCGCAGAAGAGCGCGGCGATAGGCCGGTCGTCGCGGGTCAGCACCAGCCCGGCGGTCTCGCGGACAGCCTGGTCGGTGGCGGGCGTCTCGCCATCCACGCCATTATAGACCTGGGAGTCGGTGGTGTCGCGCACGTCGTAGCCGCTCGTCTTCCATTGGCCCAGGCAGTGCAGCGCGTAGGTGCGGGAGGCGACCGCCTGCGCCTTGAGCGCTTCGAGAGGCGCGCGGCTGCCCATCTCGCAGGCGACCACGCCGCGCAGGTAGGATTCCAGCATCACCTCATTGATGGCGCGCAGCCGCCGGCCCGCCAGGCCGATCTCCAGGCAGCCCCGATAAAAGCGCGGCCGCCGGCTGCCCGGCAGGCCGATGCCGAGCCGCGTCTTCTCGTCCGCGCTCTGCAGCCGCCAGCACGTCCCCGCCGCGGCCATGCCCAGGTCCTTGCTGTTGGCATCCACGGCCCGCACGCCCTGCTCCGTCGCCGTAAAGGTCCAGGGCCCCATTCCCGCCGCGCGCTCCTGACCGTCCGGCCCGATCAGGCAGGCCCCTGGATCGGCGCTCAACACCAGCGTCTCTACTGCAGCGAAGCGCATCAGGCCCACGCGCACCAGCGGCGTCTCGATCCGATAGGGATGCCCGGAAGCGGAGCGGGTGACAGGGCCGGTCGGGCGCGCCACCGCGCCGGCAGGCTGCGGGAGAGCAAGCGAAAGAAAGGACAGGAAGAGCAGAAGACGGGTGAGACGGCAGAATAGAACAGGCGTCCGGAAAAGAAGCACAGCATTCTCCTCGCGCGATAAGGCCCTGACTCCCCCTTCCCTAAAGGGAAGGGGGACAGGGGGGGTAGGCAGGCAAATCCGACCGATTGTAACATAATTCTGGCCGGAGGAGCAAGGAATTTTAGAGAAAAAGGTCGGAAAAACGTTGGAGACGGTGACGAATCGGCCGCTTTCTTCCGTAGATAAAGCGATTCCGGGCTGCCGGCAAAGGCCGTGAGGCTGGAGTGCCGGCATGCCCGTGAATTCCCGACATAGCCTCGCTGCTTCCGTTGACAAACGCCAAAACGATGGTATAATAGCCGTGCGTGGCCGGGCGCCCGGTCCGTGCGTCCCGTTGCGCTTTGTCCCCGGAGGGCTCGTTTTCCTGCAGGTCCGGCGTGTTTGGTAGGAAACGCCTCCATCGCCAACCGGCCATTTCCAACGGTATCTCCACCCGGCCCACCGGCCGGGCGCGGATGCAATAATCAATCGAATGCACGCTCGTAAACCCTAACACATCCGTCTTAAAAGACGGAGGGAGGAACCCACACGCATGGCTACTGCGATCTCTATCCAGGGCCTCACCAAGAAATATGTGGATGTCTGGCAGAAGCAAGAGGTGGTCGCCGTCAACAATCTCAACCTCGAGGTGGAAGAGGGCGAGATTTTCGGCTTCCTGGGCCGCAACGGCGCCGGAAAGACGACCACCATCAAAATGCTGCTCGGCCTGATCTTCCCCACCGCCGGTGATGCCACCATCCTGGGCAAGCCGATGGGCGACAACAACGTCAAAAAAGAGCTTGCCTATCTGCCGGAAGAGACCTACTTCTACGATTCGATGACCGGCTGGGACCTTCTCGACTTCTACGCCCGCCTGTTCCGCATCCCGGAGCCGGAGCGCAGCCGCCGCGTCAAGCTGGCCCTGGAGAAGGTGCGCCTGCAGCCCGAGGCCTGGAAACGCAGCATCCGCGGCTACTCCAAAGGCATGCGCCAGCGCACCGGCATCGCCCAGGCGCTCATCAACGATCCCAAGCTGCTCTTCCTGGATGAGCCGACCTCCGGCCTCGATCCGATCGCCCACGCCGAGCTGCGCGACATCGTCGCCAGCCTCCGCCATGAAGGCAAGACCGTCTTCCTCTCCTCCCACCAGTTGGCCGATGTCGAGCTGATCTGCACCCGCGTCGCCATCATCCATCGCGGCAAGCTCTTGAAGACCGGCACGCTCAAGGAGCTGCTGGCCGGCGAGCACACCGAGATCGTCGTGCGGGGCGAGAGCCTCACCAACGGCACGGTCGGCAAGCTCAAAGCCGTCGCCCGCATCCTGGAAGGCGAGGGCACCGATACCCTGCGGCTCTCTTCCGATGACACCGAGAAGGTGGCGGCGGTGATTGACATGGTGCGCGGCGCCAAGGGCCATATCGTGGCCGTCACGCCCCACAAGCGCACCCTCGAAGATGTTTTCGTGGAAACCGTTCGAAAGGAGGACGGAGTTTAGTTTATGGTCCCTCTAGCCATTGCTCGTCAGACCGTGCGGGAGGCCATGCGCCGCCGTGTGATGTGGGTCTTCCTCATCTGCGGCGTGTTCCTGATTGCGCTCGGCCCCGTGTTCGGATTCCTCAGCCCCCGCGATAGCCAGACGGTCCTTAGAAGCCTGGGCCTGGCGGCTATCCTGTTGGCCGGCCTCTTTATTACCATCGTCACCTGCATCTATCTGATCCCCACCGAGATCGAGCGGCGCACCATCTATACCGTGCTCTCCAAGCCGGTGCAGCGCTATGAGTTCGTTCTGGGCAAGTTCCTGGGCGGCTTCGCCACCGTGTTCATCAATATCGCGGCCATGGGCATCGTCTTCCTGGTCATGATCTATTTCCAGGAGCATAAGATTCCGCCGGAGATGTTCAAAGGCGTCCTGATGACCTTCTTCCAGATGATGCTGCTGGCGGCGCTGACCATCTTCTTCTCGACGTTCGCCACGCCGGTCGTCAACTTCTTCCTCTCCTTCGGCATCTTCCTGGTCGGCAACCTCTCCAGCGTCACCGAGTCGCTGACCACCAACCATAACCCGATCGTGCATGGCG
>Ga0070734_10004490_pt1 | contig 13197 bp, 24 predicted proteins | sample Coa_R1_8_FD_66444 | JGI IMG/M metagenome (GOLD analysis project Ga0070734, IMG submission 66444) | Surface soil microbial communities from Centralia Pennsylvania, which are recovering from an underground coalmine fire - Coalmine... | ecosystem: Environmental > Terrestrial > Soil > Unclassified ...
GCGTTTTCCTGCGCCTGCGGTTCCGCCGGGGGCCCTCTCATGCCGGCTGCAGCGCCGGGCGCCGGCGGAGGCCGAACGACAGCAGGAGCACCCCGGCATAGGCGAGGCCTGCGACGTAGAACGGCGCGCCCGGCGCGTGCAGCGCCGCTTCGGTCGTGAGCGCCCAGGCGAAGATGGGCCCATAGACGAGCGGGCCGACGATCGAGGCGATTCCGACCAGCGCCTGGTTCGCACCCTGCAACTGGCCCTGCTCGGCCATGCCGACGCGGTTCGTCATCAGCGCCATGAGGCCGGGAATGGCGAAGCCGGCAAGGACATTGAACGGCAAGCCGACGAAGTAGATCAGGCTGGTCGGGGCCCAGCCGTAGATGGTCATGCCGATCGCGCCGAACGAGACGCCGAGGACCACTGCGCCACGCTCGCCGATGCGGCGGACCACCGGCCCCACCAGTCCCATCTGCACCCCGATGCCCGCGACGCCGCTGATCATCATCACCAGGCCGGTGACCGCGCTGGTCCAATGGTAGCGGTGGCTGACGTAGAGGACGTAGACCATCGGCCAGACGTTCTGTTGCAGCTGCAGCAGGAAGTTCATCGACGCGAAGCGGCCGAGCCCGCCGTACGCGCGAAGGAAGCCCAGGGACGCGAGCGGGTTCGCGCGCCGTAGCGCGAAGGCTTCGACACGCCGCTCGCGCGGCAGGGACTCCGGCAGGATGAAGACGCCGTAGAGGGCGTTGGCGAGCGCCAGCCCAGCGGCGACCACGAACGGCAGCCGCAGGCTGAACCCCGCCAGATAGCCGCCCAGAATCGGGCCGAGCAGAAAGCCGAAGCTGAAGGCGGAGCCGAGCATGCCGAACCGCCGCGCCCGATCCTCGGGCGGCGTGACATCGACCAGATAGGCATTGCCGGTCGAGCCCGAGGAGGCGGTCAGCCCGTTCAGCACGCGGCCGAGAAAGAGCCAGCCAAGGTTGGGGGCCAGCGCCATGATCATGAAGTCGGCCGCAAGGCCGAAGAGCGAGATCAGCAGGATCGGCCGCCGTCCGAAGCGGTCCGAGGCCAGGCCAAGGACGGGCCCGGCGAAGAACTGCATCGCGCCCCAGGTGAGCGCGAACACGGTCTGCCAGAGCGCTGCGACCGCGGTGTCGCCGGCGACGAACGACTTCAGGAGCAGCGGCAAGACCGGGATCATCAGCCCGAACGACAGTGCGTTCATGACGGAGGTGGCGAAGATGAAGCCGAAGGCGGCTTGCCGCCGGCCGGGCCGCACCGGGACCGCTATGTCCGCGCCCGCCCCGCCCACGTCCTGGCCCACGCTCATCCCCGCTGAGTCTCTTCGTCCTTGTAGGCCGATAGCAGCGTACGCCACCACTCGCCGAGGCGTGTCAGGAGCACCTGGTTCGGGAACCCGTGACGGGCGACGTGTTCCTGCGGCACCGAATCCCAACCTGTGTGGGTGACGCTGACGCGGGTCTCGCCGTCGGCGAGCGCCTCGAAGCGAACGTCGACCTCGGTGTCCTGTTCGGGCGTGAAGGTGGCCTGGCGGAAGCCGAACACCAGCCGGTCGGGCGGCGACCAGACGCGGATCCGGCCAACCTCGAACACCTTGCCGCCCGCGCGCGTCTCGATCAGGCGGCCCGCCGGGCCTGGCTCGAACGAGAGCGCGCCGGGCTCGCGCGGGGTGAAACGGAACAGCGGGCTGGGCCGCCACCAGGCGCCGATTTCGTCCACGAAGACCTGGAATGCGCGTTCCGGCGTGGCTCTTACCCGGATCGCCACGATGACCTGCGAGCCGGCCATTTCAGCGCCGCTCCGCGCGCGTCTTGAACGCCTCGAGGCTGCGACGCCACTGGCGAGCAAGCGCGACGAGCATCTGCACGAGTCGGCTCACCCCTCGATATGCGCTTTGAAGGCCGCAAGCTGCTCGCTCCAGAGCCGCTCGGTCTCCTCCAGCCAGGCCTTGAGCTCGCTCATCGCGCCGCCGCGCAGTTGATAGACACGCACGCGGGCGTCGAAGTCGGGATGCGAATCTTCGATCAGGCCGCTGGCCTTCAGCGCCCGCAGGTGGCGGCTCATGGCCGGCGGGGCGAGGCCCGCCTCCCGCGCGAGCTCGCCGGCCGGGCGCGGGCGCTCGCGAAGCAGCTCGATCACCTGCCGACGATGCGGATCGGCGAGCGCCTGCAGCGTAAGATCAAGCGCCGCGGTCATGTCTGGTCAGGCCGCGAGCTGTGCATCGTACCGCTTGACCAGCTTCTTGGGGGCCACGGCGCGGTAGCTCTGCACGATCCAGGCCTTCAACGTCTCGAGGTCGATATCCTCGCCGTCGCGCTGGTTGACGTTCGCCCAGCCGCCCTTCCAGAGCCCGTGCCCGGCCGGGGAGACGTACGGCAGCGTCAGCGCCATCTCGTACGAGACCGGCAGTTTGACGGTCATCGAAAGCTCGTCCGGCGCGCTCGCGGCGCCGCCGAAGAAGACGAAAACCTTCTTGCCGACCTTCAGGACGGTGTGCTCCCAGGGGTGATCTTCCCACGCCTCGGGGAAGGTGCTGGCGAACGCGATCAGCTCGGCCTCAGCGGCCTTGCCCTTCAGCTTCGGCATCCTTCAGAGCCGCTCGCGGATCTCGTGATGACCGCCAGCCTTCGACATTTCATCGAAGGACATCTCCCGGATGGTTTGGCCGAAGCTCCACACGTGCCCCTCCGGATCGGAGACCATGGCGCTGCGGTCGCCATAGAACTGGTCGGCGGGCTCGCGCAGGGGCCTCGCGCCCGCTTTGACGGCGCGCTCGAACAGGGCGTCGATCCCGGCGTCCACCTGGAGGTGCAGGGACTGGGTGTTCCTGCCGCCGAGCGAGGCCGGGCTCCTATGGTCTGCGTCCCACTCTTGCCCGACGAATATCATGCTGTCGCCGAAGCGCATTTCCGAATGGCCGATCGTGCCGTCTTCGTTGACGACGACCATCATGGGCTCGAAGCCGAACGCCTGCTCGAGCCAGGTCAGCGCCGCTCTCGGATCGCGGTAGCAGACGCCGGAGGTGATCGAAGGACGCTTGAAGTCGGACATTGTGCTCTCTCCGCTTAGAGCTTGTCGTGGAAGGTCAATTCGCTCGCCTTCTGCATCTCTTCAACCGAGACCTCGGCGACCACCTGGTCGAAGTTCCACACGTGCCCTTCGGGGTCCAGGGCGCGGTAGGTGCGCGAGCCGTAGAACTGGTCGGCGGGCTCCTGGGTGATGCGCGCGCCGCCCTTGCGCGCCCGCTCGCAGTGGACGTCGATGCTGTCGCTCATGTGCACGCGAATGAATTGGGTCCCGGCGCCGCCGAGGGACGCTGGGCTCCTCATCGCGGCCGGCCCGATCAGCTCCGGCGAGCTCCATTCGGCGCCGATGCCGATGACGACCTCGCCGACGGTCATCTCGGCGTGACCGACACGCCCGTCCTTGTCGGTGACCAGAACCGAGGTCTCGAAGCCGAAGGCGTCCTCGAGGAAATGCATGGCCGCGATCGGGTCACGGTAGAAGACGACGGGCGTGATGCGGCTGAGCATCGCCGGCTCCTATTAGTGAACGTCAGTGATAATATTTCACCCACATCGAAACTAATGAGTCAAGCGAAGATTGCGCTAGAGCCCAGGCTGCCCAGAGGATTCCGGGCCATGTCCTTGGAAAGGTAGATTATTCGGCGGCGAGCGCTTCGACCGGACCCGAGTCCTTGCCCTTCTCGGCGGGATCGCGATCCACGAACTCGATGACGGCAAGCGGCGCGTTGTCGCCATAGCGGAAGCCGGCCTTCAACACCCGGGTGTAGCCCCCGTTGCGGGTCTGGTAGCGCGGTCCGAGCGTGGTGAAGAGCTTGCCCACCTGTTCCACGTCGCGCACGCGGCTGATCGCGATCCGCCTCGCGTGCAGATCGCCGCGCTTGGCGAGCGTGACCAGACGCTCGACGAACGGACGCAGCTCTTTCGCCTTCGGCAGCGTGGTGGTGATCTGCTCGTGCTTGATCAGGCTGGCCGCCATGTTCGCGAACATGGCGGTGCGGTGCGCCGAGGTGCGGTTCAGCTTTCTGTGCGCTGCGCCGTGGCGCATCGAGAACTCTCCTGCCCTTCTCTCTTTGTTTGCCTAGATCTGGTCTTCGAACTTCTTGGCCAGGTCTTCGATGTTTTCCGGCGGCCAGTTCGGGACGTCCATGCCAAGATGCAGGTTCATGCCGGCCAGCACTTCCTTGATCTCGTTCAGGGACTTGCGCCCGAAGTTCGGGGTCCTCAGCATCTCGGCTTCCGTCTTTTGGATCAGGTCGCCGATGTAGACGATGTTGTCGTTCTTCAGGCAGTTGGCCGAACGGACCGAAAGCTCCAGCTCGTCGACCTTCTTGAGCAGCGCCGGATTGAACGGCAGCTCGGGCTTGGCCTCGCCTTCCGCCTTCTTCTTCGGCTCCTCGAAGGTGATGAAGATCTGCAGCTGGTCCTGCAGAATGCGCGCCGCGTAGGCGATCGCATCGACGGGCGAGACGGCGCCGTTGGTTTCCACCTCGATGACCAGCTTGTCGTAGTCGAGGCTCTGGCCCTGACGGGTCGGCTCGACGCGGTAGGCGACGCGCTTGACCGGGCTGTAGAGGGCGTCGACGGCGATCAGGCCGATGGGCGCGTCCTCCGGCCGGTTGAGCTCGGCCGCGACGTAGCCCTTGCCGTTCTGGACGGTGAACTCCATCCGCACCGAGGCCGTCTCGTCCAGGGTGAGGAGGACGTGGTCGGGGTTCAGGATCTCGATGTCGGACGGCGCCTCGATCTGTCCGGCGGTCACCGGGCCCGGGCCGGAGGCGCGCAACGTCATGCGCTTCGGCCCCTCGGCGTGCATGCGCAGCGCGAGCTGCTTGATGTTGAGGACGATGTCGACCACGTCCTCGCGCGCGCCCTGAATCGAGGTGAACTCATGTACGACGCCGTCGATCTGGACGGCGGTCACGGCCGCACCCTGCAGCGATGAGAGCAACACCCGCCGCAGCGAGTTGCCGAGCGTCACGCCGAACCCGCGCTCGAGCGGCTCGGCGACGATGCGAGCCTTCCGGTCGGCGTCGACGCCGGTCTCGATCAGCGGCTTCTCAGGGCGGATCAGCTCATTCCAGTTTCGTTCAATCACGGATTGTTTGTCTCTTCTCGGAAGCGATGGCCGGCGGATCGGACGCGCGCCGGCGCGCGGGAAGCCGATAGATAGGAACTCAGACGCGCCGCCGCTTGGGGGGCCTGCAGCCGTTGTGCGGGATCGGCGTAACGTCGCGGATGGTCGTGATCGTCATGCCGACCGCCTGCAACGCCCTGAGCGCCGACTCCCGGCCGGAGCCCGGGCCGGAGATGTTCACCTCCAGCGTCTTCACCCCGTGTTCGGTGGCCTTCCGCCCGGCGTCTTCGGCAGCCATCTGCGCCGCGTAGGGGGTCGATTTGCGCGACCCCTTGAACCCCATCATCCCGGCCGATGACCAGGAGATGGTGTTCCCCTGCGCATCGGTGATCGTGATCATGGTGTTGTTGAACGAGGCGTTCACGTGCGCCACGCCCGAGGTGATGTTCTTGCGCTCGCGCCTTTTGACGCGCGCCGGTTCCCTGGCCATCGATCAGCCTTACTTCTTCTTGCCCGCGATGGGTTTGGCGGGCCCCTTGCGGGTGCGGGCGTTGGTGTGGGTGCGCTGGCCGCGCACCGGCAGGCCCCGGCGATGGCGAAGCCCGCGATAGCAGGCGAGGTCCATCAGGCGCTTGATGTTCACGGCCGTCTCGCGCCGCAGGTCGCCCTCGACGGTGTAGTCGCGGTCGATCGCCTCGCGGATCTGCATGACCTCCTGGTCGGTCAGCTGGTTGACCCGGCGCGAGTCCTCGATGCCGACCTTGCGGACGATTTCGTTCGCCTTGGTCTTGCCGATGCCGTGGATGTACTGCAGCGCGACCACGACGCGCTTGTTCGTCGGAATGTTGACGCCGGCGATGCGGGCCACGCGGGACCTCCAAAAGACGCCATGACGGAAAGCGCGAAGGACGCACCCGGACCCGCCGGCTTCGGGCGGGCGACCCTGAAACGTCTTTCGCGCTCTTTCGCGGAGGCGCTTGTTATAGGGATCGTTTGACGAACGTCAATGGCGGCGCGGACTTGGCTCAAACCTTTGTGGCGTCGAGGACGGCGTCTATCTCTCGCGCCACCTCTTCGATCGAGCCCATGCCGTCCAGCTCGACGAGCTTTCCCTGCGCCAGGTAGTGCGGCAAGAGCGGCGCGGTCTGGGCGTTGTAGGCGGCCAGGCGGACCTTGAAGGACTCCGGATTGTCGTCGCTGCGGCCCTCGTCGGCGAAGCGCTTGGCGATGCGGGCGATCAGCGCCTCGTCGTCGACGACCAGGCGCAGCACCAGGTGGATGCGGGTGCCCTTGGCGCGCAGCAGCTCGTCCAGCGCCTCGGCTTGCGGAACGGTGCGTGGAAAGCCGTCGAAGATCGCTCCGCCGGCCGCTTCGGCGGCCGGCAACGCCTCCTCGATCAGCGCGATGACGATGTCGTCGGAGACGAGCTCGCCGCGGTCCATGATCCCCTTCACGCGCTTGCCGAGCGGCGAGCCGGAGGCGATCGCGGCGCGCAGCATGTCTCCGGTCGAGAACTGCACCATCCGGCGCGTCTCGACCAGCCGCCTGGCCTGCGTGCCCTTGCCCGCCGCCGGCGGGCCGAACAGGATCAGATTCATCAACCCCCCTACGGGATATCGGGCCGCGTTCTAGCGCCTGGCGCCGCGCAGCCTCGATTTACGGATCAGTCCCTCGTACTGGTGGGCCAAGAGGTGCGACTGGATCTGGTTCACCGTGTCCATGGTCACCGTCACCACGATCAGCACCGAGGTGCCGCTGAAATACGTCGTCGCGCTGGCGATCGTCGGCGAAGAGGCGATGACGAACTCGGGCAACAGGCACACGGCCGTGATGTAGGCGGCGCCGATCACCGTGAGGCGTGTAAGCACGTTGTCGATGTACTCGGCCGTCCGCTTGCCCGGCCGGATTCCAGGCAGATTCCCCCCGTACTTCCTGAGGTTCTCCGCCGTCTCGTCCGGATTGAACACGATCGAGGTGTAGAAGAACGAGAAGCCGACGATCAGGAGCCCATAGAGGATCATGAACGTGGGCTGGCCGTGCTGCAGCTGGCTCTGGATCAGCGTAACGACGCCCTGCACCTGGTAGGGGAATTTCGTCACCGGAATGAAGTTCAGCACCGACACCGGCATCAGCAGCAGGCTAGACGCGAAGATCGGTGGAATGACGCCGGCCGTGTTGATCTTCAGCGGCAGATAGGTCGAGTCGCCGCCGAACATGCGGTTGCCCATCTGGCGCTTGGGATAAAGGATCAAGAGGCGCCGCTGCGACCGCTCCATGAAGACCACGAAGACGATCACGGCGATCACCGCGGCGGCGATGACGAGCAGGATGAACCCCGACAGGTTGCCGGCCTGCGCCGACTGCAGCAGCTGACCCGTCGCGGGAACGACGCGCGCGACGATGCCGGCCATGATGATCAGCGAGATCCCGTTGCCGACTCCACGGGCGGTGATCTGCTCGCCCAGCCACATCAGGAACATCGTGCCCGTTGTGAGCGTGGTGACGGTGGTCAGCACGAAGAAGATGCCGGGCGTGTCGACGACGCCCTGGCTGTTGGAGAGCCCGACCGCGATGCCGAACGACTGGAAGACGGCAAGCAGCACCGTGAGGTAGCGGGTGTACTGGTTGAGCTGCTTGCGACCCGCCTCGCCGCCCTCTTTGCGAAGCTTCTCCCAGGGCGGATAGACCGTCCCCATCAGCTGCACGATGATCGAGGCGGAGATGTAGGGCATCACGTTCAGCGAGAAGATCGCCATGCGGGCGACCGCGCCGCCGGAGAACATGTCGAACATGCCCAAAAGGCCCTTCGACTGTCCCTCGAACGCCTTGGTGAACGCCTGCAGGTTCACGCCCGGAATCGCGATGTAGGTGCCGAGGCGGTAGACGATCAGCGCGACGAGCGTGAACCACAGCCGCTTGTGCAGCTCGGTCGCCTTCTGGAAGGCCTCGACGTTGATATTGGCGGCGAGCTGTTCGGCGGCGGAGGCCATGGCGTCCCTTAGGCGAAACCCGAGTCAGACATAGGCGAGGCCGGTCGCAATGGCGAGGCGTCGATTGGACGCTTTTTAGGCTTCGGCCGCCACTTCTCTGGGCTTGCGCGTCTCGGTGACCGCGCCCCCGGCCTTCTCCACCGCCGCCTTGGCCGAGGCGGTGGCCGAGTGCACGGTGAGCGTGAGCTTCGCCTTGAGCTCGCCGGCGCCCAACAGACGCACGCCGTCGCGGACGCGGCGGATCACACCGGCCGCCTTCAGCGCGTCGGCGTCGACCGGTTTCTTGGCGTCCAGCTTGCCCGCGTCGATCGCGTCGCTGATCCGCCAGAGGTTCACTTCGACCAGCCGTTCGGGGAACGGGCGGCGAAAGCCGCGCTTGGGCATGCGCATGTGCAGCGGCATCTGGCCGCCCTCGAACCCAGCCAGCGCCACGCCGGTGCGCGACTTCTGTCCCTTGACCCCGCGGCCGGCGGTCTTGCCCTTGCCGGAGCCCGGCCCGCGCCCGACCCGGGTCCGCGCGGCGCGCGCCCCCTTGTTGTCGCGGATCTCGTTGAGCTTGGTCATCGCCTAGCCTTCCTCGACTTCGACCATGTGCGCGACCTTGGCGATCATGCCGCGCACCTGCGGCGTATCAGCGAGCTCGGCGGTGCGCCCGATGCGGTTCAGGCCAAGGCCGACCAGCGTGGCGCGCTGGTCGCTCTTGCGCCGGATCGGGCTCGCGGTCTGGCGGACCTTGATGGTCTTTGCTGCCATCTGACGCCTCCCCTAAGCTTCCGCCTCGGCCGCTTCGCCGCGACGGATGTCGGAGACGCGCTTGCCGCGCTTGGCCGCGACCTGCCGCGGCGAGGCCTGATGCTTGAGCGCGTCGAAGGTTGCGCGGACCATGTTGTACGGGTTCGACGAGCCGATGGATTTGGCGACCACGTCCTGCACGCCCAGGGTCTCGAGCACGGCCCGCATCGGGCCGCCGGCGATGACGCCCGTGCCGGCCGGGGCGGCCCGCAGCATGACCTGGCCGGCGCCGTGCCGCCCCTCGCCGTCGTGATGCAGCGTGCGGCTCTCGCGCAGCGGCACGCGGACCATCGACTTCTTGGCCTCTTCGGTGGCCTTGCGGATGGCTTCCGGCACCTCACGCGCCTTGCCGTGGCCATAGCCCACGCGGCCCTTCTGGTCGCCGACCACCATCAGCGCGGCGAACGAAAAGCGGCGCCCGCCCTGCACGGTCGCCGCGACGCGGTTGATGTGCACCAGCTTCTCGACGATCTCGGAGTCGCCGCGTTCCTCGCTCTGAGGGCCGCCGCGCCGGTCCCTGCGATCGCCGCGCTGTTGTTCGCCTCGGGCCATGCTTCGCCGTCGCTTCCTTAAAAGTTCAGCCCGGCTTCGCGCGCGGCGTCCGCCAGCGCTTTGACCCGGCCGTGATAGAGATAGCCGCCGCGATCGAACACGACGTCCGTGACGCCCTTGCCGAGCGCCCGCTCGGCGATGAGCTTGCCCACCCTGGCGGCGGCATCCTTGTCGGCGCCCTTTGGGCGCTCGCGCCCGCCCTCGAGCGAGGAGGCATGCGCCAGCGTCGTGCCGGCGCCGTCGTCGATGACCTGGGCGTAGATGTTCTTGGCCGAGCGGAAGACCGACAGCCGCGGACGCCCGCCGGCCAGGGACTTCAGCCGGGAACGGGTGCGGCGCGTGCGCCGCTCGGTTGGGGTGAGGTGCTTGACGGACATCGCTTGCGACTTACTTCTTCTTGCCTTCCTTGCGGCGCACGAGCTCGCCGGCGTAGCGGACGCCCTTGCCTTTGTAGGGCTCCGGCGGGCGCATGCGGCGGATGCGGGCGGCGGTCTCGCCGACCAGCTGCTTGTCGATGCCGCTGACGCGGATCTCGGTCTGCCGCGGCGTCGCGAACGCGATGCCGGACGGCGGCGGCACGTCGACCTCGTGCGAGTAGCCGAGCTGCATCGACAGCGTCTGGCCCTTCATCTGCGCGCGGTAGCCCACGCCGATCAGCTCCAGCGTGGTCTCGTAGCCCTGGGTCACGCCGTGGACCATGTTGGCGACCAGGCTGCGCGAGAGGCCCCACATCGCCCGCGCGCGCTGGCTTTCGTCGCGTGGCGTGAAGGTGAGCGCGCCGTCCTTGTGCTCGACCCCAACCTCGTCGGTGACGGTCCAGGCCAGCTCGCCCTTGGGGCCCTTGACCGTGACGGTCTGCCCGTCGAGCGCAACCGTGACGCCGGTTGGGATCGCGATAGGTTTCTTGCCGATGCGGGACATGGGGATCAGTACACGCGACAGAGGACCTCGCCGCCGACGTTGGCGTCGCGGGCGGCGTTGTCCGACATGACGCCCTTGGGCGTCGAAAGGATCGAGATGCCGAGGCCGTTCTTCACCGGCTTCAGGTCTCGGATCGAGGAGTACACGCGCCGGCCGGGCTTCGACACGCGCGCAATGTCAGCGATGACCGGCTCGCCGTCGAAATACTTCAGCTCGATCTCGAAGGCGGGGAACTCGCCAGCCTTCTCGACCAGCGTGTAGCCGCGGATGTAGCCCTCGTCCTGCAGCACCCTCAGCACGCTTTCGCGCAGCTTCGAGGCGGGCGTCATCACCTTGGACCGCTTGCGCATGCCGGCGTTGCGGATGCGGGTGATCATGTCGCCGATCGGGTCGTTCACAGCCATTGCAGCAACCCCCCTACCAGCTCGACTTGACCAGGCCCGGGATCAGCCCGGCCGAGCCCATCTCGCGCAGCGCGATACGGCTCATCTTCAGCTTGCGGTAGTAGGCGCGCGGACGGCCGGTGACGGCGCAGCGGTTGCGGATGCGCGTGGCCGACGAGTTGCGCGGCAGCTCGGCCAGCTTGAGCCGGGCGGCGAAGCGTTCCTCGAGGGGCAGATTCTGGTCGTTGGCGATCGCCTTCAGCGCGTCGCGCTTGCCCTTCATCTGCCTGACCAGGCGCTTGACCATTTCGTTGCGGTTGATGGTGCTCTTCTTGGCCATCGGTTCAGTTCGCCGTGAACGGAAATTGGAATTCGGTGAGGAGTGCGCGCGCCTCTTCATCGTTGCGCGCCGTCGTGCAGACCACCACGTCCATGCCCCAGATCTGGTCGATCTCGTCGTAGTTGATCTCGGGGAAGACGATGTGCTCGCGAAGCCCGAGCGCGTAGTTGCCGCGGCCGTCGAACGAGGTGGCCTTCAATCCGCGGAAGTCCTTCACGCGCGGCAGGGCCACCGTGATCAGACGATCGAGAAACTCGTACATCCGGTCCTTGCGCAGCGTGACCTTGGCCCCGACGACCATCCCCTCGCGCACCTTGAAGGCGGCGATCGACAGCCTGGCCTTGGTGGGAACCGGCTTCTGGCCGGTGATCGCAGCCAGGTCCTTCATGGCGGCCTGCGCCTTCTTGGAATCGGCCACGGCCTCGCCGATCCCCATGTTCACCACGATCTTGTCGAGGCGGGGAATCTGCATGTCGTTGGAGTAGCCGAACTTGTCCTTCATCGACGCGCGGATGCGGTCGCGATAGTCGGCCTTCAGCCGCGGCTCGTAGGTCTGTTGCTCAGCCATCGATGACCTCGCCGGACTTCTTCGCGTAGCGGACCTTCTTGCCGTCCTCGATGCGGAAGCCGACGCGCGTCGGCCCGCCGCTCTTCGGATCCACCAGGGCGACGTTGGAGATGTGCAGCGGGGCCTCCTTGTTGCGGATGCCGCCCTGCGGGTCGGTTTGGCTGGGACGGGTGTGGCGCTTGACCATGTTGACGCCGGAGACGACGAGGCGCCCTTCCTTGGGAAAGACGCGCACGACGGCGCCCTGGCGGCCCTTGTCCTTGCCGGCCAGTACCACGACCCGGTCGTTCTTCTTGATCTTGGCTGCCATTCCTAGAGAACCTCGGGCGCCAAAGAGATGATCTTCATATGGTTTTTGGCCCGCAGCTCGCGCGGCACCGGGCCGAAGATCCGCGTGCCGATCGGCTCGTTCTGGCGGTTCACGATCACGGCGGCGGAGCGGTCGAAGCGGATCACCGAACCGTCCTTGCGCTTGATGCCCTGGGCCGTGCGCACCACGATCGCGCGCAGCACGTCGCCCTTCTTCACGCGGCCGCGCGGGATGGCTTCCTTGACCGAAACGACGATCGCATCGCCGACGCCGGCGTAGCGGCGCCCCGCCCCGCCCAGCACCTTGATGCACTGAACGCGGCGGGCGCCGGAGTTGTCGGCGACCTCGAGGTTGGACTGCATCTGGATCATGACGCGGCCCCTTCCTTCGGCAGGACTTCCCAGGTCTTGAGCTTCGAGCGCGGCGCGCATTCGACGATGCGGGCGGTCTCGCCGACCTTGTAGGCGTTGGTCTCGTCGTGGGCGTGGTACTTCTTCGACCGCCGCACCGGCTTCTTCATCACCGCGTGCAACAGCGTGCGGTCGACGCGCACGACCACGGTCTTGTCGCCCTTGTCGGACACGACCACACCCTCGAGAATTCGCTTTGGCATTCTTCTTCGTCTTGTCCTTAAGCGGCGGGCGCCTTGGCGCGGATGACGGTCTTGATCCGCGCGATGTCCTTGCGGATCTCGCCCACGCGGTGGGTTTTCTCGATCTGACCGGTCGCCGCCTGGAAGCGCAGGTTGAACTGCTCCTTCTTCAGGTTGGCCAGCGCATCGGTCAGCTGGTCGGCGGTCATGGCGCGGATCTCGTCGATGCGCATCAGGCGTGCTCCTCCACGCCGGCCCCGATGCGGGCGACGACCTTGGTGCGGATCGGCAGCTTGGCGGCGCCGAGCCGAAGCGCCTCGCGGGCGGTCTGGTCGGAGACGCCGTCGACCTCGAACATGATGCGGCCGGGCGCGACGCGGGCGGCCCAATACTCGATCGCGCCCTTGCCCTTGCCCATACGGACTTCCGCCGGCTTGTCGGAGACCGGCAGGTCGGGGAACACGCGGATCCATACCCGGCCCTGGCGCTTCATCTGGCGGGTGATGGCGCGCCGGGCAGCCTCGATCTGGCGCGCGGTCAGCCGCTCCGGCTCGAGCGCTTTCAGGCCGAACGAGCCGAACGTCAGCGACGCCCCGGCCTTGGTCGCGCCATGGATGCGGCCCTTGAACTGCTTGCGGTA
>Ga0070734_10004492_pt1 | contig 13194 bp, 9 predicted proteins | sample Coa_R1_8_FD_66444 | JGI IMG/M metagenome (GOLD analysis project Ga0070734, IMG submission 66444) | Surface soil microbial communities from Centralia Pennsylvania, which are recovering from an underground coalmine fire - Coalmine... | ecosystem: Environmental > Terrestrial > Soil > Unclassified ...
GGCAAACGTCGCAAACTCCTCTGCGCTCTGGAGCGATTCGGGGAAGATGGCGTCCGCGCCCGCATCCATGTAGCGGTTGGCGCGGTCTATCGCATCCTGTAGGCCGTGAATGGAGCGCGCATCGGTGCGGGCGATCAGGAAAAAGTCGGTATCGGTACGGGCGCGTACCGCCGCCCTGATCTTCTTTGCCATGTCCAGCGCCGGAATGACCTGTTTGCCATCGAGATGCCCACACCGTTTCGGCGCGACCTGGTCCTCCAGGTGGATGCCCGCCAGTCCTGCGTGCTCAAACTCCTCCACGGCGCGCGCCACGTTGAGGATCTCGCCATAGCCCGTGTCGGCATCCGCGATCACCGGCACGCTGACGGCGCGGGCCACGTAGCGGGCCTGCTGCGCCATCTCGGTGAGGGTCAGCAGGGCGATGTCCGGGTAGCCGGTCAGGCTGTTGGTCACGCCCGCGCCGCTGAGATAGAGGGCGTCGAAGCCCGCCTCCTGCGCCAGCTTCGCCGTGATCGCGTTGAACACGCCTGGCATTGTGACCATCCCCTGCTTCAACCGCTCCCGAAACGTCGTTCCTGCTGACACTTTCACCATATTACACAAGGCTCCTAAAGTACTAAACGGAAGGTTCCGGCTTGACAAGGCCCCAGAGGTCTACGGCGATGCCATGCGGTGTTCGGAAGTACCCGGTAACCAGGGGAGATTCGGGTGCGTCCGGTGCGACCGGCTGCTCGAAGACGACGCCGCGCCTCTCCAGTTCCGCCGCCGTGTTCAGCACATCGGTCAGCATGAATTGCAGGCGGATGGCGTCCGGTGGTGTGGGAGGCACGTCTCCCGTCGGTTTGACGGCGAAGTAGAAGTCCCCTTCTTTATTGGTTAGCATGGCGAAATCCGGGCCGAGCGCGTTGCTGTCCAACCCCACGACGTCTAGAAAGAAACCGATCTCGGCGGCGAAGTCCTCCACGCGGTACTCGATGCACTGCTTCCAGCAGGTTCCCCACTGAAAGACATAAGGATGCGCCGGGTCTCTCCAGAGGCGCTGCCAGTCTTCCTGGCTCTTTGCCTCGCGCGATACCGCCAGGCGACTCTCGCCATACTCCCGGCACTGTTGTTTCCATTGGGATGCGTCGGTCATGCGATCCCTCCTTTATGAAAGTATTCACGGAGATACTGTACGCACCGAGCGAACAGCGGAAATACCGGATACTCGTCTGGTGTAGCTTCATCAGGCAGAGTCTTGGTTTCTCCTCTCAGGCAACAGCGCCTGTTCTTCCGTGTTACGGCGCGGCAACAAGTCGGAAACCAAAATAACAGCATTCGTCATGGCGAGCGGCGCCAGGCTTTCCGTCTCTGCGTAGGTCTGAATGACCACATAGCCTGGCTCTCCACTGTTTTCCACATTGACTGTCGGATTGCGATGCACTTCAAGCACACGATCATTCAGGTTCACAATCCAGTATTCCAGGACGCCTGCACGTGCGTAAAGCCGCGCCTTGATTTTCCGATCCGTCATGAGCGTGGAATCGGCCACTTCGATAACGAGAACTGCCGTAGTCGGGTGTTCGACTTCATAGTCGCGTACATCTCCCAAAACAACGGCGATGTCCGGCTCCGGTTCGCTATCGTCACTGACCGCCAACGGCAATTGAGCGCGCACATCATACCCCTCGGCAAAGATACGGTTGAGCAACTTTTCGGAGAGACGAATGCCCGTCGAATGGGGAGTATTCTGAGGCATCTTGTAAACGATCTCTCCTTCCAGAAGTTCGAGGCGGTCATCGGGGGTAAAAACACCGAGATCGATCAGGTGTTCATACTCTTTGCGCGACCAGAGTTTGCGCGGGGGCATAGGCTGGCCTGGAGGGAGTGTCGCAGTCGTCATAGCATTCTCCTTACAGTGGCTCACATTCCTGACAACATTATACGCCACCTCGGATAGAGATCCATCACAGATAGGACCTCTTCGTTACAAATGAGGATGGCAACGCTGTCTATGAGGGCGCTATGGGATGGCGAACAGGGCGAGCAGGTCGCCGATATGGGTCTGCTTCTCCAGGTTCCAGCAGCGATCCAGGATCTCCCCGATGGCGGCATCCGAGAGGAGCGGCTCGGCCAGGGACTTGAACTTGCTCTCCACCTCCGGATCGGTCATCGGGTTGCGGGCGTGGCCGCGCGGGAACGTGACCTCCTGCTCCAGGGTCTCGCCGCCTCTGGTATGGATGCGGATTAGGTTGGGAATGCCCTCCGGATACTTCTTATTCAGTTCGGCGTTCGCCTTGACCTCGATCTTCTGCACCAACCCCAGCAACTTCTCGTCCTTGAGGTGCACGTCGTCAAACGAATCCAGCGTGACATTGCCCTCCGTAAGAGCCACCGCGACGCAGTAGGGCAGGCTATGGTCCGCCGTCTCCCGCGTCGTCGGACGCCACTTCTCCGGCTCGCCCCCGATGATCTCCACCGCCGCGTTGAAGGTCTCGATGGTGATCTTCTCGATCTCGTCCACGCTCTTCAGTTGGGGGCGCAGCGTCAGGGCGGCATCGATGGCGCTCTGGGAGTGGTACTCCGCCGGATAGAACTTGATGTAGGTCTGATTGATCATAAAGGGCTCGCCGTTGCCGCCCAGCGTCGGCAGCTCAAACGGGCCGGAGACCTGCTTCCAGAACCCCATCTCGCCCTCGAACACCTCGCTTGCGCCCGTCATGCCACAGCTCGCCAGCAGGGCGGCAAAGACGCCGTTGCGGCTGGCGTTGGCGAAGGCGCAGCCCTTCCAGTGGGAGAGCATTCCTACCCGCGTCTGGCGCATGGCGTTGTTGGGAACGCCCGCCAGGCCCTGCGCGTGCGTCAACTGCTCCGCGCTCAACCCCAGCAGCTTCCCCGCCGCCAGGCTCGTCGAGAATGAGCCATAGGTGACGTGATCCCAGCCGCGCGCCCGAATGGACGCCGCATCGCACAGGCGGCACTGGATCTCATAGGCCAGCACCGCCGCCGTGATGATGTCTTTGCCGTCCGACCCCTTCGGCTCCGCGACCGCCAGCACCGCCGCCAGATTGTCGCTGGGGTGCGCCGGCTCCTTCGAGAGATAGGTGTCGTTGTAGTCCAGGTAGCGGAAATGAACGCCATTCGAGAAAGCCGCCAACTCCGCCGAGGACTTGTGCTTCGTCCCAATCACCGTTGCCCCGAACGTGCTGCTGACCGTGCCCGCCAGCTTGCGGGCAATCGTCGCCGGTTCGCTCTTGTACGCGCCCATCGCGCAGCCCAGCGAATCCAGCAGCCGCCGCTTTACCTCATGCACCGCTTCCGGCGTCAGGTCCTCGAACTTCAGCCCCGCCGCATAGGCGCTCAACCGCTCCGCAAGCGTCTCCGCCATGACACAACCCTCCATTTTTCACCACCCTAGATGATTTCTTCGATCTGTTTTACCGTTTCAACGATGGTTTTCAGGAACTCCGCGCCCTCCACGCCGTTGATGAGGCGGTGGTCGAAGGTGAGGGTGAGATTGACTAACGTCTTCCCGTTCTGCTCGTAGGCCGCGCCGATGAAGAGGACCGCGATGGCGGGCGCGACCAGGACCGGGATCGCGTCCACGATGTCGTAAGCGCCCATATAGGTGAGCAGGAGTTGGGTGGACGCATCGGCCTGATCCTGCCCTTCGCGGGCCGCCCCGATGCGCTCCTGCGCCGTCTCGATGAAGTCGCGGTAGTCCAGGGCATCGGAATTCGGCACGACTGCCGTGACCAGCTCGCCGTTGGGGCGAGCGACCGCAATGCCCATGTTGAGGTGGTGGTATTCGCGCACGCTCTCATCGCCGATGAGGGTAGAGCGGAACTTGGGATGCTTCTTCGCCGCCTGCCCGACACAGTAGGCGAACGTCTGGAAATCGGTGGGCCGGAAGGTGAAGTCCTCCGCCCGGAGGTCCTCCACGCGTTTACGGATCCCTCCCCAATCAACAGGGCGTTTCATGACGGCGGGAATGACCAGTTGCGCGCTGCGCCGGATCCGCAAGACGAAGACCCGCTGCTGCTGCGAGAGGGGCTGTTCGACATAATCCTTGCTGGCGGGGGAGGCGGTAGGCGTGGGAGTGGGCGCGGGAGCGGCGGATTTTGCCGCGAGATAGGCATCCACATCGGCGGGCATCAGTTTGCCGGAGGGGGCGGCAATCGTGCGCATCTCCTCTTCGGAGAGGCCCTTCTCTTTGCAGTAGGCGCGGGTGCGCGGGGGGATCTGGACATCCGAGGCGGTGCGCAGTTCAGGGCGTGTCACGGGCGACGCAGGAGCGGTGGTGGACGCGGTTGGGGCAGATGCCGTGGGAGCGGCGGAGGCGGTTTCCGTGGTGGATTCGATCCGGGCGATGGGAGCGCCGATGGGCAGTACCGCGCCCTCCTCCGCCAGCCACTCCTTTAAGACGCCTTCGTAGGGAGACTCGACCTCCATCACGGCCTTATCGGTCTCCATGCTGTAGATCAGTTCATCGCGTTTGATCGGGTCGCCGGGCTTCTTCTGAAACCCGACGATGACGACTTCCTGCAGCCCTTCGCCCATTTGCGGTATCAGTATCTCCAGCAGCGCCACGATTTCCACTCCATCCGTTTAAGATTGGACCACCCGACGCCATGTATCGGGAGGACCGTTGTCTCGGATGCGGCACAAACCGGCGACCGACACCAGACAGGGCAGGCAGACAAGACCACTCTGCAGCAACGCCTCCACATCGAGGGCCGCGAACGTTGTCACCGACATCCGAAAGCACCAGACGCGCAACGGGGCCGCGCCTTATGCTATCATACCTCTCCACGCACGGAGTTGTCAAAGGCGTCGGCGCCCAGAGTTATAAAAACTCCGCTGAAAACGGCGCCCTCGGCGACCGGGGTTATAAAAACCCCGTCTACGCTCCGCTTCCCGGCGCAAGCACCGACGCTCCGCCCTCCACGCCTCGGACCAAATTCGCGACCTCTTACGCGAATTTGGACTGCGCGAAGCGCGACCTTTGGCGGCGCGGAGACCACGGCACTTCGGCCAGCCGCCCTGCGGACGGGAATTCTCTGGTGGAACCTGATCGAATACCGAACGAGGCCGCTGCGGTATGCTGCAGCGGCCTCGTTCTGTTGGGAGAGCGGTTGGCGATGGTGTTGTTACGGGTTGTGCCCATACTGCGTTGTGACGGTGATGTTAAGTCCGCCGAGGATGGTGGTGAAATCGCCATTGGCGTTGGAGCCGCCGGCTGTGTTTCCATAGCCGCCGCACACCACGCTGTCGATACCGGTCGCAAAATTGCCATAGCCGCCGGTGATGGAGGCGTAGTTGTTGCTTGCCGTGTTTCCATTGCCGCCGGTGACCGACGACGCCATCCCGGTCGCCTGATTGGTATCGCCTCCGGAGACCGAAGCGGAGTCGCCACCGACGGTATTGTTCTTCCCGCCTCCGATCCAGCCATAGCTTCCGTTGACGGTATTGTGCTGGCCTCCGCTGATGCTGCCGAAGGTCTGGTTGACCGTATTGTACAGGCCTCCGCTGATACTGGCGCCGCTTGCCGTCACAGAATTGAGCTGCCCGCCGCTGATACTGGAATAGAAAGCGCCGGCGGTATTTTGCACTCCTCCTCCGACCCAGGCGGCCTGACTGCTCGCCGTGTTGAGATAGCCTCCGCTGACGCTGGCATACAGCCCATCTACGGCGTTGTTCTCGCCTCCGCTGATACTGGCGAGGACGCCGTTGGCCGTGGTGGTGTTCAGATAGCCGCCGCTGATGGCGGACTGGTTGCCATTGGTGATATTGCCATAGCCGCCCGTGATGGAGCTGGAGATGCCTTTCGCCTGGTTGTTCTGCCCGCCGCCGATGTAGGCGGAGTTGACGGAAGCGACGTTGAGGTAGCCGCCGCTGACGGCGGCAGAGGGTCCGGAAGCCGTGTTGGAGTTGCCCCCGGTGATGCTGCTGGTGACTCCGCTGGCGGTGTTGGCGCCGCCGCCGCCGATGTAGGAGGAGTTGCCGGAAGCCGTATTGTTGAAGCCGCCGCCGATGTTGGCGAACGCTCCGCTGGCCGTGTTGCCATAGCCCCCTTCGACGCAGGCATAGGTTCCGGTGATGTTGTTCTGGTTGCCGACGACGATCCCGCCCCAACTGGAGTAGTTGTTCAGGCGGCCCATCACCAGGTTGTGGCTGCCGGAGCGGTCATCGGTCTGATTATTGCGCAGTTCGGCATAGCCGATGATGAGATTGCCGGTCCCGTTTTTGGTAGGGGTGCTTCCCATTCCGTTGACGATATGGAGATTGGCTCCGGAGATGGTCATCTCGGTTCCGGAGGTGGTGAGGTAGGCGAGTTTGGCTTCCAGAGCGGCGACACGAGAGGTGAGATCGGTCCCCTGCGCATAGGCAGGCCGACGGGAAGCGAAGAGGATGGAGCCGACGATGGCCGCGAGGGCGAGACCGCCAAGCTGGCAGAAGCGTCTGGCGGCATGTCGGTGCTGCTTTGCCGCGGCCTGTTTCTGCTGCTCGGCTTCCCGGAGTTGCTGCGCTGCAAGCTGAAATTGGCGCTCCGCGTCGCGCAGGCGTTGTTCCAATGGGGTAATGGGGTCCTTCATGTCTGGTTCCTGTTCCTCTGTTATTATCCGTGCGATGAGGGTGTAGTCTGTTGTCGTTCGTTTACCACATTCAGGCGAACCTTCTGCGCATCGAAAGGCGCTCTCAGCTTCTGGCCCGCGTCTCGGAACGAAGGGCTGCAAAGATCGCCACTCGCAGATGGGCGACCATGTCCTGGAAGCGCGTGCTATGATAGGTTGTGAAGGCAGGCGCTTCTTCCATAAGGACCAGGCTCAGCGGCATTCCTTCGGCTCCTTCGACGGGTTCCCAGGCTGCCGCAACCCGGCCATTGACGTCGACGGTCCATTTCAGATTGAGCATGGATTGGATCTCCTCTCCTCAAGGGAGTTGGTTCCGTGGGCCGCAGAGAAATTCTCCGCGACCTCGTTTGACGGTACTGGGGACAGGATAACACCGGGGCGTATAACCGGGCGTATAAAATCAGAGAGGAAAAGCGTATATCGGGTGGGAATAGTGGGGGAAGCGTTTGAGCCAGGAAGGATTTCGCCGGAATGAGCACGCGCCACAAGGCGACCATACCACTGGATATTCGAATGTTGGGGCCGATGCGGATTGCGCTGAACGGCGAAACGAGGCCTCTCTCGTCTCGGAAGGGGCAATGGCTGCTGGCGCTGCTGGCATTGCGCTCGGGACGCGAAGTAGCGCGTGACTGGCTGGCTGCAACGCTCTGGCCGGACAACGAAGAGACTCAGGCGTTGTTCAATCTGCGCCAATGCCTGCCCCATGTCCGCAAAGCGCTTGGCGCGGAGGCCCATCGGCTCTCCTCCCCCACCCCACGCACTCTCTGCCTGGATCTTGAAGGCGCCTTAACGGATGTAGACGCCTTTGATGCCGCCATTCAGGAAGGGGAGAGAGAAGGGGCAGCACTCTCCGCGCTGGAGCGGGCGGTCGCGCTCTATCGGGGTCCTTTGCTGGAGGGGTGCGGCGAAGAGTGGATACTGCCGGAGCGGCGGGCGCGGGAGGAAGCCTTTCTGCAGGCACTGGAGACGCTGGGGCGGCAGGCGCTGGAGCAGGCTCGGCCTTCGGTCGCCATCGGATATCTGCGGCGTCTCCTTGCCGTCGATCCTTACCGGGAGAGCGTGTACGGCGCACTGATGCAGGCACTGGCGGAGGCTGGCGATTTCGCCGCCGTGACTCGGACTTATCGCGAACTGCGTCTGCTGCTCCGAGATCAGCTTCAGGCGGCCCCTTCCGCCGAGATCCAGGCCCTCTTCGAGCGCCTGCGCCTCCAGGGCAAATCGGAGACATCGGGCGACGCTTCCGCTCCTCTGTCGCGCCCAACCGTCGAATCGGCCCCCTCCTCGCCGGACTTTCCCGCCGCGCAGCCGCCCAACAACCTGCCCCGGCAATTCACCTCTTTTATCGGGCGCGCATCGGAGCGAAGCGGGATACAGCGCCAGCTCACCTCCGACTCGCTGATCACCCTCGTCGGCCCTGGAGGAACGGGAAAGACGCGTCTGTCCCTCCAGATCGCTTCCGACCTGCTGAAGGAGTTTCCGGACGGCGCGTGGTTTGTAGAGTTCGCCCCGCTATCCGATCCCGCCCTCACAACGCAGGCCGTCGCCGAGGTCCTGGGGGTCCAGGAGGAACAGAACCGCCCGTTGCTGGAAACCCTGACCGACACACTGAAGTCGAAACGCCTGCTGCTGGTACTGGATAACTGCGAGCATCTGCTGGAGGCGTGCGCCCAACTGGCGGCGGCGCTGCTGCGCGCCTGCCCGCAGATATTTCTGCTGGCGTCGAGCCGGGAGGCGCTGCATATTACCGGGGAGACGGTCTATCGTGTGCCCCCGCTCTCGCTCCCGTCTAAGACGAAGCCGCCTGCCGGAGCGCTGGAGCGCGCGCAAGTATCGGATGCCGTTCGGCTATTTGTGGAGCGCGCGGATCGTGTGCGGCCTCCCTTTGCGCTGTCGGAAGGGAATGCCGAGGCCATCGTCCGGATCTGCCGGCGACTGGATGGGATTCCGCTGGCGCTGGAACTGGCGGCGGCGCGCACCAACGCCCTGACGCCGGAGCAGATCGCACAGCGCCTGGACAACCGTTTTCACCTGTTGACCGGAGGCCGCCGCGATGTACTCCCACGCCACCGCACCCTGGAGGCATTGATCGACTGGAGTTATGACCTGCTCGGTGAAGAAGAGAAACTGCTGTTTCAGCGTCTGGCCGTCTTCAGCGGCGGCTGGACGCTGGAAGCTGCGGAGGCAGTCTGTGCGGACCCAGGGAAGAGCAAGGCATTTGAACCACAGAGACACAGAGACACAGAGGAAGCACAGAGAAGAGCATCAGGAGAGAAAATGGGGGAGAGTGGGAAGGAGGTTTCTCTTCCCTCTTCCCTGTTCCCTCTTCTCTTGATTGAAGAGTGGGAAGCGGCGGATTTGTTGACGGCTCTGGTGGAGAAGTCGCTGGCGATCTTCGAGGTGATGGAGAACGGCGAGGGGCGCTATCGTCTGCTGGAGACGATCCGGGCGTATGCTCTGCGTAAACTCCAGGATGCTGGAGAGTGGGAGGGCTTACAGGCGCGCCATTGTCGTTACTATGCCGTGCTGGCGGAGACGATGAAGTCGAAGTTCCATGGCCCGGAGCAAGTGGACTGCCTGGCCGTTCTGGAACGGGAGCATGAGAACCTGCGGCAGGCCCTGAACTATTGCGAGGTCACGCCGGGGCTGGCGATGCTGGGGTTGCGGTTAGCCGCGGCGCTGCAGGGTTTCTGGTGGATGCGGGGACCGCTCTCGGAGGGCAAGGCGTACTATGCCGTGTTGCTGGGCCACCCGGAGACGCAGGCGCTGACGCCGGAGCGGGCCGATGCTCTTTTCGGGGCCGGGGGCGTCGCTTCTCTGCAGGGAGACCATTCCCAGGCCCGGTTCCTGTGGGAGGAGTGCCGGGCAATACGGCAGCAGTTGGGAGACCGGGGCGGGGTGGCGCGAGCCCTCTCCAATCTGGCGATGGCGGCGAAGGATCTGGGGGATGTTGTGGAGGCGCAGCGGCTCTACCAGGAGTGTCTGTCGGTCCTGACCGAACTGGGCGACAAGCAGGGCCGCGCTTTCGCATTGGCGGGGTTGGGCCAGCTTGCCGCCAATACGTACGATTATTTGACGGCACGAGAGCGCTATACCGAAAGCCTGGCGCTCCATCGGGAGGTGGGAAATACGCGCGGCATTGCAGTCTGCCTTGGAGATCTGGGAGCGATCGCCCGGATTCTGGGCGACTATGCCGCCGCGCAGGCACTCTTATCGGAGGGGTTGGTATTGCAGCGAGAGCTGGGGAATCGCACGGGAATCGCGATCCTGCTTTTTTATCAGGCGATGACGTCCACCGATCTGAAGGATTTCACGCAGGCGCATGCGCAGTTTGCGGAATGTCTGGCGCTTCAGCAAGAGCTGGGCAATCGAGTGGACCTTGCCGCCACGTTGGAAGCGTTCGCAGCCCTGGCGTATCGAGAGGGAGATCCAGCCCGCGCGGCTCGATTCTGGGGGGCGGCGGAGACCTTGCGCGAAGTCATCGGCAGCGCGCTGCCGATTGCGGAGCAGGAGGGGTATCGGAGCGAGGTAGATTCGGCTCGCTCCGCGATGGGCGACTCCGCCTTTGCCCTGGCCTGGGCACAAGGCAGGGCGCTGACGGTAGAGCAGGTCGTAGACGAGGTGGTGTCGTCCTGATCAGTCGCATCCGCTATTAACGCCTTCCATATCTCGACTACCGCCAGCCAACCGTCCCATCCGCAGGACGGCTGGCCGAAGTGCCGTGGTCTCCGCGCCGCCAAAGGTCGCGCTTCGCGCAGTCCAAATTCGCTATTCCCTCGCGAATTTGGTCCGAGGCGTGGAGGGCGGAGCGTCGGTGCTTGCACCGGGAAGCGGAGCGTAGACGGGGTTTTATAACCCCGGTTTAGGGCAGGCGGACGGAAAACTCTTTGTGGAGATGGTAGCGGTCACATACGTCCGCCAGGGCATTGTCCGCCAGGCGCGCCGCGCCGTCCGCATCATTGGAGGATGACCCCTTCATGTTTTGAAGTGCCTGGAGCGCAGCGCTGGGATCCCCGGAATTCGCTTTCGATATGGCGGTAGGAATCTGCATGATCATTCCCTCGACCTTACCCAACTGATCGTAATACTTGTCGTGCAGGTCGCGGCAACTGGCCGGAGGGGTACGGTTATTGAAATATGCCGCCAGGTCATCCCAGGGCTTCTGCATATCGCTCAACTGTTTGCGTATATCCTCCAGGTAGTGCTGGTCATCGTTGGTTGCCGCGTCCGCCTGCATGCCAAGCTGTTGTCCCTGGAGCATCATTATATCCGCCGTCTGTTTGTTGAGCAGGCTGATCTTACGCTCTTCCACGTCTTTGAGGAAGCGCAGATAGTCCTCGATGTCGGCGGTAGAGGGCGCGGTCGGGGCGGGGTTCTGGACGATGGGCGGCGCCTGGGAATCGTTGGGCGCCTGTACCAGGCCGTTGTTTCCGGCCTGCTGCGGAGCCTGTACCAGGCCGTTGTTTCCGGCCTGGACCGGAGCCTGGACGATGGAGTTGGAGCTGGCGCGATCCGGCTTCTGCGCCAGGACGCCTGCCAGCACAAAGGAGCCGAGCCCCAGAACGAGCAGGCCCAGCACCACGATAATGGCGACGATGGCGCGGTTATTGGAAGCCGCCGTCGGAAAAGCCGTCTGCCCCGTTGGTGACAGGGAGCCGGACGGCTGGAAAGAGGACGGGGCGGACTGGACCGGCGTTCCACAGCGCAGGCAGAACTGGGATTGAGCTGGTAGCTCCGCAGAGCAGCGCAGACACTTCATAACCGAAACCTCCTGGTCGTATCCCTCACATTGAGCACCCACCCATTAACAATACTGGCAAAAAGTGTTGATTCCAATATACCATAGACTATCCAATTGTCAAGAGTTTGGCTCTTTATTAGTGACGGACGGTCGTGACCTATATATTCTACGTAACGAAAGAGGATATAGGTTCAGACGCTGTTTAGCGAAAGTCTGTTCCCCACCGATAGAAGGGAGGAAAAAAGTTTGGAAGAGAGCGAAACCAATTGGCGCGAAATCTGTCTAATAGGATGAGCGGCGACAAACATGCAGCGCGGCTCGACACACAGGTAGGTGAACATTTTTGTGCCAGGCCGCAACCAAAGAGATGAGGAGTGCGGCAACGCTTTGATCGAACAATCTTTCATGATGCCAGTAAACCCATTCTGGACAATCTTAGATGATTGGGTGACTCCGTCGGCACATAGGGCGACAGGAGGGACGCTTGCGACAGGATAACGTGTGGCAAAACACGTTGCGTCGCTGGTGACGCTCCCCTCTGCGCCCGCTTCGGAACCTACGCGTTCCAGGCGGTTTTTTTTATACAAAATCGAGCGAAATCGAGGCCGAAATTTTCCGGTTCCGTACGCGTTTCTTGAGTAAATCAGTAGAGAAGAAGAGAGACGCGAAACAACCCGGTTCAGGACGAGAGAGAGCCCGCTCCTCATGATAGAGAGCGCGGCAAAACGTAGAAAGGAAGGCAATAGCGATGGTTACCTTGCCATCAACGCAAGCCACACGAGGACGTGAGCAGAAGAGTGGTCGGAGCCGACGGACGCGCGAGACGCGCCGGCTGACCCTGGAGATGGAGCGCGAAATGGCTCTGGAGCGGCTGGTGAACCTGCTGGCCGCCGAGGCGGAGCAGAACCCGGCCCGCGCCGGCCGGGACCGCGCCGACTCCCTGAGCCGCTTAGCGCGACTGCGGGCCATACACGCCTCCTATGCCCTGGCAACCTCCGGGGAGATGGAGCGGGTCGGAATGGGCGCGTGGGTGCGCCGACGCTACTCGGTCAAACCCACCAACTAACAACCAGCCCCAGCCCCTGGAATGAGGAGTTGGGGCCCGTGTCCCCCTCCGCAGGGAGGGCGTGTATAGACATTATAAATTCGGGGCAGGGAGAAATCTCCCTGCCCCGCTCTTTGCCCTATTCTCCCCGTGAAGGAGAGGGGGTTGTTAGGCGCTACCGAAAGCCGCCGCCGCTTCCGGGGAAGTTAAAGGGATTGAGGTGGAAGCCGCCGGGGCCGAAACCGAACGGCCCGAACGAGATGCCGGGGCCGCTGGAATAGCTGGAGCGGTAAGATCCGCCCCCATAGCCATTGTTATTGATGGGCCCGCTGTAGCTGTTGCTGAAGGGACCACCTTTCTGGATGCCGGAACTGGAGTAGCTGCGAGAGCCGGTGATGTTGCCGTTCATGCTCAGGCTGTCCGGACCGGAATCGAGCCCACTGGAGGCTCCGGTCAGAAAGTCCACCAACTCCTGCGCGTCTGAATTCTGCACGACGATCTTCCCGATCTTATAGGACGGTCTACTGGGTCCGGCGGGCGGCGTGGGCGGCGCTTCCGGCGGATCCACCCTCGGGATAAAGCGATAGACGCCGTCTTCGATCTTATAGGACACCGGTTCGCTGCTGACTTTGACCAGCGTATCGAGGGCGGCCTGGAAACGCACATTGGTGAGGTGGACGCTGACCGTCGCCTTCTTCAACGCATTGTCCACCACAAAGTCGGCTCCCGCGCTCTTCATGATCTGGGCCAACGCATCGGACAGGAGGGTGTTGTCGGCGTCTACGGAGACACGCTTA
>Ga0070734_10004493_pt1 | contig 13194 bp, 7 predicted proteins | sample Coa_R1_8_FD_66444 | JGI IMG/M metagenome (GOLD analysis project Ga0070734, IMG submission 66444) | Surface soil microbial communities from Centralia Pennsylvania, which are recovering from an underground coalmine fire - Coalmine... | ecosystem: Environmental > Terrestrial > Soil > Unclassified ...
GCATGCCAGTTCGATCCGGCGGATAACTGGCGGAATCCTGCGCTCCTGCCGGGCGTGCCGCTCCGAGAACGCCGATGCCAACCGCCATGCCGTTCACGAAGTCACGGCGCGTGATCGGCCGGTCCATTCCAAGAGCGCGGTCGGAGTAATCGCTCACGTTATTGCGCCTTCTTTCTGGCCGGCGCGTAATTCAGATGAACGACTTTCCATTGGCCGTCACGCTTGAACAGCACATCCGATTCCTGGAAATATTCGTCGCTGTCGCCGCGCGTTGAGTGCGTGACGACATGCAGCAGGTAACTCGCCACCGCCGAATCGGCGTCCGGCGAAACCTGCACCACCACGTCGCTCAGCTCGGCGGAAAGCACCTTGCCGCCGCTCTGGATGAAACGGGTCCAGCTTTTTTGATACTGCGGCTTGTCAGTTCTGCCGCTCGGCAGCCATTGCGTAAAATCATCCGCTAGGAAACCAAAATACGTGGGCAGATCGTTGGCGGCGTATGCGCTATTGTATTTCTGCTCCAGGTCTCGGACTTCTTTTTCGGCGGCGGCCTGTCTTGCGCCGGCTTGAGCCATGAGCGTGCAGAGGCTGAGGAAACACACTGTGACAGTTTTCATAAGCCTTTTATGTTCCGTGCGCGAGCTGTTCCTGGACGGCGCGCCACGCCTGATCAATGGCCTGATCGGTGTAAGCGGCAGCGGCGGCGTCTGAGTTTGCAATCGAGATGCGTCCGAACTGCTTCCGCCCGATCTCGCATGGCGATTTGCCCTTGGGCCACTCCGGATCCCACAGATAGTTGTATTCGTAGGCGTAGCCATGCGGCCAGCGGTTGACCGTAATGGCATCGATGTCGCGGGCCGGATCGAACCCGCCTGCCGACAACACGCGCGCCATGTCACCCCGAATGTTGCGCTCGAACGTCGAGAACGGCGTAGCGAGAAGATCGGCATGGCCGACGCGCTGTTGATCGCGCGCGGAAAGGCCGGGCTTACAGGGCGTACGCAGCATGCGCACCAGCACAGGCTGGTCGGCAGCGAGCGCAGGGTGATAATCGGCGATATTCGTAGGCTGCTCGAGACTCATGTTGGAGTGATACAGGCCCGGGGTCTGCGCGCCGCGAATGCCCAGCGTCTTGAATGCGGCCCAGTTCCGCAGCGAAATCGCCGTGTATACCAGCGGAACCTTGACGCCATAATGCAGAGCTTCCTTCTGATCACTCGGCAGTTCCGGACAAACATACGGAATCATCATGTTCCAGCAGGCCAGGACGGCCGACTTGGCGCGCACCGAGTAAAGCTGCTTTTCCCTGCCGTAGACGATCTCAACTTCCTTCGCCTTGGCCGGATCACCGATATTGCGCGCGTGAAGGCAGGTACTGCCAAGCCGCATGCGAATAGCGGCATCGGCGCGATCGAGCCGGCTGTAGTCGGCGTTCGCGACTACGCTGTCCTCTGCCGTTTTCCCGGGCATCGCCCCCGGGAATAAAGAACGCACCAGCAGGCGCGCGATGGTCGCGTTGCCGTCAGGGAAATGGTAATTATAGGGTTTCTTGGGGATGTGCCGGCCCAGAGCCGTGAAGCTGAGTCGCGGATGCGGTCCAGGCTTGAGATTCAATCCCTGGAAACCGGGCGAGCCGGGCCAAAGCTCGAGCGCGCCTACCGCGTCGATGCCGACTCCGTAGAGGCCGTGCGTCCGTGTCTGATAGAACGGAATCACTTCGGGCCGGACCTTTACGTAGTTCAGCAGGTAATCCCTGTAGCTGATGCGCGTCAGCTTGTCCTTCTTCTCGTCATCCGACATCCCGGCCAGGTAGTCGACGCTGTCTTCTTCCAGGCGCACGATGTCGGCCTGTGCTTCCGGTGAGAGCGGCGTCTTGGCGAGAAATTCTTTCCAGGACATGCCGCCAGGGGCTGCCCCTCGCCCGCGACCACCCCGGCCGCCCGGAGTTCCGATCACGAGCCGGTCCGCGCCGAACGTTTCCTTGTCGAAGTAAAACGCGTTCTGTAAGCCTTGGAATGCAGTGCGATCAGCGATCTTCGACGACTCAGCCTGAAGCGTCTGGGGATCGATGCCCAGTTCGGTAAGCAGCCCGCGCGCCTGCTCGCTGTAATCGAACGGAGACTCGATACCGGCCGTGCCGCCGTTGCTGATGAGCAGGCGCCCGCCCGGGCGAAACTCGTTGCGCTTGGCGTGCCCGCCGAAATCGTCGTGATTGTCGAGAAGGAGGATCTTCGCTTGCGGATTTTTAGCGCGATAAAAATAGGCAGCCGCCAGCCCGCTGATGCCGCCGCCCACCACCACTAGGTCATAAGTTTCGCGCGTGTTGCTGACCGGACCGGCCGTCTTGAAAAAATTCGCAACGCCGTCCCTGAGCGCGTGCGCATAATCGTAGGAGCCATCGTGACTACCGCGCATTCCAGTGAGCGCCGGCGGATCGTAGCCCGGACGATCTTGAGCAAACGTTGTGGCCCCATCCGCGGTTCGCGCGAAGGCGGCCGCTCCCAAGGCCATGGAGACGCCGTCCAGGAAATCGCGCCGGGAGATGGGCCGATCCATTCCGAGATCGCGATCGTGCTTGGGATCGTACGGGGCGTCGGACATAGTTTCCTCTCGTTATCTATCTTAACCTTGCCAAAGTTGTGTAAAGTGTACAGAAAATCGGAAAAACTGTCAATCGCTTAGTTTCTGTGAGGAATGCCGCATTTTTCGTGCTACGATTCGTCTGTCATGAGCTCGCTGAAAATGCCAGATCAATCTCGCGATGATTCGCGTGGCGCGTATGCCCGGCGGCAATTCGTGGCGGCGGGGCTTTGTGCGCTGGCGCACGGGCAAGCTTCGGCGCAGCCGCCGTCGCACAGCAAAGCAGCGAAAATTTCCGTGGCGGCTGCGTCGCTCAAACCGGACGTGATCGCAAGCAAGGATATTATTTCGGGAAGTCCGCGCGCCGGCGACCTCGTTTTCTCCAAGTCGGAGGACGGGCGCGAAACACGCGGCATCTGGTCCTGCACTCCCGGGTCGTTCCACTGGACATTCGACACCGACGAAACAGCAATCATTCTTCAGGGCGCTGTCGCGGTGCGCCTCGAAGACGGAACGGCGTTGGAACTCAAGCCCGGCGACCTCGCCTGCTTTTCGAGAGGAGCGAAAACCGTCTGGACGGTTCACGAAACTTTGCGAAAAGTCTACGTGCTTTATCATTAGGCAAATCCGCCCAGCGCGATCACTTTTGTTTCCAGATACTCGTCCAGGCCCTCCGCGCCCGCTTCCTTTCCGATACCGCTCTCCTTCCAGCCCGGAAAGGGCAGTTCCGTTGTTTGGGGCGCCCACTCGTTCACTCCGACCATGCCGAAATCAAGCCGCTCGGCGGTGCGGATGGCAGTGCGCAGATCGTTCGTCCAGACGTAAGCGGAAAGCCCATAACGCGTGCTGTTGGCGACTTCAATCGCCTCGTCGGCACGACCGAAAGTAGCGATGGGCAGGACGGGGCCGAAAACCTCGGCCTGGAAAAGACCGTTGTCGGCGCTCACATTTGTTACGACGGTCGGTTCGTAGAAATAACCCTTCAGCAGCGCGGCTGGTCGCTTGCCGCCAATTGCAACCTTCGCCCCTGACGCGCAGGCGTGTCCAACCATTTCTTCCACCCGATCGCGCTGCTTCGCATTGATGAGTGGCCCCACGGTGGTGCGGGATTCAAGACCATCGCCAACGCGAATTTTCGATACATGGGCGGTGACAAGCTCGGTGAACTCATCGGCGATCTTCTCCTGCACCAGGAAACGCTGCGGCGAGATACATACCTGTCCCGCATTACGGAACTTCGCGAGAACGGCGCTGGCCGCAACTCTACCTATATCGACATCCGGGAAGATTAGCACCGGAGCGTTTCCGCCGAGTTCGAGCGACAGGCGCTTGACAGTCTTTGACGCGCCGTCCATCAGCAGCTTGCCGACACGCTGGCTGCCAGTGAAATGGATTTTGGCGCAAACGGGATTACGGAGCATCTCCTGGCCCATGCTCTCCGGCTCACCGTTGATGAGATTCACGGCGCCGCCTTCGATGCCGGCCTCGACCAGGATGTTCACCATTTCCATTGCAGTCTGAGGCGTGTATTCCGACGGGCGTAGAACCACGGTACAGCCTGCTGCCAAAGCCGCCGAAGTGGCACGGGCCACATTGTAGGCCGGGAAATTCCAGGCGGTGATGATTCCGACGACACCGATCGGCTGCCGGATCACCAGCTGGCGCCGGGCGGGATTGCGCGGAGGAACCCAGCGGCCGTAAGCGCGCTTGCCCTCTTCGGCGAACCATTCGAACAGATCGGCTGCCACGCCCCATTCGCCTTTTGCCTGCAGCAGCGGCTTGCCGCTTTCGAGCACGGTGGTGCGGGCCAGATCCTCGGCGCGCTCGCGCATGAGATCCGCGGCCTTCTTCAGCAGACCGCCTCTCTCATACGATGTCTTCTGCGACCACCCTCGCAACGCGGCAGCCGCGGAATCCAGTGCGAGACGGCAATCCGCGGCGTCGCCGAAAGGAACCGTACGCACTACTTCTTCGGTTGCGGGATTCAGAACGTCCCAAGTTGCACCGTTCGCGGCATCGCGCCACGACCCGCCAATGAACTGCTGGTATCGATAGCTCATGCTTCGTAGACTCTTTCGCCGGCGAGGAAGGTCATCTCGACTCGGATATCCGGGATCGCTCCCGGCTCAACGCTGAGGGGATCCGCGGAGAGCACCGCGACATCGGCCCACTTGCCTTCCGTAATGGTTCCTCGCGAATCGAGATCGCCGGAAGCAATCGCTCCTCCCACGGTATAGCAATGCAACGCTTCGTCGACAGTGATGCGCTGTTCCGGTTGAATGACCCGGCCATCTTTGAGTTGGCGCGTCACCGCTGCGCGCATGCCCATGAGCGGGTTGTCATCTTCGACCACGGGCGCATCGGACGACAGCGCCACCGTGAGCCCAGCGTCCAGCATGGAGCGGATGGGATACGTGCGCGAGAAGAGGCTATCGGGAATCATCTCCAGGAAGTTCGCGCCCAGCGCATGGATAAAGATGGATTGCGGCACTGAGATTACGCCGAGCCTGGCGGCTCGAGCGAGCTGCGTTCCGTCGGGAAGTCCAAAGTGTTCGATGCGGTGCCGCAATCCCCTCGGATGCGCGCCCAAACTCTCGTAAATCGAGAGCACCAGGTCGATTGTTACGTCGCCGATGGCGTGCGTGGCGATTCGCCAGCCTTGGTCGTGAGACTCCTGGCAAAGCTGGCGCAATTCCTCCGGATCGAAACGCAACGTCCCTTTCGTATCGGCGTGCCGATAGGGAACGCTCAGCGCGGCGGTAGCGCCGCTCAAGCCTCCGTCGGCGAGAAATTTCACGGTGTCCACGCGCAGCATGTCGGACACGTGCTGCTGGGGAAGAGGCACCGGATCTTTCCGCGAGTCCACGCGGCGCAGGGGCATCACATTGACTCGCGCGGGAAGCTCGCCGCGCCGATCCATGTCCCGATACACTTCCAGCAACTCCGGCGCAACGCCGCAATCGGACGACGCCGTGATGCCGAGCGAAAGTTGATGACGCAGAGCGGCGCTGACCATTTGCTCGTAGTCTGACGCGGAGGGCGCAGGGAGGACGCGATTGATGAGCCCCATGGCGGTCTCATGCAAAAGCCCGCTGGGTTCACCGTTCTTGTCGCGCTCGATCACTCCGCCTACCGGCGCTGGAGTGTCGGCGTTGATGCCGGCGGCCCGTAGCGCGCTGCCGTTCACCGCATAGATGTGGCCGCAGGTTCGCGTGAGAACCACGGGCCGATCCGGTGCCGCGAGGTCAAGGTCGTGTCGCGTGGGCTTTCGCTTTTCCTGCATCGCAACTTCATTGAAACCTCGGCCGAGCAGCCACTGCCCGCCGGGTGCCTGGCGATGGCGGGTGTTCACGGCTGAGACCAGTTCTTCCAGGCTGGATGTCTTACGCAAATCGAGCATGGTGGTCAGAAGATGACCGATCTTCCAGATGTGCGCGTGGGCGTCCGTAAATGCGGGCACTACGGTGCGTCCGCCCAGATCGATGACTGGAGTGCCGGTGGGAGCCTCGGCGCGCAGTGTTTTCGTATCGCCGATTCGGGCGATCCGGCCTTGGCGAAAAAATACGGCGGACGCCGGGCGCCCGCCGTTCACCATGGACAGGATCTTACCGTTAACCAGGAGCAGATCCGCAGCCAACTTCTTACCTTGTCTCACCGGCGGCCGAAAGCGAGGCGTGTTGCGCGACAGCGGCTTCGATGGAGCGCCCGACGGCCTCGAGGCCTTCCCGAAGCATCTCTTCGGGCATGTTCAGTGGAGGCAGAAAGCGAATGCAGTTGCTGAAAAGACCGGCGCGGATCAACAGTACGCCATTTGCGACCGCGCGTCGAACGATGGCCAAGGTGTCGACCGGCGCGAGCGGCGCCTTCGTTTCGCGATCAGCGACAAGTTCGACAAGCATCATCGGACCCAAGCCACGCACGTCACCGACAAGCGGCCAGCGACGCTTCCAGCCTTCCAAAACTTCCCGCATTACATTCCCCAGCCGATTCGCATGCGCCAGGAATTCGGGCGACCGGATCATCTTCAAAGCTTCGATCGCCGCGACGCAGGCCAGCGGGCTACCGCCATACGTGCTCCCGACGCCACCCAAATGCGCGGAATCCATGATTTCAGCACGCCCCGTTACCGCGCCGATCGGCATCCCGGCGCCCAGGGACTTCGCGGAGACGATCATATCGGGCACGATGCCGTAATGCTCCACGGCAAAAAGGCGGCCGGTCCGCCCGGACCCGCATTGCACTTCGTCGGCGATCATGACGATATTGTGCTGTGTCGCGAGTTCCCGAATGCGATGCAGGAATCGCGGCGGGACCGGCAGAAAACCAGCCTCGCCCTGCACGGGTTCGATCAGAATAGCCGCAACGGCCGACGGATCGACCTGAGCGATCATGGCATTCTCCAGCTGCTGAATGCCGAAATCGACATATTCATCGGGGGTCATGCCGGCCGGCGTCCGGTAGACGTTGGGGACCGGCAGACGCACGATTTCAGGCGCGAAGGGACCGAAACCGCTCTTGAAGAGTCCGTATTTGCTGGTCAGGCTGAGCGTCAGCAGCGTTCGGCCGTGATAGCCGCCCTCAAAACAAATGATGGTGGATCGGCCGGTGAATTTACGCGCTAGCTTGACGGCATTCTCTACCGCCTCGGCGCCGCTGTTGGCGAAGATCGATTTCTTTGGGAAATCTCCAGGTGCTAACTCGTTGAGCAGTTCAGCCAGTTCTACGTAAGGCTCGTAAGTCGCGACCAAGGCGCAGGGATGAATATACTTTTCGGCCTGCCGCTGAATCGCCTCTACGACGGGCGCCGGGGAATGACCCACCGCGAGCATCCCGATTCCGCCGGCTAGGTCGATGAACGTGTTGCCGTCCACATCAAATACCAAGCCTCCGTCGGCGCGTTCGACCACCACATCAGTCGCGCGGCCCAGACCGGACGGAACAGCAGCGGCTCTCCGGGCGAGAATATCTTTGGCACGAGGCCCCGGCACTTCGGTGTTGAGGCGAATATACGACATGGCATGCTCCCTGGATGCGCCCCGCACGTCGGTGGCGGAGTCGAGAACTAAAAGAACGCTGTAGTTATCGCAAATCGGATCGTTCAGGTAATTGGCCAACAACCCACGCGGCTGAAAACCAACCTTCATCTGCGCCGACAGCGTAGGATCCGCTAACCGGCCGTCGAGCACGCGCGCGTAATATTCTGGGACGGATATCGATCCGCGCACCGAATCGTAGCCCGGCAGCATTCCGGCCGTGACCTGTCCCTGGAGGCCCAACCTCCAGACAACCTCTTGCCGAGCCGCGTACAGAGCTCCCGCCAAACCGCGTCCTCGATATTCCGGCAAAACGCCGATGTCGGCGCCGTACAGCCATGCGCCATCCGGATCGTGAGAGGTCAGCCAGCCGCCCTGGATAATGTCAGCGAAAGTGTGATCAACGTGAGCAAAATCGAAATCGAGGCGAAGCGTAGTAGTCGCTCCCACGACGCGGCTGCCGTCCAGGACCATGAACTGGCCGGCGTCGAACAACTCCATGTGCTTTCGGTAGTGTTCACGCTTGAACCGCTGCGCGTCCTCGAGTGTGGGGAAGCAGATGCGCTGTACCTTTTCCAGTTGTGCGGCGAACTCAGGTCGTGAATGAGTGACGACCAAACCGCCAGGGAGTCTCCTGTAATACCAGCGCATGATGATCGTGAGCCTAGGGCCAGAACCTTACAATAAACAGATAGACTAGCATAAACTCGCGGCCTCGGCCACCGCTGGCGCGTGCCGCGGACCTTTGCCCGAAGGACGCGTCAGCGGCGCGGCACCAGCGGTGATTGCGGAATTGCTTCGCCGTCGCCGCGCGGGTCGGATGCGCCATAATGAACGCCTTTGCCATCTACCATGACGGCATTGCCCCGGCCCATCGAGTAGTTGAAGGGGCCCGTGACGCGGAGCTGATGACCCCATGCGATCAGCGCGCTCCTTGCGGCCTCCGGAACAGGCGATTCGATCATCACATCGCATCCATCGAAGTTCAGCTTCGTGAAACGAGGCGCTTCGAGGGCGGCTTGAATATTGAAGCCGAAATCGACCAGGTTCGAAACGAACTGCGCGTGCGCCTGAGCCTGATTAAATCCGCCCATGATTCCGAATCCGATCTTCACGTCGTCTTTTTCCATGAAACCGGGAATCAACGTTGTAGTTGGCCGCTTGTGCGGGCTGACTGTATTCGGCTTGCCCGGCTCGAAGTCGAATAGCGCGCCGCGATCGTGCAAAGGGAATCCGGCGCCGGGGACCACCAGGCCGGTCCCGAACTCGTCGTAGACGCTCTGAATGAGGGAAACGATGTTTCCTTCGGCGTCCACCACCGACAGATAGGTGGTGTCTTTTCCCATGGCATTGAGCTTGTCCGTGAGATCGGACGGGAGCACCTGGCAGTGCGCTTGGTTGGGATCAATCAATTTGGCTCGCTGCTCGGCGAGCGACTTCGAGATGGCTTCGGTGACCGGAATCGACGACGCCGTGGGGTCGCCATCGTAGCGCGCCACGTCGGCATAAGCCAGCTTCTTGGCCTCGATCATCACGTGCAGCGCGCGGGCGCTATTTTGTCCGTAGTCGCTCAAAGGGAAGCGCTCCATGATGTTCAGCATCGACAGCGCGGCCATGCCGATGGAAGTGGGAGGGAGCTCCCAGATAGTCCAGCCGTGATAAGTAACCGAGATGGGATCGACCCATTCCGGCTGAAACGTTTCGAGATCCGCGGCGGTCATGGTGCCGCCCTGCGCCTTCGAATACTGGACAATGGTGTTGGCGAGCGGACCGTTGTAAAAGCCATCGCGACCATGCTCGGCAATCAGCCGCAGGGAACTTGCCAGTGCCGGATTTCGGAAAACCTCGCCCGGTTTGGGAGCCTGGCCGTTCGGAAGAAATGTTTCCTTGAAGCCAGGCACCGATGCCAAGCGGGTTCCGAACTGATTCCACAGGCCGGCCATCCTTTCCTGGACTGGAAAGCCTTCCTCGGCGTAATAGATCGCGGACGTCATCAGATCGGCAAATGGTAGCTTGCCGAATTTGTGGTGCAGCGCGTCCCAGCCGGCAACCGCGCCCGGAACGGTGACGAAATGAATACTGTGTGCCGGCGGGCGTCCGTGGATTCCTCGCGCATCGAGTGACGCCAGGCTCAGTCCGGCCGGGGCCCAACCGCTCGAATTCAAGCCGTAGAGTTTCTTCGACTTGGCATCGTAGACAATGGCGAGGAGATCGCCGCCTATGCCATTTGTCACCGGCTCCATCACACCGAGAACGGCGTTGGCCGCGATCGCCGCATCGACGGCCGAGCCGCCCTTATCGAGAATCGCGGCGCCGGCTTGCGACGCCAGTGTCTGGCTGGCCGCGACGATTCCTCCCCGGCTGACAACAACGGAACGCGCTTGCTCGGGATAGCGGGACTGCGGCTGCCGGGGCCCGCCGGAAGACGCCGGCTGAGGCGCCTGCCCGCGCACCGAAACAGCGAGTAAGACGAGAAGAGACAACTTCAGGGTACGGCTCAGCACCAGTTCCTCCTAAGGCAGCATAGCCTAGAAGGTAACGCGCAGGACCAATTGCCCAATTCGCGGCGAAACGTCCGAAGTGATCTGACCGAATGTTCCGGAAGTGTACGAAGTTGACGGGAGGTTGTAATTGACATGGTTCAGCACGTTGAAGAATTCGGCGCGGAATATCGTGTTGACTCTCTCGCCAAAAAGCTTGGTCCGCTTCTCGAGCGAAATGTCGAAAGTGGAGAGGCCTGGTCCCACCAGAGAGTTGCGTGGAAACGTGCCCTCCGTCACCTGGCTCGCCGCCGGAACGTATGTCGAACTCAACCATATGGCGGGGACATTGAAGCTGCTGGGGTTGAAGTAGAAGTGCCCCGTCTTGCCATTGATGGTTTGCACCGTGGATGCGGCATAGAGCGGGACAGATCCGGCGGTCATGTTCGGTTTCACCAAGCCTGGATCGCCGTCGCCGCCCGGCCCTGGCGCGAACAGGCTTGCTGCTCGGACACCGGCGCCGACGTTAAAGGGCCGTCCGTTCTGCACGGTAATGATGGGGAACAGGCTCCATCCGCTGGTTAGCCACTTAGGTCCGCTAGACCAGGCCTTGGCAAAAGGCAGTTCCCATCCGCCGCTGAGAACGAAACGCTGCCGGATGTCGAAGTCCGAGTTGCCGAGCAGCGCGTTGTGGCTGTAATACGGGATGGAAGAGGTCGGCTCCTGCCAGCCGGAGGCATTATCGATCGCGTGGCTCCAAGTATAGGCGGCTGTAAAGAACACTGAGCCAAAGGCCCGGACGTCGCCCATGCGCTTGGTCAAGCTGGCTACCAGGCCGTTGTAGTTTGAGTGCCCTACGTTGTCGATGGTTTGGGCGGACCGAAACGATTGCGGCGCGACTCCTGGATAGGTGTTCCATAGACGCGTCGAAGTGCCGATGATGGTGGGATCTTCATCCATATACACCAGCAGCCGGTGCGAGCTGTTACCAACGTAACCGACTTCCCCGACCAGACCCGCGCCGAATTGCTGTTGCGCGCTGAGGTTGTATTGATAGATGTATGGCGTGCGCAGATGTGGATTCACCCAGGCGCCGATTCCCGGGCCGAAAGGCAGCAGTCCCAAAGACGCAAAGTTCAGATTGGACGGCGGTGGCGTCGATGGGAAAGGATCCACCTGTCCTGCCGCGGCGTACGGATTGGACAGATAGTTCAGAGGGCCCGAAATCGCTCCGGCCGGGCGCGTATTGATGATTGCGGTGTTGGAATAAAACGGCGGCGCTCCATTATTCCATTGGTCCTGCTCGCCGCGGAGAGCATCATAAAACACGCCGAAGCCGCCGCGTACGCTGGTTCTACCCTTGCCGAACGGATCCCACGCAAAGCCGAAGCGCGGCGCCCAGTTTTTCTTGTCGGGGAAGTACTGCCCTTCCGGAGAGCCAGGATCGCCTGGAAATACAAGCCCTAACGGTGCGTTGACGAAAACTTTCGACTGGACGCCCGGCATGAAAGTGAAGGTTCTCCCGAATGGGTCGGTGATGGGTGAGTTGTACTCGTAGCGAACGCCGATGGTGAGCGTAAGACGTTGTGTTGCTTTCCATTCGTCTTGCAGGAAGACGCCTACTTCCTTATCGCGAACATTGCTGTGCGCGCCCGGTAGCTCTCCGAAATTACTAGGGAGCCCGAACAGGAAGTCAGCCAGGTCGCTCCCGGAGCCGCCGGCATACGTGGAATTGAAGGTAAAGGTACCGTCCGTGTCGTAGAGAAAAACCGCGTTGTTTTGTAGCGCGGCGAAAGAAGCGCCGGCCTTCCATGTGTTTCTGCCCCGGATCCAGGTCAAGGAGTCGGTGTAGCTATAGGTGGTATCCGCTACCTTGCCGTCGTTGACATTGAATCCCAGGGTGCCTCCGCTTGAAAAGGATAAGTAAGTCGGCCCGGTAGCCCCGTCGGTATTAATGTTCACGCCAAGCTGCTTGAAGGTCGGCAAAGTCGCGGCAGGGTTGTTCTTGAAATTGTCGTAGTGCTGGACGGTGATGTGTGCCTCATTGAGCACGTTCGGAGTAATGGTGCGTGTGTATGTGATATTGCCGAACTTCTCACGCAGGGTGGTCTGCACCGGAAAACCCGGCAGATTGCTGCCAAAGGGATTCACCAGCGGATTCGAGTTATATCCCAAGGTCACGGAAATGCGGTCGTTCGCGGTGGCGTAATAGTCGCCTCTTCCGGTGTATTCATCGGCGTTGCTGAGCGCCTTCCCTGTGGGCACAAGCAGCCCGGTCGGCGATGTGGGGATAAGCCCGGCCTTGATGTAGGCTTGAGCCACCGGATCGATTTTGGCGGGGTCGATTATTCCCTGGGAGGCCAATTGCGGGTTCGATTGGAAATAAGGATTGTTCTGGAGGAATTTCGCGACGTTCGGATCTGCTCCTCCCTTAACCGCTTGCGAGAAATTCCCCTGTAGTTCGGCGGGCGTGAACACCGTCACGGCTGAACCGATCTGAGTGCCCGTCTGACGCTGCCCCTGGTAGCCGAAAAAGAAAAACAGCTTATTGCGGCCATTCACCAGTTTCGGAATCACCACCGGGCCGCCGAATGTGCCGCCGAACTGGTTGCGATTCAGGACGGCTCTCGTCTGCGAGGTGGCGTTCAGGAAATAGTCATTCGCGTTGAGATCGGTGTTTCTCAAGTAGTCGTACAAACTGCCGTGCAGCATGTTAGTGCCGGACTTCGTGACAACGCTCACGACCCCACCACCGCTGTGACCGTATTCTGCGGTGTAATTATTCGCCAGGATTCGAAATTCGGCGATCATGTCGGGATTCGGATCGAGCGTGACGCCGTTATAGACGACATTGTTGTTGTTCCCGCCGTCCAGCAGAAATGTAACTTCGTCCGGCCGCCCGCCCGCCACGGTCCAACTGCCGGCCACGGTGGATTGAACCGGCGCAGGAACCACGCCAGGCTGTGTAAGTGCGAGATCCAGCGTATTCCGGCCGTTGAGGGGCAAATTTTGAATCGGTGAACCTGTGACTGTCCCGCCTATGGTCGGCACTAAGGTCTCGACTTGGGCCGCCTCCGCTTCCACCGAAACACTTTCCGAAA
>Ga0070734_10004494_pt1 | contig 13192 bp, 12 predicted proteins | sample Coa_R1_8_FD_66444 | JGI IMG/M metagenome (GOLD analysis project Ga0070734, IMG submission 66444) | Surface soil microbial communities from Centralia Pennsylvania, which are recovering from an underground coalmine fire - Coalmine... | ecosystem: Environmental > Terrestrial > Soil > Unclassified ...
TTGGCCCGGGGGGGCGACCCCCCGGAACCCCCCGCTGGCCTGCGGCCCCGGCGACTCCGTCGCGGGGGCCTGGCCCTGCTGGCCCGGGGAGGCGACCCCCCGGGGCCCCGCTGGCTGGCTGGCGTCAGGCACTGGCAGTCCCTAGCAACTTGGCGGCGGTGCCACCGAGGATCAGTTCCTCGTCCGGGCCGAGGCCGAGCGCGCGTACCTCGCCGACGGGGTCGTCGGTGCCCATGTCGAACGGCCGGTCCGAGCCGAGCAGGATCTGCCCCGGGCCGGCGTAGCGCACCAAATCCACCAGCAGGTCGTGGTCGTGGGTGACCGTGTCGTAGTAGAACCGGCGCAGCGTAGTGTCCGGGCCGGCGGCGAGCCGGGCCCGTGCCTCGGGCCGGACCGCGTAGGCGCGCCGCAGCCGTCCCCGCACCACCGGCAGCGCGCCGCCACCGTGGGCAAGCACCACCCGCAGCCGGGGATGGCGCTCCAGCACCCCGGCCATGGCCATGTGCGCGGCCGCGATCGCCGTCTCCATCGGGTTGCCCACCGAGTTCCACAGGTAGTACTGCTCCAGGGCGGGGACATTGAATCCACGGGTGGTGGGGTGGATGAACACCAGGGCCCCGGCCTCCTCTGCGGCCTCCCAGAACGGGAGGAAGAAGTCGTCGCCGAGGTAGCGCCCGCCGACGCTGGCCGGGATCTCGGCCCCCGCCAGGCCGTAGCCCGTCACCAGGTCGGCGACCTGCCGCGCGGCGAGTCCCGGTTCCTGCAGCACGACCGCGCCGACGGCGCTCAGCTGCCCGGGGTGCGCCGCGACCAGTGCGGCCAGCGCGCTGTTGTGCACCTCGCAGACATCGCGCGCGGTCCCCAGATCCGCTTCCGCGGGCACCAGGCTGATCCAGGGCGACAGCAACAGCCGATCCACCCCGGTGGCCGCCGCCTGGCCCAGCATGATGCCGGTATCGGTGAACTCGCCGACCACGGAGCCGATGTCGCGGCCGCGAAAGGCCAGGCGGTACCGTCCGCCGTCACGGCTGACCGACGGGCGCCAGTCCGGCGGCACCGTCCGCGCCGTCATCTCCTCGACGATGACGTGACGGTGAACGTCAACGATCAACGACCCGCCCGGGACGCCGTACCGTTGACCGCCCCGGTGCCGTTCTCGCCGTCCTGGCCGCCGGACCCGTTCGCCGCGCCGTCGCCGGTGACCGCGCCGCCGAGGTAGAGCGCGCCGATCTCCGGGTGCTCAAGCACTTCCTTCCCGCTGCCCGAAAGCCGGACCTGGCCGTTCTCCAGCACCACGCCGTGGGTGGACAGCCGCAGCCCGGCCCGCGCGTTCTGCTCCACCAGCAGAATCGTCTTGCCCCGTGCGTGCATCATCCTGACGGCGTCGAAGACCGACTTGAGCACCTTGGGCGCCAGGCCCATGGACGGCTCGTCGAGCACCACCATCACCGGGTCGAGCATCAGCCCACGGGCGAACTCCACCAGTCGCTGCTGCCCACCGGACAGGCTGCCCGCCTTCTGCCCGAGCCAATCTTTGACCTGGGGGAACATCTCAAGCACCTCGTCCAGCCGCTGCTCGGTGAGCCGCCGGTCGGACAGGATGAACGCGCCGAGGTTGATGTTCTCCCTGACCGTCATCTCCCGGAACAGGCTGTGGTTCTGCGGGACCTGCACCACGCCCATCTTGAGGATGTCGCGGGGGCTCTTGCCGACGATGGGCTTACCGTGCAAGGTGATCTGGCCCAATCGCGGCCGCAGCAGCCCGCTGACAGCCCGGAGCAACGTCGACTTGCCGGCCCCGTTCGGCCCCACCACGCAGGTGATACCGCCCTGCACGACCTCCAGGCTCACCCCGCGCAGTACGTCACCGCCGCCATATCCGGCGTAGACGCCCTCCACCACCAATGCAGGCGCGGCGGGCTCAGGCTGCGCTGACATCGTCGTCCCCCTCCGCCGTGCCGAGGTAGGCGTCGAGCACCCGGTGATCGGTGCGGATCATCTCCGGCGGGCCGGCGACCACGGCGTTGCCGTAGTCGAGGACCGTGACACGGTCGCACAGGCCCATCACGAACTCCATGTTGTGCTCCACGATGAGGAACGTGGTCCCCTGCCGGTTCAGCTCGCGGATCCGCTCGGTGATCATGCCGATCAGGGTGGGGTTCACCCCTCCGGCGGGCTCGTCCAGGAGGATGATCTCCGGCTCGGCCATCAGCACGTAGGACAGTTCAAGCAGCTTGCGCTGGCCGTAGGAGAGCGTCTCCGCGAGCGCGCCAGCGTGCTTTTCGATGCCGACGAACTCCAGCAGTTCCATCGCCCGGCGCCGGGTGGCGGGCCCGCCCGCCCGGGCGAACGGGTTGCGCAGCCGGGTGCCCTGCGCGGCCCGCTCCTTGTGGTGGGCCGCGACGATCATGTTCTCCATCACGGTGAGCCGGGCGAAGACCCGGGTGAGCTGGAACGTGCGCCCGATACCCAGGGCGAACACCTTGTCCGGCGCCAGGTTGGTGATCTTGCGATCGCTCAGGTAGACATCGCCGTCGTCGACGTGCTCGTACCCGGTGATCACGTTGAACAGCGTGGTCTTGCCGGATCCGTTGGGCCCGATGAGCCCGGCGATGCTGCCCTTCTCGACCTCGAGCGCGCACCCGTTGAGCGCCTGGACGCCGCCGAATGCCTTGCACACGCCCTCGACCCTCAGCAGCGCGGTCATCGGGTGCCTCCCGCGCCCGGCGTGCCGGAGCGTTCCGCGCTACCGGCCGCGGCGACCGTGCCCGCGCCGTCCCCGCTCCCGGCGGCCGCGGCCGCGCCGGAGGTGGCCAGCCCGCCGGGCGCAGACTCGCGACGCCGCTCCGACCGGGCCTGCAGCTTGGTCAGCCACTCCTTGCCCGTGGGCAGCAGGCCACGCGGCAGGAACAGGATGACCAGCAGGAACAAACCGCCAAAGGCGATCAGCCCGGCGTAGCCGTTGGTGAAGTGCTGGGTGATCTGCTGCTGGACGGGCTCCAGGATCAGCCCGCCGAGCACCGGTCCCCACAGGGTTCCGAAGCCACCGAGGAATCCCATCAGCGCGACCGTCAGGTCGTAGTTGGGATCATACGCGCTCTCCGGCAGCGCCTGGCCGATGAACAGGATCCACAGGCCGCCGATGACGCCGATGACGAATGCCGACATGACGAACGCGGTGAGCTTGACCCGCATCGCCCGGACGCCGAGCCCCCGGGCACGATCCTCGTCGTCCCTGATCGCGAGCAACTGCAGGCCGAATCTGGAGCCGCGGACCAGCCAGGACAACGCGATCGCACCGACCGCGATGATGAACGCCGCGTAGTAGTAGGGGTTGTTGAAGGTGGACGGGTCCCAGGTCGCGAACGGGGTGGAGACGCCGCCGTTACCGCCCGTGAAGGCGAGGTTGTAGGCGAGCAACTGGAAGATGAAGAACACCGCGATGGTGACGACGACGAACGTGTGCCGCCGCACCCGCAGTGCCACCAGCCCGAACGGCACCGCGATCGCCGCCGCCACCAGGCCGCCCAGCGGGAGCAGCGCGAACGTGACCCCGCCCTTCAGGTTGTGGTGCAGGGCGAGCAGGCCCACCGTGTAGGCGCCGCTGCCAAAGAACACCGCGCTGCCCAGGGAGATGTAGCCGGAGTACCCCGAGAACATGTTCCAGGCGACGACCCAGCCGACGAAGATCAGCGTGTCGATAGCGTAGGTGGTGGTCAGCGGGTTGGGGAACAGCAGCGGGAATACCGCACCGAAGGCCAGCGCCGCCACCAGCACGGCCGGTCGCCCCCAGCGGATCACCGCGCTCATTGGGCTCTCGCTTCCCGCTTCCCGAACAGGCCCGTCGGCTTGATCAGGAGCACCAGCACCAGCGCCGCGTAGAACACCACCACCGCGTAGCTGGGCGACCAGATGTCCACGATGGACTCGACCGTGATCATGAGCACCGAGGCGACAAGCGCACCGCCGATGCTGCCGAGGCCGCCGAGCACGATGATGGCGAGCAGCCGGGAGATCAGGTCATAGCCCGTATTCGCGTTGAACTGGTTGAGCGAGCCGAAGACCATGCCGCCCACCGCGGTGACCGCCACCCCGATCCCGAAGGTGAGCGCCGCCACCCGGTTCACGTCGATCCCGATCAGGCGTGCCGAGGTGTGGTCCTGCATGGTGGCCCGGATGCTGCGGCCGAACGTGGTCCGGTACAGCATGAAATAGATCACCCCGACCAGCAGGACCGCCAGCCCGAATCCGAACAGGTAGATGTAGGGCAGGTAGTACGGTTCGGCGCCGCCGAGGATCTTCACGCCCTTGGTGACATACCAGGCGTTCAGTTGCACGGTGTTCGGCCCGAAGATGGCGTACAGCACCCCTTCGAGAATGATCGCGACCGCGTAGCTTGCCAGCAGCGACATGGAGACCCGTTCCCGCCCGCGCAGCGGCCGCATGAACAGCAACTGGATCCCCACGCCGATCAGGAACATCGCGGGGACGGTGACCAGGAGCCCTAGGAACAGGTCGATGTGCAAGTGAACGGAGAGCACGTAGCTGAGGTAGGCGGCGGTGACCACGAGGATGCCCTGGGCGATGTTGATGATGTCGAGCACGCCGAAGATCAGCGTGAGCCCGACCGCCATCAGTGCGTAGACGCCACCGCCGAGTATTCCGTCGATGATCGCTTCATAGAGTTGCCGTCCCATGCTGCTTTCGTGCTCTCCGTTCCGTGCTGCCCTGGGGCTCCAGTCAGCCGGCCCAGGGGATGATGCTCTTGCTGCCGTTGGCGTTCGGCAGCACCTGAACGAACTGCGGCGCGCCCGAGCCGCCCTGGCCGGGCTGCCACTGGAAGATCAGCGCCGACGGCGCGATGTCCAGGTTCTCTCCGTCGATTTTGAACTTCACCGGCCCGAGCACCGTCTGCACCGTTGTCGTCGGCTTGTGCAGCCAGTTGATGATCGCCTGCTGGTTCAGCGAGCCGGTGGCCTGCACCGCGGCCGCCTCGACCTCGCCCGCGGAGTAGGACTCCGCCACGTCGGCGTTGATGTCCGCAGCGGTACCGCCGTACTTGGCGATGTAGTCCTGCACCATCACGTGGCTGAGCGGGTACGGAAAGTCGCCGAACCACCCGTTGGGCACCATCGTCCCCACGGCAGGACCGGGACCGACCGTGTCAATGTAGCTCGTGCCCTGGTCCGGGCCGGAGGAAGCGATGAAGTACTTCGGGGTCCAGTGCGCCTCCTGGAACCCCCTGATGAACGCCTGCACCGTGGAGACCGCGATCGAGCCGAGGAAGACGATCTGCGGGTGATGCTGCGAAGCAATCTGCTTGGCGTCCGCGGTCAGGGTGCGAACGGTCGCAGTGGGCGAGTAGTGGTTCTTGATGTTCGTGAAGACCGTATGCACCCCGTGACTGCTGAGGAAGCCCTCGACCTGCTCGACCGGCGGGTCGGCGAACGGGTCGTCCACCTCCGGGTAGGCAGCGCTGACCGGGTGCCCGGGCTGCTTGAGCAGCCACTTGGCAAAGGGCATCATCTGAAGCTTCGCCGGCACGTTGGTGGAGAACAGATCGCGGTCGTTCAGCTCGTAGACGGCCGGCGCGCCGGCCGAGCCGGCCGCGAGCGCGTACCCGTAGTGCTTGGTTACCGGGCCCGCCCCTTGTGCGGTGAGCAACGACGAGAACGGTGCCAGCGTCAGGTCCACATGATCCTGGGTGATGAGGATGCGGTAGTTCTTCGCATCTGTTGCCGGGACGCCCGCGTCATTCAGGATGATCAGCTTGACCGGGCGGCCGAGGAGGCCGCCGTGGCTATTGACGTCGCTGGCCCACAGTTCGTAGCCCTTCTTGCAGGCCTGCCCGTCCGGCGCGAACCCCTGGGCTCCGGCCTTCCCGTAGAGCGGCAGCGAGATGCCGACGGTGATCGGCTGGCCGCTGGGGCCGGCCAGCAGCGTGTTGGCGTTGTTGGCACTGCTCAGACCGCACGCGGCAACGGCAGCACTCGCGGCGGTCATCGCCACGAGGCGGAAAGTCTTGGCGCGGGGGCGCCTCATCTGGGTTCTCTCCTTCCCTGCCAGTCCAGCGCGGGTCGCGGATGACCGTGGTGCGCGGAACGCAAGCGGCGCTCCGCGCACCACGGGCGGTCAGCCCTGGCCCCAGTCAGGCCGTGGATTGACGATCGGCACCGAACCGGAGGCACCCGCGGGCAGCACCTGCACGAACTTCTGGCCGTGCTGCCACTGGAAGATGTACTTAGATGCCACGACATTCTCGCCGATGTTGTTGTACTTCGCCGGGCCCTGCACGGTATTCGTCTGGTGGCTGTGCAGCCAGGCGATGATCTTGGCGTTGTCGATGCTCTTGGTGGCGGTGATGGCCTGCGCCGCCGTCTCCCCGACCGAGAACGCCTCGGCCGCGTCGGCGTTGATGTCCGCGCCGGTGCCGCCGTACTTGGCGATGTAGGCCTTGACGAACGCCTGGCTCAGCGGGTTTGCCAGCCCGTAGTACCAGCCGTTCGGCACGAAGATCCCGGTGGCGTTGGTGGGGCCGACCGCCTTGAGGAACGCCGCACCCTGGTCCGGGCCTGACGTCGCGGCCAGGATCTTCGGGTTGTAGTGCTGCTGCTGGAACGCGGTGATGAAGGCGGACACCGTCGGGACGTCCACCGTGCCCATGATGACCGCCTGCGCGCCGGTGGCGGCGACCTGGTCCGCGCCCGCCTTGTAGTCGGGGTTCTCTGCCGGGAAGATGTGCGCGTACACGGTCTTGACGCCGGCGTGCTGCAGGATGGCCTGCGCGGTCTGGGTCATCGGGTCGGCGAACGGGTCGTTCACCATCGGGTAGGCCGCGGTCTTCGGCCGCTCGTTGGCGGGCAGTGCGGCGATCCACTGCGCGAGCGGGACAAGCTGATCCGCCACGGGCGGGCTGACCGCGAACACGTTGTGCAGGCCCAGCTGGAAGACTGCGGGACCGCCTCCCGCGCCCTCGGGGAACGCGTAGCCGTACCGGGCGGCGACCTTCGCCGATGGCACGGTGAGCAGCGTGGAGAACGGGCCGAAGGTCAGATTGACGTGGTTGGACGCGATCAGCTTGGTGTAGTTGCTCTGGACCGTGGTGGGGTCGCTGTTGTCGTTGAGGATGGTCAGCTTGACCTGGCGGCCGAGCAGCCCGCCGTGGCTGTTCACGTACTGGGCCCACAGGTTGTAACCACGCGTGAATGCCTGACCGTCTACCGAGAAGTCGCCGGTCTGCGAGAGGGAAATGCCAATCGTGATGGGCGCCTTTGTGCCGCCGCTCGTACTGCTGGTGGTGCTACTGCTGCTGCACGAGGCGAGCGCCAGCGCCGCTGCGGCGGCGGCGGCCGTCAGAGCCAAGAACCGGGTACCGTGGGGTCTCATCCGGTCCTCCTTCCAGATTCTTCAAATGGCCGGGTGGAAATAGCCAGCCGCCGTTGGCGCCCCAGTGGGGGCACCCCCGTGACGAGGTACCCAAAGCCGGTTAGCGGTCGGCCACGGACAGTGGTGCCGGGGGTCACCGTACTGCATTTACGTTGTTCGTGTCGGCTGGGTCCAGTCCGTCGGAGATATCCGCGTTTTCACTCACCAGGCCGAGGCCGGCACCCGCGGCAGCCAGCTCGAGCAAGGCGGCGAAGTCCTGATCGGCGCGCCCGGTGCCGATCAGGCTCTGGATGATCTCGTGGACCAGGGCAGCCACCGGAAGTGGCACGTCAGCCTGCCGTGCGGCAGCCAGCCCCAGGTCGAAATCCTTGCGCAGCAGGGCCGCGGTGAAGGTGGGGTGGAAGTCGAGGTTGACGAAGGCAGGCGCCTTGTAACGGGTGAACGGCGAACCCATCACGCTCTTGTTCAAGCAGGCGAGAAAGGCCTCCCGGCTGATGCCGCTCTTCTGGGCGAGAACCGTCACTTCGGCCAGCGATTGCGTCACCACACCCAGGAAAAGGTTATGACAAATCTTTACTATCCTGGCCAGCTCCCCCTCACCGACATAGGTCGCCCCGGACCCGAGGATGTCGAGATAGGGTCGCGCCGCCTCGAAGGCGTCATGAGGCCCGGAGACCGCCAGGGTCAGCCGTCCCGCCGCCGCGACCCGGGGGTTACCCATGACCGGCGCGGCGAGCAGGGCGGTGCCGTGCGCGGCCAGTCGCTCACGCACCTGCTGCGAGGCCTCCACCGAGATCGTCGAGCAGTCCACCACGATCGCTGGCGCGGCACCCCCGGAGATGAGCCCGGCCGGGCCCAGCACCGCGTCCAGCAGGTCCTGTGGCGTGCCCACGGTCGCGAACACGATGTCGCGGTCCGCGAGTTCCGCGGCTGAGTTGGCTATCTTCGCACCGTAGGCCGCCAAGGGCTCCGCCTTGGCCCTGGTCCGGTTGTAGACAGCGACATCGCAGTCGGCCGCGAGCAGGCGCCGGGCTAGTTCCACGCCCATCCGCCCCGTGCCGAGCCAGCCAAGGCGGTACGCCGTGCCCTCCCCAGCCATGCACTCTCCTAACAATCGTTTGCAGAAAGCAGCCTCGCGGGTCGGCGGCAGTCTGTCAATCCCTGTCCCCAACCTGTTACCTAACGCACCGGGCTGGGCCGGCCTTGGCAGAGCCGGGCAGGTCAGGCTGGGGGAAAAATCACGGGACAAGCCTAAGACCTCCGCCAGCCAGCCCCAGGCAAATCGATCAATAATGCCGAAACCGCCTCCTACGGCTGAGCCGTCCCAGCCGTGGCGTGCGGGGAGCGGGCCGCGGGCGTAGCGTGGCCGGCGCCAGCCCATCACCACCACGCGCCTCGGGCCAACGGCGGGAACCGTCGCAGACGACGGCCAGCCCGCGGCCCGCCCGGGCACGACGCGGCCCCCGGATCCGGCTCAGCCGTACGGAGCCGTTGAGCCCCGAACCACCAGTTCGGGTGCGAGGTAGAGCACCTTGACGGGGCCGTCGCCGTCGGAGATCAGCTCGAGCAGGAGTTGCGCGGCCTCGGTGCCCACCTGGTAGTGCGGGAACCGGATGGTGGTGAGCGGCGGGCGCAGCCGGTCGATGAACGGCATGTCGTTGAAGCCGACGACGGACAGGTCGGCGGGGCAGTTCAGCCCGGCCTCGTCCAGTGCCGCCAGGCAGCCCACCGCCAGCATGTCGTTGGCGGCGGCCACGGCGGTGCACCCGCCATGGTCGAGGAGCATCCGGGTGCACCGCATGCCCTCTTCGATCGAATAGGCCTTGGCGACCTGGATCATGCCGGGATCCGCGGCCAGCCCGTGCCCCTCCATGGCCGCCACGAACCCCCGGTACCGGAACAGGCCGGTGGATACCTCCTGCGGCCCGGCGATGTGCGCGATCCGCCGGTGGCCCTGCCCGATCAGGTGTGCCACCGCCATCCGCATGCCGCTCTCGTTGTCCACCGACACCGAGGGCAGGCTGTGGTCCTGGGCCATCCGGTTGACCAGGACGACGGGCAGGCCGGTCCGGGCCGCCTCGGCGAGCAGCGGGTCGCTCAGGTGCGCGGTGGCCAGCACGATGCCGTCCGCGTGGCGGGCCCGCATCTGCTCGAAGACCAGCCGCTCCCGCTCCCCGTCCCCGTCGGTGTTGCCGATCAGCGCCACGTACCCCGCCGCGGCGAGCCTGTCCTCCAGGCCGCGCACGATCGGCGGGAACAGCGGGTTGGTCAGGTCAGGGATGATCACGCCCACCGTGTGCGACCGCCGGGTCCGCAGGCTGCGCGCGACCGGGTTGGGGTGGTAGCCGAGCAGCTCGGCAGCTTCCAGGACACGGCGGGCCGTCTCCTCCTTCACCAGCAGCCGCGTCTCCGGGTTCAGGGCACGGGAGGCCGTGGCAGGATGGACTCCCGCCCGGGCTGCCACATCCCGGAGCGTCACCGCTTGCTCGGTCACGGGCGCCCCCTCAGCTCTGCGCCAGCAGGCGACCACGAGATGTCGCCGCGCCCGGCTTGATCTTAGGGCATATCCCTTGGATCCCCAGCCTGCTGTGCAGGACACACCTTACGCGCGGCGCCGGCCGGGGTCGCGGCCATGCCCGGGCACCTGGGCCCGGGGGGCTCAGAGGTCCGGAGCCCGGTTCTCGTAGGGGGTGCTCAGCACGATCGTCGTCCTGGTAGAGACGTTGGCCGCCGCCCTGATCTCGGACAGCAGGTTCTCCAGTGCGGCCGGGGAGGCCACCCGCACCTTCAGTATGTAGCTCTCGTCCCCCGCGACGCTGTGACAGGCCTCGATCGCGGCCAGGTGGGCGAGCCTGTCGGGAGCGTCGTCGGCGGCGGCGGGGTCGAACGGCTTGATGGAGACGAACGCGGTAAGCGGCAGGCCCGCGTCCGCCGGGTTGATCACCGCCGCGTAGCCAGAGATCAGGCCGCGGCGCTCCAGCCGGCGCACCCGCTGGTGGGTCGCGGAGACCGACAACCCGGTCTGGCGGGCCAGGTCGGTGAAGCTCATCCTGCCGTCATGGGCCAGCAGCAGGAGAATCTTCCGATCGATCTCTTCCACGCGGTCACCGTAGCCGTTTGTGCCGCAGCCGCGCACCGCGTTGCGCTCGCCGGACCCGTGAGCCGGCCCACCGGGGGCCGCTCCCCGGGCCAACACAACTACCTAAATCTGGCCTAGCCAGATACGCTCCGGGCAATAAGCACGCCGGGCGCGAGGGCGACCAGGATGGAGAGCGAGCATGGCCGAGATCGTCCTTGACCGGGTGAGCAAGGTGTACTCCGGCGGGGTCAAGGGGGTCAACGACCTCAGCCTGGAGATCAGCGACGGGGAGTTCATGGTCCTGGTCGGCCCGTCGGGCTGCGGCAAGTCCACCGCGCTCCGTTCCATCGCGGGCCTGGAGGAGATCACCTCGGGGACGATCTCGATCGGCGGCCGGGTCGTGAACAACCTGCCGCCCAAGGACAGGGACATCGCGATGGTGTTCCAGAACTACGCCCTCTATCCGCACATGACCGTGGAGCAGAATCTCGCGTTCGGCCTCCAGCAGCGCAAGACACCGAAGGCGGAGATCAACCGCCGGGTCACCGAGGTGGCCAAGATGCTCGGCATCGGCGAGTACCTCAAGCGCAAGCCCGCCGCGCTGTCCGGCGGGCAGCGCCAGCGAGTGGCGATGGGGCGCGCGATCGTCCGTGAGCCCAGGGCCTTCCTGATGGACGAGCCACTGTCCAACCTGGACGCCAAGCTGCGCGTCTCGATGCGCGCGTCGCTGAGCCAGTTGCACGACCGGCTGGCCGTCACCACCGTGTACGTCACGCACGACCAGGTGGAGGCGATGACCCTCGGGCAACGGGTCTGTGTGCTCAGGGACGGCCAGCTACAGCAGGTGGACACGCCGCAGGCGCTCTACGACAACCCGGTGAACCTGTTCGTCGCGGGCTTCATCGGATCGCCCGCGATGAACTTCGTCAACGCTCAGCTTGTCCGCGAAGACGGGCCCGCGGTCACCTTCGCCAACCACCGGCTGCCGCTGCCGGCCAGCCTAATGACCGCCAGGCCGGGCCTGGACGGGTACTTCGGCCGGGAGATCATCCTGGGCATCCGGCCCGCGGAGTTCGAGGACGCGTCCCTCGCCGACCCGGACTGGGCCCGGATGCAGGTCACCGCGAACGTCACCGAGGAACTGGGCAGCGAGATCCACGTCATCTTCACGCTCGACGCGGCGCCGGTGCACCATCCGAGCATCAGCGACGCGGTGGCGTCCGACGGTGACGACGACGAGGCGGCGATGGTCCTGGCCGGCGGGAAATCCCTATGGACCGCACGGGTGGCCGCACGCAGCAACGTCCGGCCCGGCCAGCCCGCCGAACTGGCGGTGCACACCGCGAACCTGCAGTTCTTCGACCCGGCCAGCGGGCTGGCGATCGGGCACCCGGAGGCACCCGCCGCCTGAGCCCCGCCGATCCCGCGGACCTCAGCGCCCGGCCAGCGACCGGGCGATGACCAGCCGCTGGATCTGGTTGGTGCCCTCCACGATCTGCAGGACCTTCGCCTCTCGCATGTAGCGCTCCGCGGGGAAGTCCGACACGTACCCGTAGCCGCCGAGGACCTGCACGGCGTCAGTCGTCACCTGCATCGCGGTGTCGCTGGCCAGCAGCTTGGCCATGGCAGCCTGCGGGCCGAACTCCAGCCCGGCGTCCTTGCGCCTGGCCGCGGACAGGTACAGCGCCCGGGACGCCTCGACCGCGGTGGCCATGTCGGCGAGCATGAACGACAGGCCCTCGAAGTCGATGATCGGCTTGCCGAACTGGTGCCGCTCGCGTGCGTAACCGACCGCCAGGTCGAGCGCAGCCTGGGCCAGTCCCGTCGCACAGGCCGCGATGCCGAGCCGCCCGGAGTCGAGCGCGGCGAGCGCGATGGCAAAACCCCGGCCCTCCTCGCCGAGCAGATGATCCGCGGGCACCCGGGCGCCGTCGAAGATCATCTGGGCGGTGACCGAGGCACGCATGCCCATCTTGTGCTCGGCCGGCGCCGCGCTGACCCCCTCGGTGGCCGCGGGCACGTGCAGGCAGCTGATACCCCGGGCCCGGTCCCTTCCTTCCGGCTGGCCGGAGGTTCGGGCGAACAGCGTGTAGAAGTCGGCCTGGCCGGCGTGCGAGATCCACGCCTTCACCCCGTCGATCCGGTAGCCCCCACCCGCCGCCCCTTCCCCCTTCTCCGCCGCCCCGTTCACCGGCACCGCGGTGGTGGCCAGGGCGGCCGCGTCGGACCCGCTCTGCGGCTCGGACAGGCAGTAGGCGCCGAGCAGTTCGCCGCCGAGCATGTCCGGCAGCCACCGGTCCCGCTGCTCGTCGGTGCCGTAAGCGGCCAGCGGCAGGCAGGTCAGCGTGTGCACGCTCACGCCAAGGCCGACCGCGAGCCACGCCCGGGCCAGTTCCTCGACCACCTGCAGGTAGGCCTCGTACGGCTGACCGCCGCCGCCCCAGCGCTCGGGATAGGGCAGCCCGAGCAGGCCGCTGCGGCCGAGGGTACGGAACACCTCGCGCGGGAACACCGAGTCCTGCTCGGCCGCGTCGGCCCGCGGGCGGACCTCCTTGTCCGCCAGTTCACGGGTGAGATCCAGTAACTCGCGCATCACGCACCTACCACGAGGAGGTCGCGGCTGGCGTTGTTGAGCCGCCGGTGCCCGTTTGCCGTGCAGACCACGATGTCTTCGATCCGGGCACCGTGCGGCCCGGGGTAGATGCCCGGCTCCACGGAGAAGGCCAT
>Ga0070734_10004495_pt1 | contig 13188 bp, 15 predicted proteins | sample Coa_R1_8_FD_66444 | JGI IMG/M metagenome (GOLD analysis project Ga0070734, IMG submission 66444) | Surface soil microbial communities from Centralia Pennsylvania, which are recovering from an underground coalmine fire - Coalmine... | ecosystem: Environmental > Terrestrial > Soil > Unclassified ...
GATTTTCCAGGAACGAGGGTGTAGCCATTGCCATATTCCGCCGATCACCTATTCCTCGCACGAAACTTACGACGTGGGTTTTGCCGATGAACGAGGTCAGCGGCGATTTAATCCGCCGTCGCTGCGGGGAGTGAGTCAGGGTTGGCGGTACCTGCACGACAACCGGGCGGCGACATTGCCCGAGGTGTTCACGAAGTTCCGGCACAAGGTCGGCAATGGGATCTCTCCCGAGGAACTAAGCGATCTGCTGCGATTTTTGCGAAGCCTGTGAGGCGCAATTCGCGGAGAAGGGACGAGATCCGGGGCGCGGGTGCTGTTGCCTCAGCGCCCCTTTCTGGTTAACTTGACTGAGAACTCTCGGGAAATCGGGGAGGCACAGCGGGCGACGTCCTTCTGATTTCTCTCGGCCTCCTGGCTGGGAGCGGTTCGAACCGACGGAAACAATTGGACCCATGAAGCGCTTGCACATCGCCCTTATCTACAACGCCTACCAGACCGGCCTGCCCGAGCTGCCCGAAGATCGTGCCGGCCTGGCGGACCTGCGGCGAATGATTCGCCTGATCGCACGTACGCTGCGATCGTTGGGTCACACGGTCACAGTCCTTCCCCTGGCCTGTGACCTGTTCGCCTTTCAGCGCAAGCTGCGCCGTCTCCGCCCCGATGTGGTCTTCAACCAATACGATGACAACGTCCATGGCGCCCTCTACGAAATGCGCGTCGCAGCGCTGGTCCGGATGATGGGATTTCCCCTCACGGGCTCGCCGGCTTTGGCGCTGGGGCTGTCGCGGTACAAATTCATGGCCACCAGCTTGCTGGCTGGAGCCGGGATCCCGATTCCGCCCAATACGGATCTGCTCGAAACCGTTCGTGCCGTTCGCCGGCACAAATGGCAATACCCGCTCGTCGTGCAGCCCAGTCAGGAGCACGGGGGTGTGGGACTCGACCGCGATTCGGTAGTATTCTCCAAGAAAGCATTGGCCCTGCGGGTGAGCGAGATTCTCCGCGTCTACAAGCAGCCGGCCCTGGTCCAGCATTTCTTGCCGGGCCGGGAATTCAACGTCGGCATTCTCGGAGGCAGCCGGCCACGGGTGTTGCCCCTGGCGGAGGTGGATTACTCGGCCTTGCCGGAGGGCATTCCGCCCATCCTCTCGTACGCCGCCAAGTGGGTGGAAACTTCCACCGAATACCAAAAGACCTCGGTGGTTTGCCCGGCCCATGTGGGGCCCGAACTTGCCGATCGAATCAGCAGTGTGGCGTTGCGGGCATTCCGGGCCGTCAGTGGGTGGGGCTATGGCCGGGTCGATACGCGCCTCGATGAGGCGGGCGAACCCCGCGTCTTGGAAGTGAATTGCAATCCCTGCCTGGACGAAGGAATGGGGCTGGCCCGTTCGGCCGAGAAGGCCGGGATCACTTATCCGCAATTGCTAAAGATCATTGTGCGGGCCGCGCTCGAAGGCTCACCGTACGATACAGATGTTCCGATGCTGCCTCCGTGGCCTGATAACAAAAAGGCGACGGTCCCGATGGCCGTTGGACGGCAATCTCCGTTTACGATTGATCCTTACGCAGGAATGCCACCGGTGTAAGCGAAATCCAGGGCCAGCGAGGTGGCCAGCGCGGTCAGATCTAGAATCTTGGCGGCGCGATCCCGTCGGCGGAATTGTAAGTCCAAGGCATCGGCCCGATCTTCGAGCTTGGCCAGCAACGTGCGCACCTCTTCTTCGGGCAGCGACGACCAGTGAGCAACCCGGCAGAGCAAGTCGCGCTGCCGCTGTCGAACCAGGTCTCCGGCCGGAAGCAAGGTTCGGCCCCGCACGGGGGGAAAGACTTCGCGGAGTTTATCATCGACATACCCCTGGGCGGCGGCCCGGTATCGTTCGGCCCGAGCACCGTAGTGTTCCGCCAGGAGCATGTCCATTTCCTCGACGGGCGTACAGAGTTCCCCTTCTGTACAAATGGGTGGATGCTCACGCACGATTTTCATTACCGTGTCCACATAGCGGAGCTTCCGCAAAGCGGGCCAGCCCCGATAGCGCCGCCGCCAGCCAGACCGAGGCGTTAACCATACCGCAAAGGTCTCGGCAAAATCCTCGTCCGGATGCTTCTGAGCGTAGGTCCGCCCGTATTGATGGTGCACGATATGGCGAACATATTGGCGGCTGAAGGGATTCGGCCGAAACGTATCCCGGTACGGTTTGGAGAAGGAGCCAAAGGTGGCGGTCCAATCCGGCCGTTCATACAGGCGATAGGCATAATTGACCGCGTGTCCGGCCTCATGCCGCAACAACATCTGGATCCATTCGTCGCTCTCGATTTCGCCGGTCTGTTCTTCTTCGATGCGAGCAAGTCGTTTGTCGGCAAGATAAAACGGGATCCCCATGATCGGCACCTGATCCGGGCAACCCCAGCTATCGGTCAAATAGCAGAGCGGCCGAATGCTCAGACCCTTGGCCGCCAGCTCATCGTAGAGTCGGTCGATGCAGGGCTCTAGCGGGGACCCTTCGATACGCAGACCGAGGTCGCAAATGCGGCTATTGAGAAGCTCGTAGCGAACGGTTTCCCAGCCGTTGACGAGCGTAAGAGTTCGCGCAGCACTCATAGCTAGCCAGCGTCACAGATTCGGGTTGGCCTGAACGTTCCCGGTGGGGAATGCAGGGGAATCGTGTACCTACTCCTGCCATTGTACCAGGCAGGCACACAAAAGTTCTACGATTTTGCTCAGCCTGAAGCACAAAATCTGAGGTCAGCCGAGAATGTTCGCAACGCTTTGCTAATTAATAGGTTGCGCGTTCGAATTATTCTGACAGGCGGCGCCACATGAACACAAATCCAGTTATTTGTCGTCTCAGCGGCGACACCCAGCCGCGGTTCCAGCGAGTGGATCAGGGCCTCTTCTGGGACGCATGTTCGGGGAAATCGTGTTGGTATCTACGGAGCAGTGCCTCGGTGTCGGCGGGAACCAGGTAAAGTTTGCCGCGGATCTTCTTTGTTTCGCCCGGCCGAAGGCCACCGATTCGGAAATCCGAGTGGATGCATACGCCCACGCCTTGAAACAGCTCCTGATACGGTTCCCAAGCAGTCGCCAGCAGCAGCTTGCCGTCGCCGGAGAAACAGCCGATCAGGCCATTGCTGGGGACCAACGAACTCAGTGGCCTTGGATTGACATCGTTGCGGTCGATGGTAGCGGGACAATAGACCTGGCCGGGTGTGTACCGGGCGGTCTCGGCCCATGGGTGGGTCGGCAACCGAGTGAGCCGGCCATCGAGATACACGAAGCAGAAAGGCACATAATCCTTCTGACCTCGGCCGGTAAATGTATCGACACGAATGCACGGCTGCGCCCAATGAGCCTCCGAGGTCTTGTCGGTGGGATTGGAAGCGGTAAGCTGGAAGGTGATCTCATCGGTGCCGGCGGTGATTTCATGGTTGACGACCACGCCGTCGGCCAAGGTGCAGCGCAGCTTCAGCGATTTTCCATCGGCGCTGTGGGAGATCGGTTCGGTCCGGTGCTTGATGACCGTTTCTCGCCAGTCTCGGTCCGTCGAACCGGGCCGGCAATAGGCTTCGAGGTAGTGGATCCGTACCCGGCCCCCCGGGAGATAAGATCCGTGGATAGTCAGGAAGTTATTCGCCCAGGATAGCGTTAACGGCCTTGGTTCGTCGGCCGCTGCTGTGGACGCGGAATTGGGCAACGTGACCAGAGGGGTCAGGGCAACGCAAAGGCAAAGCTGGAACGGGTTCATGGGGAAATGCTACAGCCGCCGCGTGCCGGAATCAATCCTTCCCAGAGCAGAATTGCCCGGCCCGCGTTTTCCATAGTGATGGTGCGACCGGGGAGGTTCCATGATCACGCCAATCCTTTTCCTCGCGCTGGCCAGCCCCGCTTTGTTGGCTGATTCGCCGATCCAGACGGAGCGTGTCTTTGGCCCCGAGATCCCAGGCCGGTATAAACATCCGGCCTCCATCACCGAGCTGGACAATGGCGACTTGTATCTCGTCTACTACGGGGGCTCCGGAGAGTATGCCGCCGATTCCGGTGTGTACGGGGCACGCCGGCGCCGGGGGGAGACGACGTGGTCAACGCCGGAACGCATAAGCCCCAAGCCGCAATCCCCCGAAGGGAACGCGGTGGTCTGGCAAGGTCCCGACGGCCTGGTTTGGCTCTTCACTGTGATCCGCCCCGGTGCCACGTGGTCGACCTCGCGGATTGTGGTGCGGACCTCCCGGGATGGTGCCAAGACATGGCAGGAACCATCGCCCTTGACGACGGAGGCCGGGACGATGGTACGCGGGAAACCGATCGTCCTCAAGGGGGGTGACTATCTGCTGCCCATTTACCATGAAACCGGCAACGATCCTGAATGGGTCGGGCCCGATACCTGTTCCTTGTTCCTCCGCTACGATGCTAAGACCAGTCGATGGACAGAAAGCAACCGGATCCATTCCCGGCTGGGCAATCTTCAGCCGGCGGTTGCCGCCCTCAGCGACAGCCATCTGATCTGCTACTGCCGCCGCGGCGGCAACTACCAACCACGGACAGACGGCTACCTGGTACGCTCCGAATCGCAGGACGGCGGTCGGACCTGGAGTCCCGGCACGGATTCCACGTTTCCGAATCCAAATGCGGCCGTCGATTTGCTTCGGCTGCACAATGGCCATCTCCTGCTCGTGTACAACGACAGCATGAACCGGCGGACGCCGTTGACCGCTGCGCTTTCCACGGATGGGGACAAGAGCTATCCCCATCGCCGCAACTTGGCTGAAGGGTCAGGCGACTTCGCGTATCCCTACGCCATCCAGACGAAGGACGGCAAAATCCACGTGGTGTATACTTCCCAGCGGCGTTCGGTCATCAATCATGCGGTGTTTGATGAGAGCGTGCTGCTGCCGGGGGTAGCCCCAAAATAACACCGGCCCCGGAGGGCCCCGCTCATGAAGAATGCCGACGAAACGGATAGGGTTTCACGCCGCGGTGTGCTCAAGACGGGAGCCGGGCTTGCCCTGGGGGGCGTGCTCGGGGCTTCCGACGAGACTTCCGCAGCGCCGCCGGCCCGGACCCAGAGCGTGTATGAGGCCATCGGCGTCAAGCACGTTATCAATGCTACCGGTACCGTGACGACGCTTGGCGGTTCCCTGATGCCGCCCGAGGTCGTCGCCGCCTGGTCGGATGCCGCCAGGCATTTCGTTGACCTGTCTGAACTCCAGGAGAAAGTCGGGGCCCAGATTGCCAAGCTGATTGGCGTCGAAGCCGCGATGGTCACGACCGGCGCAGCCGGGGCGATCCTTCTGGGAACGGCCGCGGCGGTAACCGGGGGCGATCCCCAAGTCCTACAGCGTCTGCCCGACACAGCGGGGATGAGAAATGAAGTCCTTCTGCAAAAGGCGCATCATACCTGCTACGACAATCAATTGACCGATGTCGGCGTGAGGCTGATCGAGGTGGAAACCGCCGCCGATGTCGACCGGGTGGTCAACAACCGGACGGCACTGATGTTCTTCCTCAACTTGGCCGACGCTGATGGCCGGATTCCGCGGGCACAATGGGTCGACCTGGCCCGGCGGCACAAGGTGCCGACTCTTCTGGATGCCGCAGCCGATGTCCCGCCGGTGGAGCACTTGGCAGAATACAACCGGATGGGCTTTGATCTCGTTGCCTTCAGCGGTGGTAAAGCCCTGCGCGGGCCGAACGACACCGGCTTGCTCGTGGGGCGGAAAGACTTGATCGAGGCGGCCAAGCGAAACACGAACCCCCACTGCGGGACCATCGGCCGGATGATGAAGGTAAGCAAAGAAGACATGGTTGCCGTGCTGGCAGCCGTGGAGCGGTACCTGCGGATCGATCACCAGGCGGAATGGCGCGAATGGGAGCGGCGACTGGGTATCATCGAGGAAGCCGTGCGGAACATTCCGACATTGCGGTCAGAGCGAATCGTGCCGCCGATTGCCAATCAGGTTCCGCACGTCCTGCTCCACTGGGACGAAAGCCGCGTCAAGATTTCCCGCGCGGAACTGACCCAAGCGTTGGCTGAAGGTGAGCCACCGATTCAGATTGGGCGGGTGCGCGGCACCGGAGACAAGGGGATCCTGATTTCCGTCTTCATGCTCCAAGACGGCGAAGAACTGGTCGTCGCCGATCGGCTACGGTCGCTGCTGAGGAAAGCCAGCAGCTGAAGACGTGCCCACGCCTCTTCCGCTTGATGAAAGCTGAAGGAAAAATGGTGAATGCTGTGCGTCAAAAAGTTGCTGTATCCGAGGGTGCCCGTTGAGACGGCGCCAGTGTGTGGCGGATGGTGCACGTTGCTGCCTTCGGAATCAGGATAATTCTGATCGCTGCCGTCTTTCCGAACTTTTGGGTTGTTGGAAAAGGTGGTGTCCAGTTGCCGCTAATTGCTAGCGGACAAGAGTTATCGCAACTAAGGGAGACGAGCCTAAAGCGCAAGCGAAGGAAGGAGTTATGCTGGCCCTTCGCTTGCCCGTCGGGCTGGTGTCCCCTGGCTCTAAGTTTGGCCTTTTTATCTTTTTATTAACTGCTCCCCGCACTTTGATCCACTTTTTTTCGTCCTCGCAAGATTGTGCCACCAGATGCCCAGTCGAACTGCGAGTGCCGTTGCTTGTTGATTCTCGGTGCGATACATCATTGGAAAGAGAGGCCGTTCCCTGTCGCGAGCAACCGTATCAGGAGATCCGCCATGAGTGACCCGCTTCCCCGAACCATCACCCGACCCATTCAGTTCGAAAACGGCTGCGCCATTGGCATCAGCAACCGCTGGCAAAAGGGGCAATATTGCACGATTTTGACCGAAGCAGGGCTGGTTGGCTGCGGCATTTACGATGTGAAGACGGCCGCCGAATTCGGACAGGCGGTGGCCATCGCCCGCGGGACGCCGCAGAACCCACTTGTGAATCCCGAGGACTTGCTGGACGCCAAGATCGTCGATGCCACGCCGCAAGCCAAGAAACTGGGCATCCAAATTGGCATGCCCGGCCGGCAGGCGGTGGAACTGCTCCTGGCTGCTTCCAGGCCGAGCTGAGGCATGTTCGCCGGGTCGAGCTCGGTCTGGCACGTCGCGATCTGGCCTGTGCCTTTGTCGAGCGGGCGCAGGGGAGCGCTCAGCAAGAAGGACTTGATGGCCGTCCGGTGGACGCCAAGTTCTGGCTGGTGCAGATGCATCGCCATCATCTTCATGCCGTCATCCAGGAGATCGAAGCAGGCGCCATGCTGGTTGAGTGATGGCTTGCTTCCAAAGGCAGGGACACGCTCGTGAAGCAGGCAGGAGCGAGATACACAGACAAGCTGGCCTGGACCGTTTTGGCCAAGCCCTGACCCCCGATGACCAGCCGCGTGCTCATTTAAAAGCATCGGTCCAGCCGTGAGGCGATTCCCTGCACTCAAGCGGTAGCAGAACCCCTCCAGCGCAGCCGTGGGCATCCGATCACGTAGGCCATTTCCAAGGCCAAGAGCAGACGGCTGGAACGCTCGGGCACCGGCGCGGCCAGGCGTGTCGTCAGTAAGCCGCGGAATCCGGTTCCATCGACATAGCTCTCGACGATCTGGTTGGCGTCGTTGATGCCATCGTCCTCGGTGTAGGCCGATCCGGGCAGCTCTGGCCCGGCTTGCCTGAGGACATCTGCCGCCACAGCTTCCGAGAGATTGGCATCACCAACTTCCCGGAAAACGGCGGCGCGATCGAAAACGCCTATGGAGCGGCAGCGTATGACCAAGCCCTACCATCGCACGAGCGACCCGCGGACGCTGGACGAAATCGAGAGGATATAGATGGAAAAGGCACCCAGAAAAAACAGTCAGCGGTGTGGAATGGCGCACTGGCAAGCCGCCCGTTGGGTGATCCATCGATCACTCGCCCATGAGGAGAAATCGCCCTCATCGGCGACGTGGCGCGGGTTCTTATCCGGGAGATTGCTCCCCCGGGGACGCGACCTTGGCCACTTCATCGCACCAGTGGCCCAGTTCTTCCAGATCCCGAATCGCGGCCCCAATCGTGTCCGGCGGTGTTGAGCGACGGACAAAGCCCTTGTTCATGCGGATAGCGACTCGGTCGGCCCACTGATAGGCTTTCTCCAACAGGTGAACTGGGCAGTGGCCCCGCGGGTCGTGCTCCAAGCGGAGGTAGAAACTCCGCATCGTCTGGCACCATCTCGCTAACCGGGACGGAGTATTCAGTAGCAGTTCCGGTACGTGCGCGGGCCTGTACTTCTTGTTGTACGCCACCAGCTTGGCGTGGAAGGATTCATAGGCCTTCTGCTTGCCCTGTAAATCCTGCATACCAGACTCCCCCTCGGGGGGCTGCAATCGTGTCCTCCGCAGGTTGTCCCAGCGGGCTTCCAGATCGACGAGCAAGGACAGCTCGGCTGCCTGGGCCGCATCCATGTGGTCAATGGAGGCTTCTCGCATCTCTGGCATGAAGTTCCTACTTCCGCAAGTGAACACATCCAAGCGTTGCGTATGGTATGGGTGTTATCGACGACCAAGCCTTCCCAACTTGATGGCAACCGGGGAATAGCAGGATAATTGAGGCGACCGGGGCGTCGCATCAGCCTGGTTTTCGCCGGAACATCGTCGATGACAAACGAAAACTCTCCAACGACTGCCCTGGCGCGTACTTTAGCCCTTCACTCGGTCGTTCTCTCACGGCCTCATCGCACTTTCCCTCTACCGGGGTGCCCGAATGCGTGGGATCCTTACTCAATTCCACCTGCTGTCTCCTACCACTGGGCCATTTTTTCGATGGAATGGCCCCTCTGCTGGGGTCGTGCCCGCTCCTGCGGCCGTGCGCCAGTCAGGATTCTGCCAAGGGCTAAAGCGAATGGCCCCGCGACCTTGCCACCATCAGAAAGTGGCGTGGCCATTGGCCGCATGATAGCTATAATAGATCTAGTGCTCTACATTCATGGTGCCTTCCTCTTCCCCAGAATCTTTCTTTGGATCTGGCGGACATCAAGCGTGCGGAGTAGGACATTCGTTCTTGTCCTCGCTGGCACGGAGATGCCGGCCATGGTTCTCGCTTTCTTTTCGCAATTGCAGCGCATCAGCCGCTAAGTGGTCGCCGAGAGGCCATGCTTGTTTGGACTAGTGCGCCGCTTCCTGGCGGAGGCAGGACCGGTCTTTGCCCCGCAGGAGCGTGGGGCCAAAACATGCCGAACCGACCAATAGTCATTGCGTTTGACGTGGACTCGGAAGGTTTGCTGAGCCTCCGACAAGCCTTTCCCGACGGGGAGATCGACGTGATCGACGGAACGAGGAGGGGGCCACTCCTGTCGGATCAGGACGTCGCGGCGGTAGACCTGCTCGTCTTGGGTGTCCGCGATCAGGTCATGGATACCTTAGAATTGTGCCGGAGCTTGCGGTGCCAGGCTGGCCTGGAACACACTCCGCTCCTTGTTTTGGTCCAGCCCGCACAAGAGGGCTTGGTAAGAGCCGCGCTTGCGGCGGGTGCCAGTAGCTGCTTGGTCTTGCCCGTTCACGCCAAGGAACTGGTGAGCATCGTGAACCGCGTACGGGCGGGCAACCAGCCAGGTCGGCACACACTTGATCTCCACCACGCCCAGTCTGAGGACCAGTGGCGGGATCATGGTGGCGAGGCCTAGCAGTCTTGATCGCCACGATCGCTCGCAATGCGCGAGCACTCTTCGGAAGACCAATTGCGGAAGAGAGGCGATAAGTAAGATGCAGCATGCACCGACAGAATCGATGCCCAATGCAACCAATATCCATCTCCTATTAGCTTACTTGGCCGACCTGGAGCTGGAGGTGGACCGCCTTCGGAAGCAGAGCCAGTTCGTGCAGCATGAGGTACGGGAAACATTGAATCGGATCCGGTTCCTATGCATGAACACGAGCGAGCCGGGAAACGTGCCGTCCTCGCTGGGCGAGATCGGCCAGGCCACCAAGAACATGCTGGAGGTCCTACGGGACTTGCACGAATCCCCCGGCTACCATCCCGCGCACGACCAGGTGATTGCCATCGCTGTACGTCCCCTGGCCGAGAAGGTCTTCCGTTGGCAGCAGCGTTTGGTAGGCGCCATGCAGGTCGTGCTCCGGCTTGAACTAGAATGCGAGCATGTGGAGTGGTTCCCCGCTCGCCTTCGGCACATTCTGGATAATCTCCTCTCCAACGCCTTGAAATACCATGATCCAAGCAAGTCCGAGTCCTGGGTTAGTCTGTCGCTAAAGATAGTGCCGGAAGGCTATGAATTAAGGATTTCGGATAACGGGATCGGTCTGCGGCCGGATGGCGGCACCCAGGTGTTCGAGCTTTTTTATCGAGCAGCCCCAGCGCGGGCGGCCGGATTGGGCGTCGGCTTGGCCGTCGTCAAACTCCTCGTTGAGCACAGCGGTGGGACGCTAAACGTGGACTCGGGCGAGGGCCAAGGCACCACTTTCGTGGCCGTCCTGCCGCGCTATGACATTAATGATTATCTTGTGTGACCGCTCCTTTTTCTCATTTACAGTTGGAAAACGTAATGGCAACAAAACAGCAGGAGAAGCGGTCCATGGATTCCGAGCCGCCGTCGGCTCACCCGCAGGCCGCTGTCATCGCCCATGGCGTAATAAACGCCTTGGGCCAGCCGGGCAACCTCCACAGGGTGCAAGTCCGACCCTTGTGGCAGGATCACTTCCGGGTGAACGTCCTCGTCGGCGGAGATGCTCTTTCCGCCAGGATCGCCCACAGCTATTTCCTGGTAGCAGACGGCGACGGCAACATCATCGCGGCGACCCCGAAGATTGCGAAGCAGTATTGACCAGGATCCTAACGATCGACAGGTCCAGCCGCCGCGCTTGCTCTCCCCATCGTCGCTTTCATCTGGCCGGAGAAAGGACCAGACATGACGAACGCGATCGTCGTGAAGGACATCGATAGCATGCGGCGGCAGGGCATTAACGACGTCGAACTCCAGAGGGGAATCCGCGAGCTGAGAATTGGCGACTTTGTGAAGCTCACACTCTTGACTCGCACAGGACCCTGCGCTGGTGAAACCCTGCTGGTCCGGATCACCCGGACCCGCAGTTCGCGCTTCGATGGTCAGGCTACCGTGGCCTAGCGTTTCGTACTCTTCTTCGATCCACAGGAGGCAGTCCCATGCAAACAGTCCAACAAGGGGACCGGGTTCAGGTCCACTATGTGATTCGCTCCCAAGACGGCTCGGTGGCCTCGTCCCATGGCCAGAGGCCTCTTGAATTGACCGTGGGCGTGGAGCATCCGCGCCTGCCCGGCCTGGGATTGGCGCTGGTCGGCTTGACCACGGGTGCCTGCGCGACGCTGCGCGTGCCCCCCGAAAAAGCCTACGGGATGGCCGACCCCGCCCGCGTACACCGGCTGGCCCGCAGCCGCTTTCCGGAGAGCTCGGTGCTCACGGTGGGCAAGTTCGTGCGCATCAGCGACCGCAAGGGCAGGCGGCGGTTGGTCCGTGTGCTGGAAGCAGGCAGCAAGGCGGTGGTCGTCGATAGCAACCACCGTTGGGCGGGTCAGGCGCTGGAGCTGCAGGTGGAACTGATCAGCATCCAGACACCGGACGCCCCTTCCGATTTGACCAAGCCGATCGCGCTGGCATGATGGCGAAACCACCGCCGAACAGCCCACGCGATACCCACTCGAGGCGACGATCACCGCATCAATAGGAAGTGGATGCGATTCCCTCGATGGAGGGACAGCCATCCGCTACGAAGGAGGCAGAGAATGGCAGAGCGTTTCGTTTGCCAACAAGTGCCTGCTGGCGCGGCGAGGCTAACAGCTGCCGGGGAACCAGAGGAGACACTGGTTCAGGACGTCCGCGCTGATCTGACGCCGGCGCAAATGGTCGAACACAAACTGATGGCGTTGCTCAAAGGCAGTGCTCCCGGCGCCTTTCTGAGATCCAGAGACGCGCCGCGAGACCGTGCGAGGGAACGGAATGTTTCCTTTGGGATGCTCGATGCGATGCAGGAGGGCAAGCAGCGGGCCGTCGCCGGCCCACGGAATAAGAATTCGGCCGCCAAGAAGATTGTCGTGGGCTTCCTCCAAATCGTCCAAGCACCGCTGCCCGAGTCCGCCCACTAGCGGCTTGTTTTCCCTAGACTCGCCGGCCTCATACCCAGTCCCGCCGAACGTGTCCGTCATTGTTTAGGGGCGATTCGCAGAACCGCGTGCGGATGCGCCCCGCACGGTTCTGCGAACCGCCGCGAAGCGGGCACAACCAACCGGACCATGGATGAGGGAAGCATTCGTTGCGCTACAACGGATCTCCATCGGCTCCGGGAAAGCCTTTCGGGATTCGCGCCTCTTCCCTTTGGGAGCTTCTGATGCCGTTCAAGACCCTCGGTTTGCACCCGTTGCTGGTGCAGGCCTGCCGCGAAATGCGTTACGTCCAGCCCACCCCGGTACAAGCGGAAGCGATTCCGGCCATCCTGGCTGGGCGTGATCTCATGGCCACGGCGCAAACGGGCACCGGTAAAACTGCGGCCTTCCTGCTGCCCGTCCTCCACCAGCTCCTCGGCTTGCCGCGGGATTCGACGGCGGCGCTGATTATCACGCCCACGCGTGAGCTGGCGCAGCAGATCGACGAGGTGCTTCTGGGGCTCGCTTACCACACGGCCCTGCGGGCTGGCCTCCTCGTAGGCGGTACGGCCATGGGGCCTCAGGAAAAGGCGCTGCGGGCAGGTGTGGACGTGCTCATCGCCACGCCGGGCCGGCTGCTGGACCATATGCGGCAGAACCAGGCACGCTTCGACCACCTGCACACGCTGGTCCTGGACGAAGCCGACCGCATGCTCGACATGGGCTTCTTGCCGGACCTTCGCCGCATCATCGCCCGCTTGCCCGCCCGGCGTCAAACCCTGTTGTTCTCTGCGACCATGCCTCCCGTGATCGCCCGGCTGGCGCGGGACATTCTCCGCAACCCCCTGAGCGTCCAGATCGGCCAGCGCAGCGCCCCGGCCGTGGGCATCACGCAGGCAGCTTATCCCGTGGCGGAGCACCTCAAGACAGCGCTGCTGCGCTATCTGTTGCGGCATACCGAGATGGCTTCCGTGCTGGTCTTCACCCGCACCAAACTGTCGGCGCGTCGTCTGGCCCGGTCCATCGCCGCCGATGGCTTCGCCGTCGGCGAGCTGCACAGCAACCTCACGCAGCCACAGCGCAGCCGGGCCATGGACGGGTTCCGACGGGGAGATTTCCAAGTCCTGGTGGCTAC